>Ga0193706_1000456_pt1 | contig 24204 bp, 17 predicted proteins | sample U3c1metaG_FD_160130 | JGI IMG/M metagenome (GOLD analysis project Ga0193706, IMG submission 160130) | Soil microbial communities from a riparian zone of the East river system, Colorado, United States - U3c1 | ecosystem: Environmental > Terrestrial > Soil > Riparian zone | place: USA: East River... | reverse complement strand
ACCCGGAGAACCGAGTGTGGTCCCAGAGGTAGCCGTGACTCGGGTCGACCTTCAGCCGCTCGGAAAGATCGAAGGCGGTGGGCGCGGTGGTGCCATTGAAGCTCTCGCTCGCGCCGCCCATCATGTGGTTCATCACGACGTCGGCATAAACGCGGATACCCGCCGCATGCATGGCCGCCACCATGGATTCCAGCTCGGCACGCGTTCCCCAGCGCGTCGCCATCGTGCCCTTTTGATTGTATTCACCGAGATCGTAACGATCGAAAACGCCATACCCCATGTCGGCGGAGCTCGCGCCTTTGGTCGGCGGGGGAATCCAGATCGCGGTGATCCCCGATTTGCGTAAATCGCAGACTTTGCCTTCCAACATCTTCCACCACGAGGTCGTACCGGCCGGAGGCTCCCAGTAGAACGCCTGCAACATGACGCCGCTCGTCTCGTCGGGGAACGAAGCCGGACAAGCAGAGGTGGGAGGTCCCGTGTCGGCGCCCGTTCCGGCGTCCGCGCCTCCATCGTCGCGGCCGCCGTCGGGCAGCGGACTCGTATCCCCGGTCGAGCCATCGGGCGGCGGCGATCCAGCTTCCACATCGCGTGCATCGGTGGCGTCCGCGTCGCGAACTATCAAGTCAAGGGCGACATCGAGCGCTCCTCCGTCGACGCGGCCGACCTCCGACGTACTGACGTCGGACGGGGCCATGTCCGTCGCCGCGTCGGCGCTGGCGTCGATGTTCGTCGCGCCGCCGTCATCGCGCCGCGCGTCTCGCTTGGCGCCATCGCTCGCCGCGGCATCCACGCCGTCCGCGGGATCGCCGGTCTTGACGCCGCACGCCACGGCGAACGAAGAAACAATTGCCGCTACGCTGAAAAGCCGCAGCGATCGCACTCGCGCTTCTCTCCCCGCCGGCCGAACCGCGCCGCCGGAGAAGCGGATCATTTGGCCTTGGAGCGGCCCTTGGCGTTGTTCACCCCGGCCACCTTGAGCGGCGGCGCGGGGGCCAAGAGCGAATCGAGTCGACCCACGCGTTGGCCCAACATGGCGGCCATCACGGGTTCGACGTTGGTCTTCTGGCGTTGCGAGAGCAGGGTGATGTCGAGCGCCACGTGGCTCGTCGCCACTTCGGCGATGCCCCGGGTCTCACTGATGACGGCGTCGTCGCGATCGGACATCTCGGCGGCACCGATGAGCGTGAGAATATCGTCGGCTACGACGATGAGGCGGTGCTGCCAAAATGATTCGAGCTCGGGCTCGTGCAATCCGTAACTGAAGACGTGCCCCGGCAACTCCGGCAACTCGGCGTGCGAAAAGACGACGAGATAAAGCTTGCGCTGCTTGACGGCGCGGCGAAGCTCAGCCGACAAGTAGCCAATCTCACGGGGCCAGCCGCTCAGGATGAGCTTGTGCGTCGCGCGCTGAACGACGCGCTCCGCTTCCTCCATCACGCGGCGATAGCCGCGCACCGTGTACGCGTCGGGCGCTTGCGGGGAGACGTCGATCTCTTGGATGGCACGCTCGAACTTGGTAGCAGACGATTCGAATCGTTTGCGCAGAAGGCCCATGACTTCTTCGGCGGGAGTGGGTACGAAGCGCTCGGGGCTACCGGCAATGGCCCGTGCTGCGCCCGCTTTGACGAGCCGCCGCAACGCACCGTAAACGGCGGAGCGCGGTATCTGCGCGCGAGCCGCTACTTCGTATCCTGTAGCGGGGTGCTCTTCGATGAGAGCGCCATAGGCGCGCGCCTCGTTCAGACTGAACCCCAGCTCGAGGAGCGCCTCGGCCGCCGCAGACTCGGACATCGCCAGACTGTTACATACCTTCGCAGCGAAGCGAAGGGGATTCTTCCAGTTCTTCGGGTAAATCCTGCTCGGAACGTCAGCACTTTCGTCCGATGTCGCGCACGCCGGATCGCGCGCGACTTCGTCCGCGATCGGAGCGTGCGCCGCTTGCGCCGTCGGTGCCCAATCGACAGAAACTTTACCCCTTCGCACACCCTGTCGTCTATGGATGTCCATTGAATAGTCGCGCGCGCTACGTGCTGGGTCGAATCGACAGCGCCGTCGTTGCCCCGAAGCGAGCGGCGTCGGAGGCCGTCGTGCTTCCCTTCTCACTTGGTCGCATCCGGGGGTCGCACACCGAAGTCGCCCGCGTAAACCCGACCACGCGCCGGCACCGGGGTCACCCGCCCATCGCCCATCGCTCCGGCATCTTGCACGTCCGCGTTCGCGTCGAGAGCGCCGCCTTCGGCGGAGCCACCGTCGACCGCATCGGCGCTCGCGGCGTCCGCCGCGGCATCGATGGCTGCGCCGTCGCTGTCGGCGGCTCTGTCGGAGGGACCATCGACCGCCGTGAAGGCGTCGCGATCGACGCCGACGTCCGCTGCGTCTGCGACAACGCCGCCATCGCCGACGCATTCAACGCGCAGCGATCGATTGCTGTCGAACGGGAGCCAGCTTTCCCACTCCGGCGTGAGGCCGTCGAGTTTGACGAACTTGAACTCGGTGAGCTGCTGATCGTCAAAGGTGGCCATTCCCGACCAGGTGCCAGGCAAGGTTTCGGTGAGAAGAACGCCCGCCGTCGGCGCCCACGAGCCGATGTTGGCGGCGTCGCCAACGAGGCGTACGACGCGTGCCGCCTGGGCGTCGGCACCGCCCTCAGGCGCGTCCCATTGCACGCCTCGCACGGTAAAGGTGACGAGACACGACGTGATCGTGTGATCGGGTGTCACATCGGGGGGACGCGGCGCGTCCGGTTGGGGTGGGAGCGTGCGATCCGGTCCCGTTGTCGCGTCGGGCGGTGCCGCGCTGTCGGGGGGCGGGAAGATCGTATCCGGCTCGGCGACATCGGGATCGGGCGTCGATACGTCGTCGGTGCTTTCGCCGCTCGCGTCGAGCTGATCGGCACCCCGTACATCGGGACGCGCGGTCGGCTTCACGTCGGCGCCGGCATCGACCGGGCGTTCAGCCAAGTCGTCGGACGCTGAGCACGCCTCGAGCCCTACGAGCCCGACCAGAGCGATGATTGGCAAGCGATTCACGATGGCCTCCGAGCGGAAAGAGCGCGCGGCGAGGATCCGCCCACCGCCGCTCCGGATGCGTAACTCATGTTAGAGTTACTATCCAGTACAATCGTGTGCGGCTTCCTTTGCCCTTTTTAGTTGCACCCGATGCGCTGGCGTTATTAGTATCTCAGGTCTGAGTTACTGTAATGGCGCGAGCGGGGTCGTACATTTCCGCCTCGCTGTCGGGCCGCGGTACGGTCGCCGCTTGGCAACGGACCGTCGACACAGCCAAATGGGTCGGTCATGCCTCGAGCGCGCCATCCTTCTCGTTCTTGATCGAAGCCCGTGATGCACGCCGCCGAGTCCATCTGCATCGTCCTCATGTCCGCTCTCGGCGCGCTTTCCGCGGCGAAGTCAGCCCGCGCTGCGCCCTCGAACGGACCGGTCGGCGACCGACCCCAGGTGAGTCTTTGGCACGCGTACCGCGGCGACGAGGAGATCGCGCTCCACCAAGTGGTGCGTGAGTACACGCGCGTATCGGGCGCCGAGGTCGAGGTGCTGGCCGTCCCTTTCGAGGCGTACGGCGCTAAGCTCGGTGCCGCGGTGCCGCGTGGACACGGTCCCGATGTCTTCATCGAGGCGCATGAACGGCTCGGCCCCTACGTCCGCGATGCGCTGGTGGCACCGGCCGGCGATGCGTTTCCCGCCGAGGACGCGGATCGTTACGACGCCACCTCGGTCGCGGCGGTCTCGCAGGGCGGTTTGCGCTACGGCGTCCCGCTGGCGTCGAAATGCTTGGCGCTTTACGTGAACGATCGTCTCGTCCCCGGCGAGATCGCCGACCTCGAAGAGCTGCTCGCGCTGCCCGGTTTGCCGGCGGGAGCGTATCCGCTCGCCTACGAGGCGACGTCGGCGTTTTTTCACGCGCCGTTCTTGCACGCGTTCGGGGGAGCGATGGTCGACGAGCACGACCATTTCGCGTTTGGCCAAGCAGCTTCCGCGCGCGCGCTCGCCTTCGTGAAGCACCTGACGGACGAACATCTCGTACCCGAAGAACCGAGCGGAACGTTGGTGGTCGATCTGTTCGCCTCGGGGCGCGCGGCCGCGGTCGTGAGCGGACCGTGGCTCGCTGGGGAGATCGGGAGCAAGGTGCGCTACCGGGTAGAGCCGCTGCCGCGACTCGCCGCGGCGGGGCAGCCGCTGCGTCCCTATTTGACGGTAGAAGCGGCGATGCTCAGCCCGCAGGGTGCGGCGCGTGCCGATGCGCGGGCATTCGCACGCTGGCTCGGGTCGACGGCCTCGGCCGTGATACGCGCCGAGAAGGGTCATCAAGTCGTATCCACGCTCGCCGCCTGGCAGGTGCCCGCCGTGAGCAGCGACGCTTTGCTCGTCGCCTTTCATCGCGCGGCGGAGATCGCCATCCCCACGCCTTCGAGTCTCGCCATGCGTGCGGCCTGGGAGCCGGCCAACCGCGCCATTCGCAAGGTGCTGCGTGGCGACACCGAGCCGGAAGATGCGCTGCACGAAGCGGCGGCACGCTTCAATGACGCCACGCGCCCGCTGCCTCCGCGCGCTTCGGTTTGGAGCGTCCTCGTCGTCGCTGGCGCGCTCGCATTGGCGGGCGCTTTCTATCTCGCTCGACGCGCGCGCGCTCCGCGCTTTCGTCGTCAGCTCGCCGCTTCCCTTCCCGCTTATGCGTATTCCGCGCCGGCCACCTTGGCCATCGCGCTCTTGGTGATCGTGCCGCTCGCGGCGGGCGCGGCAACGTCGCTGTTCGTCGGCACCCGCGAAGATCCCCGCTACGTGGGGCTTGCCAACTACGTGGCCATCCTGACCGCGCGTGGCAACGGCCTCCTGGCGCAGGGGTCGTTCTACCGCACGCTCTTCGTCACCATCCTGTGGATGACGGTCAACGTGGTCTTTCACGTCGTCATCGGCGTAACGCTGGGGCTCTTTTTGTCGCGGCCAGCCATGCGTCTCAAGGGGCTCTATCGCGTGCTCCTCATCGTGCCGTGGGCGGTGCCGTCGTACGTGACGGCGCTCGCCTGGAAAGGCATGTTTCACAAGCAATTCGGGTCCATCAACGCCATGCTGGCCATCGTCGGGATCGAGCCGCGCGCGTGGTTCGCCCGCTTCTCCACCGCCTTCTCGGCCAACGTCGCCACCAACGTCTGGCTCGGCTTCCCCTTCATGATGGTGGTGGCGATCGCGGCGCTCACCGGCGTGCCGCAGGAAGTGATCGAAGCGGCAGAGCTCGATGGCGCTTCGCGGTGGAAGCGGCTGCGCTTCGTCACCTTGCCGATGATCGCGCCGACTCTGATTCCGGCCATTGCGCTCGGCGCGGCGTGGACGTTCAACATGTTCAACGTCGTGTTTCTGGTATCGGGAGGCGAGCCGGATGGCAGCACCGATATTCTCGTCAGCGAAGCGTACCGCTGGGCGTTCACGCGCGATGCCCAGTACGGGTATGCCGCGGCCTACGCCGTGCTGATCTTCGTCGTTCTCTCGGTCCTATCGCGCTTTCTCACGCGGTTGCGCGTGCCGGAGGGGCAAACGTCATGACCCGCGCGCGGTTCGCTCGGCATGCCGAGGCATTCCTGGTGCACGCCTTCGTGCTCGCGGCGGTGGTGGCCGCGCTCTACCCAGTCTTGTGGGTCGTCTCCACCGCGCTTTCGCCGCGAGAGCTCACGATGAAGCCGCGTGCGCTCCCGTGGCCCACCGCTCCGTCGCTCGATAACTTTCGCACCGTCGTCGGCGCAGCCGACGGAGCCAAAGCGCGGCTCTTCTTGACTCAGGTTGGCAACTCGCTCCTCGTCTCCCTGGCCACGGCGCTCATCGCCGTCGTCATCGCTACCCCGGCGGCCTACGCCCTCGCTCGCTTCGATTTCGTGGGGCAAAAAGCGTCGCTCCGCACGCTCCTCGCTACGCAGCTCTTTCCGACCGTTGCCAGCGCCGTGCCGCTCTACCTCCTACTCGACGCGCTGAACCTCCTCGATTCACGCTCCGGGCTCGTCTTGGTCTATGCCGCGAGCGCTATCCCCTTTGCGCTATTTCAATTGCGAGCGTCTTTTCAAGCGGTTCCTCCCGAGCTCGAAGAGGCGGCCATGGTCGACGGGGCCACGCGCTTCGGCGCGTTCCGTCTCGTGGCGGTGCCCGCCATCCGGCCCGCGCTCGCCGTCACGGCGCTCTTCGCCGTCATGAGCTCATGGAACGAGTTCGTTTTGGCGGCGACGCTTTTGTCGCGAGAGAGCGCTTTTACATTGCCCGTCGTGCTGCAGCGCTATGTAGGGGAATACGACGCCGCCTGGGGTCCATTTGCGGCGGGGTCGATCCTGGTGAGCCTGCCGGTGATGGGTATTTTTTACGTGTTGCAACGACACCTCGTCGCGGGTTTGACGAGCGGCGCCGTCAAGGGGTGACCGATGCACGCCTCCAATCGTTCTTCGTCGGTGGAAAGGAAGTCGAGCCATGTTCTGTAACGCCGCGTCGCCAGCCCCTGCTCGTCGCGTTGATGTGCGGCGCTGGGCTGGCTGCACGAAGACCCGGGCCATGGCCGCCATCCTTTTCGCGCTCGCGGCGGGCGCGCCGGCGCGGGCACGAGCGGAAGAGCCGCCCAACGGCGCTCCCCGCCGACCTGAACAGCAAACGCAGCCGGCGACGTCCGCGACGCGAAGCGACGCGATCTCCGCGCCGAACGCCGCGAGTCCCGGCGCGGCGCCGAGCGGCCGTTTCGAGTTCGGCTCTTACGGGCGCATCAACGTGGCCAGCGATTTGCGCGGTCGTACCGGGCGCGATGCCGACATCGTGGCCCACGGCTCGCGCCTCGACGACGATAGCTACGCCGAGCTCGAGCTCCGCCGCGAAGATCGCTTCGATGGCGGTATCCGCACCCGCATCGTGACGACGCTCGCGCTTCTTCCACCATTCTTTCACTTCTCGGGAGTGGCAGACGATAGGTTCGCCGTGCGCCAGCTCTACGCGCAGGCGGCGCAGGACGATTGGACGCTGTGGGGCGGCGTTCGCATGTACCGCGGCGACGATATCTATCTTCTCAACTGGTGGCCTCTCGACAACCAGAACACCGTCGGGGGCGGGGTCGCGAAATCGTTCGGTGACACTTCGATCGCGCTTCACGCCGGGATGCAGCGCCTCGATGTGCCGAACCAATTCCAGAAAATCCCGAGCCCCGTTCCTCGCGGCATCGGCGCTACCAACGTCACCATCCTCGATCGACCGCGCACGGTCGAGACCGCCAAGGTCACGCATCTCATGCGCGGGCTCAGCGGGCCGAACGCGAGCGACGGACTGAAGCTTGCGCTTTACGGCGAAGCACACCAAATGGCGGCCGGCGTGCGGCGCGACGTGGCGCTAGGGAGCGAGATCCCGCTGCCCCAAGACGACGGCTGGCTCGTCGGCTCCCAATTCGTTTACTTCACGGGCGTCCGCGACACTTACGCGGCGTTCTTCTTTCGCCATGCGCGCGGGCTCGCCGTCTATGATCCACTCGCGTCGCCCACCACGTTCGCCAACGACAAGACGACGAGAGGGGCGCACGAGACCCTTTTCGCGTTGGCCGGCAATTTCGAGGAGCGGTACTTCGGTATTCAATGGGGGAGCTACCTGCGCTTTTTGCGCAGCGCAACCGAATCGGGCACCTCGTTCGATCGCTACGATGAGGGCATCGTCGTCGTCCGACCGCAATGGTACGTGACTGATCACGTCGGCATCGCCGTGGAAGGCAGTTACCAGGCCCGACGCTATGGGCTCCTCGACGTCGTGACCGAAGGGCCGCTCTCGGCGTCGATGCTGCGCGGCGCGATCCGCCCTTATTTCTCGCCGGCCGGGCGCGGCTCGTTCGCGCGACCGCATATCGGCCTCGTTTACGCGGTGTCCTCGCGCAGCGATTCGGCGCGCACCCTCTATCCGCGGGACGATCCGTTTTCCTGGCGAACCTCCGAGCACTACTTTGGGCTCGCCGTCGAGTGGTGGTTCAACATGTCGTCGTATCCGTAGAGGTCGTCTTTTTGTGTAGGATGGCGCCGCGCGTTCGCGCGCCCTCTCGCAAACCGACCGACGATGGACACAACCTTGTTCCTTCCCGACGGCTTCGATCCGAAGCTGGTGTGGGGCGTTTTCACGCGGCTCTTGGGGTTGATGTTCCTCGTTTCGTTTGCGTCCCTCTCGACGCAGGTCGTGCCCGCCGCTGGCGCTCTCGGAGTTACGCCCGTGGCCAAGTGGTTTCCTCGCATGCGCAGCGACTTCGGCGCGCCCGAGCGTTACTTCTATTTCCCCACGCTTCTGTGGTTCAACGCTAGCGACGCCATGCTGCGCGGACTGTGCTTTGCCGGCATGGCCGCCGCGCTCGGCGTCATCTATGGCGGAGCCTTCTCTTTCGTCGGGCTGCTCGTCTGCTATCTCGCGTACCTTTCGCTCGACTTTCCGATGGGGCTCATCTTCCCGTGGGACTGTGCGCTCTTCGAAGCGAGCTTCTTCAGTCTCTTTCTCGGACCGACGCTGTCGCTCCCTTCGCTGGCAGCCGTTCATCCGCCCGAGCCAGCCATCGCGTGGATGTACCGACTGCTCCTCTTTCGGGTGATGTTCGGGTTCGGAAAGTTCAAGTTCCTCGGCGCGACCAAGAGCGACCGCGGTTACTTGAAGGGCTTCCTCATCAACCAGCCGCTCCCTTCGTACATCGGCTGGTACATGCAGAAGCTCCCGATGTGGATGCTGAAGGGCGCCCTCTTCTCGATGTTCATCGCCGAGCTACCCGTTCCCTTGCTTCTGTTTTTTCCGGGACGAGCCAGCATCATCGGCGCGGTCGCCATTTTCCTGCTCATGATCGCCATCCAAGCGTGCGGTAGCTTCGGGTACTTCAGCATGGTGATGATGGTGGTGTGCGTCACCGCGCTCGACTCCATCACGCCGCGCCAGCTCGGCCTTTCGACGATGTTCGCCACGCCATCAGCCGCGCTCGCCAGCGGCGCGGTTCTTTTGCACACCCTGGGATCGCTCCTCAATTTTCCTTTCAACTCGTGGGTATCGCAGCGCTGGTTTCTCTGGCCTCACTTTCTACGCGCGCGCCCGCGCTGGCTCACGGCGCCGCTCGTCTTCTATCGCGCGCTTTACCCGTTCCGCTGCTTCCACAGCTATGGCGTGTTCTTTCCCGGTACGAGCCCGGGCATCAAGTGCGTGCCGGTGATGGAGCTCTCCTGGGATGGGGACACATGGATCGAGTGCCCCTTCAAATACGCGACGAGCCTTCCCTCGTCGGCGCCCAAGTTCGTCTCGCCGCACCACCATCGCGTCGATCAGGCGCTCATCTACGACGTATTCGGTGGCAACGGCTCGACGCCGGTGTGGACGATCACCGGTTCGTTCAGCCCCTATTTTTACCAGCCGTACTCCGGGGCGCGGGCGGGCATTCACCGTATCCTCGAGGGCTACCCTTATCTCGGTTACATCTTCGACGAGAGCGCGCTACCGCACGATCGCGGCCCGCCGCTGATGGGCCGCATCAGCATCCACATGCTCGAGCCGACCACCCTCGCGGAAAAGCGCCGCACCGGAAACTACTGGAAGCGCAGCTACATCGGTCCGCACCTCGCCCCTTTTAAGCGCATCGAATGCTTCTGGGATCGCGCGATCCCCGTGCCCGAGCTGTGGCACTGGGACGACGTCATTTGGAAACAACGCTCCAACCTACGGCTTCTCATACGGCGTGCGTTGGCCGGCGAAGCGCCGCGCGCTGCCGTCATCGCCGATGCCCCCGAGCTCGGCGCGAAGAATGTCGACGCATTTTGGAACGACTTTCTTCCCCTCGTGCAGCGCGGCTCTCCCGCGGAAAACGGCTGGACCAAGCTCCCCCAGATGATCGCCGAGGTCCGCGCCAAGTACGATGCGGAGCAGCTCTACGTGTTCGAGCGCCTCGCCGGCAGATTGACCACCATGATCGTGGCCAAGCTCGAGCCTTTCTTCTTCGAGGAGCGCGGCAAGCCACCGCTCAAACTCAAGACGTACTATCACCTCTCGCTTCTAGCGCAGCAGGTCATCCTCGAAGGCGAAGCGGCGTTCGACGCGCTCTACCACCACCCGGAGCGGGCCATCGAGTACGTGGACAAAGTCGCTATCGCCAAAGGCTGCTACTTGATGGCGACATTTCAATACGAAGCGCTGATTTTCCAGGCGCAGAAGCGCCGCCTGACGACGCGCTTTCTCTTCCCCGAGCGGCCGGGCGGGATGACCAAATACGATCGCGACGCCATCGTCATGCTGGAGCAGCTATCGGGTGCCATGGAGCTCATGGTCTTTCTCGAGGACCAATTTCGCGGCCCCGAGTTCGAGCAAGGCTTTCCCGAGCACTATCCGACTTTCGTGCATCGACCGGATGGCGAGGTCGTCGTCGAGCACTATCGCGCGCCGGCGCAATAACGGAACGTTAGCCGCGACCGCCGCCGCGACCGCCCGCGCCGCCGCCGCCGCGACCGCCCGCGCCGCTCGCGCCGCCAACCCCGGCGCCCCCGCCGCGACCGCCGACGCTCGAGTCGGATCCTGCGTCGACCGACGCATCGGTACCGCCCTCGGGCGCCCCATCAGCGCTCGTTCCGCCCGAGCCGCCGGTGCTCGAGCCTGCCGCGCCAGCGTTTCCGCCCGCCCCCGCACTTCCAGGGCTAGCGCCGGCTGCGCCCGCGGGTCCTCCACCGCTGCCACCTTTTCCGGTGGCGCCACCCGTGCCTCCGGTGCCGGTGGTAGCGCCCGCGCCACCGCCGCCCCCGGCTCCGCCCGAAGTGCCCGAGCCCCCGATTCCAGTCGTCGCATCGGGCTTGGCGGCGCCGGAACCTCCGGAGCCTGCTGCTTCATTGGCAGAACCGTCGGGCATGTCCTCGCCGACGACGCCCGAGCACCCGGCAAGAAGCGCGGCGATCGCGATCGTCATACGAAGACGTGCCATGGCCTACTCCTTAAAATGTGAAAACGGTCGCTCGCGTTCGGCGCAGCAGCCGTGAAAGGACGTTCCTTCTCGCGATGGCGGCGCACTCTACCACATCTCCTAGCGACGTATGCAACCGCAGCCGTGCTCAATGAGCAGCGCTGTAACGAGAATGGCGCTGCCGCCTCTCCCCACCCGACCTGAATCGCGTGTCTGCCCAGAACGATGGTCAGTTCGACAGATGCGCGTCGCGGGTCGATGTGCTCAAGCGACGCTCGATGACGCGCCGGATGGGAGGAAACAGCTCGAGCTTGAGCGCCTCGTCGGGCGAGAAAAAGCCGGCCTCGACGACCTCACGGTTATCGACTTCGATGCGCGGGCGCTCGGAGACGTCGAGGTTGAAGATCTCGATGTGCTCGCGTTTGCCTTCCCAATCATGGTGCTCGTCGATGATTGGTTTGAGGTCCGCGGCGGTGGCGCGAATACCGGTTTCTTCGCGCAGCTCGCGGAGCGCGGCGTCACGACCGGTCTCGTGGGAACGCACGTAGCCACCGGGCAACGAGCGGTACGGCACGTAGCTGTTTTGCACGAGCAGGATTTTCCCGTCGTGCCAAATCGCTACGAGGGCACCATGCACGCTGGGGTGCCGCACTCCCCAATAGATACGCATCAGGCGGTAGGCATTGCGGTACGCAAGACGGAAGAAGAAGTCGATCAAGGTGTCACCCCTCTTTGGCGGGCGCACTCTACTCCAAAACGAGAATGGATCGCTGCAACGACGCGATGACCAAACATCGAACGAGCGGGTGCGCTAGTTGGCCGCGACAGCCAACCCGATTTGTTTGCGGATGTTCGCGTAGCGATCGCTCGTCACGAAAACCAGGAGATCTTCCATTTTGGCGTCGACGGTGCGCGGGTCTTCGAGCTCGAAAACGGTGTGCGCCGCTCGCAAGTCGTTGCAGAGGAGCAAACCCGCGCGGGCCGAGGTTTTTTCGGCGGCCGTCGCCCACCGGTGCAGGTTGGTGCGCCCGCCATCTTCGAGAAAACGCAGAAAATGCCCGCGCACGCGATCGACCGCGGCCGGCTCGAGCACGGGTTCGATGGCTTTGGCGATTGGCGTTACGCGCTGCTTGATTTCCGACGAGAGCGGGATGCCGGCATTGGCGATGCTGAGCGCCGCCAAAAATAGGTCTTCGAGATCGGCCGCAGAGGGAACGAGCAAGCGGACGAAATGCTCTTCGCGGTACCAGCAGAGGTGACGGCCGCCGAGGAAAGCCAGCTCGAAGGGAGAACGACCGGAAAGCGCCTTCTTTCCGAGTCGCGTCGCCGGCGGAAGACCGGGCACCATTTCGACGCTCCCGGCGAACTCGGGATCGGCATAGAGGGGCGGTGTTCCCATGCCGAGAATCGCCGCCGCCCAGGCAAAACATCGGACCGCCTGCAAGGTGGACACTTTGGGGTCTTGCTTGCGCGCGGGGTCGAGCTTGATGAGCGCCTTGTCGCGGCGCAACGCAGAGACGCGGCCGAGCAAGACGGCGGGCGTGATGACGGCGAAGATCTGGCCCGTGAGCACCTCCTCCTCGGGATGGAAAAGGAGCTTCCAACCTTGCTCGCCGAGCGCGCTGGCCGGCTTGATGAGACCCTCCGAGCGATACTGCTGGTAGGCGGCCTTCTCGTCGTCGTTAGCCGATCCCAAATAGGTGAGCGCCGAGGCGAGCAGCCATCGCCGATCGATTTCTCCCGCGCGCGTATGGGCGCGAAAGAGCGCGCGCAAACTGGAGACGTCGCGAGGATCGCTGCGCACGCGACGCGCTAGTTCTTCCGGTAATTCCTCCGCGGCGGGGCTCGCGTGCGCCGGCATATCGGAGAGATCGACCTCTACCGCTTCGCGCTCGCGAGCCGTTTCGAGCTCCCGCTCGAGCTCCGCGACGCGCGCCGTCAGCTGCGCGATCTTGGTTTCGAGCGCAACCACGCGCGGGTGGTGAGCCATCTCGGGCTGCAACATGATCGATGCCGGCGCCGGCTCTTCGTCGGCCATGTCTCGGATGCGCACGTTGTGCCGCGCTTCGTAGGCGGCTTGCAGCGCCTCTTCGAGCTTGCGCAGGCGCTGCCGATCGAGCCCCATGGCGTCCGCTGCCTTGTCGAGCCGCGCGCGCTCTTCGAGCGTGATGACGCCGTCTTCGATGACCTCGGCGAAAAGCTCTTCGTAGTGGACTTCGAATTTGCCGAGCCGGAGGGAGCCGGAAAGCTCTCCTTGCTCGAACGTGTCTCCGTGCTGGAACGAGATTTCTTGCGTCGTCATCACGCTGCTCCCGTCGAATTGGCCGTGAGTTATCGAGGTTCGCAGCAAAATGGCCGCCACACAAGAAGCCGCGCGAAAACCGTTCGCGACTGCCGTTCATTCGTGCTTAAGTCTGCGCGAACGTACGAGCATGTGAGAAAGAGGCGATGCTAGGAGCGCTGGGCAGGAAGTGGTCACTCGATTTCGCGAGTCTCTTGGTGGCGCTGGTCGCGGCGGGGGGATGCAATACGCGACACGAATCGCCAGCGACGGCGGCGAGTGCTCATTCCGTTGCCGTGCCGAGCACGGCCGCACCCACGAGCGCCGGCGCGCAAAACGCCGATCCCAGCGCGAGCGCGGCGGCCCGTGCCGAACCGTCGCCGGCGCTCGTCGCCAAAGCCAAAGAGCTGACGCACAAATTCATCGTGCTCGACGGGCACGTCGACGTACCGTGGCGTCTCGACGAGTCGCGCGATCCCGACGGAAGCATCAGCGAAGACGTTTCGCACCGCACCCCGAAGGGTGACTTCGATTGGGAGCGCGCGCGCGAAGGCGGGCTCTCGGCTCCCTTCATGAGCATCTACGTCCCCTCCAAATACGAGGACGCGGGCGCCAAAAAAATCGCCGATCGCCTCATCGACATGGTCGTGGGCTTTTCCCAGAAGTGGCCGGACAAGTTCGCGCTGGCGAAAAATCCGAGCGAGGTGCGCGCCAACTTCGCCGCCGGCAAAGTGAGCCTGGCGATGGGCATGGAGAACGGCTCGCCCATCGAGCACGATCTCGCCAATATTCGCCACTTCTACGAGCGCGGCATTCGCTACATCACGCTCGCCCATTCCAAGGACAACCACATCAGCGACTCGTCCTACGACGACAAGCACACGCACAAAGGACTCAGCGATTTCGGCAAACAAGTCGTCGCCGAGATGAACCGACTCGGCATCATGGTCGACGTCGCTCACGTCTCCGACGATACGTTTTGGCAGGTGATGGACGTTTCCAAGGTTCCCGTCATCGCCTCGCATTCCTCTTGCCGCTACTTCACCCCAGGGTTTCAGCGCAACGTGAGCGACGAGATGATCCAAGCTCTCGCCAAGAAGAAGGGGGTCATTCAGATCAACTTCGGTTCCGGCTTCATCGACGAGCAGGCGCAAAAACAGCAAGACATCATGCGCAAAGAGGTCGAGGCCATCTTGAAGAGCAAGGGCCTCGAGTTCGGCGATCCCAAGGCCAAACCCTTTCTCGCCGAGTTTCGTGCCAGCCATCCACGCAAGTTCGCCACCGTCGAGCAGGTCGCCGACCACATTGACCACGTGAAAAAGCTGGTCGGCATCGACCACGTCGGGCTGGGATCCGACTTCGATGGGGTGGGCGATTCACTACCCGCCGGGCTGAAGGACGTCTCGCAGTACCCGAACCTCATCCGCGTGCTGCTCGAGCGCGGCTACAGCGAGCAAGAAATCGAGAAAGTCTGCTCGGGTAACGTGCTGCGCGTGTGGCAGGCAGTCGAGGACTACGCGCGCACGGCGACGCATTAGACCGCCGGGCTGGCCGGCGCGACGGTCACTGGTACGCCGCTCAGGCTCGCCGTTCCCGACACGGCATCGATCAATCGATCGTCGGTGAGATCGTTGACGCTCGCTCCCGCGTGCGCTCGCGCGACTTCCAAAGCGACGCCGTGACGCGCGTGACCCCAACCGTGTGGCAAGCTGACCACGCCGCGCGCAATGTCGGTGGAGACCGAAACAGGTACCGTGACTTCACCGACGCGCGATCGCACGAGGACGCGATCGCCTTGTGTCACGCCGCGCACCTCCGCGTCGGCGGGATGCATGATCAAAGTGCACCCCTCGGGACCTTTCACCAGCCGCAGCGTGTTGTGCATCCAGGAGTTGTTGCTGCGCAAGTTACGACGCCCGATGAGCAAGAGCTCACCGTCGGCGGTCACGTTCTCTGCGAGCGCCGTTTCCAGGCGTCGTACGTCGGCCACGATGAGCGTCGGGGCGAGCACGACTTTGCCGTCGCCAGTCTCGATCACATCCTGCAACCGGGGCAAGAGTGGACCGAGATCGATACCGTGCGGCCGCGCCTCGAGCTCGGCCAGCGACAGTCCGCTGCCGAGAAGCCCTTTTCCGTGAGGCCCGAAGCGCAGCAGGAGATCGAGCACCCGCTTCGGCCCGAGCCGCTTGAGCGTCTTCAGCGCCAGTACCACCTTGCGATCGCGACGCCCTCCGCCCTTGTCGTGCAATCCGAGCGCGAGCGCGATGAGCACTTCCCAGTCGTGGCGCACGCCGGGCGGCGGCGCCGTGACCGCCTTGACGTAACGAGCCACGTTTTTCACGGCGAGCGCGTAAAATGCGAGATCGTAGTGATCGCGCTCGAGCCCGAAGCTCGTGGGCAAAATGAGGTTGGCGTGGCGGGTCGTCTCGTTGCGATAGAGATCGATCGACACCATGAAGTCGAGCTTGGAAAGGGCCTGCTCGAGGCGAGCGCCGTTCGGTGTCGATAAAACCGGATTGCCCGCGAACGTGACAAGCGCTCGGATCTGCCCGTTTCCGGGCGTATCCATTTCTTCGGCCATGGCGGCGGCCGGGAGCTCACCGCCGAACTCGGGCAACCCCCGCACCCGGCTTTTCCATACGCCGAAGTGGCCGCGCTCACCGAGTCGGCTCGCGACCTTGACGAGATCTGCCGCCGGCGTGGTGAACATCACGCCGCCGGCGCGATCGAAGTTGCCGGTCACGATGTTGAGCACGTTGACGAGCCACGCTGAAAGCGTGCCGAACTCCTGCGTGCAGACACCGACCCGGCCGTAGCAAACCGCGCTCGGTGACGTCGCGAACTCGCGCGCCAGGCCGCGCATGACGTCAGCTTCGATACCGGTGCGCGCCGCCACCCGCTCCGGCGAAAAGCGCGCCGCCAGCTCGCGCACCTCATCGAGGCCGCGCAGGTACGGTCCGAGCGTCGTCAATCGCGTGAGCTTCTCGGCAAAGATCGTGTAAAGGAGCGCGAAGAGGAGGAACGCATCGCCGCCCGGGCGAATGAACAAGTGCCGATCGGCGACCTTGGCGGTCTCCGTGAAGCGCGGATCGACGACCACCAGCTTGCCACCGCGCTCGCGCAGAGCCCTCAAGCGGGCCGCGACGTCGGGCGCGGTCATGATGCTGCCGTTGGACACGATGGGATTGGCCCCCACCACGAGAAAGAACGACGTTCGATCGATATCGGGGATCGGCAGAAGCAGCTGATGGCCGAACATTTCCAGCGAAGCGAGCATCTGGGGGAGCTGATCGACCGACGTGGCCGAGAACCGCGCATGCGTCCCGAGCGCCTTGGCGAAGAGCGGTATCGTCAGGAGCGCCGTGTAGCTGTGGACGGTGGGATTGCCGAGGTATAAGGAGAGCGCGTGCCGGCCATGGCGCGCCTGCACCTCGGCGAGACGATCGCTCGCTTCGTCGAGCGCAGCTTCCCAGCTGACCTCGGTCCATGTTTCACCCGCGCGGCGAAGGGGATGCCGAATGCGATCGGGGTCGGTCTGCACGTCTTTCAGCCCCACGACTTTGGGACAGACGTGACCTCGGCTGAACGGATCGTCGGCATCGCCGCGAATGGAGAGGATCTGGTCCGCCTCGGTCTCGACGACGACGCCGCAAACGGCTTCGCACAGCATACAAGTGTGAAGATGGGAGGCTGACATGCGCTCGGCATACTGCGCTCCGCCCACGGTGGGAGCAAGACAGGCGAGCAAGACGGTGTCGTCGGGTGAGGCCGACGAAGCCCCACCCGATCGACGATCACGTCACGGCGTAACGCTCAGGTGCCCGCGTCGGAGCAGGTTCCGTTGGGAAGCTCATCGGTTCCCGCTTGGTGCGCCAAGCAGGCGTTGCCATAGAACTTGCCATCGCATCCGCACACGCCGGGGCCACCTTCGACGCAGGCGGTGGGGCGCGGCGTGCAGATACCGGTGAGATCGCCGATACCACACGCCTCTTTGTCGTCGTAATCGCAGAAGCTCACTTCGGGATCGGCGCAGCGCAGGCTTGCGAATCCTCCACAAGCCGCGCCGCTCGCATCGGCGCCGGTGTCACCCGCGCTGCCTCCGGTGCCCGCCGTACCTCCGGTGCCCGCCGTACCTCCGGTGCCACCCGTTCCGCCCGTGCCGCCCGCTGCACCGGTGCCGGCCGCCGTGCAGCTGTTAGCGGCGTCGCCGCAACTGTCCGAGCCACAGCCGAGCGGTGCAAGGGCCGCACACCCAACGGCGATCCAAAGCGCACATCGACCGTGCAACAGTGATCTTCTCTCATGCTTTTTCATGCGTACCCCTTTTGTCCCGTCGTAAAGCACGGATCGCGCCAAGGTACGCCATCCCCACCACCCACACGAAATTTCAGGAAGAACTCGGTGGCAGTGTGGAGGCCAGCGCTCGACGCCATCGGACGTGCGTGTCGCACTGTGCTTCGCACCCGTACGCACGGGGACACGGTCGGCAAAAGTCTTCGCACCGCGTCATGCGGGACCGACTTTGGACCTTTCAAATTGACCTGATTGGACCATCTTGGCATGGTACAAATCGCGGCGTTGGGCCTTTTTAGGTTGATATTGGTCCCGTAGCATTAGTCCAATCGAGGTGCCGAAGATGGAGCGAAGCATGGGCATCGTCCTCAACAAGGAGGACGGCGATCCTCTTTACAAACAGCTGTTCGATCAAATCGTGCGGCGCATTCTCTCCAGCGCTTTTCCGCCGGGCTTTCGATTGCCACCGACGCGCGAGCTCGCGGCCGAGCTGTCGACGAATCGCAACACCGTCGTGCGCGCCTATACCGATCTCGAGAATGCCGGGTTCGTGAAATCGGCGGTAGGGCGCGGCACTTTCGTGGCGCTGCAGTCGCTGACGCCCGTTCCGATGCCGCGTCCCATCGAGGGGGGGCTCCCCTGGGCGTCGCTCGTCTCGGGCTCGAGCAAGCTCGAGTCGCTGCGAAGGGCGCGCCGCTTCCAAGCGGTGGCCGCGGGGCGCGACGTCGTGAATCTGACGCGTATGCAGCCTTCAGCGGATTTGATTCCCGACAAGCTCCTGCGGCACTGCTTCGAACATGTGCTTCGCCAAAAGGGGGCCGACGCGCTCGGCTACGCGCCCGCCGAAGGGCTGCCCAGGTTGCGCGAGCTCATCGTCGAAGATCTGGCCCGGCAGGGCGTTCCCGCGCGCGCCGACGATGTCGTCATCACGAGCGGCAGCCAGCAAGCGCTCGATCTCATTGCTCGGTCGCTCATCGATCCCGGGGACAACTTTCTCGTCGACGCTGCCACGTACTCCGGCGCCATCGACGCGTTCTCCCTCACCAACGCGCGCTTGGTGCCAGTGCCGTCCGACGCCGAGGGACCGGACATGGGAAGTCTCGAGCGGCTCACGCGCGGAGGCGCCAAAGGGCTCTACCTCATGCCCAATTGCAATAACCCCACCGGGGCCGAGATCTCGACCGAGCGTCGGCGAAGCTTAGTCGACTGGTCCGAGCGCGCCGGTGTGCCGCTCATCGAAGACGACTACGGCTCCGATCTGTGGCTCGGAGAAGACCCGCCGCCTCCCGCCCTGCGCTCGCTGAGCGGCGACGTGCTCTACGTCTCGACGTTCAGCAAGAAGCTCGTGCCGGCGTTGCGCGTTGGATTCGTGGTCTGCCCTCCCGCGCTGCGGCCCACCCTCGTGTACGTCAAAAAGGCGCTCGACCTCGGATCGTCGCTCGTTTTGCAGCATGTCCTCGCCGAGTTTTTGGAGCGCGGGTACATGCGTGCCCATCTCGGTCGCACCCTTCCCGAGTACCGCGTGCGGCGCGACGCGCTCGAGGAGTCGCTGGCCAAGCATCTTCCGCCAGGAATGACGTGGCGGCGCCCCGAGCGGGGGCTCGTCCTGTGGCTGCCGTTACCGGAAGACCTCGATTCAGAAGCCGTCTTCGAAGAGGCGCAGCGGCGGGGCGTGCTCGTCGGGCCGAGCGCGCTCTACGAAGTCGAAGTGCGTCGCGAGCGCGGTTTGCGTCTCGCATTTTGCGCCGAAGAGCCGGCGCGCCTTTCGCTGGGCGGAAAGCGTCTCGGTGAGGCGCTCCGTGCTCTCGTCAAGCAGCCGCGGCGCGCCAAGGCGGCCGGCGCCGAGCTGCAAACCGTTTGAAGGAGCTCATCATGCAAAAATCGACATTCGCCACCAAAGTGGGACTCGCCGCTATGCTCAAAGGGGGCGTCATCATGGATGTCGTCAATGCCGAGCAGGCCAAGATTGCTGAAGACGCCGGCGCCGCGGCGGTGATGGCGCTGGAAAGGGTGCCCGCCCAGATCCGCAAAGAAGGGGGCGTCGCGCGCGCCAGCGACCCCGCGATGATCCAGGCCATTCAAAAGACCGTCGACATTCCGGTCATGGCCAAGTGCAGGATCGGGCACTTCATCGAAGCACGCATTCTCGAAGCCCTCGAGGTCGACTTCATCGACGAGAGCGAAGTCTTGACGCCTGCCGACGAGCAGTTCCACATCGACAAGCGCGATTTCGACGTCCCCTTCGTGTGTGGGTGCCGCGATCTCGGCGAAGCGTTGCGACGCATCGCCGAAGGCGCGGCCATGATCCGCACCAAAGGGGAAGCCGGCACGGGAGACATCGTCGAAGCGGTCAAGCATTTGCGCGCCGTGCGAGCTCAGATCCGCAGACTCGGTGCGCTCTCCCCCGACGAGCTCTCTGCCGAAGCAAAGCAGCTGGGGGCGCCGCTCGATCTCGTGACGCAAGTGGCGCGCGAAGGGCACATGCCGGTGCCCGCCTTTGCCGCGGGAGGGATCGCCACGCCGGCCGATGCCGCGCTGTGCATGGCGCTCGGCGCGGAAGCGGTGTTCGTGGGGAGCGGGATTTTCATGACCGACGATGCGCCGCGCCGTGCTCGCGCGATCGTCGCCGCGACGACCTATTGGCAAGACGGCAAGAAACTGGCGGAGATCAGCACCGGGCTCGGGGCCCCCATGCGCGGCGTTTCCGCGCGCGGGATCGCCGAGGCTGAGCGGTTTGCGCCCCGCGGGTGGTAATTCGCCGTGACGAAGTGCATCGCTGTGCTCGCCTTGCAAGGGGGGTTCGCGGCGCACGCGCGGCGCGTCGAAGAGCTCGGGCATGCCGCGCTCGAGGCGCGCACGGCGCGGGACGTCGAACGAGCCGACGGCTTGGTTTTGCCGGGGGGGGAGAGCAGCGCGCAGCTCCTTTTGATCGAGCGGTTTGGCCTCGAGTCGGCGATCTGCGCGTTCGCGCGCGCCGGACAGCCGGTGCTCGCGACGTGCGCCGGATTGATTCTCCTCGCGGCCGAAGTGACTTCGCCGCGGCAACGGAGCTTCGGGCTCATCGACGTCGATGTGGCGCGCAACGCATATGGCCGGCAGCGCGACAGCTTCGAAGCAACATCTGACGGCAGCGACGATCTCCCTCTCGTCTTCATCCGGGCGCCGCGCATCCTGCGCGTGGGAACGGCCGTCGACGTGCTCGCCACGTTGAGCGGCGAACCGATTCTCGTGCGACAGGGCAACGTGACGGCAGCCACGTTTCACCCCGAGCTGACGGGAGATCCGCGTGTCCACCGCGCCGTGTTCGGCGATGGAGAAGGGGCATCGGCTCAGCCGATGGCCTAGTAACCGGCCTCATCGCGAGCGGACGTCGCTCCGTAGACCGTTCTATGCGATGCTGCAGCGCGTCCAGCATGTCGCTCGAGCATTTCGACGTTCTCGTCATCGGCGCAGGCATCTCCGGCATCGGAGCCGGCTACCACTTACAGGCCGAATCCCCTCGTCGCACGTACGCGATCCTGGAAGGCAGAGAGAACCTCGGGGGCACGTGGGATCTCTTCCGCTATCCGGGCGTTCGTTCCGATTCCGACATGTACACGCTCGGGTATTCCTTTCGCCCTTGGACGAGCCCCAAGGCCATCGCGGACGGTCCCGCGATTTTGAAATACCTGCGCGAGACGGCGGAAGCCTACGGAATCGACCGACACATTCGCTTTGCTCATCGCGTGGAGGGCGCGTCGTGGTCTTCGCGCGACGCGCGCTGGACGGTGGTCGCCCGGCGCGGCGCGGAGCGCGAAGAGGTTCGTTTCACTTGCAGCTTCCTCTTCGTTTGCGCGGGGTACTACGATTACGAAGGGGGCTACACGCCGCGATTCGAAGGGACGGAGCGGTTCCAGGGGCGCATCGCTCATCCGCAGAAGTGGACGAGCGACATCGCCTACGAAGGCAAGCGCGTCGTCGTGATCGGCAGCGGCGCCACGGCGGTGACGCTCGTGCCGGAGCTCGCCAAGACGGCCGCCCATGTGACGATGCTTCAACGCTCTCCCACGTACATCGTGTCGCGCCCGACGGAAGACGCCATCGCGAACTGGCTGCGCGCGCGTCTGCCCGAGAAAATCGCGTACGGCATCAGTCGCTGGAAGAACGTGCTTTTAGGGATGACGTTTTACAACATGTCCCGGCGCGCGCCGGGCTACATGCGAAAGCTCATCACCGCCGAAATCCGACGGCAGCTCGGGCCGAGCTACGACGTCGACAAGCATTTTTCTCCTCGCTATAACCCTTGGGACCAGCGCGTCTGCCTCGTGCCCGACGGCGATCTCTTCGAGGCGATTCGAAGCGGGCGTGCCTCGATCGTCACCGACCACATCGAGACGTTCACCGAGCGCGGCATCCGGCTTCGTTCGGGTGAGGAGCTCGAGGCCGATCTCGTCGTCACCGCGACGGGGCTCGTGCTGAAGGTGCTGGGCGGCGTCGACCTCATGGTGGACGGCGCGGCCGTCGACCTCTCGAAAACCATCAGTTACAAGGGAATGATGTACACCGACGTCCCCAACTTGGCGTCGTGTATCGGCTATACGAATGCGTCGTGGACGCTGAAGTGCGATCTCACGTGCGCGTACGTGTGCCGCCTCTTGAACCATATGGCGAAGAGGGGCTATCGACGCTGCACGCCGAAAGTCAACGATCCGAGCATCACACCCGAACCATGGATCGATTTTTCGTCCACCTACGTTCAGCGATCGATCGACAAATTTCCGAAGCAAGGTTCGCGGGCCCCGTGGCGTCTTTACCAAAATTATGCGCTCGACACCCTGAGCCTCGGGTTTGCGCCGGTCGAAGACGGCTCGATGGAGTTTTCCGCGTAGCGCGCCAGAAACCGAGGTCGACCCGCGGCACGTCCGTACGTTGTGCTCGGCGAACGTCGCGCGAGAAATTCCAAAAGTGAATGGTGTATTCACTAAAGCGCGCGGCGCACGAGAAGCCCCGGTCCGGTTACGGGGGGACGGCGGCCGCGCGGGCCGAGCCTGTGGGTCACGCGAGGCCCGCCACCCCGAGGCTCAGCAGAGCCGCCCGATCGCGGGAATCCAGCTACCTTTCTACGGCGCGAAAGTTGAGCCGGTTCATTCGACGGGAGCGTCTGCCTCTTACTTCGAACGACACGACGCTTCCTCCTACGATCGACAGGATCCATGAAACGACTGCTCATCATCGCCGCCGCGCTCACGGTGTCGGCGCGTGCGGCCGCGCAGGCCGAGCCCACCTACGCCCATCGGAGCTTTTTGCTCCCCACCGGAGGCTTCCAGATCTCCGGCGATCCCGCACGCAACGAGCTCGTACGCGTCAATGCGTCCGAAGGGGATACTTTCGGCAAGCCAGTGGGGATCGCGCCTCATTTCTATTGGGGCGTCTCGCGCGAAGTCACGTTGGGTATCACGCACGAGTGGGGCATCTGTTTGGGCTGCGAACGGATCTACAACGACACAGGTTTCGCTCTCCTGTGGGGGCTCCTTTCGTCGCCGCAATTCGAGCTCGACTTGCATATGCGCGCCGTCGCATCGAGCATCGACCCGTTTCGGATGGCGATAGGGGGAGGCGTCATCGGACGATACGATTTCTCGCCCTCGGTAAGCTTGGTGTTCGATCCCAGCCTGATGATCGGCGTCACCCACAAAGGCGCCACCTTGAGTCTGCCGGGGTGGTTCTTTTTCCAACCGAGCCCCGCGGTCTCCCCCTTCGTGGGCACGGGGCTCTACGGCGACGTCGAAGGCTTCTTTGGCCATTTCGCCATTCCTGTCGAAGGGGGCGTCATGTTCACCGTCTCTGCCCAGGTCGATCTCGGCGCGATCCTGCGCGTTTACAACCTCCTCGGGCACGGCGGCAGCTTCGATGGTCGTGAGCTCGGAATGCTTGCTCGGTTTCGTTTTTGAGCGCAGGCGACCCTCGGGGCTGCGAACCCCTCGGGGCCGAAGCAGGTCGGGTAGCCCTTCGTGGCGGCGGATCGGGTTTTTTTTGAACCAAAGGATGGGCCCCCTGCGACTTATCTCTTCCGATGCTCCTGTCCGCAGGGCTCCGGCGGGTACGGCGGGTCCTCGCCACCGCGGCCGGCCTAGCCCTTGCTTCAATCGGATGCACAACGTACGACGATGTCGTCCTTGGGGAGCCAAGCGACGCTACATCTGGCGGTGTGCCCGATGCCGACGCAACGCGCGATGGGTGCAACCTCTCCGGGGCTGGCTGCGACGACACCACGCTGCGCCCCGATCGATCGCCGGGCGATGTAGCGCGAAGTGACTCGGGCGACGTTCGTGACGTCGCCTCCGATCAGGGCGATGAGCGCCGCCCCTCGGACGTCGCGACGGACAGCGCAGACCAGCGTTCCCCCACGGATGTGCCGATTGCCGACGTGAGCGACGATGCCGAAACCGACGATTCGGACGTCGTCGCCGATGCGGTGAGCACTGCCGACGTGAGCGACGGCAAGGGTGGTCCGGGCGACGCGAGCGATGCAGAATCGGGCACGCCCGGGCGGGACTCCCCAGCCGTCGATGTGAACGACGTCGCGCAACCGCCCACATTTTACCGCGCGATCAACGTCGGAGCGTCAGACGCGACGGCATTGACGATCGACGGCCAAAGTTGGGAGGCTGGTTTGACGGCCGCCAACGTCACCTACTCGGGGGGCACCGACGCGGCCGGCAGCGGTG
>Ga0193706_1000455_pt1 | contig 24238 bp, 22 predicted proteins | sample U3c1metaG_FD_160130 | JGI IMG/M metagenome (GOLD analysis project Ga0193706, IMG submission 160130) | Soil microbial communities from a riparian zone of the East river system, Colorado, United States - U3c1 | ecosystem: Environmental > Terrestrial > Soil > Riparian zone | place: USA: East River... | reverse complement strand
TCGGCTGGGCCCTCTGGCCCGGTCACCCCGTCTTTGGGCCTAGATCTCGAGCAACTCCTCGGAGCCGCGTTAGCTTCGTCGGTATGGCACGCGCGATTTGGAAGGGCAGCATCAGCTTTGGTTTGGTCCAAGTTCCCGTCGGTCTCTACACCGCCGAGCAACGCGACGAGCTTTCACTCTCGCTCCTCGACCGTCATGACCTTGCTCCAGTCGGCTACGAACGCGTCAATCGCCGCACGGGTTCGAAGGTCGCATGGAAGGACATCGTCAAAGGGTACGCCTACCAAAAAGGGAAGTACGTCGTCGTCACCGACGAAGACATGCGCAATGCCAACGTTCGCGCCACGCAAACGATCGACATCCTGGCGTTCGTCGATAAAGACGAGATAAGTCCACTCTATTACGATACGCCGTATTATCTCGCCCCTGCCAAGCAAGGCACCAAGGCGTATGCCATTTTGCGCGACACGCTGCACGAGGCGGACAAGGTCGGAATTGCCAAGGTCGTGATAAGGACGCGGCAGCACCTGGCCGCTCTGCTGGTGCAAGGGGAGATGCTCGTTCTTCAGCTCCTCCGCTTCTCGCACGAGCTGCGGCGCCCAGACGATCTCGACGTGCCCGCTGAGCAGTCAAAGCCATCCAAGGCGACGGCGCGCGAGCTGGAGATGGCCAAGCAACTGGTCGCGAGCATGGTCGAGCCGTGGGACCCGTCGCAGTACCACGACGAGTACCGCGACGATCTTTTGGCGCGCATCAAACGAAAAGCCAAGCACGGCGAGATCGAAGACGTGCCCGAGTCGGAAAAGGCGCCCCCGGAGCGTGGGGCCAAGGTCATCGATCTGGTCGGTCTCCTCAAAAAGAGCATGGAGCAAAAGCACGGCCCTGGCGGCGGGCGCAAGCATCCCCATGCGAAAGCGCACGCCAAAGAGACGACAGGCAACGGCAGAGCGAAAGGCGCCCCGCATCGCACTCACCCGACCCGCAAGGCGCCGGCGCGAAAGACGGCCTGATCGGTGCCGGTCGCATCGCTCGCGCGGCACCGCTCCCAACGAGACGGCGGTCGCAGGTCCGAGTCGAAAGACGCCGAGAGCAAGCGCCAGGCGCGCGCGAAGACGAAGGCCCCGTTTCCGGCGCACACCGAGATTCAACTGGCCACCCTCGTCGACGCCGTGCCGGTCGGCGACGAGTGGGTGCACGAAATCAAACTCGATGGCTATCGCCTGATCGCAGAGCTTCGTTCCGGCGGAGTGAAACTCAAAACCCGCGGCGATCAAGACTGGACCGCCCGTTTTCCACGTCTCGTCGAAGCGCTGGAAGGCATCGATGTCGAAACGGCGATCTTCGACGGCGAGGTGGTCGTGCTCGACGAGCATGGCGTCAGCGATTTCCAGTTGCTGCAGAACGCGCTCAGCGCCGGCGCCCGTCAATCCCCACATTACTTCGTCTTCGACCTCCTGTACCTCGACGGCCACGATCTCAGGCAGCTCCCCCTGGTCGAACGCAAGAAACGGCTTCGGGTCGTCCTCGGACCGAGCACCAAAAGCAAATCCGCCATTCACTATTGCGATCACGTCATCGGGCGCGGAGAAGTCTTTTATACCCAGGCATGTGAGCTCGGTCTGGAGGGAGTGGTGTCGAAGCGCGGCGATCGACCTCACTTCGCGGGACGAACGCGAGAGTGGGTGAAGACCAAGTGTTCACGGCAACAAGAGTTCGTGATTGGCGGCTATACCGATCCCGCCGGATCGCGACAGAACTTGGGCGCGCTCTTGCTCGGCGTGCACGAAAACGGTCGGCTCGTCTACGCCGGCAAAGTCGGGACCGGCTTCAGCCAAGCGTCACTGGCGCAAATCCACCAACGCCTCGAGCCTCTCGGACGAGACGACTCTCCCTTCGACGACGTGCCTCGCGCCGACCAGCGTGGCGTTCACTGGGTCAAGCCCGCGCTGGTGGCGGAGGTGCGGTTCACGAGCTTTACGCAAGACGGCCGCCTGAGGCACCCCACGTTTCGCGGTCTGCGTGACGACAAGCGTCCCGAAGAGGTCATCCGCGAGCGTGCCGTTCCCTGACCGCGCGACCAGGCCCCCACCTCGGATTTCCTTTGGTGGTTGTCTCGAGCGAAAGCGTCGGTCAATATCTGGCCACGACTGCCGCCAAAAAGGGGCGGCTTCCTACGGCCCCCAAGGGCTGCCGTTCTGAGGTCGGGTCCACCGCCGATGTCCGAGCCAACACGCCGAAACCAGAAGGGCACAAGCGTCAACGAAGTCCAGGCGTTGGCAGATGCGGTGCTCGAAGCGGCTTGCGTCGCCGGTCTCGGCGTCACCGTCAGCTTCGATGACGGCGTCGTGCCGCGTCACATCTACGTGAATGACGCTGCCGCCGAGATCATGGGTTCCACCACGGAGGAGCTGATGGGCGGGGCCGTCGCGGTCACGTTTGCTCCGGAGGAAAGGGAGCGGGTAAAGAATCTCGCCGCTCGGTGGCGACAGGGGGAAATCGCGCCCGGCTTGGTGGAAACGGCCATCATTCGCAAGGATGGAGAGCGCGTACCTGTCGAAGTTGCTTTCTCGGCGGTGAACCTCGCGGGACAGCCGGCGATCGTCACCTTCGTTCGCGACATTCGCCAGCGAAAGGAAACCGAAGAAGCACGCCGACGTTCGGAGCAGCGCTTTCGTCAATTGATCGAAGCAGCTCCCGATGCGATTGGCGTTTATCGGCAAGGTCGCCTCGTCTACGTGAACCCGGCGCTGGTCGCGCTTTTTGGGCGCCCTTCCGAGGAATTGGTCGACCGCGAATCTGCCGACTTCGTACATCCCGAGGATCAGCAGCTCGTGCGGAGCGGGCACGACGAGACCGACGCCGCGGCCCTTCCGCAGACGCCGCGCGAATATCGCATCGTCCACGCCGACGGACGCGTGGTGGCGGTCGAGACGATGAGCATCCCCATCGAGTACGAGGGACGCCCGGCCGTCCTCGGTTTCACGCGCGATACCACCGAGCGCAAGATCCTTCAGGCCCAGCTCGCGCTGAGCGATCGCATGGGGACACTGGGCATGCTCGCGGCGGGCGTGGCACATGAAATCAACAATCCCCTGGCTTATGCGACGCTCAACGTCGAAAAGCTCGTTCGCCATCTGCAGCGCGTCGCTCCGCAGGACTTTTCCGATACTGTCGGCCCCGCCATCGCCGCTGCTCGCGATGGTTTGGCGCGCGTGGCCACCATCGTTCGTGATCTGCAGAGCCTCTCCATGCCGACCAGCGCCGAGCGCTGGCCGGTCGACGTCAAAGAGGTGATCGACTCCGCGCTCAACGTGGCCATGCACGCCATCCGCGGTCGTGCCCGCATCGTCCGCGACTACGCGGACGTTCCGCCACTCAAGACCGACCCCACCCGTCTCGGCCAGATTGTGCTCAATCTCGTTTTCAACGCCGCTCAATCTTTCGAAAAGTCCGACGAAGCCGTCAACGTGCTCCACCTCGGCGTCGCCTGCTCGGGCCCCGCCGTCGTCGTCATTACGGTCGCCGACAACGGTCCCGGCATACCCAGGGAACATCTCGCGCGCATCTTCGAACCGTTTTACACGACGAAGAGTCGAGGGATGGGTCTCGGCCTGGCCATCTGCCAGACGCTGGCGACGTCACTCGGCGGCAAGCTCGAAGTAGAGAGCGAGGTGGGTCGGGGCACGAAATTCGCGCTGCATCTTTCCGGTCCCTATCAGCGCTGAACCGAAACCAGAGAGTCTCATGAGCAGGGAGCAAGGAACGGGCAGCGCGGAGATCGAGAAGTGGGAGTCTCCTCGCGGCAGCCTCGCCATCACGCATCCTGCTCCCGGCGTGATCGTCTTTACCTACCAGGGGCACATGACGGCGGACGTCGTGCCGTTCATCGAGCGCTCGGTGGACCGCGTGCTCGCCGCCGGACACGTTCCCGACCTCTTCATCGATCTCGACCGCCTGACTGGTTACGACTCGGACTATCGTCAAGAGGTGTCCAAGTGGGGGGCGCGAACCTATCGACGACTCGGAGAGGTTCGCTTCCTCGTGCGCTCCAAGATCATCGCCATGGGCATCGCGGTTTCGAATCTGACCGCCGGGGGCCGGCTCAAACCGACCACCCGGCGATCCGAATTTCAAACGGCGCTCGAGACCGCCATCAGCAGACACTCCGCAGCGATGTGACCACCGACGTCGGCGCGAGGCGCCGTCAGTGCCGGCCGCAGCGGCCGTGACGACGGTCGCGGTCAGCTCCGACGTTGTCCTCGATCCAGTCCTGCGCTTTCGCGTACCACGAAGGCGCGTTGAGGTGCAGGTTGATCGAATGCCCCGCGTTGGGAACGATCAGCTGCGTGTAGCAAGCGTCGGCCGGGTAGAAACTCCCCTCGTTGGCGATGCTGCCGCTGCCCGTACACGACGGCAGTTGGCAGGCCAGCGTATCGAAATTGCCGACCACGTTGAGGACCGGCACATGGATGTTCTGCGTCAGCCCGTAGGTGGTGAACTGATCGAAAAGCATCCCGATGGGCAGCGTGTCCTTGGTCTGTTCGTCCACCGCGATGACAGCGGGGGACGCGCCGGGAAGGTGGTAAAAGAGCTCGGCGCGCGTGCCGGGAATCGTCGTCAGGTACCCCGACGGGATTCCGGCGCCGGCGAACTTGGGATCGAACTGCGCCGGCCAAGCGTCGGTCATCGTCAGCGGCGCGCCAGGCGGATTTTGATCGTGCGAGATCGCCGTCAAGACCAGACCATCGACGTCGCCGTAGAGGCCGGCTTCGGTCCAGGAGATGTTCGATCCGAACGAGTGCCCCACCAGCACGATGCGGCGAAACTTGATGCGACGCCCGCGCTCGTCGTTGACCGAGCCGTTGCGGATCGCCGTCACGACCTGATGAATGGTGTTCGCGCTCGCGTGCACGGACACCAGCTCGCCCGGCGGCCTATCGCTCTCGCCCGAGCCGAGGCGATCGACGGCCAGCGTCGCGAAACCGGCCGCGTTGGCATCGCGAACGTACGAGTAGCGCTGCGGCATGAAGGGAAAATCCCAGTAGCCGCGGTTGTAAGAAGCCCCGTGAATGAGGATCTGCAGGGTGTGCTCGTCGTCGTGTTTGGGTCGGCAGAGCGTCCCCGCCATACGGTAAGTACCGGGTACCCCATCCAGGGACACTTGAAAGCTCACGTTCCCGCACTTCGCCTCACCATCGTCAGCCTCCGCCGTCGACGGTATGACGCCGAACGTTGTTGCCAATCCAATCAAAAGCATACCCATTTGCGATAATCGCATGCTGATCTCTCCAAAATGACAGGTTGTCCAGTTCGCAAAGCGAACTCGATCCTCCATTTTGACCAATGCGATAAATGAAATCCATAGCGACTTGCGTGGCGATTGCGTGCGCACAGTGTGGACCCGCGTCGCGTCGGGGCAGCGGCACGTGCGGCAAAATGACACGGTTCTTTTCGCGCACGTAGCACTACGCTGTCAGTTCTTCGCCATACCAGATCACGATCGGCCCATTCAGCACCAACGCACTGTCCGCTGATTGCCACCCAACGCGACGAGCCGCCGGGCACGTCGAGGACAATCGTACGGTTAGGCAGCGCGCAGAGGGAGACGCACGATGAAGGTCGAGCCGCGACCGAGCTCACTGTCGACGTCGATCGACCCTCCGTGAGCGACCACGATTTCCCGCGCGATCCAGAGGCCAAGCCCGAAACCCCTGTAGTGCGACATGGGAACGGCGCGCTCGAAGCGATGGAAGATGCGGCGCTGATCCTGCGGCGCGATGCCGATGCCGTAGTCCTTCACCCGCAGGCATGCGCACTCCGTCTCGCGGGTGACGGACATCTCGATAGGCTTGCCGGGGCCGTACTTGAGAGCGTTCGAGACCAGATTGGCGATCACTTGCTCGACGCGCAGCCAATCCCAGCTGCCCACGGCGGGGGCGGGGGCTTCGACGCTGAGCGCGCACCCCGCGGCGTCGATGGACGGCTGCAGACGGTTCGCCACCTCGCGCACGAGATCGGAGAGATCGAACACGGTCGGTTCCACTCTCAGGCGGCCGCTCGCCAGGCGCGAGACGTCGAGCAGCTCTTCGACCAGCATGATCAGTCGATTGATCTGATTTTCCGCGATCTCGGCGCCTCGCTCGAGTCGACCGCTCTTGAGGATCCCCTGGGAACGCTTGCCGAGCGAGCGTTTGAGGCGCTGGATTTCGAGGCTCAGCGTCGTGAGCGGCGTGCGCAGTTCGTGCGACGCAATGGAAAGAAAGTCGTCGCGGTCGCGCACGGCCTTGCGCAGTTCCCCCTCCATGCGTTTGCGATCGGTGATGTCGATGCAGGAGCCGATGTACCCGGCAAAACTGCCGTCGGGCGTGTAGCGAGGCGTCCCCCGATCGAGGATCCAACGGTATTCGCCGTCGTGCCGGCGCAGGCGATATTCCATCTCGAACACGCGCCGCGCATTGAACGCCATGACGTAGGTGTCCATGCACCTCTGAAAGTCCTCGAAGTGGATGCCCGCCGCCCAGCCCACTCCCCACTCGTCTTCCAAGGTGCGTCCGGTGAAATCGAGCCAGCTCTGGTTGAAAAACGTACACAATCCGTCGGGCTCGGACATCCAAAGGAGAACGGGCGCTGCATCGGCCATGTTCTGGAAGCGGCGTTCGGTCTCGCCCAGCTGCTCTTCGGCCAACTTCTGCGCCGTCAGATCGTGGATGACGCAGACCACTCCCACGACGTTCCCCTTTTCGTCCCTGAAAGGAGTGAAGTAGCCGTCCAGAAATCCGTCGCGCTCGGCGCGGGTAAAGCGCTGTCGCTTGGCGGCGACCGTCTCCCCGGCCAGGGCGCGGACCAAATGCACCTCCTGCTCGCCGAGAAAAGGAAAGACGTCGATGGCGCGCCGCCCCATCACCTGGTCCGCCGAAAGCCCGGCGATGCGCTCCATGCCGCCGTTCCAAAAGGTGAAGCGAAAATCGCCGTCCAGCGCGACGAGCCCCGCCCCTTCACTGCGCAGCAAACTGTCGGCGAACCCGAGCATGGTCGGCAGCCGAGTCGCGTCGAGTTGGCGACGCGGTCGGTGCGCTTCGACTCGCACTTTCGTCTTCACGCGGCCGGCGCCTCCACGCCAACCTCGGCCAGAAGTCGAGCTGCGAAGCTCGATAAGCTCGGTGACGGAACCGGCGTGCGCTGGAAGAGAAAATCGAATGTCGCCGCTGCGCGACGGGCAATCTCGCACCAGCGGGTGACCCACGCATGAATGACGGTTCGGTTGTCGGCGTCGTCTTCCACGGCGATCTTCAAGAGCGCCACCGACCATGCGCGGTGCCACCGGCAGTCTTCGTCGAGGCAGGAGAACAACTGACCGAGCAGATGATCGTCGTGCTCTTCCGCCTCTCTCGGCAAATACGTCATGAAAAGCTCGTCGATGAGCGGCTTGATGCAAAAATTGAGGGCAATCAGGGACTCACCCCAGTCGTAGGTGACGAGGCAGCGCTCGACGGCCTCGCGTAGCGGCTGCCACGCTGGGTCGCGCAGCCAGACGCTCTTGCTCTCTTTTCCGAAATCGGGATGCGTTTGCTGCAGGAGCGTCATTCGGTAGGCAAGGCGCTGAATCCTGCGCATCTCGTCGGCCGCTTGGAAGAGGGCGGCCACGGTGATGCGCCCGCTCGGCGCCATTTGCCCGACGTAAGAGGCAATCATCTGAAAGCCGTGCAGCGGGTAGCGCAGCGGCCCGAGGACGCGGTCGAGGGTGCCGCGCCATTCAGCCGAGAGCGCGCGGTCGTAACCCGACGTCTCGATGGAATCGAGGAGGCCGTCCAGGTACGTTTCCCCTTTCAAGGCGAGCGCAGTGTACTTCGCATAGGTCGTTTCCCGCGGATCGGAAAAGCGTTCCCAGTCATTGGCATGCAGGAGCGAACCGCGCTGATGTTTCTCGTACCAGGCGTCGAGTGGCGTCTTCACTTCGAAACCGCGGCTCGGGTAATACAAGAGCTCGGAGGTGACGATCTCGTACTCGCTCGGCAAGCGGCGATCCCGCTCGAGGTGCGAATACGTCTTCAGCCTCGAGCCCGATGGGCGTCGCCTGGGTGCGTCGGGACCGCTCATCGCCATCCCGCCTCGCGGAAGTTCCAGACAGCCACGTCCTCGGTGAGCGCGAGCCGCCCCTTGAACGACGGCATGATCATCTCGAGATCCGACGGAAAAAGAAACGTCTCACCGGCGTGCTTTTCGATGGCTTGTCGCGTCACCGTGCACGAGAGCGGGACGGACACTCTCAGGTAGGCACCTCGGTCGACGACTTCGGTGTCCTCGTTGAGCTCGCGGATGGCGGCTATCACCGCGTCGGCACGTCGCCCTTTGGTCAGCACCGGACCGACGCTATTGGCCGCGTCACGCGCCTTTGCCATGGCCGTCCACCTCGGCGACTTCGACCAGAATGTCGTCGCCTTCGACGCGCACTGGAAATCGCGGAAGACGGGCGCTCGCGGGGTTGATGCCCGCGCCCGTACGCGCGTCGTAGATCCAGCCGTGTACCGAGCAGGTGAGGACATGACCTTCGAGCTTGCCCAGGCTGAGAGCAATGCCCTTGTGGCGGCAGCGATCCTCGTAAGCGCAAATGGTCCCCTCCACGTTCACGAGCAGAACCGGTCGCCCGGCCACGACGACACCCAGCTTCTCGCCGATCCACAATTCGTCGAGCGTGGCTGCCTTGCCGAAGGTCATGGGAGGTCCGCCTTGATGACGTCGAATCGATCGAGAGCGCTCATCTGCGCCTGTGCCACCGTCGTGTTCGAGGCGATGAGGAGCCCCTGGTAAACGACCCTGACATTGGCTTCCGCCTGTACGCGGATGCGCGCCGCTGCCTGTAATTTCTCGGCGAGCTCGGCAGCGGTGTCGTTCTCGTCGGCGAGCACCAGAAGGCCGATGGAGTCGCCTTGGAGAAACCCGTAGAGCGGGATCATCCCACCCTCCGTCGCTTCAGCCACTCGTAGTCGCCCCCGAAGGCATCCTTGCCCCAGGTCTCGAAACGAAGACCGAAGTACTGCGTCAGCATGGCCACGAGGTTGGCTGGCGCTTCCCCGGCGAGCACGCGCTTGACGATGTCCCGATGCCCGGCGTAGCGCTCCGGCTCGCGCTCGAAGATCCAGCGGCAGGGCTCGGAGCAGAAGATGTACTTCTTGCCGTCGTGGATCATGGTCGTGGCCGTGTTCTTGGCCGGCGTGCCTCCCGAGAGAACGAGCTGGCAGAGGTTGCAGAAGGTCACGATCGCCGTGCCGTGAACGGCGAAGTCGTTGCCGACGTCGCTCTCCTCCCAGCGTTCGGTGACGGTTTGCCAGATGCGATCGAAGCCGTCCCAACTGCGCGGATATTTTTCGCGCAGCCAGGCCCGCTCCCCCGGCCCCGGCACCACCAGGTCGAACCAAACCGAGGCCCGGTACGAGTACGCGCTCGCGTAGACCATGTGGTGGTAGTTGTCGAGCGACGACAAGAAGGTGTCCCAGTACCAAGGCTTTTTCAGGCCGAGCTCTTCGATCGAACGAACGTATTGATCGAGTACCCACTCCTCCATGAACTCCTTGAAGGAGCGCGAGCGGTGCTCGAGCGGCGTCAGATAATCCATGCTGAACCCAGTCACGACCGCGAACAGCAGCCAGGCCCGCCAGAACCACTTGTCGAGCAGGTATTGTGCGTAGACCGGATCGTGCTCGAGGATGGCGGACAGCACGGGCAGGCCGATCTGGGCGTGCCGGGCTTCGTCGCTCTGGATGCTGTTCAACGTTTGCTCGAACATGCGGTCGCCGACGTCGTGGGCGAGCGAGGAGAGCGCCACGAACTGGAGGTTGGTGAACCCGGTCTCGAAGACGAAGTGGGTGCCTACCGCGAATTCGATGGCGTTCGAGGACAGGAGCAGCTCGTCGAAGAAGTGCCGCGCCGCGATGGCCACCCAGTTGTTCGAATGATAGAAACGGTGCGTCCAATCGAATTGCTCGTCGTGACGGACGAGTCCGTGCATCGACGAGAGCGGGATCTGGGTGTGACGCAGCTCGTCGAGAGCGCCGAGCGTGGCCATCGTGCGCCATGCGCTGTCACGTCCGAAACGGGCCCCTCGCAGGTTGCCGATCACGGCCGCGAACTCCGCGAGGGGGAGCGTCGCCGCATGCAGCTTGAGCGCGCTGAGCCACGACCTGGGGAGCCGGCGGAAGTCCTCCGGCTTGCCGATCGCCTCGCGGATGGCGGCGAGGGCGTCCTCCTTCTTGCACTGCATGCGGACGTACTCGGTGAACGACGTCCGGTACGGCTCGTCCCAGTGCTTCCACTGCTCGTGCGCTAGCCAGGGTTTGCCGGAGGCGACCTCGGGAAACACTTCCTCCTCTTGCACGTAAGAGAATTCCCAGTCCAGCTTGCGCGCATTCTCGAGCCACTGGCTTCGCTTCAGCATCGGCGAGAACCCCCCTCGGCGCCGTCCCGGGACTACGGCGCTCATCCGCGCAGCGCGAGCGTAGCCCGTTCGGCCACCTCCGTCACCGGCCAACTGACCTTCATCGGGCTTGCCGCGGAGCAGAGACCCGGGTCGGTCGCGCGTGCGACAAATCGCTACCGACTGGCTCCGTGTTCGAGTAAAGAGGCTGCTCCCCGCCGGGAACCCCTGCCTGGAGCTCCCCGGCCGCGGCCACGGGCGATCGCGACCACAACCAGGAGGCTCAACAGAATCGATTGTTTTTCCGGGCCAATAGCTCAATTGGTAGAGCAGCGGACTCTTAATCCGTTGGCTGAAGGTTCGAGTCCTTCTTGGCCCACTCCCTTCGTCTCCCCCCCGCCTGGGGCGCAGTCGCCGCATCGCCTTCCCGTCGTGTTCGTGACGACGACGTTGCGTTGGGTCGGGGGCCGGCTGGCGTCGCACACCGGTTCGACCCGCCGGGCCCCTGACGCCCCCCCGGCCTCCGCGGTACATCGCTAGGCAGTCACCGGTCGCGACGTCGGCGGACCCGACCGCGGATCGGTGATGACACGCATGCGACTCGGGTCACGACGCGCATGCGACTTGGTGCGATGACGCGCACGCGATGCGACGCGACGCGACGCGATGACGCGCATGCGACGCGATGCGAATAGCAATCCATGTCGTGAATGAGTGGCCGATGTAAGCGAACCGGCGAGCGTTCACGCGTGCGGCGAGCGAGATGATCGGCAGCACGGCTCGTCGCGAAGAAGGAAGAAGAGGGAGGCCATTGACCAAGATGTTGCACCACGCCAAACTGACCGCTCGGCGTGACTCTGCCGTGCAGATGGGGCGGAGGATTTCGCGTGCAGCCCAAGGCGTCACTTCCAAGGGGGCTTTTTCGGGCAGCCTCTCGGAGGTTCGACTCCCAGCACTGCCGCGCCGCAGCCAAGGTCGCGCCGGCGATGGGTCGTCGTTCTGGCTCGAGCCGACTTCGGTTGCAGTCAAAGCGGCCGTATTCAAAGATCGTGCTGATGCCGATGGCATCGTCCGACGATTGGTCAATGGACGGTCGGCGATAATTCCCGAGACGCCCGTGTCGCGAGAGATGTACCCGTGGAAGAGGATGACGTGGTTTTCTCACACACAGTGGGGAAAAGTCGCTTCGCGTCGATCGCTTTGTGTCCAAGCGACAGAAGCGAGGTTTTGCGGTGATCTCCGGGAGCGGAGGGCATATATTTTAAATCGCGAGTAACTCGGGCATCATTGAAGCGCGGACTCATCCCTGCTCCAAAGACTCGAGATTGTCAGGTGGTGCCAACGTGGATGATTCGCGGAAGGAAATGACACCGGGAATGCCAGTGCAGGCGGCGGAAGAGGTAGAGGTTCTATACGAGACGGAGGAAGCTCAGGACGCCCCGCACCAGTCGCTCCTGACGCAGCTCACTCCGGGAACCGTCATTTCCAGCAAATATCGTGTCGACAGCATTCTTGGACGTGGCGCCATGGGCGTCGTCGTTGCCGCCACCCACCTCGAGTTGCGCGAAGCCATCGCCCTCAAATTCCTCTACTCGAAGGCGGACGGTAGCGAAGACTTCAAGTCCCGCTTCCGTCGTGAAGCGCAAGTCAGCGCCAAGCTCCGCAACGAGCACATCACGCGTGTTCTCGACGTCGGCACCTGGCGCGAAGGCGCCATGTACATGGTCATGGAATACCTGGCCGGCAACGATCTTCGAAAGATGATCCGCAGCCAAGGTCCGTTCCCCATCGGCGCGGCGGTCGAGTACATCGTTCAGGTTTGCGAAGGAGTCGCCGAGGCGCATGCCCACGGCATCATCCACCGCGATCTCAAACCGTCGAACCTCTTGGTCACCAAGCGCGCCGATGGATCGGACCTGGTGAAGATTCTCGACTTCGGCATCTCCAAGTGGACGGCGATCGGCGAAGACGAAGGTGATCTCACGCAGACGGGCGTCGTGCTCGGCTCGCCCAAATACATGTCTCCCGAGCAGCTCTTCGGTGCCGGTTCGGTCGATTCGCGCACCGATATCTGGTCGATAGGAGCGATTCTCTACGAGCTCATCGCCGGCCGCCCGCCTTACGATCAGCCTTCCCTCGCCCGCATCTGCGCCGATCTCGCCGGCAACAAACCGCCCCCGCGACTGCGGGATCTGCGGACGGAGGTCACGCCCGAGCTCGAGACCGTCGTGCTCCATTGCCTCGAGCGAAGCATCGAGCTGCGCATTCAGAACGTGGCCGATCTGGCGGGCGACTTGCTGGCAGCGGTGGGTTCACCGTATTCGGAGCAGGTTCGGACGCGAATTCGCCAGACCCTCGACCCGGCTGGCACCTCCGCAGCCAACTCCTCTTTGCGGCAGCCAGGCGGCTCGACGGGCACCTATACATCGCTCGCGTTCGCGGACGCGTCCTCCTCGTATCCGAAGGTGGGAGGCCATGCCGAAACGGCGCGCGCGACGTTGCTCTCCTCGCACGGCGATCCGGCGCGCAAGCGACGGCAGGGGATGATTGCGGTCGCCTTGCTGGCAGTTGCCGGCGTCGGCGGATGGCTATTTCTCAACCGCGAGCGGACTGCATCTTCCGAGGATGCCTCGATGGCGGTACCGACGGCCGCGCCTCCTCCCATGCCGGTCACGGCGCCGCCCGTCCCCGCGGTGGCCGCGGCTGCCGGCGCCGCGACCGCGCCTTCCCCGATCGAAACGGCACCTCCCAACGCCGGAACGAAACCTTCCGCGACGTCGGAGCCCGTTCGTCACGTCTCGCCGCCGGCGCGGCCGGTGGTGACGCGTCCGGCCACACCGCGCAGCACGCCGACCGCGGCGCCGGACAATCCGCCCACGGCCACACCGTCGCCCCCGATGACTGTCGACCCACCCAGGAAGAAGCCGAACCCGCTGGAGGACCGTCAGTGAAACGCCGCTCCCTCATAGTCGTCGCCGCTGCTTTGAGTTTGGGACTTCTCGCCGTAAGGGCCGATGCAGCCGAACCAGGCGCGCCTTCGCCGCCGCCTGCCTCCGGACCTTCGACATCGACCGCTGACAAGGCGGTGGCGGAGATGCTCTTCTTCACGGCGCGCGGACTGATGGAAGCCGGACGCTACGCGGAAGCGTGCTCCAAGCTCGCCGAGAGCTACCGCCTCGATCCAGCTTCGGGGACGCTCCTCAACCTGGCTGTCTGCCACGAATCGGAAGGTCGCGTGGCGAGCGCGTGGGGCGAGTTCCGTCAAGCGCTCTCCGACGCGCGCAAAGCCAACCGCGCCGACCGCGAGGAGCTCGCCAAAAACAGCATTGCCAAGCTGGAGCCCGAGCTCCCCTTTCTCACCATCGTGGTGCCCGATTTAGTGAGGGTGAGAGACTTGGAGATCCTTCGCAACGGCGTCGCGCTCGGATCGGGCGGATGGGGCACCGAGCTTCCCACCGATCCGGGCAAGGTCGAGATCGTCGCGCGCGCGCCCGGATTTTTACCGAGAACCAAGATCATCACCATCCAGAAGAAGCAGCGTCTCAGCACCACCATCGAAAAGCTCGATCCCGCGCCCGTCGCAGAGACGATGACCGTCGGAGAGCCAGGTTGGTCGGGGAAGCGCAAGACGGGCGCGGTTCTGTTCGTCGCTGGCTTGGCAGGCGTTGGCGTGGGTACGTACTTCGGCTTCAGTGCTCTTTCCAATCGCAACAAGAGTGACGACAACTGCCCGCTTCTGGATCAGGAGCGTCGCTGTTCGGGGACTGGCGCCGACGCCTCGTCGAAGGCCAACCTCGCGGCATGGGGTTCGAACATCGGCCTCGGACTGGGGGGGGCGGCGCTGTTGGTCGGTTCGTACCTGTTCATCACCGGCAAGAACGAGAAAACGGAACAAGGATCGCTTCCGAATTCGCAACCCCCCGCGAACACGCTCCGACCTCGCGTCAGCCTTGGCGTCGCACCGACCATCGGCGGCGCACAAGGAGCGGTGTTCGGCACCTTCTAAAGAAGTCGCCGCTGTCGTTCGACGTGTGTCGTGTCCGCACTCGAGGGTGCGAAAACCACAGCATTTGACTGGAGGAGTGACGTGTATCAATTGGTTCGTTTGGCGGCACTGGGGTTGGGCCTGGCAACGGCGAGCTGTCAGCTTCTTGCCGGCATCGAGACTCGCGAGGCGGATCCGCTGGCAGCGAAGTGTGCGTTGCCGCAACCGGTCACCGGGAGCGGAAGGGTACGCCTCGCTCACCTGCTGCCGACGAACGACAAGGTCGACGTGTGCCTGCGTCCAACCGGTGCCGCGGCCTACGGGCGCCCCGTTCTTCGCAGCTCCGGGATCGATCTCAACAACATCTGTGGTGGCGGTCTGTCCTATTCGAAGGTCACCACGCCCTTCCGAGCCGCGCCTGGAAAAACCGATGTGAAGATCATCGCCGCGGGAAAGACCTGCACCGCGCCGGCGATTGCCGAGAAGACGGGCATCGATGTGGGTCCGGACTTGGTCATTACCTTGGCACTGATGGGCGGGGGAGAAGTGGCCCCCACGATCTTCGCGCTACCCGAAGCGCCTCGCCCGACCGATTTGCAGCAAAACCGCAAGAACCGATTCGTGAACGCCATCGCGGGAACGGCCCTTCAATTCGGCGTTGGGGTGGGAGACAAGCTGCCCACGACGATCACCGCCGCCAGATTCAACTCCAAGGCGTTGGAGTTCGGCCAGGTGCCATCCAAGGACGAGCGCGGCACCCTCAATTTCAGCTTCGATGACTACGGATACCTGACGATCGTGGGAACGGAGCTGTCCTGCGTGGCCGCTCAGCGTGGCAGCGACAAGGCGATGTTCTTGGCCAAGGTCGGCGTCGTCGGCAACGTCACGCTCTTTGCGATTGGCGACCTCGGTGGGAGATTCCCCATTCGCGGCCTCCTTTGTCGAGACAACGAGAGTGACCCGACCGATGCGACCGGCGCAACCGCGGACTGTACGGCTTCGGAGCTCGAAAGCTTTTCGATCGACGTCTTCAACGCCGGCTTGTACGGCGCGTTTGCAGCGGTGGAATCCGCCCGTGCCAGCGACGTCATCCAGGCGCTGGCGCAGCGGGGCGCCACCTCCGATCTCCTGTGTGTCAGCGAGATCGCGCGGCACGAAGGGATGGATCTGCCCGACGAGCAGAAAGAGTGGACGCAAGAGAAGCTCATCGCGCTTGCCCAGGAAGTCCCGGATGGTTTTCGCTACTTCGCCCAAGCCAAGACGAACCTCGACAGCGCCATCACCGATCCCAACGATCAACTAGGGAACACCCCGCCCGCCCCGGGCCGGACGCCGTGCGATGCCAGCGTCGACGCGAACCTCGTGAATGACGCGTACACGTGCCTGGAGACGAACTGCAGTACCACCGGGAACACCACCGGCATCACGCAGGGCGGTACGACCTGCTACGGGAGCAAATGCGCCGGGGCTCTCGCCCAGCTTCTCTACGGCGACACCATGGAAAAGAGGCAATGTTACGATTGCCTCCTTCTCAACGGTCTCTCCTATAAAACATGGGAGAAAAACAGGCAGCTGTGCGCGACCGACCCGCGCCGTCCCTATGGTTTCGACGGGCAAACCACGTCGATGCTTTTGTCGAAGCTGCCGCTCATGGACGTCGACCAGTACGTCCTTTCGAGCACGGTTTTCCGGCGCACCGCCGTCTACGCCAAGATGCAATACGAAGGCGAGAAGACCCTCGATGTGTACTGCGTCCACGCGCCGCCTCTGCTCGGGGCGCAAGTTGCCTATACCGGAGCTTACGCGAACATGGCTTCGCTCGACGATGGCTCGGCGTGGTACGAAGAGCAGGCCTGGGGAATTCAGAATTTCGCCAACTGGGTCAAGAAGAAGAGTGAGGGCCGTCCCGCCATCATCATGGGTGACTTTTCTTCGAGCAAGCAACCCCTCGACGCGAACGGCATGGTGATTCTCGGCGCGGATGGGCTGCCCATCGTCGGCAACGTCAATCCGCAGACCATCAACATCATGCAGGCCGACTTCTTGGAGGCATTTCCAGTGTCGACTCCGGCGCAGCCGTATACGCCCCAGTGCACGCGGTGCCCGAGCGTTCGCTCGATGGGGTTGACGAATCCTTACAACACCGGGTTCATCGACCCGCAGTGGACCTTGCACGTCTTCCTGAAGGACAGTTGGGTCGACAATCCTGCCGTCTCGGCAGGGCTCTTCTACAACGAGCTCGACCGCGTGACGATCAACCACCCGACGTTCGGCCTCGTCGGTCCCTTGTCCGATACCTTTGGCTACAACGTGCGCATTCGCCGGCCATAGGTTCGTCGCGCTGGTCGATGCTTCGGTCGGTCTTCGGCGCGCTGCGTCGTCTTCTCCACCGCTTACCGCGTTGCTCGCCGACCAGAAGCATGGAATTCTAAAGGTGTCGATGTCTACGCGTGAATTCGAGGTCTGCGTCGTTTGTGGAATCCAGTCCCCCAAAACAGACACGAACTACACGCTGATCAGCCCGAAGTTCGGCTGGCGCCTTTCGCGCCGGCCGGCTGACGACGGGACTTTCATCGTCGAGTGGCGCTGCCACGAGTGCTGGACCAAGTACAAAGAGAAGCAAGCCGAAAGCTCGCACGCGGCGCGCCGATCGCGCCGCCCCCCTACCTCGTAGCGACCCGCTCAGGGTGTCGGCGTGGCGATGGCGCGCGCCTTCGTGATCGCTACGATCCGCATTTCCCGCTCTTGCAGCGCGGCGCGTTGCTCGGACAATTTGAATCGTCGCGGCAAGCGAGGCAGCGTCCGTTGGCGCAGTAGGGTGCCGTGGTCGGGCACGACGCGCCATCGAGGCATTGCATGCAGTGACCGCGATGACAGAGGGGAAGTTCGGCGTCGCGGCAGTCGCTGGCACCCCGGCACTCCACGCATTCGCCGGTGGCCGCGTTGCAAAAGGGCTCGCCACCGCTGCAGCTCGTGTCGGAAAGGCAGCCCCCTTGGCATTTGAGATCGGAGGTGCAGGTCGGTGCGGACGACGGGCAATCGCCGTTGGTGACGCACTGCACGCACTCCCCCTGACCGCGAGCGCAGATGGGAGCACTGGACGCGCAATGGCTGTTGCTCACGCAGGCCACGCAGGTCCGGCGTTCGGGGTCGCAGAGCGGATGGTCGGTGCCGGCGCAATCCGCGCTGGTGATGCAGATCACGCATGCGCCGCTGGCGGAGTCGCATTGTGTTTCGTGATCGCAGGTGACGGAGCTGCCCGGCCCGCAAGCACCGTGGCACGCGTGGTCGCTGGGAGAGCAGGCGTGAATCGACGCCGGACAATCGTCGTTGCTGGCGCAAACGGAGCAAGTGCCGCGCACGCACCTCGGCTTGGCGGTCGGGCAGGCGCTGTCGCTCGTGCACTCCACGCAGCCGATCGTTGCGTCGCATTGCATCGGCGAGCGGCATCCGGCCGCGCAAAGGCCGCCGGTCAGCGAGGCGCCGTTCGACGCCGGCGCAGGGTCGTCTCCACCGCAAGCCAACGGAACCAAGATCAGCGCCAGAATCAGTGCGGCGAGCGAAAGAGGGAAGCGTCGAATCATGGCCGAATCTCCAGGGGAAAGGACGTGCGGTCATCGTTTCAGAGGAAGGGCGAAAGGGCCCACTTTTCGGCAGCATGGAAGGCCGTCCGGCTCTTGCAGGTGCCGACTTTTCGAACAGGGGCGCATTGTTACGCGGGAGCCCGGTCGGCGTTGCGGCGGGGGATTCGGTTGTCCAGGGCTCAGGAATCGCTTCACAGGCGGGTCGCCCGCTTTGACGGAGCGGGATCCGTCGTGTAGGGATCACCGTGGTTTCGGATCGGAGTGCGCGCCCCTCGCCGCCGGCAGGGCGACCTCCGCGAGGAGAGCGATGAAGTCGAGCCGGCGTGCCGCTGCCATTCGCTTGCTTGCGACGACCGTGGTCGCCGCCATCCCCGTCGCCTGCGGCAGCCGCACGCCGCTCAATTACGTTCCCTCCTTCGACGACGACGAGACGGACGACACCCACCCCGACGCGTCGCGTGACCCCGATGCCTCGACCCGTTCGGACACCAACGCCGATCGCTCGGTCGACGGACGTGACGACGCCGACGCGCCTCGCGACGGCGCCGATGTCCCGGATGCGCTCGACGCGCGCGACGTTGCCGATCGCGCCGACATTCCCGATATTCCCGATATCCCCGATCTGCCACCTTGCCATGCCGAGTCGCGCGAAGGAAAAGGGATCCCCATCGACTTCTACTTCGTGGTCGACAAATCGAACTCGATGGGGACCGATGCCGGCATGCAGAGCCGCTGGTCGGCGATGGCCAATGCGCTGAGCACCTTCGTGCGCTCACCGTCGAGCGCCGGGCTCGGCGCAGGCGTGGGGTTCTTTCCCAGGTCTTCGAACGGGACCAACACGCTCTGTGCCGTGAACGACTATCGCGTGCCGGACGTTCCCATTGCGCTCTTGCCCGGCGTCGCGCCCCAGATCGTCACGGCCCTCGCTGCCCAGCGCCTCGGACCGGGCACGCCGACCACGCCGGCCCTCGAAGCCTCGCTCAGTTACGCCAGAGCCGAGAAGATTGCTCGCGCGACCCGCGACGTTGCCGTCGTCCTCGTGACCGACGGCCAACCCACCCAGTGCAACAGCACCGTTGCCAACACGGCCACCGTCGCTCGCACCTACGCGACGGGCTCGCCCCCCGTCCGGACTTACGTGCTCGGCATCGGCCCCAGCACGGCCAATTTGAACTCGCTCGCCCAAGCTGGCGGCACGGCACCCGCGCGCCTCATCGAATCGGGCGGTGAAGCGGAGCTCGTGGCCGCATTCAACGCCATTCGCGACAACTCCATCACCTGCGACTACCAGATCCCGATGCGCCCCGGCGAGGTCCTCGATTACACGCTCGTCAATATCCAGATCCGCGTCGGCATCGGCGGTACGCTCGCGCCGCTCATGAAGGTCGACAACGCGGCGGCGTGTGGCGCCGCGGGGGGGTGGTTTTACGATCGGCCCGTCCTACCCGGCAACCCGCCACCTACCAAAATCACGCTTTGCTCCGCCACCTGCGATCCGCTCGTGCAGACGGCGGGTAGCCATCTCGACATGCTGGTGGGGTGCAAGACGACGTCGCAGAGCCCGTAGATCGGACGCGATGCTCGACGTGGCTCATGCCGCTTTGCGGTCCCGCTGTGACGAAGCGGGGCTCGATATCGTCCACCCTTTTCGCGTCGATTGGTTCAACGGCGAGGTCGAGCCGTCGCTCCGCCTCCCCGATTGGGGCCGGAGCCGTGCCCTCGGGTTCGTCATCGGCAACACGCACCGCCTGTGGTCCGTGTTCGCACGGAGCCTGAGAGATGACCCGTCGCTGCTCGACGTGGAGCATCCGCTCGACGCTTACGTCGAAAGGGTGCTCGGCGAAGCCGCCAAGCAGTCGATCGCCGATCGCTACCTCGTTCTGTTTGCGCACCGGATGACGCCCGCACCGATTGCCATCCAACGGGTCGCGCAGGCGAGTGGGCTCGCGCACCTGTCGCCGAGTCGGTTGAGCGTCCACGCCGCCTACGGCCCTTGGTTCGCGTTGCGCGCCGTCATCGTGGTGGACGCGGAGGGACCTACCGGCGAACCTCCGCGCGCGCCCGACCCCTGCACGCCATGTTCGAAGCCGTGTCTCGCCGCGTTCGACCGCGCCATGGCCGCCACCGATTTGGCTCGACCCGCTGACGTCGAGCGCCAGTGGGAATCGTGGGCCCAAGTCCGCGAAGTTTGCCCGGAGGGCAAAGACTTTCGCTACAGCGACGATCAGCTCCGTTATCACTACGCCAAGGATCGGTCGATTTTACGACTTCTCGTCCGCTAATCGTCGCTGTCCACCGCGCAGAGTCTGGCCCCGCGCGAAAACGGGGTGTCTCTCGGCGGCGAGCGTGCGAAGATGCCGGCTCCGACGAGCCGAGACCCCATGACCTACCTGCGAGCTGCCATCGTCACTGCCATGCTTTCCACGGCGTGCGTCTCCACCGCCAAGTACGACGCCGTGCTCGAGGACGCCCGCAAAACGAAGGCCGAAATGGAACGCCTGCGCGCCGAGGGCGAGCAGCAAAAGCAAGCCGGCGCCGTGCAACTCGACAAGATCAACGCCGATCTGCAAGCGGCCCGTACGGCCTTGCAAGAGAACGAGAACCAGCTCTCGCAGTCCAACGTACAGAGCCACAACCTGCAGGCCAAGCTCGACGAATCGACGGCCATCGGCCAGCGCTTGCGCGAAGAGCTGCAGCGTCTCGGAAAAAATGTGGACGGCCTGCTCTCCGAAAAAGGGACGATGTCGCACGCCCTCGAGGATGCGAAGCAACGACTGGAGGAGCTGCGCAAGGCACAAGCCGCCACCGAGGCGCGCACCGCCCTCTACAAGCAGCTGATCCAGAAGTTCAAAAAGCTGACCGACGCGGGACAGCTCCGTATCGAGCTACGCGACGGCCGCATGATCTTGCAGCTGCCCAACGACGTCCTCTTCGATTCCGGCCAAGCGGCCGTGAAGCCGGACGGCCAGCGCGCGATCGGCCAAGTGGCCGGCGTGCTCAAAACGTTGGGAGGGCGAAAATTCCAGGTCGCGGGACACACCGACAACGTGCCCATCGACCGCGCCAAGTTCGCGTCGAACTGGGAGCTCTCCACGGCGCGCGCCGTGGCGGTGGTGCGTTACCTCGTTTCGCAAGGCGTCGCCTCCGAAGCGCTGTCCGCCGCCGGTTACGGCGAATTTGCGCCCCTCGTCGCCAACGACACTGCCGAGCACAAGGCGAAGAATCGACGCATCGAGATCTCGCTCGTCCCCGCCATGGACGAGCTCGTGAACCTGCCCGACGTCAAATAGCGCTACGATCGCTTGGGCCCCGTCGTCCAGGGCACCGCTTGCTGAACGAGCCCGGCCGTCGCCGATTGCCGCTCCCGGACGAAGTCACGGATCCTTCGCAGCGCGTCGTCCGCGATGAGGCGAAATTGGATGCCCATCCCGAGGGGCGTATCATCCCTTCCCGAGGTGTCGCGAATCCAGCAGACGACTCCCACGGCCCAGATGGGCAACAGGTTGCCCGGAAGTTTGAGGGTCACCTCGACTTCCGTACCGATAGGTTTGAGCTCTTTGCTCGCGACGAAGACCCCGCCGTCGGAGACGTTCTCCAACTGACCTATCCAGATGGTCGATTCACTCTGTAGCGTTAGCTCCAGGTCGACTTGAAAGCGCTGATTGTTGCGGCGCTGTGCTGTCGTCTCCATTCAGCGTCCCCCTGCCGATTCTATCACGCTCGGGTTCGTGTTTGAATCGCCAGCTCGGAGTCCATGTCTCACATTGCCGCTAGAGCTGCGCACCGGCCCGGAAGAGCGCGTAGATGGCGCCCCAGCCCATTGCCAGCATGAGCAAAAAAATCGCCCACGCGAAAAGCTCCCACTTGCGCAATGACGCTTTGGTCACTGCCGCCCCCCAAGTCATCATCGCTGTGTGAAGGCCGTTGGCGAGGTGGTACGCCATCCCCAACACACCGAGCAAATAGACGACCAGCGTCGGCCGATGAAAGTGCATTTCGTGCGCAATGTCCGCGAACGGCTCGACGTGCCCCTCGACCAGGCGCGGATGGAAAAAAGCGAGCCACAAATGCGCGCCGAGGAAACCGAGGAGACCAATCCCAGCGATGCGCTGGACGATGAATTTGAAGTTGGAGAAGTACCCGTAGCGCGGATAGTTCGGCCGAGTCTGAAAGATCCGCCGCAGGCCCCACAGTGTGTGCCAGACGAGTGGAAGCAAAACGACGGCGAGCGTCACACCTTCGGCCAGGGGGTGCGGATACTCCGTGACCGCCGTTTGCCAGGCCGGCCCGCCTTCGAACGCGGCCAGGTTGTTCCAGAGGTGATTGAGCGTCCAGACGCCGAGCGGCACGATCGCCAGCGCCGATCCGAGCCGCTCGCTGATGAAGTTCGAGCGGGAAGCAGCGGGGGCGTTGGTCGCTAGGGTGCTCACGAGGTCGAACTTCTACCACCATTTGGCCCGCGGATGACCTCCTTTAGAAGGTCGAGCACCTCGCGGCGCACATTCAGGAGCCGCCCCCTGACGCGGAAGGCCCCGTCGTCCTGCCGCCGCGAACCGTGAACCTTCAGCCAGATGGGAGGCCCGCCGTCAACGACCCCTCCCGGACGCGATCCTGGCGCGAATGCGCGGGTCGAGACGAACTCGACGCGATCGTCGTCGATGGTCTCGAGGACGGCCGTGCCCCCATCGTCCCAGGTGACGACGCAGCGGTCGGTCATCCGACAATCCCGCCACCGTCGCGCGTTGCCGTGCGACGACCGCGCGCCCCCGGTCGGCTCATTCCTTGCGCCCGCGACGCATGGCGGACTCGGCTTCGCGCGTCGCCTCCCGCGTCCGAATGGCGTCGCGCTTGTCTCCCTTCTTCTTGCCCGTGGCGAGCGCGATCTCGGTCTTGATGAGCCCGTTCTTCAGATAGATGCGCAGCGGGATCAGAGTCTTCTTGTCGTGATCGACGGCTTTCTTGATCACCTCGATTTCGCGTGCGTGTAAGAGGAGCTTGCGTGGCCTGCGCGGCTCGTGCGGATAAGCCGCGTGGGGAAGCGGCTGGACGGTCAGATTCTTCAGATAGAGGCCATCGCGCTCGATCGACGCCCAGGCGTCGGTGATGTCCACCGTCCCCGCCCGCATCGATTTCACCTCGCTCCCCACGAGCACCATCCCCGCCTCGAACCGCGCCTCCAGATGGTAGTCGAAGGGCGCCCGCCGGTTTTTCACCAGCACTTTCTCGCCGTTGTCCGTTTCTGCAGGCTTCTTTGCCATTGATGTCCCGCGGCGGTGCGATGAGCTTCGAACCCAGCCGTTCCGGTGTCGATCGCGACAATTCCGAAATTCCGAGCGGGCGTCGCGCCCGCACACGGGCCGTCCCTAGCACACCCCGGACCCAGCCCCAATCAGGGCCGTGTTTCCCTTGACACGCGCATGGGGATGACTAGGGTGCACCTCCCTGCCGCGCGGTGGAGCAGCCTGGTAGCTCGTCGGGCTCATAACCCGAAGGTCGGAGGTTCAAATCCTCCCCGCGCAACCAAAGTGAACTTGCGGGGTTGGCTGTTGTAGGCCAACCCCGCTTTTTTTGCTCTGTGGCCACCTTGTGGCCATCGAGGTTCACGGAGGGCAGCGAGAGCTGCCTGTAAGGTTTCGGAAAAGGGTGCAGGTGAGGCGCGGACTTGCTCGTCGCAAGGATGACCGCGATGGCCAAGCCGACCCGATTCCGAGACAAATGGCGCATCCGTTGGATCGACGCCGCCGGCAAACGTCAGAGTGACGTGCTGCACGACTACAAGGCGGCGGCGCATGCCCTCCGCTGCCGCGAGGTCGAAGCGGAGGAAGTCCGCCGTGGGCTCCGAAGCCCGGAGCCGGAGGACCGAACCTTCGGCGAGCTCTGCGACTACTGGATCGAGAAGCGGGCCTCCCGCAAGCGCAGCGGCAAGGACGACAAGAGCATCATCGAGCGCCATCTGCGCCCCGCCTTCGGGCCGATGAAGTTGCGCGCCATCGGGGTCGAAGAGGTGGACGACTTCGTCCTGTCCAAAGATCACCTCGAAGAGAAGACGATCGCGAACCACGTCACCTTGCTCATCTCGATGATGCGGCTGGCCACGACTTTCAAAATGCCGTGGCTTCTCGTCGTCCCCAAATACAACAAGCCGAAGACGACCCTTTTCAGCACGGACTACAGCTACCTGCGGACTGAAGAAGAGATCCGCAGGTTCCTCATGGCGGCGCGCGAGGAGGGGGAGCACGTTCTGGTGCTGTACGCGAC
>Ga0193706_1000454_pt1 | contig 24280 bp, 17 predicted proteins | sample U3c1metaG_FD_160130 | JGI IMG/M metagenome (GOLD analysis project Ga0193706, IMG submission 160130) | Soil microbial communities from a riparian zone of the East river system, Colorado, United States - U3c1 | ecosystem: Environmental > Terrestrial > Soil > Riparian zone | place: USA: East River... | reverse complement strand
GCGCCGGACTGTGCGCCGAAGTCGCCGAACTCGCGCTGACCGCGTCCGGAGTCTCCGCCGCGCCAGCTGCTTTCCATGCGCTCGCCGCCGTAGCGCGAGGAGCGCTCGGGCGAAAAGCGGCCGGCCTCCTCGCGGTTCCATTCGCTGCGCGAGCCGCCGTTGCCGAAACCCTGGCCTTCGTAGCGGCCGTCGCTCTCCACTCCTCTCATCGAGCTGCTCGTGCCGCGGGATTCCGATCCGCGGTATCCGCGCGAGCCCTCGTCCCGATCCGAATCCGACATCGAGTAGCGGCGGCCGGCGTCTTCGTCCTCGCTACGTGAACTGCGCAGGCCACGTTCCTCACGCCAAGACCGTTCGTTGGGTTGCATGATTGTCTCCACTGAGCTCTTGAAAGAATGAACAACCGACCCGCGTGGCGAGAGTGCCAGCGGGCTCTGACGGCGGTCCGGCGCAAGAAGTCAGGCTGGGCGCGGAGGGCGGGGGGTGATCGAAGAGCGCGACAGAAAAAGTGGTGCCAAGGCTGCGCCTTTACGGCCGCCGTGCACCACTTTCGGAGCGTGACGCAGCGTTACCGGCGCTCGCTCTGCCGCAGTCGTGACTTTTTGCAACGGGCTGCCGGGTCGCTCCATGGCAAGCGTTGTGCCGCGTGCACGACTCGCGCGTTTCGCGTGTCGGACGCCGGTGGATGCGATCGGAGGGGGCTGGCACTCCAGGCGTTCTATGCGGTTTCTAGAAACTTCTGCGCGAGCCGAATCGGCCCTCGCAACGGGCCCGCGGCGAAGCGATCAGGCCGCCGGGGTCTTCGCTTCGATCCGGGAGACCTCGCTGTCGCGGTCCAGCGCGAGCAGGACGTCGAGCATGCGCGAGGCGTTGCGCGAGCGGTCGAAGTGGACGGCGGCTGCGCGACTGCGCTCGGCCAGCCCGGAGCACAGCTTGGCGTCGTCGGCAAGCTGCACGACCGCGGCTACGAGGGCCTTCGGATCTTCCGCTGCAACGCAGACTCCCGCGGCGTGCTCGTCGATGATTCCCGAAGCCTCGCCCCTCGGACCCGCGAAGAGCAGCGGAACGCCCATGCCCATGGCCTCGAAGATCTTCGAAGGGATCACGGTTGCGAAGAGCGGTTCGTCCTTCAAGTGGATCAGCGCGGCGTTGCACAGGCTCCACACCGCGGGCATGGCGGACTTCGGTTGAGCAGGAGCGAAGCTGACGTTGGAAAGGCCCTGGGCCTCGGCGCGAGCGATCAAGGAATCGCGCGCGGCGCCGGCGCCGACGAACAGGAAGTGGATGTCCGTTCGCGAGCGCAAGAGATGCGCGGCGTCGAGGACTTTCTCCAGGGCGTGTGCCAAGCCGTGCGTGCCGATGTAGCCGACCACGAACTTGCCCTCGACACCAAGCTCCGCGGCGAGCTTCGGATCGCGCGCTCGCGGCGCGTAGCACGAGAGATCCACGCCGTTGCGAACGACCGTGATCTTCGAGCCCTCGACTCCGCGCGCGATCAGATTGTCGCGGAACGAGTCGGTGACCGAGACGATCGCCGCGGCGCGCGCGTAGAGGAAGAGCTCCAGTCGCTCGAGAGCGCGCAGCAGGAAGGAATCCTTGACCGCGCCCACCGCGCGGATCGACTCCGGCCACAGATCGCGCAGCTCGAACACGAAGGGCGTGCGGCGCGCGAAAGACAGGGCCCAGCCGCCGACCGCTGCGAAGAACTGCGGCGACGTGGCGACGATCACGTCGTGGCGCGCTTGGACCAGGCCGCCGAAGAAACCGCTGACCATGAAGGACAGGTAGTCGAGGGTGCGCAGCGCGAAGCCTTCGTTCCTGGCGATGAAAGTCTTGACGCGCACCACGTCGATGCCCTCGACGGTCTCGCGCTTGTACCAGCGATTGGAATGGCCGGCGTGGACGCGGCCCTCGGGGAAATTCGGCGCGCAAGTGATCACGGTGACCGTGTGGCCGGCGCGCACCCATTCGCGCGCGTGCTCGAAGAGCCGCGTCGCCGGAGCGTTGGTCTCGGGCGGAAAGTTGTCGGAGAGGAACAGGATCCGCATCGCGGGCCTACGCTTGCTTTTCGAACACGGCGACGATCAGCACGCGCCAGGGTGCGAAGAAGCTGGTCGAGTTGACCGCGCGCTCGTACGCGCGGCCCAAGACATAAGTCGCGGCGTTGAAGCGCATGTACTCGGGCCGGCTCTCGTGCAGCGCGATCTGCGCGAGCTTCAAGCCCGATCGATCCGCGAGCCTGCGCAGGGCGGCCGGCGTGTTCGCGCGGTACAGAGTCGGAAAAGTGTCCTCGCTCGCGCGACCGCGGCGGCGATTGACGAAGCGATGGAAGGCGTGGGGCGTGGCGCGCGCGACCAGCGGCATGTAGTGGCGCCGGTTGGGCGTCTTGACCACGAAGCGGCCGCCCGGCGCGAGGACGCGCGCGACCTCGGTGAACACGGCGAGCGGCTCGGCGAGGTGCTCGAGCACGTTGTCGGCGACAACGAGATCGAAGGAGCGCTCGGGCCAGGGAATCGACTCGCCGCGGCCGATGCGGCCTTCGTCGAGGTATGGATTGCTCTCGACGCGCGGATCGGGATCGATGCCGCAGACGCTGGAGCACAGCCCGCGGAAGTCCATCTGCTCGACGATGCCCGCGCCGGCGCCGAGATCGAGCATGCGCGTCGAGGGTGTCAGCCGCTCGAGGACTTCCTTGCGCAACAAGGCGTCGTCCCAGTGGCCGTCGACCCCTGGATACCAGCGCTGGTCGAGCTTCGAGACGGTCTTGGCTTCACGAATCATTGGCTACCTCGAGCATCGGCCGCGACGCGGGAAGCGCGGGGCCTTGGGACAGGGAATCGAGCATGGACTCCAGACGTGCGAGAACGGGCGCAGCCTCGAAGGCTCGACCGGTGGTTGTGGCGCCGCGCGAAAGCTTGCGCACGAGGCCCGCATCGCTCGCGAGGCGCTGCATGGCGTTCGCGAGCGCCGTCGCGTCGCGGATCGGGACGAGCAATCCGTTCTCTTCGTGCGCGACGAGGTCGCGGATCGATCGCCAGTCGGCGGCGACGACCGGCAAGCCGGCCTGCAGGGCTTCGATCACGGCGCCGGGCAGACCCTCGCCGTCGTAGTAGCTCGGGAAAACGAATACGTCGTGCTCCGCGAGAGCGCGGGCGACGCCTGCGCGGTCCAAGGCACCCAGCCACTTCGCGCGCGGATGATTTTCGAGGATCGCCACGTCCGTATCGGGCATGGCCGGGCCGATCAGCGTCAACGAACAGGCCGCCGGGAGCTGCTCGATCGCTTCCACGGCTTCCGCGAAACCCTTTTGCGGCCGCAGCTGCGACACGAACAGGAATTTGCGAGCAGGCTTGTCGCGCCGGCGCGCCGCGGTCGCCGGCGTGCGTGTCGTCGGCAGCCACTCGACGCGAGCGACGCGCGAGAAGTGCTCGCACAGGGAACGCGTCTGCAGCAGGACCAGGTCGGCTTGGACCAGCATGCGCATCGCGAGGGCCGCTTCCACGCGCGAAGCGCGTTCGATCGCGAGCTCCAGGTTGCCGCCGAAGCAACGCGCGACGAAGGGCACGCCGTGCAGGCGCGCCAGGGCGGCGAAGAAGGGACCGGCGCGCAGCATCGCCCCCGAGGAGGCGTTGAACATCAGGACGTCGCAGTGCTCCAGGCGCTCGCGCGCGGCGCGCAGGCTGCGCGCGAAGAGCCCGAAGCCCTCGAGGCCGCGCCTCCAGCCGGAAGGGCGCGAGACGTCGCGCGAAGTGTCGATCACCTCGATGTCGAGAGTCCCGCGAGCTCGCAGCTCGCGGATCAGCTCGCTGAAGGAAACTTGCGTGCCACCGATCGCGCTGCCTTCCCGCGGCAGGGGACCGAGCATGAGCACGCGCGTGCGGCGCGGACGAGTCACAGGGCCACCTCCATGCGCTCGAGCCAGCGCGCGACCATGACCAGCATCCACGCGCGCGTGGCCGCCGAAGTTTCGCTGACGACTCCGGGCCGCGCCTGGGCCGCGCGGGCGCCGCTCTGCACTTCCTGGACGACGCCGGGTCGGAACAAGGGCGTCGCGCGCGAATTCGGGCTGTACAACGAGTGCGCGAGCTCCCAGAACTCGGCGTTGAACCAGTCGAAGAGCGGAATCGAGAAGCCCTGCTTCTTGTGCGAGTACACCGACGCCGGCAACAGCGGCCGGCCCGCTTCGCGCAGCACGTGCTTGCCCACGCCGCCGCGGATCTTCATCGACAGGGGCATGCGCAGGGCGCAGTCGATCACGCGGCTGTCGAGCAGAGGGACGCGCACTTCGAGGCTCGCGGCCATGCTCATGCGGTCGACCTTGGGCAGGATCGCTCCCGGCAAGAAAGTTCGCGCGAGCATGGCCATCGTGGCTTCCTCGACGGGCAGGCTTTCCAGCTCGCGGAGGTCGCCGGGATAACTCTCGCGCAGGTCCATGCCGGCGCGCTCGCGCGCGAGCACGCCGCCGAGCTCGGTCTCGGGCCATAGGGAGCGCATGGAGCGGAACTGCTCATCCGAACCGAGCAGGCTGAGCTCGAGTCCCTTGCGCGCACGCCGCGCTCGATCGGCCCACCGCGCCGGCGCATGGGGCGCGACTCCGGCGAGCACCGCGCTGCCAGCTCTGCGCAGCATCCGCGGCGCGCGCTCGGCGACCTTGCGCACGCGCGCTGCCCAGAACATGTGGTCGTAGCCGCCGAAGAACTCGTCGCCGCCGTCGCCGGACAGCACGACCTTGACATGCTCGGCCGCGAGCTTCGAGACGATCCAGGTCGGGATCGCGGAAGGATCCGCGAGCGGCTGGCCGAGGTGATCGAGCAGCCTGTCGAGCATCGCGACCTCGAACTGCGCGTCCTCGACGCGGACTTCGCGGTGCACGGTGCCCAGGTGCTGGGCCACTTCGCGCGCCAGGGAGCTCTCGTCGTAGCTCTTGCGCGCGAAGCCGACCGAGAAACTCTGCAGCGGCTGTGGGGTGTGCCGCGCCGCGAAAGCCGCGACGGTGCTCGAATCGATTCCACCGGAAAGGAACACGCCGACCGGCACGTCGGCGACGAGCTGCGAGCGAACACTGGCGTCGAGCACGCCGCGAAGCTCTTCGATGGCTTCGGCGTCACTCGCGAAGGCGCGCGGTTGCGAGAGACCGAGCTCGCGGAAGCGCCGCACGCTGACCACGCCGTCGCGCCAGCGCAGGACATGACCCGGCAGCAGTTGCCGCACCCCCTCGAGGAGCGTCCAGGGATCGGCGAGGTGGCGATCGACGAGCAGCTGCTCGAGCGACGCGTGGTCGAGGCGGCGCGGCACGCCCGGGTGCTCGAGCAGGCTCGAGATCTCCGACGAGAAGACCAGCAGGCCATCGGGACCGATCCAGTAATACAGCGGCTTGATCCCGACGAAATCGCGCGCGAGCCACAGCGTGCCCTCGCGCCGGTCGGCGATCGCGAAGCCGAACATGCCTTCGAGTCGCGGCAGGCAATCTTCGCCGTCGGCGATCCAGGCGCGCAGCAGGACTTCGGTGTCCGAATGCGTCTTGAACCGCGCGCCGCGCGCTTCCAGATCGCGGCGCAAGCCATTGATATCGTAGAGCTCGCCGTTGTAGACCAGCGTGAAGCGCGCGTCCTCGCTCTGCATCGGCTGGGCTGCCCGCGCGATGTCCTGGATCGACAAGCGCCGCATGCCCAGCGCCGCGAATCCGAGCTCGACCGCGCCGCCCTCGTCGGGCCCGCGGTGAAAGGAGCGCTGGTTCATGCGCTCGAGGATGGACATGTCCGACGACGCCCCGCGCGCGCGCGCAAGTTTCGGTATCGCGAATCCGTTGATGCCGCACATGTTCACGAATTTCCTTCCGCCGCGAGGCTGCGCGTCCGCACGCGCGGCATGAAATGGACCAGTGCGAGCTCGGCGCCGATCCACACCACGGTGGCGACCACGCACATGGAGACGACCTGCTTGACGATCGAAGCGACGTCGCTGCGGTGTCCGATGACGACCAGCAACAGGAAATAAGGCTCGATGCGCATCAGCATCGAATGCGGCGTGCGCGCGCGCCGGCGCTCGATCCAGCCGAGGAGCAGCGCGATCGCCGATCCGAAGGCAAAGGGCCCGAGGATCGAGCCGAAGTCGAGCCAGCCCTCGATCACCAGGCTGAAACCCGTGCCTCCACCGCCCTTCGCGAACGCGGAGTAGTGCCTGCGCGCGAACCACTCCGAGGGCGCGGGCGGCCGGTCGGGAACCAGCGAGGTCGGAACGAAGGCGAGCACGGCGTCGACCAGGGTCTGGCCCGCGAAGCCCGCCTCTTCCTCGGTCTCGATCACTTCGGCCGCCGTGATGAACGGGTGGGCGAGCTCGGAGCCGCCGACCACCGCGGCGACGGTCGTGCTGCCGCGATCCTGCATCTGCGACAAGGCATCCATCAGGTCGCCCTTGTAGGCGCCGCGGAAGAACGAGAAGCCCTCGAGCAGGGCATAGGCGCACAGCAGCAGCACGATCAGCACGGGACGGATCCGCTCCACGCGCACACCTCGGCGCGCGCAGAGGATCGCGCTGGTTCCGAGCAGGATCACCGCGAAGTTCGTGCGCACGGAAATGAAGCCGAGCGACCACACGATCACAGCGAGACCGACGCCGCGGAAACACCAGCGCACGCGATTTGACACGCCGCCCGCTTCGGCCCACAGGCATCCCGCCATCGCGACCGGAAGCCCGAAGGCCAGCGGCCCGAGGCCTGCGCCGGCCAGATACTTCTGGCCGAAGTCCTCGCGGTTGGTCAGCACGTCGATGCCGACGTGCATCACGTAGGCGAAGTACAGCGGAGCGCCGACGAGCACCAGACCGCTGGCGATGAACAGATCGCGCTGTCCGATGCGCGAGCGCGGGTGCGGCACCTCCGTCGCCGGCAATTCCGCCAGCCAGCCCGCGTGGTCGGCGAGCAGCACGGAGACGAGCATGCCGGCGGCGAAGGCGAGGTACTGGATCTGCGCGGCGACGATCGAGGCTTCGGAGATCGCTCCCAGGTTCCGCCAGCTCGCGGGCTGGATGAACATCGTCATGACCGGAAAAAACGAGCCGATGATTCCCGTCGCGGCGAGGGCGATCACCAGCGGCGAGAAGGGCGAGCGCTTGCGGCAGAGATAAAGGGCCGCCGCCGCGCAGCACCACAGTCCGATCGCGAGTGTCCAGCGTTCCATGGCTCAGGCTCCGAGATCCAGGCTGGCCAGGAGGAACAGGGCCGCGGCCATTCCGATGGCGAGCGACGGTTTCCAGCGCGGAAGCAGGGCAGCGGGCAACCGCGAGACTTCGATCGCGAAGAGCTGGGCTTCCGCGCCGCGCGCGATCAGGAACGTGGCGACCGCGCCGTCCGCGCCGAAGCTCGGAATCAGGGTCACCGCGCTGATCAATGTCACCAGGGCCGTGCGCGAGTACACGCGCCGCTGGGTCGTGAAATCGCCGCGCGCGCGTTGCCAGGGCGTGATCAGGAAGCCGAAGAACTGCACGAACACGCCGCAGAGCAGCCACGCGTAGCGATGGGCTCCCGACGCGAACTGCGGCCCGAGCACCAGATCGATCAGCGTGCGGTGAAAAAGGATCAATACCGCGATGCCGGCGAAGGCGGTCGGCACGGCCCAGCTCGCGGTGCGCACGAAACGCCGGCCGGCTTCCGCCTCGCCTTCGTCCACCGCCGACCGCGCGAGCATCGGCAGCAGCACGCCGCCGAGCGCGCTGGAGAAAATGTTCAGCTTGACCGCCAGGTCGTTCTGCGCGTTGTACTCGCCCGCGACCATGTCGCTCGAGAAGTGCGCGAGCAGCAGACGATCGACGCTGACCAGGAGACTCGCCATCAGGTTGAAGGCCAGCAGGTCGAGCATGTCGCGCCGGAAGCGCGGCCAGGACGGCGAGGCGCGCAGCGTGCCGAAGCCCGAGATGCGCGCGAGCCAGGACGTGCCGTGCGGCTCGTGCGTGGTCGGAACGCGCCGCTCCCAGCTGCGATAGGCCAGGAACAATCCGATCTGCGCCGCCACGAAGGGCAGCGTGTACGCCAGCGGGTGCACGACGAGCACCGAGAGTCCGGCGACGAGCGCGAAGGCCAGCGCATAGGCGAAATTGCGCATCGCGCTCGCGGAGGCGACGCGGCCTGCCGCGGACATGGCCGCGAAATCGCGCGACGAGAGTCCGAAGAACAGCGTGGCGATCACCAGCGCGATCGCGCTCTGGGTCGAGAGCACGGCCACGCCAATGACCGCCGCCAGGCTCACGATCGAGATCAAGCTCGCGCGCGCGAGGGCCGCGATCTCGTCCGCGCTGGCGTCGCGGCGCGCGAGAGCCGCGACCAGCAGCGCGCGCGCGAAGTCCTGGTACGTGACGACGCCGAGCAGCGTCACGAACAGCGAGAAGTCGTTGTACGCGCCGGGGCCGAAGTGGCGCGCGAGGATCGGCAGGCTGCCGACTCCGACAGCGCCCAGGACCACCTGCGAAATGACGATCAGCGAGGCGCTCGAGAACAGGGCGCGCGGCGTCGGAGTCGGGCCCTTCGAAATCCGTCGCTCCTGCCCGGCCTCCGCTTCGTTCGCAAGGAACGGGTCGGGGACGATAGCTTCTGCCGGGCGGGCGGGCATCGCGGAAAAAGGCCGCAATCAGCCGCCTTCCAAGGCCGGATCAGGAAGCCAGCGGGTCATCGAAGGCAGTTCGGCCGCTGCGCTCGGACCCTTGAGTTTCAAACTTGAACGACCGGTTCCGTTCCCGCCTCAAGGAAGCGGGTCCGCGCGCGCGATAGCCAGGGGCTATGACCTCCCAGCTCCGAGATCCGATCCGCGGCGCGCCCGCGGCAGCGGAGACCGCGGGAAAACGAGCTGGAAGCGATCCGCAGCCCTCGAATGCCGAGCCCAGGCTGGGCCCCTTGCTCGAGGCGCGCTCGAGCTGGCACGGCCTCGAGCCGACCAGCGTCTACTTCCGCCGCGGGCAGCCGCTGCTCAATCTGCTCGTGCTGGTCGCCATCCTGCCGCCGGCCCTGCCGATCGGCGTGGCGATCGCGCTGGTCAACGGGATCCTGTTCCGCGATCCGCGCCAGATCTTCTTCGTGCAGCAGCGCCTCGGCTGGCGCGGGCGGCCGTTTCGCCTGTTCAAGTTCCGCACGATGCGCGAGATCCCGCAAGCGGATTTCACGTCGTGGGAAAACGGCGATCGACTGCGCGTGACGCGCTTCGGTCGCTTCCTGCGCAACACGCACCTCGACGAGCTGCCGCAGATCCTCAACGTGCTGCGCGGCGAGATGAACTTCATCGGGCCGCGGCCGGAGATGCTCGAGATCGAAGCCTGGGCGGATGCGCGCGTGCCCGGCTTCACCAGCCGACTGGTCTTGAAGCCCGGGCTGACGGGCTGGGCGCAGATCACCCAGGGCTACACCGGTCACGATGCCGAGGCCTACGCGATGAAGCTTTCGAGCAACGAGCACTATCGCCGGCACCTCAGTCTTCGATTCGACCTGGAGATTCTTGCGCGCACGGCGATCTGGATGGTGCGCGGGCGCGGCTGGAACTTTCCCAAGGGACGCAAGAAAGCGAGCCGATCGGCGACGAAGGCAGGCTAGTGTCCGGTTTCCGAAGTTCGTACTCGAACTGAGGGGACAGGACACTGCCCGGCCGAAGGGCCGGGCCCGGCGCGCTTCGCCGCGCCGTGCGCCGCAAGCCAGTCGCGGGGTACTCCGCGCGAGTTCATCGGCGCGACAGCGCCGCGCGTGGTGCTGGATTTCTGCAGCGACTTCTGGAACAGGACACTCGGGCTCGGTCGTTCGCGGCTCGACGTGTCGCGCCGTATGCTGCGCCTCGCTGACCAGCGCAGCGCGCCTTGTTCCTGAAACCCAGATCTCTCCGCCGCCCTCTGCTCGCGATCCTCGTCGTCCTGCTGATCGCAGCCGTCGCGCGCACGTACGTCGGCGACGTGTACCGCGTCGAGAGCGCCTCGATGGAGCCGACCATCCACGCCACGCCCGAGCACGTCTTCGTGCGCTACGAGCGTGATTTCACGCCGACACGCTTCGACCTGGTGGTGTTCAAGGTCCTGGCGACGGAATCGGGCGCGGTGGTCAAGCGCGCCGTGGCCCTGCCGCTCGAGTCGCTGTTGATCTCCGGCGGCGACCTCTTGATCGAAGGCCATCGCCTGGGGCTCGACGTCCCTCGTCCAGCGGCGATTCCGATCTTCGATTCACGGCTGGAGCCCCTCGACATCGCCTTCTCGATCCCCAGCGCGCCTTTCGAGAAGCAGGCGGATGGCTGGCGGCTCGATGCGCGCGGCCGGCGCGCGGACTTGAGCTTCGCGCGGCGCGCGGGGGATGACCGACTGGATGCGAAGGGCGCGCTCGCCGCCGGCAAGAGCGAGGTCAACGACCTGCGCATCGAGGGGCGCTTCGAGTTCCACGGCTCGGGCAAGTTCATGCTGCGCCTGACCGAGGAGGGCGACGCCTTCGAGCTGGAGATCGAGCTGCGCGAGGGCGTGATCGACGCGGCGCGCATCCAGCGCCGCAGCGGAGGCAAGGAGCTGGCCGTGCTGGCCTCGCTCGAGCATCCGATGGAGGGGCTCGCCTCACAGGCCTGCACGCTGAGCTTCGAGAACATCGACAACCACGTGATCGCCGAGATCGCAGGCCGAGTCCTGTCCGCGGACTACGACGCGAACACGCCCCTGGTCGGGGTGATCAACGAGAACGACCGCCACCTCCAGCCGCGCGTCAACCTGACGGCGGCCGAGATCGAGGTGCGAATCGAGCAGCTCACCCTGGCGCGCGACCTGTTCTACACGGCGACCGGGCCGCTGGGCACCGGCTCCCCGGTGGCCCTGGGCCCCGACGAGATCTTCGTGCTCGGCGACAACTCCGCCGACTCGCGCGACAGCCGGGTCTTCGGCCCCGTGCGCCTCGGCGACCTCGCCGGCAGGGCAATCTCGGTGGTCTGGCCGCTGGGCGCAGCGCGCAGGCTGGGCGAGCTGCGCTCGCTGCGGGCAGCGCAAGTCAGCAGCCAATAAGCGCTTACAATGAAGCAGCGGCCGCACAGGCGCCGCAGGGGCCCCAGGATCTCCCCAGAACCCCGCGGGGCGAGCCGGGTTGGACTGCAGAGCTATTCATGGAAGAGACCTTCGCCGAAGACCGGGGTGTGCAATGGATGCTGGCCTTCCAGGCCGGCTCCGAGCCCGCCTTCGACCGGCTGGTCGAGGCCTACTCCGGCCAGGTCTACGCCCTGTTCACGCGCTTCCTCGGCCAGGTTCCCGAGCGCGAGGACCTCGTCCAGGAGGTCTTCCTGCGCGTGCTGCGCTCGCGCGAGCGCTACACCCCGACGGCGCGCTTCTCGACCTACCTCTACCGCGTCGCGTTCAACCTCGCCGTCAACCACACGGAGCGCGACAAGAATCTGCGCTCGCGCGACGAGGGCGAGCTCGACGACGAGGACCCCAGCCACCGCACGCCGGCGAACGACGACGGCGATCCCGCGCGCAAGCTGGAGACCGAGGACGTGGTCCATGCCGTGCGCGAGGCGATCGCCTCTCTTCCGGAGTCGCAGCGCATGGCCTTGATCCTCGCGAAGTACGAAGAGCTGTCGTTCGCCGAGATCGCGCTGGTGCTGGGCTCCAGCGAGAAGGCGATCAAGTCCCTGGTCCACCGCGCGCGCGAAAGCCTGCGCGAACGCCTGAAGCCGTTCCTGGAGAGGGAGCTCGCATGAATCCCGAATGCCGCAACTTCCGCGCGCGCCTTGCCGACGCGCTCCGCGGTCCGCTCGACGGCGCGCTGCCGCCTGCCGCGCGTGTGCGCCTGCCTGCCCTGGGAGGTTCCACGGGCCTGGGTTGGCATGCCCACGTGATCCACTGCGCGGAGTGCCGCGAGCTGCTTTCCGAGGAGGAGGCCCTCGACGAGCTGCTGCGCTCCCTGCCCCAGCCGCACCTGCCGCCGGCCCTCGCCGAGCGCGTGCTCTCGCGCCTCGACGGCGCGCGACGCGGCGTCGATCTCGACCGCCTGCTCGATCTGCAGCAGCTCGAGCCCGCGCCGGCCGATCTTGCGCGCAGCGTGATCGCTCGCGTCCATGCGGAGCAAGCTCTCGACCGACTGCTCGAAGGGGTCCCCGCGGAAGTTCCCGCGGGTCTCGATCGCCGCGTCCTGGCCCGCCTTCAGCTCGCACGCCGCGCTGGCAAGCCGCTCGTGCGCAGTCAGCTCGCCGCCGCTGCGGCAGAGTCATCAGAAACCCAGGTCCGCGAACGTCCGGCTCGGCGCCTGCTGCGCATCGCGGCGGGATTCGCGCTGGTTTCCCTCGCCGGCTGGGGCGCGTGGACCCTGCGCCGCGCCTTCTTCGAGAAGCCCGAGAACGCTGCGCCGGACCTCGTTCGCGACTCGGCTCCGCTGACTCCACAGTCCTCGGGCACGCCGACTTCGCCGACAACGCCCGAGCTGGCCGCAACCGGCGAGCCCGACGACGCGCTGCTGGCTTCCCTCGAAATGTTCGAGGCCTGGGACCTGCTCGCGACCAGCGGCGGCGTCGACGCCTCGCTGGCGACCCTCGATTCGCTCGACGAGTACCTGCTCGACTTCGAAAGCGCGGCGACCCTGCCCGCGACCACGGACGGCGCAACTTCTCCCGCGGATCCGGCCTCGGGCTCGGATTCCGACACCAGGCAACCGAAGAAGAACGGTTGAAGGTTGCCTCCATGACTCACTTCATCCGCTGGATCCTGCTGCTCGTCGCCCTGGCGCCGCTGGCCATCGGCCAGGAGCACGCGCCCGAGCTCGATCAAGCTCGCTCGCGCTGGGAACGCCTGTCGCCTGCCGAGCGCGCGCGCATCGCGCAGCACTTCGACGAATTCCGCGGCCTGCCGGAAGCCGAGCGGGCGCGGATGATGTCGCACTTGAATCGCCTGGCCCAGGCGCGGCGCGAGATCGAAGCGCGCATCCCCGAAGAATTGCGCGCGAAGCTCGACAAGCTCGCGCCGGAAGAGCGCCGTCAGGTGCTGCGCGAGTACGTCGAGACCACGATGGGCGAGCGCGCCGAGCGGCTGCGCGAGAAAATGACGGCGGAAGAGCTGGCGAAGCTCGACGGCGCGACTCCGGCGGAGCGCGAGGAGCTGCTGCACGCGCGCCGCGAGGAGCTGCTCGACCGCGCGCCGCGGGCCCTGGCTTTCCTCGGACGCCAGCTCGACCTGCCGCCGGAGGAAATGGAGCGCTTGAAGGCTCTCCCGCAGCAGGAAAAGCTCGACGCCCTCGCCACCCTCGGCCGCCGCGAGATGCAGCGCCGCGGCCCGCCGCCCGGCGTGGACGCGGAGGAGTTCAAGCGCTGGCTCGAGCTGCCTCCGCACGAGTTCATGGAGCGCATGCACGGCCACGGGATGCGCGGATTCCGCGGTGACGGCGAGCGCGGCCCGCCTCCAGACGGTCGCGGCCGCCCCGGCGGTTTCGGTCGCCCCGGCGGTCCGCCCGACGGTCCCGGCGGACGTCCCGGTCTTCGCCCGGAAGGTCGCGACGGCGAGCGCGGCCCTCGCCCCGGCATACCGCCGCCCGATGGCCCCCGCGGTCCGCGACGCGAAGGTCGTCTCGGCATCGAAGGTCAACGCATCGTGGGCCGCGCGATGCGCCCGGACCCCCAATGGGTCATCGAGCTCGCCGACCTGCCGCGCGAGCTCCGGCGCGAGCAGATCGTCGGGCGCATCCACGCCCGCGTCATCGAGGTCCTGGGCACACAGCCCGCGGTGACTCCCGCCGAGCTCGCGAAGCTCGATGCTCTGCAGGGCCCCGAGTTCTTCGAAGCCCTGCGAGACATCGTCGGCGACCTGCCGCGCGGACAGGGCGAGTTCGGCCGCGGACCCGGCGAGCACCGCCGCCGCGACCGCCCGCGCGACGACCTGTCGCCGCCGCCGCGCAAGTAATCGACGCTGCCCGCATGACTGTGCTTTCACCGTAGGGAAACCCCTTCGCGCGAGTACGCAGGCCGAAAAACGCGGAGGTAGGCCCCTCGACGCGCGGCAGGCGCGCGTCCGCGACGGTCAGGGCTTCCGAGCCCCATGCACAGCGATGCGGGGCAGTTCCCCGCGTAGACTGCTGGGCGATCGATGATCCTGACTGCGCCTAACTTTGTCCCGACCATCTCCGCGGCTGCCGCTCTCTCGGCGCGAGGCGCGGTGATCGTCGATCTGCGCTCGCCCGCGGAATTCGCCGCCGACCACCTTCCCGGCGCCTTCAACGTCCCGCTGTTCGACGATGCCGAGCGGGCGATCGTCGGCACCCTGTACAACCGCGATTCGCCCGATGCCGCCCTGGCCGCGGGCAGGTCCCTGGTCCGCGTGCACATCGATGCCCTGATCGGCGAGATCGCGCGGCTCGCCCGATGGAAGCTGCCGCCGGTCGATCTGGCGAGCCGGCTCGACGACTGGACCTCGGGCAGCATCGACGCCCTCGATCGCTCCCTCAGCTCCGCGCCCTGCGAGTCCCTGCCCGAGAAGCCGATCGTGCTGCACTGCTGGCGCGGCGGGCTGCGCTCGCGCAGCGTGACCAGCTTCCTGCGCGCCTTGGGTCTCGACCGCGCGGTGGCCCTCGAAGGCGGCTACAAGGGCTACCGCGAATGGGTGCGCGACTCGCTTGCGACCTGGATCGCGCCGCCGGTCTACGTGCTGCGCGGATTCACGGGCGTGGGCAAGACGCTGGTGCTCGGGGAGCTCGAGCGACTGCGCCGAGGCTGGACCATCGACCTCGAGGCCCTCGCCGGTCACCGCGGCTCGGTCCTCGGCATGGTCGGTCTCGAGCCCTGCACGCAGAAGACTTTCGAATCGCGGGTGTTCGCGCGGCTTTCGCAGGGTTTTCCCGCGGCTGCCGTGCTCGAAGGCGAGGGCCGCAAGGTCGGCAACGCCAGCCTGCCGCCGCGGCTGTGGGCAGCGCTCGACGCTGGCACCAACCTCGAGCTGACCGCGAGTCTCGATCGCCGCGTCGAGGTCCTGACCCGCGACTACCTCGAACGGCCCGAGAATCGTCCGGCGATCGCCGCCGAGCTGCCTTTCCTCGAGCAACGGTTGGGGAAAGTGAAATTCGACGGCGTCCTGACCAGCATGTTCGCCCAGGGCCGCGATCGCGAGCTGGTGCTGCTCCTGCTCGAGCGCTACTACGATCCGCTCTACCGCCAGTCCGAAAAAGGCCGCGTCTACGCCGCTCGATTCGATGCCGGCGACCCCTCGGCCGCGGCGGCGGAGATCGCGCACTGGATCGAGGCTCGGCTATAGACTTCTCTGGTGAAGACCAAGGTTTCTCCGCTGGCCCTCGGCGGCGTGTGCGCGCTTTGCCTGGCGGTCCTTTTCTTCGCCTGGTGGACGCTGAGCAGCCCGGATTCAGCGCCAGAGCCCGAGCCGGACCTGCAGAGCGCAGCCGATGCCACGCCGGGCGGGGACCATCCCGACGCGAGCCAGGCAACTGCGTCGAAAAAGCCGTCCGCTTCCGAGCTCGATAGCACGCGGGTGGCCCTCGCCGGCGAGGAGAAGATCCCGGACAAGCCTCAGGTCGAATTCGAGATCCGCTCGAGCACCGATCGCCCGCTCGCCAATGCGCGCACCCTGCTGCGGCGCGGCGAAGAAGTGTTCGGCTCGAAGCGCTGCGACGAGTCGGGCGTGACCCGTTACGACGCGGCCAGCGGCCATGCCGAGCTGATCGTGATCGCCCGCGACGTTCCGCCGTTCACGCGCGAGGTACCCCTCGCCGCCGGCCATCAATTAATTGTTGTCGAGCGCGGTCTCGCCGTCTCGGGTCGCGTGCGCGTGGCGCGCGAGCGGCCGGTCGGCGGAATCGAGTTGACGCTGACCTCCGACAGGCCGCTGGTCGACGACTCCGCCTGGCCCGAAGCCGTGCGCGGCGCGTTCGAGCTCGGCGAGCGCGACAAGCTGCGGCTCGTCACGCACACCAGCGATTCCGGCGCGTTCGAGTTCATCGGTCTCGCCTCGCCTTGGAGCGGCAAGCTGGAGGTGGGGGAGACCCACCAGCTGCTCGCGGTCACGGGCGGGATCTGGTCGCAGGGATCGGAGTCGATCCGCCTTGACGATCCGGTGGAAGGGCTGGTCCTCGACCTGGTCGCCCTGGAGCTCGCGCGCGGACACGTCGTCGCCTCGGTCGGCGGCCCAGGCGTCGCGCGCGCCAGCGTCAACGGGGTCCTCAACTTCGAGCCCTCGCCTGGCGACGACGAAGGCGCGAACGCGAACTTCGAAGGCCGCACGGACGCCAGCGGTTTCTTCTCGCTGCCGATCCATCGCCGCGGAGGATTCGACACCGAATCGATCGCCAAGGGCATCGCCTGGCCGCCCTTGCGCAGCGCGTCGCTGACCCTCGACGGCGGAGACGAGATCCCGAGGCGGCGGCTCGAGCTCGCTGGAGCTCAGCTGCCGGAGAATTTTGATTTCGGCGAGCTGGTGCTCGAGCGCGGCGCGACCCTGCAGTTCGCGGTCAGCGACGCCCAGTCGAAGCCGCTCGCGGGAGCCTACGGCCGGCTCGACGGCGAGCGCAGCGCGCCGACCGACGAGACGGGACACGCGTCGATCGTCTACGCCCCCGGGACCGGCCGGCCGCTGATGGTCACGCTCGATGGCTACCGCGACGCCCGCGCCGATCTGCCCAAGGAAGCGAGCGAAGTCCTGGCCGTGGTGCTCGAGCGCACCAACCGCTTGACCGTGGTCGTGAGCCAGCCCGACGGCCGGCCCGCGATCGGGATCCTCGTGCAGCTCACCGGCCAGCGCGCCCAGCCGCAGCCGCGGCGCGGACGCGGCAACCGGGTCAACGAGCAGCGCACCGACGAGCAGGGGCGCGCCGTGTTCAGCGACATGGTCCCGGGCTCGCCTTTGTCGATCACGGTGCGCGACGCGATGGGCGCGAGCGTGGCCGAGCGCGCGACGACGCTGGCCGCGGACGAGTGGGCGACGCTGGAGCTGTCGATTCCTCGCGCCTTGCTGTCCTTCTCCGGCGTGGTGCGCGACGAGCTGGGGCTGGCCCTCGCCGAAGCAGGCATCGAATTCACCGACATGCAGAACCCGAACCGCGCGAACGTCTCCGCGCGCAGCGACGCCGACGGACGCTTCGCTTTCGCTGGCCTCAGCAATCCGATCGGCCTGTTGCGCGTGCGCAAGAGCGGCTTCGCGCCCCTGACCGTGCCGGAGTTCCAGATCCCGCCGCCGGGCGTGATCGCCGACATCCGTCTCGAGCGCGGCCTGAGATTGACGCTGCGCATGGTCGACAGCCGCGGAGCGCCCGTGCGCGGCGAGAACCTGCGCCTGGACCTCGCGGGCGAGAGGCCGTCCCAGGGCCGCCGCATCAGCGACAACGAATGGGAGTTCTCGAACCTGCCGCGCATCGGCATGGTCGCGGTCGGCAGTGCGGGGAACCGCGAGTACCGCCAGGACGTCGAGCCGCTCAACGGCAACCAGGATTTCCTCGTGCCGGTGCAAGGCGGGCTGGAGGTCACGCTGCGCCTGGATCCGTCCTTGCTGCAATCGACATTGAATCTCTCGCTGCGCGCGCGCGACGACCGGCGTGTGCGCCTGTCTCAGAATCTGAGCGGCGAGCCGCTGCAGACGCGGACTTTCGCGCCGATGCTGCCCGGCGAGTACCAGCTGAGCGTGACGCAATACGTGCCCGACGGACAGCGCGGCACTTGGATCGCGCTGGGCGCTGTGCAGAAAGTCACAGTCACCGAGGGCGCGAATCAGCGCCTGGAGATTTCGCGATAAGAGTCGGCGGGGTCGGGCGATCGTCCGGGTCGCACGGTTGATCCCGCAAGTACGGAGTCAGGTGAATTCGTCCGGAGTCGTGCGGGCGCTCTCGCCTGCGCGCAGCGCAGGCGAGAACGCCCGCACGACTCCGGACGAATTCACCTGACTCCGTACTCACCAATTGCGCGCGAACAAAGCGATTCCTTCGCGCGCTTGACTGGAGATCTCGTGCAGATTGCGCGCGGATGTCAGTCGCTTCCACAAGTACGACGGCCGCAGATAGAACCGCCGCACCATGCGCCGCTTGAGGGCTTCCATCGCCGCGCGGTCGAGCGTGCGCGTCGGCAGAAATGCGCTCGCTCCGCCCTGGTCCATGACCAGATCGGAGGCGTCCGCGAGCCCGAGCTCGAGCATGGTCGCGCGGAACGGCGTGCCGAAACGCGGCACGGCCATGTTGAGGCTCATGAAATCCAGCTCCAGCTCGAAGGCCAGGGCAAGAGTACGCTCGAGCGAGTCCTCGCTTTCCTCGGGTAGACCGATGATGAACGTCCCGACCGAGCGGATGCCGTGATTTCGCAGCCGCGCGAAGCCGGCGCGCACCTCGCTCGACACGTAGCCCTTCTTGTACAGCGCGAGCAACGCGTCGTCGGCGCTCTCTACCCCGAGGATCAGCGTGTGGCAGCCGGCGCGCTTCATAGCCGCCAGGAGCTCGTCGTCCGCCGTGTCGGGCCGCGTGAAACCGGTCCACGACAGATCGCCGCGCGATGCAAGGGCGTCGCAAAGCTCCAGGGCTCGCGCGCGCGCCACGCCAAAAGTCTGGTCCATGAAGAACAGCTCGTGCACACCGCGCGCGCGCAGGTGGTCGATCTCGTCCAGGACATCCTCGATCGGCCTGGTCTGGAAGCCGAGCGTGCCGATCACGCAGAAAGTGCACGGATACGGGCAACCGTAGTCGGTCAGGACCGTCGCGAATCGCGCCGAGCGCGCGAAGGAAAAGCGATACCCGCGCTCGGGAAACAGCTCATGGCGCGGGCGCGGCACTCGGTACTGGCCGCGTTGCTTGCCGTGCACGCGGATGCGCTCGATGACACCCGACGCGCGCCGCACGGTCATCTCCTCGATCGCCGCACGATTGTCCGAGAGGTAATGCACGATGTCCTGGTTCGCGAACACGTGCAGCGCGGCTTCGAGCCAGCTCTCCTCGGCGAGCCGCGCTTCGCTGTTCTCCTGCAGCACGTCGCCGATCGCGATCACGCGCCGTCCGCGCGCCGCGACTTGCGCCAGGAAGGCTCGATCCTCCTCCCAGGAGACGGATCCGACGAGCGAAACGACCACGGCTGGATCGAAGGCCTCGATGCGCGACATCGCCGCTGCCGTGTCCAGCGATTGCGCCATGCAATCGAGCACCGAGATCTCGTGCCGCGTCGCGAGCGTGCCCGAGAGCACGACCAGATCGATCGGATGGAAGAGATAATTCGACTTGGTGGTCTTCGAGCAGAAATAGTCGCGGATGTACGTGCGACGGCCCGGCGGATTGAGCAGCAGGACCCGCATCAGCCGCCTGCCTCGTTCGCGCGCGCGGACGTGCGCGAAGGATGGACGTTGCGCTGCGCGGGCCGCGCAACCGGCTCGAGCGTGAACATCGTCAAGTCATCCCCGCGCAGGAACGCCTGAGCGGCGGCGTGGACCTCGCTGACCTCGAGCGCGACCAGGCACTGCGGAAACCCCCAGATGCAACTCGCGACCTTGTTGTCGTGGACGTTGATGCACGGCGAGCAGGCGGGCGGCCGGTACAGCGCTCGCACGCGACTTCCGACCGGCCCGTAGAGCAGCGGCGTCTCTGGACCGAAGAGCCCGACCGTCGGCGTGCCCAGAGCCGCCGCGAGGTGCATCGGACCAGAGTCATTGGTGACGAAGACCGCGCAGCGCGAGAGCAGCGAAGCCAGCTCGCCCGTCGACAGATCTCCCGCCAGGTTCACCGGTCGCGGCAGGTGCTGGTCCAGGGCCTTGTCGACCACGGCCTGGGTGTACTCCCGCTCGCCGCGAGACCCGATCAGGATCACCGGCAGCCGGTCCTCGCGCGCGAGTCGCTGCGCCAGGGCCGCGAAGGAGGGTTGCGGCCAGCGGCGCTCGAAATTGAGCTCGCCCGCATTGGGATTGAGCACCGCGAAGCCGTCGCGCGCATCGATTCCGTAGGCCTCGAGCATGCCGTCGACGCGCGCTGCATCCATCGCACCGATCTGGTGCGGCAGGAGATCGCGCGCGCTGATCTGCGCCCCGTCCTCGCCGCCGGCCAGAGAGCGGAAATTCCGCGCGACGTGCCAGTAGCGATTGAACGGCGCGATGTGCGTGTGGAAATTCCCGCGCCACACGCTCGTCGAAGCGAATCCGTGCGACTCGCGCGCGCCCGTCAACAACGAGACCAGCGCCGAGAAGCGCGTGAAGAACTCGAAATCGAACACGGCGTCGAAGCGCTCGCGGCGCAGGCTCGCCACCAGGCTCGCGACCCGCGCCGCGAGGCCGAGCCAGCCGCTGCGGCCGACGTCGAAGGAGAGCACGCGGTCGAAGCTGCCGAAACCTTCCGCTGCGCTATGATTGACCGCGAGGGTCAAGAGCACGAGCTCGGCGTGCGGGTACTTGGCGCGCAAGTGCACGACGGATGGCGTGAGCAGCTGCAAGCTCCCCACGCCCCAGAATTTGATCAGCAGAACCTTCTCGACCCGCGATTGGCGACGGCGCAGCAGGGGGCGTGTCCAGCGCAGCGGTTGCAGCAGAGCGCAGGCGATCGGGCCGAGGCGCTTGTCGACACGCTGGAGTGCGTGCATCGGGAGGCTCTTGGCTCGCATGGCGGACTTCCCGATTCTAGTCGCGGGCCAAGGAAAAAGGCGCTAGCCCTCCATGCGCGCCGCCAGATCGCGGATCGTCTCCGGCGCGTACCCGGCGTAATGGTTGTTCGCATACGCGAAGATCCGCGGCAGGCGATTGCTCGCCTCGCGCAGCAATTCGGCCCATTTCGCCAGGCGCGGCGCCTGGTCGACCACCACCTTGTCGAAGCGATCGGTCAAGAGGTCGATCGCCTTGCGGTCGCCGATCAGGCGCGCGTAGGTGAAATCGGTCGTGAACAGGTCGAGCTGCTTGGCGAGATCCGCCGGGTGCGGCATGTAGCCGATGTCGACCAGCACCAGGGCCGTGCGGTGGCGGCGCAGGACTTCGAGCAGCGGCTCGGCGATCCAATGCTTGTTTCGAATCTCGACGCCATAGCGGAAGCGCGCGGGCAGTCGAGCCAGGAATTGATCCAAGCGCTCGAGGAAGGGCTCGACGCTCTTGAAGGCGCGCTGATTGAAGTAGGGAAACTGCAGCACCAGCGGGCCGCACTTGTCGCCCAGCAGGGCCATCGAGGCGAGGAAGCGCTCGAGATCGCCGGCGACCTGGTCGTAGACCAAGAGGCGCTCCGGATCCGGCGTGGACTCCTTGCCGCCGTGCACGATGCTCTGTGGGAACTTCGCCGAGAGCACGAAGCTCTCCGGAGTCTTGGCCTGCCAGCCGCTAACCAGCTTCGCGTCGGGGACGCGGTAGTAGGTGACGTCAGCCTCGACCGTGTTGAACTGGGTCGCGTAGTGAGCGAGCTGGCCACCGGCGGCGAGGCCCGCGGGATAGAACCCGCCGGCCCAGCTCTTTTCCGACCAGCTGGAAGTCCCGTAGAGAAAGCTGCTCACTCGGGAAGAGCGGCGCGCGCTATCCCTGCTTCTTGCGCGGCATTTTCTTGTACGCGTCGTGGCCGGACTTTTTCACGGCGTCGATTTCTTCGGCGACTTTCTTCGCCTTGTCGAAATCGTTGTCGACCAGTGCGATCTCGAGGTCGGCGATTGACTTGAGGAGCGTGAGCATCTGCTTGCGGTACCCCGCGACGAAAGCCGGCTTGTCCTTCTCCTCGACCGTCTTGATCTTGGGCGGCGTCATGGACTTCGCGCTGATGCAGCCCTGCTGCAGCTTGGTCATCAGCTCCAGCGCCACCACTCCGTCCTTCTTCTCGATCGCTTCGATCGCGGCTTCGAAGTTCTTGTCGATGCCGTGCATGATGTCCTCGAGCTCGTCGCCCTGGCTCGCGACGATCGGAGCGAGGGGCTCGCGAGTCGCGGGCTTCGCCCAGGCGACCGCGATGGCGGCGGACAAGAGCAGGGCGGAGCAGGCCAGGGGACGCAGCGGAATTCGAAGGGACATCGCGTGGTGGTGGATAGAGCTCGGAAGACGGCCGGTGGGCAAGGCTGACTATTCAACGCTCTCCCCGCAGTCACGGGAAGAGGCGCGCCGTCAGGAAACGTCGCGATCGGCCTGAGGGTTCAGCGCGCGCGGCTCTCGCCCAGGGCGGACAGGGTGAAAGCCATTTCATCCGCGTACTGGTCGATCAGCTTCGCGGTTGGCTTGCCCGCGCCGTGGCCCGCGCGGACGTCGATGCGGATGAGCGTGGGATTACGGCAAGCCTGATCGTGCTGCAGCTCGGCCGTGAACTTGAAGCTGTGCGCCGGCACCACGCGATCGTCATGGTCCGCCGTGGTCACCATCGTCGGGGGGTAGCAGGTGCCCGCGCGCAGGTTGTGGTACGGCGAATAGGCGTGCAGCGCCTTGAACTCCTCGGGATCTTCCGACGAGCCGTAATCGCTGGTCCAGGCCCAGCCGATCGTGAACTTGTGGAAGCGCAGCATGTCCATCACGCCGACCGCGGGCAGGGCCGCGCCAAAAAGTTCCGGCCGCTGAGCGATCACCGCGCCGATCAGCAGGCCGCCGTTGCTGCCGCCCTGGATCGCGAGCTTCGACGTCGAGGTGTACTTCTGAGCGATCAGCCACTCGGAGGCCGCGATGAAGTCGTCGAACACGTTCTGCTTCTTGAGCTTCGTGCCCGCCGCGTGCCACTCCTCGCCGTACTCGCCGCCGCCGCGCAGGTTCGCGACCGCGAAGATCCCGCCGCGTTCCATCCAGGCGATGCGCGCGGGTCTGAAGGTCGGCGTCATCGATTGATTGAATCCGCCGTAGGCGTAGAGCAGGGTCGGATTCTGCCCGTTGCGCTCGAGCCCCTTCTTGTAGGTCAAGAAGATCGGCACGCGCGTCCCGTCCTTCGACGTGCAGAACACCTGCTCGGTCATGTAGGCGGCGGGATCGAAGACCAGCTTCGGCGCGCGGAAGATCTCGCTCTGACCGCTGGCGATGTCGTAGCGGTAGACGGCGCTCGGGCTGGTGAAACTATCGTACGCATAGAAAGTCTCCGGATCGCTGCGCTTGCCCCCGAAGCCCTCGGCCGTGCCGAGACCGGGCAGCTCGACGTCGCGCAGCGGCTTGCCCGAGAGATCGAAGACCCGCACCACCGAGCGCGCGTCCTTCAAGTACGAGCCGATGAAGTGATCGCCGACCAGCGACACCGAGGCGAGGGTGTCCGCGGATTGCGGGATGACGTCCTTCCACTCCGATCGCGCGGGATTGCGCGTGTCGATCGCGATCACGCGGCCGCGGGGCGCGTCGAGGTTCGTGTTGAACCAGAACAGCGGTCCGTCATTGCCGAGGAACGTGTAGTCGGCGTCGAAATCGTTCAGGAACTCGACGAAGGCGGAGTTCGGCTCCGAGAGGTCGCGGTAGAAGACGCGATTGCGCTCGTCGGTGCCTTGCCAGACGTCGAGCACCAGGTAGCGCGAGTCCTCGGTAACGATGGCCCCGAAGCCCCAGTCCTTGTGGTCCGGCCGCTCGTAGACCAGCGTGTCGGCGTCCTGGGCCGTGCCGAGCTTGTGGAAGTACAGCTTCTGGTCGTAGTTGACCGCTTCGAGCTCCGCACCCTCGGCCGGCGCGGCATAGCGTCCGTAATAGAAGCCCGAAGCATCCGGCATCCAGGCCGGGCTCGAGAACTTGACCCAGCGCAACGTGTCCTCGAGATCCACGCCCGTCGCGACCTCGCGCACGTGCCAGATGTTCCAGTCCGAGCCTCCGTCGGCGACGCCGTAGGCGAGGTAGCGACCGTCATCGGACAGGTTCATCGATGACAGCGCGACCGTGCCGTCCTTCGAGAGGGTGTTCGGATCGAGCAGCACGCGCGGTTCGCCCTTCGCGCCTTCACTGGTGTAGATCACGGACTGGGGTTGCAGCCCGTCGTTGCGCGACCAGGCATAGTGACCCTTGCCCGATTGCGGCAGGCCGAAGCGCTCGAAGTCCCACAGCTCGGTCAGGCGTTTCTTGAGCTCGGTGCGCTCGGGGATGCGCTCGAGGAAGTCGAAAGTGATCTTGTTCTCGGCCTCGACCCAGGCGCGCGTCTCGGGCGAATCCGGATCCTCGAGCCAGCGGTAGGGATCGGCGACTTGCGTGCCGTGGTAGTCCTCGACCACGTCGCCGCGCGCTGCCTTGGGATAGACGAGAGCTGGCGGGCTCACCGCGGCGCCCGCGGGGCGGGGCATTTCCGTTTCCGCGTGGCTGGCAGCGGCCCGCTCCTTCGAGAGTTTCTCGGCGGTTTCCGTTTCGAGCATCGAAACGTCGGCCACGCAGGCGCCGGAGACGAGAGACAGGCCGAGCAGGACGAAGTCGTTGCGCTTCATGGAATGGAGCGCGC
>Ga0193706_1000453_pt1 | contig 24330 bp, 21 predicted proteins | sample U3c1metaG_FD_160130 | JGI IMG/M metagenome (GOLD analysis project Ga0193706, IMG submission 160130) | Soil microbial communities from a riparian zone of the East river system, Colorado, United States - U3c1 | ecosystem: Environmental > Terrestrial > Soil > Riparian zone | place: USA: East River... | reverse complement strand
CAAGACGGGCTCGCTATCGCGTTACGACGCGTCATTGCCGGGGTTGGTTCGAACACGCTGGATATCGGGTTCAACTCAGGTGATCTCTGGGGTTAGGCGGTCATCACATCGGGCGGCCCAAGGACGAAGAGGAGGGCATCCGGCTCGTACGGATGGCGATCGACCACGGCATCACGTTTCTCGATAACTGCTGGGACTACAACGAGGGTCGCAGCGAGGAGCGCATGGGCAAAGCGCTCGCCGACGGCTATCGTCAGCGGGCGTTCGTCATGACCAAGCTCGATGGCCGTACCAAGAGCGCGGCCGCGCAGCAGCTCGAGCAGAGCCTGCAGCGCCTCAAAACGGACGTCATCGATCTCGTGCAAATTCACGAGGTCATCCGCATGGACGATGCCGCGCGATGCTTCGCCGAAGGCGGCGCGATCGAAGCGCTGCTCGACGCGCGCCGCGCGGGCAAGCTGCGCTTCATAGGATTCACCGGTCACAAAGATCCCGCCATCCACCGCGCCATGCTCGACGCCGGATTCAAACGTAATTTCAAGTTCGATACCGTGCAGATGCCGCTCAACGTCATGGATCCCCACTTTCGCAGCTTCGAGAAGGAAGTGCTCCCCGTTCTGGTCGAGCATGGCATCGGCGTGCTTGGCATGAAGTCGATGGGAGACGGCATCTTGCTGAAGAGCAAAGTGGTTTCAGCAGAGGAATGTCTTCGCTATGCGTTGAGTCTTCCGACCTCGGTCGTCATCACCGGATGCGAGAGCACCCCGATCTTGCAGCAAGCCATCGATGTGGCCAGCCGGTTCGAGCCGCTGACGGCAGAGCAAAAGCAGGAGCTCTTGGCGCGCACGCTACCTCTCGGTAAGGCCGGCGAGTACGAGCTCTTCAAGACGTCGGAGCGCTTCGACGGAACCGCCAAGAATCCGAAGTGGCTCGAGTCGGCCAAGCTGTGAAGAAGCGAGCCCGGGTGGGCGCTCAGCGAAGGTAATAGAAAGCGACCGAAGCGTAGTTGATGGCCGTCTGCGGCCGATTGGCCCCGAATTCGAAGTCCAGCCGAAACGAGTCCTGGAAAGGAATCGAGTTGGCCAAGACGTTCCAGCGCAGCATGGATACCGCGCCTACGCCGGTGGCGTCGTCGGAGTTTTTGGCGATGAGTGCGCTGAAGGGGCGATCGTAGCGCCCATCGATGAAATACCAGCCGCCGTCGAAGACGTCCTCGGTACCGGTTCCCTTCGACACCACACCGTCGACGATGGTCCGGTCATCGCCTTCCAAAAAATTGTAAGGCGAGGGCGTCGATGTCTCCGGATCTTCGCGACCTTGCACGAACATCATCGTGCCCACGTATTTGCCGCGCCCTTGAAGGTCGGCGACGGCGTACCGTCCGCCGGACGCGAACGAATCGGCTTGCTCCTGCCACGACGCATGCAGGTAACCCCAATCCCCCGCGGGAACCATGGCCGATCCGACGATCTCGGCGCTCACCTGAAACGACCTGGTTCCGTGATTGGTGAGCACCACCGCCGCGCGCGAAGCGAAGGGCATGGGAAGCGCGAGCGTGAAGCCGGCGTTGGCACCGTCGACCTGTACCGTCATCGGAAGCGTGTCGAAGCTGGCCAGGGTTTGATGCGCCCCGAAGAGATCCGCCAAGGAAAGATCGATGGCCGGCGTCGATTGGTCGTCCCATTCGAGCCGGAGGGCGAGCGCGCGCAGCTCGGCTACATCCGTCGTGTCGAGCGTCAGATGAAGGAGGTCCAATGTCCCCGGCCCCGTCGCGTCGAGCAGGTGGATCTCTCCATTGACGGGCACCTCGAAGGGCTGGTTGACCCATGTCTTCTTGCCCTCGGTGCTGCGTGCGCGTTGTCGATGACCCTCGGCGATGCGCGTAACGTCGCCTCCCGCCACACCGCGCGGGCTGAAATTCGACGGTTCGGCTCCGGAGAGAAGGTCGATCCGGTGGTAATACGCGCTCGTCAGCGAAAGGTTGTCGAGCAGGATTCGTAGCTTCGACTGGTAGCTGATGGGAACGTAGCTGACGAGCGAGCCGGATGTCCACGTGGTGAGCGGCGGCACGAAGGGCGGCGCCGTGGCGTTTCTCCAGTCGGAGAGCTTTCCATCGTAAACGGGCGTCGTGAGATCATCGACGTAAATGCGGACACGCTCTTCGTCGAAAGTGACATCGGCTCCGCTCAGCGGATCGACCGTGCCCACCGCAAAAAGGCTGCGCGACACGACACCCGGCCCATTGTCGTCAGAGGCGAGGAGATATCCCTTGAGCAAAGGAGCGCAGCTCGCAGCGTCGCTCTTCTCGAGGGCGACGGGCAGATACACACCGCACACGGCAAGGAAATTATTGAAGTCCTTGTTGCCCGCGTCGATCAGCGGATAACTCGAGTTCTCGTCGCGATCGTAGCCCGCGAACATTCGATATTGACCGCGCGCCAGCACGGGCAACGCCGCCCAATCCGTGAAGACGGCAGCGCCCGCGTCCGATCCGATATCGGAGGCGTCGACGGGGCGCACGGGAAGGCCATCTCCCGCGGCCTCTGCTCTGCAGCCGACGGCGAGGATCGCCAGGGAGCCGGTCGATAAGGCGCGCAGGTTCTTCACGATCAAGCGGTAGGTATCCATGTGACGCAACGCGTAAGCACGAGCTATGCCTCGTTCGCTCGCTGTCGCGTCACATCGACGAATCGAACCTTGGTCGGCCGTGCGCTGGCGACGCGCACTGCACGAAGATCGGCTAGCCCGCGTGGCGCTCGATCAGCTTGCCCAAGCGAGGCACGGCGGCTTCCACGTTTTTCTTCGCCATTCCGCGCAGCTTGTCGTAGGTGCTTTTGACGACGCCGCTATTGGACTTTTGCGCTTTGGCATCCGTAATCGAAAGAAGCGCGTCGGCTACGCGGCCAGTATTCTTATTGAAGAAATCGCCTGCGGGGCGACTTGCGGTCACGGCTTCCGCGTAGATGGGGTCGAGCACGCGCGCAAATTCCGGCAACAGATCGCTGACGACGTGCTTGATGAAGCCCGGTTTGATCCCTTTAACGGCGCCATACCCCGCCTTGATGGCGAGGCCGGAGAGACCGCCCTTGTCGGCGACCTCTTCGTCGATGAGTCGACAGCAATCGTCCACGACTGCAGCCTTCTTCGCGTCGCTCGTCAAAACTTCCGTCAGTGTCGCCATTGCGTGGGATCCTTCCTGCCGCCGCTTTACCACATCTAAGCGGCGGCGAGCGGCCCTGAATCGCTGCGCGAGCCCACCGGTCCGGATGCAGCTCGGCGACGATTGTCGTCAGTGCGTCGAGGGGGGAGCTTCTCGGCAATGACGTCCGTCAACTCCCTTCCATCGCTTGTGCGCATCGTTGCGGTAAGTCTTGCGGTGCTTCGTGACGAACGAAGGGGGGCATAACGGCCGAGACACGCCGCGCACGAGCACGCCCGACGTTGTCGAGCTCGTCAATGACAGCATCGCGGCCAGCGATCCTGCGGCCGGCCCTCGCGAAGAGAAACGCGATGCGTATATTTTGCGTCGTCATGGCGTTCGATAGGGCACGACACGCCGAAGCGCTCGCACGCGACGGCATCACGGGACTCGAAGGTGCGTTCTCGCGTAGCTGGGTCGAACAGATGCGCGAAGAAATGATGACTGCCTTCTGGGCAGCGATTCAAAGACCAGGCGGCGCCGTCGGACGAGGGCCACGTCGCTGGTACGTCGAAGTCCACCCGCAGCAGGTCACGGGCTTCGTCGATCTCGTCACCCACCCCTGGCTCACCGGTGTGTGTGTGTCCGTCCTCGGACCTGACTACGAGATTGTCGAGGTCGGTTTCGACGTCCCGTTTCAAGGCGCCAAGTTCCAACCGTGGCACCGCGATTTTCCTTCTCCGCCGGAAACGTACAACGAGAGGCGCGTGACTTCGCTTGCGTTCAACTTGACGGGCGTCGACGTGACGCAGGAAATGGGCCCTTTCGAGATCGCGCCCGGGACGCAGTACGATGATGGCCGCTCTTGGGAGCATCAAATGTTTCCACCGACGGCCGCATGGCCGCGTTTCGCCGAACGGGGCGTACGGAAATACCCGCGCATGGGGGACATTTCTGCCCGTAGCGCGCTAACGGTTCATCGAGGTACGGCGCACCCTTCGCCCATTGCGCGCCCCGTGCTCGTGATAGGCGCCGACGCGCCCGGGGCAGGGCACGCCGCCCTTCACGATCTCATGGTCACCAAGCACTACTACGATGCGTTACCCCAATCGGTTCGCAAGCACCTGGTGTGCCGCGTCGTCGATGAGCTCGTACCCGTTACACAAAAACACAGCATCGAGGGGCTCGTGATGGGCGTCGAAGACCCCCCCCATTTTGCTGCGCGCATGGGCGATGTGCCGTAAACAACGTGAAATGAACCTCGCTTATCAAGCAAGGCTCGGTGTGAGAATGCTACGATCCACGTGGTGTGGCGGCCCGAGCTTGTCGAGCGATGGCAGATCGCGGGTGCTCAGCGCCATCATGTAAGGCCGGGGGCGCGGATGTGGTGCGCAGCACTCGTTTTGGTGCTGGCCGGTTGCAATGTCTACGACGCGACGCTCCTCGAACCGAACGAAGGACCCGACGTCGGCGTCGCTCGCGATGCTGACCGCGATGCGCGAAACAGCGATGCGCTCGGCGGAGATCGCGCCGGCACCGGCGGCGGAAATGCAGACGGTAGCGGCGGCGTCGGCGGTCGCGACGCGGGAACAGGCGGCGGCGGTCGCGACGCGGGAACAGGCGGTACGGGTGGACAGGACGGGAGCAGCGGCGGTGCGGGGGGACAAGGCGCGGGCAGCGGCGGCACTGCGGGAGACAGCGGCGGCGCAGGTGGTCGCGCCGGAAGCGACGGTGGCGGTGGTATCCCGGGCGATGCCGATGCAAGCGGCGGCGCATCCGGCGGTGGCGCATCTGGTTGCCAGCTCGACAGCGGGTGCGCGGACGCCCCGGCGACCCACTGAAGACAGCGCCCGGGATCTGCGGTTGCGGGACGCCGGACACCGACTCCGACACCGACGGCACTGCCGACTGCGTCGACGGCTGTCCCAGCGATATGGGTAAGACCAAGCCCGGCATTTGCGGTTGCAACGCGGTCGACCCGAGTGATTTGGATGCCGGCCCAGCTTTCTGCATCAGGGCGTTTCTTGCGCATCGCTATAGCTTCAATGGGACCGGCACAGCCGCCACCGATTCGATTGCTGCGGCGAATGGCACGATCGTGGGTGGCACGAATGCCACCATGTCGGGCGGCTCAGTCGATCTTTCCGGCGATCGGGGCGCCCGATATACGAGCGAAGGCTACGTGAATTTGCCGTCCAATCTCGTGACCCCCCTCACGAGCGCGACGTTCGAGGTGTGGGCCACGTGGCGCGGCACGGGCAGTAGCGGCAACCAAGTTTGGCAACGCGTGTTCGACTTTGGCAACCAGGTGGCGTCGGGCTCCGAACAAGTCGGCAGTACCTATTTGTTCCTGACGCCGTACGCGACGAGCAGCGGGTTCCTCCGCGCCACCTTCAGCATCAATGGTTCCGCCAATGAAACCTTGATCAATGCAACCCGCCCCTTTCCGCTCAATGCGCAAGCCCATGTCGCGGTGGTGGTCGACGACGCCAACGACACGATGACGCTTTATCTGAACGGAGATCCGGAAGGCACCGTCGCCTGGACCGGCACCTTGGCGAGCATCAGCAACGCGCACAGCTGGTTGGGCCGGTCGAACTATGGGGTCGACCCCGAGTTCAACGGGGTGCTCTACGAATTCCGTATTTATCGCGTACCCCTCAGCGCGACGCAGGTTCGCGCGAGCTACGTGGCAGGGCCGGATCCCCCTTTCTTCTGACCGTCGCGGGCGACAGCCTTGTCCGTGGTCCGCATCGTCGTTACAGGCGTATCGACGAGTCGTTCTCCTGAGGTCAGACTTGGGTCGCACTGGCCCGAGCGGTGCGCGCGGTCTTGCCGACGCCACGGACCGCCTCTAGGGAACAGGAGATCATTCGATGATCATCAATAGCGAACCGAACGAGGCGCAACCCGGATCGGCGCCGATCCCAACGCGAGCGGCACAGCCGGCGCGAGCACGAGCGGCGCAAAAGCGCCGATCACCGTGGCTTCTGCGGTCAGCTGTGCTGTTCGTGGTCGTGTTGGTCGGCGTGCTGCTCGCCTTGGGCGCCAAGAAGAGACCGATCGCCGTCGATACGGCAACTGTCGAGCGCGGCACCGTGAAAGACGAAATTTCTTCGTCCACTGCTGGTGAAGTCATGGCCGAACGCAAGGCGACCGTGCGCGCCGAGCTTTCGGCTCGGGTTCTCGCGGTGAAGCACCAGCGCGGCGAGCGAGTCAAAGCCGAAGAGCCGGTGGCGATGCTCGATACGGCCGATCTCGACGCGCGCCTGCGACAATCGCAAGCCACGCTCGAGGCGCAGCGGGCCCAGGTGGCGCAAGCCGAGGCCCACGCCGAGGCCGGGCGGCGAACCGCCGACATCGCGAAGCGGCTCGCCGAGCGCGGCGTGCAAGCGCCCCAGAGTGCCGAGGACGCAGCCACGCAGGCACGCGAAGCCGATGCGGCGGCACGGGCTGCGCGCGCCTCGGTCGCACAGAGCGTGGCAGCTCTGCAAGTCGCCAAAGTTGCGCGTTCTCATGGTGCGCTCACCGCGCCTTTCGATGGTCTCCTCTCGGAAGTGTTCGTCGACCCCGGCGAACAGGCGCAGGCAGGAGCGCCCGTCTTCGAGATCGTCGACGACGCGCGGCTGCACGTCGAAGCGACGGTCGACGAGGCCGACATCGCTCGCGTCAAGGTGGGACAACCGGCCGCGCTTCGCCTCGACGCGTTGCCAGAACACCCCATCGCCGGCGTCGTTTCCAGGCTCGATCCGACGGTTCGTACCGATGCCAAAGGCGCGCGAACGCTGCGCCTCGAGGTGGAGGTCTCGGATCTTCCCCGTGCTCGCGAGGCCGGCGTTCGGCCCGGCATGTCGGCCAACGTCGACGTCGTCGTCGCCGATAAACAGAACGTTCTCCAGCTGCCGACCAACGTCATCATCGGGCGCGGTACCAAGCGATCGGTGTTCGTGATCGAAAATGGCGTCGCCGTCGAGCGGCCCATTCAGATCGGTATCTCCAGCTGGGAACGCACGGAGATCCTTTCCGGACTTCGCGAAGGGGATCGGGTAGTCGCCACGCTGAACGCCAAGGGCCTCGCCGATGGCGTCCGTGTCGAGGCGAGCGAGGGTGCCCGATGACGGCAGCCACCGCGAGGCAAGCCTCGGTCCAGCCGGTCATCGAAGCCCACCACCTCGAGCGCGACTTTCATCTAGGCGACACCACCGTCCACGCGCTGCGCGGCGTGAGCTTCCGCATCGACCCCGGAGAATACCTGGCCATCATCGGACCGTCGGGCTCGGGCAAGACCACGCTCATGAACCTGATTGGCTGTCTCGATACGCCGACGGCGGGTAGCTATTTTTTGGACGGTGAAGAGGTGTCCCTCCTCGACGACGATGCTCTTTCCCATGTCCGAAATGACAAAATTGGTTTCGTGTTCCAGACCTTCAATCTCCTGCCGCGTGCTACCGCGCTCGACAATGTGGCATTGCCGCTCGTCTACGCGGGGGTGAGTCGCGCCGACCGGCGCGCCGCGGCCCGGCGCGCGTTGGAGCGCGTCGAGCTCGGCGACCGAATGGATCACCGCCCGGACCAACTCTCGGGCGGACAGCGCCAGCGCGTCGCCGTTGCCCGAGCCTTGGTCAACGATCCCAAGCTGTTGCTCGCCGACGAGCCGACCGGCGCGCTCGACCAGCGCACCGGAGCTGAAATCATCACCCTGTTCGAGCAGCTCAATCGCGAGGGGACGACGATCGTGATCGTCACCCACGACCCGGCGGTGGCCAAGCGCACGCGGCGGCAGATTCGAATCGTCGACGGGGAAATCGTCGCCGACGAGGCGTTGCCATGAACTGGCTCGAGCTCTTCTTGACGGCTGTCGACACCATTCGTGCCTCCAAGCTGCGCGCCTTTCTCACCACACTCGGGGTCGTGATCGGCGTGCTCGCCGTGATCCTGCTGGTGGCCTTGGGGGAGGGTGTGCGGCAGTACATCAGCGATACCTTTGCTTCCCTCGGTTCCAACGTGATTCAAATCACGCCGGGCAAGCGCGACACCAAAGGTGGCGTGCAAGTCCCCATGAGCGGCGTTGCTCACAAGCTCACGCCGGAAGACGAACAGGCCATCGCTCGCCGGGTCAGCACGGTGGACGGCGTGAGCGGCATCGTCCAAGGAGCCGGAACGCTGCGCTATAAGAGCCGGCGCCGCGACTCGATGGCCTTCGGTGTGGGCGAGCGATTCACCGAAATGCGCAACATGCAGGTCGACTCGGGCCGCTTCTTCTCGGCCGAGGATCTCGACGCACACCGGCGCTACGCCGTCATCGGACGCGTCGTGCAGCAGGAGCTTTTCGGCGAGGAGAACCCGCTCGGCCAAACGCTCAAGATGAACGACACCGAGTTTCGTGTCATCGGAATTCTCGAGCACAAGGGCACTTCGCTCGGTTTCGACTTCGACGACCTGGCGCTCATCCCCTCCACCACGGCCCTCGATGTCTATGCGCTCGATGGCTACGGCAGCATCATGCTGCGGGCTCGTGACAAGGCCAACACCCAGGCCGCTATCGATGACGTGACGGAAGTTCTGAAACGGCGGCACAATAACCAAATCGATTTCACCGTCATCTCGCAGGATGATCTCTTGGCCACCGTCAATTCCATCATGGCCATGATGACGGGCGTTCTTCTGGCGATCGCGTCGATAGCGCTCGTCGTGGGTGGAATCGGAATTGCCAATATCATGCTCGTTTCGGTGCGCGAACGAACGCGCGAGATCGGCGTGCGGCGCGCGGTAGGTGCGACGCGCGGCACGATTTTGATGCAATTTCTCGTCGAAGCCGTGGTCATCGCTTCCCTCGGCGGTTTGATCGGGCTCGCGGCGGGCGCGGGGATCATCGCCGTCGCACGCCTGGCCCTACCGGGCCTGCCGGTGCAGCTTTCTCCCTGGCTCGTGTTTACCGCTCTTGGCTTTGCGGCGATCGTCGGAGTCATTTCCGGCGTCATGCCGGCGCGCAACGCCGCGAGGCTGGATCCGGTGGAGGCGCTTCGGTACGAATAGCGGACTGGGCGGTGCGCCGGCTCCGATCCGCACGCCCGGCCCAAGCGGACAACCGGCATATGCCGTGCATGGGTGATGCGTGGTGTTCCGGGTCGCGACATTCAACGCGGGCCTTGCGGTCGGCGTGCTTCCGTACACTACCGAACGGTTGCCTCGTGTCGTCGACGCTCTGGTGGCGCTCGACGTCGACCTCCTCTTCGTCCAGGAATTCTGGCTGGACGCGCACTGGCAGGCGCTGCGTGACGCCGCGCGCACGAAGCTTCCGTATGCCTTCCGGCCTGCTCCGGTGTCACCGCCACGACCGGGCGTGTGCACGAAGGAGCAGCTCGCTCCGCTCGTTGCGTGCGCGAGAAAGCATTGCGCCGGCCTGCGCGACGAGGCGCTTGCGCGCTGCGTGATCGAGCACTGCGCGGCGCAAGGATTCGCTCTCCCGGCGGAGTGCCTCAACTGCATCGCCAGCAGCCCCACCGGCACGCTCGATCAGATTGTCGCGCGCTGCATGGGCTCGACGGCCGTCGCGCCGGCGTCGAGCGCCGCCGCGACGTCACGCGACGGAGGCCTGATTGCGTACGGCGGTTCCTTCGGTACAGGGCTTTTGTCGCGGACACCTCTCGCCGGCGCCGACGTGCTCGTCTACTTTGCAACCGTGAATGCGCGCGGCGCGGTGTACGCTCGCATCGAGACGAGCGCTTTTGGGCCGATGGCCGTGTTCGGCACGCACTTTTCACCGGGCGGCACCGAGCAGGGGCCGCAGGTCGACGAATTCCTGGCGTGGGTCGACGCCAAGGGGCGCGACGAACCAGCCGTGCTGCTCGGCGATCTCAACACGCCGTCCGGTTCTTCGCTCTTTCAAAAAATCAAGCGCGCAGGATTCCGCGAGCCGGACGTGATCGATCCACGCGGCACGTTCGGAGGTGGCCTTGGCACCGGTCACGTGAGCACCTCCGGATGGCGCATCGACCACGTGCTCGTGCGCGATACCGATGCTCGGGTCACCTCGCAGCGAATCCTCGACGCGCCGATCTCGCTGAACGTCCGCGTGCGGAGCACGCTGTCCGACCATTTCGGTGTGCTCGCGGTCTTGGAACCGAAGAAACGCGCGACGTAGAATTCGAAAGACGCTCGGGAAGTAGCCTCTCCGCCGGCTCCGTCGCGGTCGCGGGCGGACCAACGTCGGAGGGAATATCGTGCCTGGCTACTCCCTGCCCACAGAGTCGGCCCCACTGTTGCAACCAGCCGAGCAGGTGTTGCAGACAGGAGGAATCCACATGAGGCTTACGTTGATCCATGGTGCTTGCGTGTTGGGACTGGCCACTATCGTCTCCACCGCTTGTAACAAGTCAAACGACCGACCCACCGTGTCAGCAGCCGAGCAACGGCGCATCGACGAGCGGCGGGCCGAAGAAAGGCGCCTTGAGGAGCGAAGGGCCGAGGAGCGAAAGTCTGATGCCGAAGAGCGGAAGGCCGAGCGCCGCGCCGACGAGCGAAGGGCGGAAGAACGGCTGGCGGAAGAGCGCCGCGCCGACGATCGAAATCGGCGTGAACCTCGCCTCGCCAACGCGGTCGATCCCGCCATCCGAGCCACGCCCGCTTCGGCGGTGACCAGCTTGGCCACGGAGCGCTGCGACCGCGAAGTGCGATGCAAAAACATCGGTGCCAAAGAGAAATACAAGACCCGCGCCGATTGCATCGCCGAGATGGAGCGTGACAAGCGCGACGACATCAACAGCGACGTTTGCCGCGGCGGTATTCGGCAAAAGGAGCTGGCCGATTGTGTTAACGCGATTCGCGACGAATCCTGCGGCAATCCGCTCGATGCCATCACGCGACTTGCCGCGTGCCGTACCGGCAACCTGTGCGCAAAATAGTCGAGGCTGCGTCATACTGGAGAGGCCGGACGTCGTAGCGACGCCCGGCTTCTCTTTGTGTGATGCAAACGAACGGCGAGCCCTATTTCGCTTCTTGGAAATCGCCGACGCTGGGTACGTTCGTTTTCAGGCTGGCGAACTGTGCGCTTCGGTCCTTGCACATCAGCGCTTCTTCGAGAGCGGCGGTGCTCGCGTAGTTCACCGCGGTGATGCCGAGGGTCATGTCGATGGTGCCGCAATCGAAGAGCGCGGGAAGACCGATGATGACCGCGGAATTGATGCCGCATACGCCGTCGGCTTGCGCCTCCTCGATGGCGTTACGCCCGACGGCGTTCTTTTGGCAGAGATCGGTCATCACGAGGTGGCCGCCGCCCGTGACGCCGACCAGTCGTTTGGTGACCCCGGGTGGTCCAGGCGATGCTTGGTAGGCTCCGGTATCGGAAGACGAAAACAAGGGACACACGACATTGCCGAGCAGGGGCGCGTTGTAACCAATGACCTTGTCGTCGATGCCGGCGATGTACATGAGCGATCGCAGCGAAGATGATGGCGCGACCGGCGCGCTGCCTGCCATGGGAATGACGATTCGCACGTTCGCGTTCGTGCTGAGCGTGGCCGTGATGCACGCGCCCTGGCTGTGGCCGGAAAGACCGAGACGCGTCATGTCGATGTGACCGCCGAGAAACGCGAGCTCGCCCGATGCCGTCGCGAGTGCTTGCGTCTGCGTCGCGATATCGCCAGGGACATCCTGTGCCCCGGTCGTCGGCAAGAGGCACTCGAGCGTGCCCGCCAGCGCGTCGGCCAGGAACATTCCCGGGTAGTCCGCAGCGAGGACCACGAAACCGCGGCTCGCCCATTGCGTCATCGTGCTGCCCGACGCGATGCGAAACGACGCCGTGCCGTGCACGAAGATGACGACGGGATACGGCCCGTGCCCCGTATCGAGTGGAAGATCTCGGAAGAGCTTGCCCCCGATCGGTTTGACGGCCGGCGAGTTCGCATCGGGCACTTTGCTTCGCTCACGCTCGGGAAGCCAAGCGCGAACATCGTAGGTCGTCTCGTCTTTGCCTTGTTCGCTGCCCGGTTCGGCCGGATAGAGAACTTCGACCGTGAGCCGGCCCAGGGTCACGGTGCGCACGCCGACCGACCAAGGCCCGCGGACCGACGGATCATCGGGTACGGGCAGCGTGGTCATCGCTGCGCATCCGACGCTCCCGCCGTCCCTTGCGTCCGATGCGCTGTCCGAGGCATTGCCGATGTCGGGGCTCGTATCGGTAGCGCCGGCGTCGAGCGGCGGTCGGCTATCCGTTGCGATGTCCTGGCTCGCGTCTCCAGCGTTGGGCGCGTCGGCGTTCGGCGCATCGATCGATGCGTCGGGCGGAGTGGGCGTTGCGCCGTCGATTCCGCTCGCTCCGCCCCGCGTTCCGGCGGCTCCTGCGCTGGTTTCGCCTTCGCTATCCGTTCCGGGGCGGCCACCGCCTCCCGCCATCGACGCCCCTCCTGCCCCAGCTTTGCCGCTGCTCCCGCTGCTCGCGTCGGCGTCGCCGTCAGCCGTGGTGCTCGCATCGTTCGAACAAGCGGCGAGTAAAGCCAATGCGACGACTGCGATCCTCGTCATGTTCGTGCCGGCTCCGTGGAGTTCTCGCGTCCGTGAACGTCGCAAAATCATAGAACTCGACGGGAAAATTGCCCTTGCCTTCTGCGCTCATTCGCCTGTCTTCTGCGCTCACGCCGAAGACCGCCGCCTCATGCGGCCCCTCGTCGATGAATTGATCGCTCGATCGGTTTGTGAGTAGCATCCTCTCCGATGGAGGTGTGGTGAAGTACCGCGTCATTCAATGGGCGACTGGAGGCGTGGGCCGCGCGGCCATCGCGGGCATCGTGGGGCACCCCGAGCTCGAGCTGGTGGGCTGTTGGGTGCACGACCCTGCCAAGGAGGGTCGCGACGCCGGTGAGCTTTCGGGCGTGGGGCCCATCGGCGTCTCGGCAACCCACGATGAACGCGCCCTTCTCGCCCTCGTGGCCGATTGCGTCGTCTATTGCCCACTTCTCGCCAAGACCGCGCAGCTCGAGCGTATCCTCCGCTCCGGAAAGAACGTGGTGACGCCGCTCGGGTGGTTTTATCCGGCCAAGCAGGCCGAGGACGCCAGAATCGAAACAGCCTGTCGAGAGAGCGGCGTGACGTTGCACGGAACTGGCATCCACCCCGGTGGCATCAGCGATCGCTTTCCCCTCGTGCTTTCCGCGCTCTCTCACGCGGTGACCCATGTTCGCGCCGAAGAGTTCTCGGATCTTCGGAGCTACGCCGCGCAGCACATCGTGAGCGAGGTGATGCTCTTCGGCAAATTGCCGGACGAGGCGCGAGCAAGCCCCATGCTGCGCGTTCTGGGCGCCGGTTTTCGCCAGTCGATCGACATGGTGGCCGCTGCGCTTGGCGCCGAGCTCGACGACGACAAGGCGACGCGCCACGAGATCGCCGTCGCGAGGGCGCCCATCGCATCGCCCATTGGAATCATTGCTCCCGGCCGCGTGGCTGGGCAACGCTTCACCTGGCAGGGCACCATTCGCGGCGCGCCTTTCGTCACCATCGGCGCCACCTGGCTCATGGGCGAAGAGCACCTCGACCCTCCTTGGCGGTTCGGTCCCGACGGGCAGCGCTTCGAAGTAGAAGTCACGGGGGACCCTTCCGTGCGCGCGATCTTCCGAGATCTCCATCCGTCCTCGATCGCGGAAGGACTCCAGAAAAACCGCGCCCTGGTCGCGACGGCGATGCACTGCGTGAACGCCATTCCCTACGTTTGCCGTGCCGAGCCCGGCATCAAGACGTACCTCGATTTACCCCTCGTGACCGGGCGGGCTGCTCATTCGCTACGTCGCCGCTGATGATAGCGGCTATTCGCGCGGCAGATCGCGCAGCTTGACCCGGCGAAACGAGATGGCCAGCGGTTCGCGGCAGAGCAAGGCGCGCAGGCAGATCTGTCCGCTGCGATGTCCCGCGGTCTCGATCCAGTTGGGCACTCCTGGATCGCGGTGGGCGAGCACGACGCGGAACGTGCCATCGGCGCGGGGCTCCGCCTGTGCGCTGTTGATGGCCACCTTGAGATACCGGTAATCGGGCGATTCGAGCCACCGGTTGAAGATCTGCACCGCCCAATACCGCGCCCGGGGGAGGGGGCCCTCGACGAGGACCGCCTCGTCATCGTCGAGCTCCCACCATGCGCCGGCGTACATGATGTCGGGGGTCGGCATGTGTCCGAGGATGACCTTGGGATCGATGGTCTCGGCGAGCGCTTGCGCTTTGGCGAGCCGGTCTTCGCGCACCATGCCGCCCACGACTTCGCCTTCCGAATGCTTGCCCGCGTTTTCGATGACCTGGAGGCTCGCGTAGACGCTCAAGGACGCACTGAGGTCGACCGTCTCTCGCACGTAGCGGCCGACCGCCGCGAACCGCTCGGTGAGTGCGGCTTCGTCGAAGGGAGGGAAGGGTGGGGCGGATTCGAGCGCCTCGATCTCGATCTCGGAGCGCGATTCCTTCTCGCGGTCGAGGTAATATTGGCGAACGAGCATGCAATAAGCGCGCGGCCGGAGCTCGAGCCAGTTGGCTCGGGCGGGGGGGCGCGTGGCGCTGAGGATGATCTCGAAGCTGCCGCCGGGTCCATAGGTGAGCTGTTCGTCGGCGAGGTTGCCTCCCACCTCGATGCCGCCACCCTCGCGCTCATCGTAGAGGCAAAAACCGATGTACGTGACGTTGCCGCGAACCCCGCGGATGCGGTAGGTGCGCTCGCTCCGAACGGGAAAGTAGTCGTAGTCGGTGTCCGGATTGTCCCCCAGGAATTTCCGGGTAGGCGTGAGCATGCGCGTCAGCGCCGGCCGCTCCGGGTCGGCTCGCTCCAAATGCATGTCGAGCGCACCGGAAAGCACGCGGGTCAAGTAGCGAAATCCCTCGGCGCGTTCGATGGCGTCGGCCGTGCCCTTGGGTCCGGTGAGCACCGCCGCGGCTTCTTCGAGGTCGGTGAGAAGTTTTCGAAAGGCGCGCTCGGCGGCGGTCACGCCGTGCAACGTTTCGGAAATCGACTGCGGCTCGGCGGCGGACGGAGCGGTCCTGTCAGTCGCCGGCATGCGCGTCTCCTTCCGACTTGGCGAGAGGGACGTCGAAACGACGATAGTAGTCGTCGAACTCTCGTCGAATTTCGTCGGCGTCCAAGCCGAACATGGCGGCGGTGTAGCGATGCGTGCCGTGCTTGTCGCGGGGGTTGGCAGCGATGAAGGTCGTCATACGTCGTTCGGCCTCGCCGGTGAGGGGCATTTCGAAGTGCCGGTAAATGCGGCGCACGACGGCCATCGGATCTCGCAAGATGTCCTGAAACTGGACGTCGATGAACTGCGCGGCGTGCTGGGGCAATCGATCACGCGCCTTGACGGCACGGGAAAGCGACTCCAACCACAGGCGGCTCTGTTCGCGACCAATGGCGCACGGATCGAGCGCATCACTCGTGGCGGCGCGAAGCGCATAGTGCAGGCTCGACACGGATGGCAGTACCTTTACGGGATCGCGGTGCGTCTGGACGATGAGCGCGTCGGGATACTCGGACAAGAGCGCGTCGAGCGAGGCGAGATGCTGCGGTGATTTCAATACCCAGCGATCGCCGGGCGCGCGCGCGCCTAGGACTTGCAAAAACTCGCGGTGAAAGCGGTAGGTCGGGCGAAGGTCCTGCGCGAGGTACCAGGATTCGTAGGACGTGGTGTTGAAACAGAGCTCGAACTGCAAGCTGTGAAAGTCGTAAGCCATGATGACGAGGCACTCTTGAGGAAGCCTCGCGCCCATCGGATGAATGCTGTCGATCCCCGGCACCAGCTTGCGGAATTGGTCGAGCTCGCGATCGGTGCGCGCGATGCGCTCGTCGCGATCGTAAGTGGCGCGTTCGGGCGGAGGCAGCGGATCTGCGATCTCCCAAGAAGCGGGGCTCCGGTGCGCCGGGTCCTCGGCGATGATGCTGTAGAGAATCGTGGTCCCGGTGCGGGGAAGGCCCAAAACGAAGAGGGGACGTTGGATGGGCTGCGAGGAAAGCTCGGGATTCTGTCGCCTATGCTCGATCAGGCGCAATCGAACCGAGAGCGCATGGACCACTTGCGCACGGGCCATGATGCGCCCCATCACATTGAGCTCACCGTCCGCCTCGAGCGATGCCAAAAGCGCGCGCAGTCCCGCGCGGAACCGCTCCGAACCAAAATCCGAAAGGCGCGTGTTCCGGCGCGCCGCGTCGAGCAGTGAAGACTCGTCGAGGCGCGGGAGTTTGCCGGCTACCGAAGCGGCGAGCCGTCCCACGCCATTGATGATCCGGACTGGCAGAGGGCGATGCGGGCGCGGAGGAGTAACGAGGTCCACGTGCCGTGCCTCCTTTCCGAAAATCGAGTGTCCGCGAGAACGAGCCGAGTATTCAGGCTTGCACAATATAAGTCAACTGTCTTATTTCTATCGGATGGGTGCCGGCCAGGCGCGCAGCGCCGTGACCAAAGACGAAATCCTCCGCACAGCGGAGCGGCTCTTCGCGCTCGAGGGGATCGACGCGGTGTCGACCCGCCGCGTTGCGCAGGAGGCCGGCCAGGGAAATAACAGCGCTCTCCAGTACCACTTCGGCGATCGCGCAACGCTTCTCAAGAGCATCGTGGCCGCCCGCATGGAGCCCATCAATCGGCGCCGCCGAGGGCTGCTCGATGCGATCGACGCGGATGGCCGGGCGGTCACGCTCGCGGACCTCGTCGCCGTGCTGGTCGTCCCCTTCGTCGAGCAGCTGCTCGATGAGGAAGGGGGCGTCTACTACGTGCGTATCGCCGCACAGATCTTCGCGAAGAGCGAGGCCGAGCAGGTGCTCGGGCCCGAGCGTCCGTGGAACGAGGCGTTTTATACCGCCATCGAGCGCATGCGCCCCTTTCTCGCGCACCTACCGCGCGTCGTGCAAGATCGGCGCTTTCGCTTTCTGGCCGGTCATCTCGTGCAAGCCACCGCGGCCGCCGAGGTCATGTTTCGCGGTCTCGGCTCCCGTGCGCGGCTGGCGCGGGTCCGAACGCTCGCCGACGAGCTCGTCGATTACACAACGGGTGCGCTTGCCGCGCCGCGGAAGGCAGCACGATCGTGGCGCGCTCCGTCCAGCCGCTAGAGGGAATGCTACCGAAGGAGAATCATGTCAGCGCTGCGATTTCCTGAGCTCGGGTGTTATTGCCTTCCCGGCCACACGAAGAACCCTGCCGATCTCATCGCCGAGGTTCGCTCGGCGGAAAGGCTCGGTCTCGGCTCTGCCTGGATATCCGAGCGATTCGACGTCAAGGAAGCCGGAGTTTGCGTCGGCGCCGCCGGTGCGGTGACGGAACGTATTTTCATCGGCACCGGCGCGACCAACATCAATACGCGCCATCCAATTCTCACGGCCACGCTCGCCGCGTCCGCTTCGCGACTCACCGGCGGCCGTTTTGCCCTCGGCGTCGGGCGGGGGGTCGGTATTCGCTCGACGATGTTTGGTATCGGCAATGTGACGCACGCTCATCTCGAGGACTTCTTCTCTTTGATGAAACGTCTGTGGAAGGGCGAGCGCGTGGGCGACTATGCCGGACCGCTCGGTGAAATGCCGTACATTTATCTGGGCGATTGGCTGCAAGAAGACATTCCGATTCTGTATTGCGGGTTTGGCCCGAAGAGCCTTGCGTTCGCCGGCACGGTCTTCGACGGCGTCATTCTGCATACCTTCATGTCCAACGAGGCACTTGCTCGCGCGGTCGAGCTGGTGCGCCGTGGTGCCGAACGCGCGGGCCGCGACCCTGTCACCGTCAAGGTATGGAGTGTGCTCGCGACGGCGCATGAGCCGACCGACGAGCAGCGACTCCGGTCGATCGTGGGTCGCATGGCGACTTACTTGCAGGCGCCCGGCTACGGAGATGTGCTCGTGGCCGCCAACGCTTGGGACCCTAAGGTCCTCGACACGTTTCGGGAGCATCCGCTCGTTGCGGAGATGCGCGGCGGGATCGACACGGTGGCGACGCTCGAGCAGTTGGCCGCGATCGAGGCGCTCATTCCCGAGGATTGGCTACCGGCGGCCGTCGGAACGGCGGCCCACTGCGCGGAGCGCCTTCGCGAACAGTTCCAAGCGGGGGCGGACGGCATCATCTTGCACGCCAGCAGGCCGGAGGAACTCGCGCCCATCCTCGATGCGTACGCTGGCGTCCGCGATGAGACGCGCTTCGCGGGGCGAAGCGCGCGACCGGCCTAGCCGCGCGATCCGCAACATCGCATGCTCACCCGAACGGGCCGCCCGGATCGCCCGGGCTCGGCAGATCGAGCATGCGCGCGAGCAAGCGCGTGGCGACGTTGTTCTGGCCCGCTCCGCTCTCTGGCGAGAGAAAGCCGCGCGTCTCGTAGATGTCTGCAATCCGCAGCATGACCGTCGCGTTGCGCCAGGCCGCGAACACTTCATAGAAGAACAGGTCGTCGAGCTCGCGGCCCGCTAGCTTCTCGTAATGGGCGAGGGCAGCGGCGCGCGCCGGAAATCCGGGAAGATCGGGTACCCCTAGCCCCTCCGAAAAGAACCTTTGGAAGAACAGAAACCACCCCACGTCGACCTCGGCCGGGCCGAGCGTGGCCATTTCCCAGTCGAGGACGGCGACGGGACGAAAGTCGCGGTACATCAGGTTGGAAAGGCGGGCGTCCCCCCAATTGAGCACCGTGGGACCGGAAGGCGACGGCAGATGCGAGCGCAGCCAAGCCGTCGCGCCATCGATCGTGGGCTGTGGCCGCCCTTGTCGGACCCACTCGCTTAGCGAGATCCACCAGGCGAGCTGTTGCCCCAGCCCCGTCGCCCCATGCTCGGGCCGGTCGAGCAGCGCCAGCCCTGCCTTTTTCCAATCAATTCGGTGGATCGCGGCGAGTACAGTCAGCGATGACTCGACCAGGGTCGTTTGCTGCGCGGGCGACGCGTCGAAAAGCCAGCCGGACATCGTGTAGGGCAAGCGATCGGCAGGCACCGTGCCGTCGATGCGATCCATGACGTAAAAAGGCCGCCCGAACACGTTCGCTTGCGGGTCGAACCAGCGCACTCGCGGCACGGGCACATCGCTGTGGGCAGCGACTCTTCGCATGCACTCGCATTGCAGCGACAAGTCGTAGTGCGGAAAAACGGCGGGGGGTTCGGCCTGCACCCGCACCACCAGCGAAAGATCGCCCTTCCCGCTGCGCGCTTCGACGAGGATCGTCTCGTTGGAATGCCCAACGCCTTCCGGCGCGTCCCAGCCGGTGATCTCCACGTCCCCGCCCAGCTCTCGCCGCAGCCAGTCGGTGAACAGTGCCTTCTTTTCCGCGCCAGGAGCAGGGGTAGAAGGAGCAGCGGGCGATGCAGTCGTCGTGCTCATGGTCGTGTCCGCCTTTCCGGGTGGGGCCACCATCGCCGCCCCTCAGTGGCTCGACGAGGTTCCATGGCAATAACTCGACCGCGTCACCGACGACAGGAAAAATAGCTCGCGAATCACTTTTGCCATCGGCGCCCGAGTGTGGAACGTGTTCTACTCTCGAGCTGGTCAGGACGGACGGAGCTGAAACGGCATGGCTTTACGTGCGAAAGTTGCCTTGGTAACCGGCGCCGCCAGCGGTCTCGGCCGCTTGAGCAGCGAGCGGCTTTGGGCCGCGGGGGCCAAAGTGGCCGCGCTCGACATCGATGCCGATAACCTCGCGCGCGCCGTCGACGGGCGCTTCGGCGTGCACCCGTACCCTTGCGACGTCACCGACGAGGCCCGCCTTCGCGAGATTGTCGACGAAATCGAGCGCACCTTGGGTGCGATCGATCGCGTCGTACATGCGCCCGCCATCATGCCGGGCGGCTTCTTGCTCGAGCAGGGCGCCTCGGTCGCGCGGAAGGTCATGCGCATCAACTATGACGGCGCGGTCAACGTGGTGAACGCGACGTTGCCGCGCATGCTCGATCGTCGGCGCGGCGAATGGATATGCTTTGGCTCCGTGGCCGGTTTCGCGCTCACGCCGGGGCTCGGAGCTTATTGCGCCAGCAAGGCGGCGCTGAATGCCTATTTCGAAACCCTCATTCACGAAACGGCCGGCGGCGGGGTGCTGGTGCACCTCGCCTGCCCACCCATGGTCGACACGCCGCTCATCGCTCAGGCCATGAATCTCACGTCGTTTCAGGTGATGACCGCAAGAAAACTGCTCGCGTCTCCGGCCAAGGTGCTCGACGCCATCGACGCGGCGGTGGCGCGCGGCGAAACCATCTCCTACCCGCTGCCGATGGCCAAATGGCTCTATGTCATGCGCCGGGTCGCGCCTTCGCTGTTATGGCGCGTCATCGAGCGAAGCGCGGCGCCGGCGTGAAGAGCGCCAGCCGGACCGACGCCGTGCGTGGGCGACGCTAAGCCAAATCGTCAGCGGTAGCCGGTGACGTCGGCGGGCTTACCCGCATCCTGAACTTCGGTGAGGTACCGCCAGGCGTCGGGTTGGCTGCCGTCGAGATCGGTAAATCCGTACACCTTGGCGAGCTCACCGCTCGACACGGACTTTCCGTTCCAACGTGACACGTCGGCATCGTGCGCGAGCGCGGCTACGGCGCGGCCGACGAATGCCGGACTCTCGGAGATCGCGAAGTGCGGCTGACGCTTGGTAGCGTCACGCCAGTTCGATTCGGCGACGCCGTACGCGTCGAGCATCGCCTCCGATCGCAACCAACCCGGCGTCAGCGACAGCGCCGTCGCGCCGTGGGCTTTCAGCTCGTGCGCCAGCGCGAAGGCCATTCGATTCACGGCCGCTTTGGCCAGATCATAAAAGAAGGAAACGCGATAATGAGCGGCGTTGTAGGCGTCGGGCCCGTCCGTCACCTCGATGACCAGACCACCTTTCGTCTGAATGAGCAGCGGGAGCGCAAAGTGGCTGGTGATGGCGTGGGTATCGACGGCCAGTCGCATCGTGTGAAGGCCGTAATCGAGGGAGGATTCCCAAACCGTTTTGTTCCACTCCATCTTGGTGGCGCCCCAGATATCGTTGACGAGAACGTGCAGCTTGCCCTGTTCGTCTCGGATGCGCGCCATGAGCGCGCGCACTTCGTCGGGGACGAGATGGTCGACGCGGACGGCGATTCCGTGGCCACCCGTTTCATCGACGAGAGCCGCCGTTTCTTCGATCGTTTCGGCTCGGTTCATTTCCGACCGATGAGAACCACTCGTTCGACCGGTCACGTAAACGGTCGCTCCCGCAGCACCCAACTGCACGGCGATTCCGCGTCCTGCGCCCCGCGTTGCTCCGGCGACCAAGGCCACCTTGCCAGCCAGCGGCTTCTCCATGGCGACACCGTAACATGCGCTCATGTGGTGGCTCGCCGCGGAGCGAAGAGCCTTCGGGCCTATGCGGCGCCGTGCAGCACGACGGGTGCGTGTCGGATCACAGCCCGGTGAGAGGCCCGGTACTGTCGCCCACCGCGGCATTGGCGACGCCGGCGGTCCCCAGCATCGTGACGAGAAGGTTCGAAACCTTTTGCTTCATGCTCGCCGGGAACGTGATGTGCTTGCCAGGTTGGAGGGCCCCTCCGCCATGTCCGGCCAGGATCACGGGCATGTCGTCGTGGTTGTGACGATTGCCGTCCGAGATCTCGCTCGAGAAAAAGATGGTCGAGTTATGAAGCATGTTCGAGCCGTCGGTGCCCTCGGTGACGGCTTTCATCTTGTTCATCAGGTAGGCGAGCTGCGTGATCTCCCACAGCCCAATGGTGGCTAGCTGGCTCAGCTTGGTGGGGTCGCTGGCGTGATGCGAAATATCGTGGTGTCCAGCCGTGATGCCGAGGTTCGGGTAGGTCTGACCGCTGCCGGCATTGCCGAGCATGAAGGAAATGATGCGCGTCGCGTCGCACTGCATGGCGAGCACCATGAGATCGCTCATCATCGTCACCTTGGTCGGGAAATCCGTGGTGGCGGCTGGCTTCGTTCCGGGCGTGCACTGGCTCACCGGCGTCATCGCCATCAGCTTCGTTTCGAGTGCGCGGACGCTCGTCATGTACTGGTCGAGCTTCACGTTGTCGCTTTTTCCCAACTTGGGAACGAGACCCTTGGCATCGCCCGTGATCGAGTCGAGCACGCTCTTGTCGTAGGCCCGCCGTTTTGCTGCTGCCGTGGCGGATTCGGTGGGGTTTACGCCGGCGAAGATCTGATCGAACACCTTCACGGGATCGACGAGCTTCGGCAGCGGCGTGGTCACGTCGGACCAAGAGATGTTGCGCGCATAGGCGCACCCATACCCGCTGTCGCAGTTTCCGGCGGTGCTGCCGCCCGTCATCCCGATCTGCATCGACCCGATGCGCGTCGCCGAGCCGATCGCTTTGGCGGCGACCTGATCGGCGGAAATCCCGAGCTGGATGGTCGTTTCCGACTTGAGCGCGTGCGCGCACGTAATGAACCCCGAGGTTCCAGAGGCGTGGTCACCCGGACCGTCGGGTTTTGCCGGCGCGTTTTCCAATCCTGAGACGACCGAAAAATCGTCCTTGAGCGCCTCGAGTGGCATCAACATGGCCGGCGTTGGATAGCCGGCACCCGTGGCCGTCGGTTTGAACGTGGCCATGTGAATGCCGTTCGGCACGTAGTAATAGATCAGGCGCCGAGGCAACGCCGCCGTCTGCGCGTGCGCTGAACGGAGCTCGATCGACTCCAAGAACGGCAGCGCGACGATGGTGGCTCCTCCTGCGAGGAACGCGCGCCGACCTGCGACTCGATGGATACTCATGGCTCGCCTCGTCGATTCAAAAACGTCGGGCTCGTCGCGATCTGCGTGACGAGATCCTTGAAACTGTAGCTATTGGTTCGGAAGGACTGGGCGATGCCATAGAGTACGGCGGGGTCCATGTGTCCCGCCGTCGCCGTATCTGGAGACCGTCCCAAGGCGTAGGTGTAGAGCTGCTCCGTCATGCAGCGGCCGAAGTTCGCGTCCGTTGCCACCAAGGTGGCAAGCTGCTGCGCGCCGTTGAACTGCCGGCCGTCGGGCAACTCGCCGCTCGAGTCGATGGCAAGCCCCTGGTCCGTTGTGCGGTGCGTGCCGATGGCGTCGTAATTCTCGAGCCCGAGGCCGATGGGATCCATCTGCTTGTGACAGGTGGCGCACGCGGGATTGGCACGATGCGCCTCCATCTGTTGGCGCAGCGTTCCCGTCGATTTGGCCGGATCGAGGGTGACATTGACGTCCGGGGGCGGTGGCGGGACGGAGAGACACAACAGTTGGTTCAAGATCCACTTGCCGCGAAGCACGGGCGACGTTCGGTTCTGGTGCGACGTCACTGTCAAGAATGCGCCTTGCGAAAGGATTCCTCCGCGCGCCGTTCCCGCCAGACTGACTTTGACCGGTGTCGCCGAGCCAACGGCCGGAAGACCGTAGTGCTTGGCCAGCCGATCGTTGGCGAACGTAAAATCGGCGGTCAAGAGTTTGTCGGCCGGCATCCCGTTGGCGACCACTTCCCTGAACATCGCCTCCACTTCCAGCTTCATCGCAGTGCGAAGGCTGTCGTCGAAGGTAGGAAAGAGCTTGGGATCGGGCGCCGCGTCTGCGATCTGACGCGTGTAAAGCCACTGGCCGGCAAAATTGTCGCTCAGCGCAGCGGCCTTGGGACTGGCCAGCATCCGCGTCACTTGAGTCTGCAACGACGCCGTCTGACTCAGCGTTCCCGCTTTTGCAGCGGCGAACAGGTCGGTGTCGGGCATGCTGCTCCAGATGAAATACGAAAGTCGAGAGGCGATCTCGTATTGCCCGAGCGGGTGAGCGGCGGGCGACGCAGGGGAGGGATCGTTCTCGACGCGGAAAATGAAGTTGGGCGACATCAGGACCGAGCGCAGGGCGATTTTCAGACCCTGCTCGACGGCGTCGCCCTGGGTGGTAGCGAGCGTGACGGAGGCCATCAACGCGTCGACCTCCGTCGTGACGACCGGGCGACGCCACGCCAGCGGAACGAAGGCGTCGAGCACCTTGCGTGCACAGGTGGCGCCTTGCGCGACGAGATCGCAGGTCACGAGCTTGGAGCGTTGCGTAGCGGTGACCAGGGCCTCGTCCACCAAAGCCACTGCGGCGCTGTAGTAGTTGTCGACATGGAGCGGCGACAGCGTCAACACATCGGCGATGTTGTCGAAGCCGCTTCCTCGGTCGTCGATCGGGAAATCATCGGCAGGCGCGCGCGCCGTTCCGAGAAGATCGCGAACGGTGTTGTTGTATTCCACGCGATTCAGCCGGTGCAGCGTTACACGGCCAGGATCGGTTCCGGTAGGCGGAGG
>Ga0193706_1000452_pt1 | contig 24354 bp, 12 predicted proteins | sample U3c1metaG_FD_160130 | JGI IMG/M metagenome (GOLD analysis project Ga0193706, IMG submission 160130) | Soil microbial communities from a riparian zone of the East river system, Colorado, United States - U3c1 | ecosystem: Environmental > Terrestrial > Soil > Riparian zone | place: USA: East River... | reverse complement strand
GCCTTGAATCGGAAGGAACGTCTGCGGCTGGTGGTGCCTTGAATCGGAAGGAACGTCTGCGGCTGGTGGTGCCTTGAATCGGAAGGAACGTCTGCGGCTGGTGGTGCCTTGAATCGGAACGCGCGACGAGTCAGCGCGGATCGAAGCTCGCAGCCTCTCCTTCGACGTTCTCAAACCGTGTAGGCGTTCAACTCGACGCTCTCGGTGCCCCGGTCGACGCACAGGGCGATCGACCGTTCGGGAACCACGAGCAGGATCCTGCCGTTGGGTTGCAGATGCCGCTCGTCAACGGTGACGAGACCATTCTTGCTGACTTGGCAGCGTCGCAAACGATCATCCTGAGCGAGGTACAGGGTCTCACCGCTGCGCGAGACCCAGAGATCCTGGAATGTGCGCCCGAGAGGAACATCCACACGCGCGCCGGAACCGAGCGAGAGGAGCGCGAGAGCATCCCAACGGAGCGCGCTCTCGCCGGGATGCTTGGTTCCAGCTTCGGCCACAAAGGGTTCGCCGAGGCCGAGCAGGATCCGCTGATCGGCGCGCGAGTAGGCGGCCGCGCGAAATGGGCCGGGCGTCGCGAGCTGCTTCACTCGGCCGGTCGCAGGCGCGTATTCGGAGACGAGACCTTCCTTGCCCGACGCGATGATCAGGTTTTCCGCCGCGTCGACGAACAGGCCGTCACACGAGCCGATGCGCTTGCGCTCGCAGGATCCGCGGGTCAGATCGTAGATCCCAAGGGTCGGGCCGTCCCCGTGCATCAGGAAGGTCTTGCGTCCGATCAGCGCGGAGTGGAACGAGTTCTGCGGCACGCTTTTCTGCCAGCGTTCGCGCTCGGAGCCAGTTCGACGGTCGAATTCAATCAGGCGTTTTCTGCCCACGGCTAGCACCGAGTCGCCGCGCTCGTCCAAGCACGCCGACGCAAGATCGGTCCGCGTCCGCAGCTCGAGCTGCTGTGCGCCGTCGCGAAGCCCGATCTTCCTCAAGCAGATCGAGGCGTAGGCAGTGCCCCAGCCGTCGGAGACATAGACGCTGTCCGACTCGAGGTCGCACACCGGAGTCATCGAGCCGAACAGCGAGAAGGGGAGCCGCGCGGTCCACAGGGGAGATCCAAAGCTCATCGGGCGCTCGTGGAGCGAGGGACGTGCGATTCGGCGAGCACTCCAGTCAAGAATTGCCGCACGTGCTCGGGTCATCTCCCCCGTGAACTTGTGGCCGGTGCCCGGGTAGAGCATGAAGTGGGCGCGCGTTCCAACGGACTTATGGAGCGTGACACTGTCTTCCCAGCGCTCGGGGGGTGTCGCGCCAAAGTGGCGCTCGACAAGCTGCTTGTCCTGCTCGTCGTACCCGTCGCCGAATTGCAGCGAGTCGTTCGTGTCGCGCTCGCCCATGAAGATGAACATCGGCACCTTCGCGTAGGCATCTCGATCGAAAGCGCGGCCCGTCAGCTCCTCGAGGTCCGCGATTCCGACGGGGTAGCGCAGGCTTTCGCCTCCCTCGTCCGAGATCGGTGCGATCGGCCAGCCGCCGGGCGATCCGATCGCCGCGACGAGGACTCGATCGGGATGCAGCGCCGTGAACCGATCGGCGAACATTCCATTGGCCGAAAAACCCATCAGGAGCACGCGCTCATCGACGCTCCATCCGCGCGTGGCGAGCGCCGCTCGCGCATCGTCGATCATCGCCAGGAGCTGCAGATCGATGCGCTCGAGACCCGGGGTCTTCGTGGTCAGGCAATCGCGGTCGAGGGCGTGTGTGTAGACCTGCCAGCTCGACGCCGGCCGCGGAAAGATCGGCACGAGCGCGACGACATCGAGCTCGTCGGCGAGCGAAGAATCGCGCCACGCCCGCAACCAGGCAGCGCGCTCGTGCACGGCGAAGTCGTCATCGGCCCGACCGGTGTTGTTCGGCAGCACGAGCAGATGCACCGGTGACCCTGCGGCGACGCGGGCCTGGATGGTGGTGGGGACGTAGAGGTAGTAGGGCCAGCGATAGGCGCTCTCGGCGCTCGGCTCGATACGGGTGAGCTTCGAATCGAATTGCCACCAGAGTGCGCCGACGATCAGAAGCGCGAGGGCGATGATGCATCCGACCAGGCCGGCAGCTCGCGCAAGGTATTTCCGCAGCCTCGGCTTGCCCTCGAGCATGACGGGCAGAATAGCGCATGCGTGAGGTCCGATCCGATCGGCGTGGCAGTGGAGCGACGTGCCCGACCTGGTCGGAGCTCAGCGCCAGCGGAGCTCGAGCGCTTCCTGAGGCTCTGCTCCGATCTCTACCGGCACTGCCATACGGCCGCGTCCGAGGGCCAATTCGTCGAGCCTGCCGAGGCGCAGCTGAAATTGTCCGAACGGTGCGGGATCGAGGCGGAAGCGGCCGCCGGCGTCGATCTCGCGAGCCAGCTCGGGACGAGCGCTGCCCGCGAGTCGCGGCAGCGGCACGATTGCTCCGGAGGCATCGAGCAGCTGCACTCCGATGCGTTGCTCGCCCACATCGCCCTGCACGCGACCTTCCAAAGTCCCGGCCGCGACGGCATGGAATTCGACTTCATACACGCCGGCCTCGAAGCGCATGGGGGCGCTGGCCTGGGGAAACCAGCGCAGCTTCCCGTCGGCGTCGGAGATCTGCACACCGATCCGGTAGATGCCGGGATCCATCGCAGGCAATTCGAATTCGAACACTTTCTCGGTATTGTCGAAGCTGTCGAAGCCGTAGGACCAGCGACCGTGCTCGTCCTCGCCTCCGCTGATTCCGCCGAAGCGCAGGGGAGCCTGCAGTGGCCAACCGGTGAGGCTCTCGACGATGATCTTGCGGGGCGCGTCCGGCAGTTTCGACTCGGCAGCTTCGGCGTTCAGCTTGGCGCGCATCGCCAGGGCCGATCCTGCCGCGGCGCCGACGATGCGCACCTTGATGCGAGTTTCCTCGCGCGGGACCAACCTGAGCTCGACTTCCGTGCTTCCCGCCTGCACGCGGCGGGCGCAGCTGGCATTGCCCTCCCAGGAATAGAAGGTAGGCCACTCGATCCGCGCCGCGTACAGGTCGTGGTCGCCCGGGAGCAGACCGCGCAGCTCGAATCGACTGCCGGGACCCCAGGTCAGGACTGGCAACAGTGGGCCACGACCAGCTCGGAGGGCACTCTCGCCGGCTCTCGCGCATTCCAGGCGCACGGCACGCTGGGGTTTGGTGATCGGCGAGCCGTCGGCTTCGAGCACCTGTCCGCGGATCGACAACAGCGGTTCCAGCACGAGATGAACGCTGAGCACGTCTTCGACGGCCGCGCGGGGATCCAGCTCCAGCATGGCGCGAGAGAGCGCCAGTCTGGGCACTTCGTCCGCGTAACCGAGCCCGGCTGCTTTCCCTGCTGGGATCTGCGCTGTGTCGCCGGCGAGCACGACCAGCGGTCCGAGCAACTCGCGCGAACGCAGCTCGATCGCGATTGCACCGTTCGCGTCGCTGCGGGCTTCCGCGAGGCTCTGGTGGTCGCCGTTGGGCCGGCCGAGATCGTAGACGTTCACCGGAACGTCCGTGGCGGGCGACAGGTCGGGATGCACGACGTCGCCTTCGATGCGCACCAGGCCGCCCCAGCGCGCGACCAGCTCGCGGACTTCGCCAGGTCCGAGCACGATCGGAGCGCCGGCGAGCTCCGCGGCGTCGAATAGAAGCTCACTGCCGCGCAGGCCGGAACTCGTCAGCTTCGGCGTTCCCCTCCAGGTGAGATGGATTCGCAACTTGTGGCCGGCCCACACCCCGCCGATCTCGGCGCGCCCCTCGGCGTCGGTGTCCGCGGACCGCGTCTGGGCACCTGTGAAGGGATCTGTGTCGGGCCTCTGCTCCGAGGGGTCGAGCTGGATCTGCACGGCGACATGCGCAAGCCCAGCTCCGCGTGCATCGATCGCGCGCAGCGCGATGCGCGCTGCCTGCGAGACGATCACCTTCAAGCCGGTCTCACCGCCTGCCGGCAAGAGCTTGCCTGGTTCGAAACCGACCAGGGACCAGGCTGGATCCTGCACGGCGACCGTGCGGACGCCTGGAAGCTCACCGCGAAGGACACCCTGGTCATCGCTGATCAGGTCGACCTGCTTGCCCTCTTGCCACGATACGAGGCGCACCGCGAGTCCGGGCAAGGGAACGCCCGCGGGATCGAGGACCTTGCCTTCGACGATCCCGTGGGCCACGCGCACGAGCTCGAGATCCGAGCGAGCCTGCGCACCCTTCGCGACCGCCTCCTCGAAGCTCACCGCGCGCCAGCGTTCGTCCGCGGGCGCCGCGATCGAGACCAGGAAGGCGCTGGTAGACGGCAGCGGCAACTTGGCGGAAAAACGCCCGGTTCCATCCGTCTCGACATGCGCCTGGGCCAGGGTGTCTCCAGTGCCGCGCCGCTCGGTGACCAGCCGCACGTCCAGCTTCACACCGCCGGCGGCTCCACCAGGCATCGAAAGTGGGGGATAGGCAGCATTGAGCAACGAACCCTCGATGGCAAAGCTTCCCTCGGGGACAGCTGCCTTTGCGACCTCGCGTGCGCTGGCCGCGGGCGCAGCCAATCGATCCTGGCCGTGAGTCTCGCTGGGAGTGACGGAGGACGCCTGCGCGAGCTCGCCGCTGGATTCTCGGACGATCTCACTGGAGCGCGTGCCTCGCCAGATCGCGAGGGAGATCGCGCCGACGAGCAGAGCCATCAAGGCGAAGCCGAGAGCCGGTGTGATCGCAGCCGTGGATGCCACCGTCGCCTTGGCCGAGACATCGACCAGCGAGCCCAGCGCAAGCCCCCACGCATCGCGCGATCCATGGGTGCGGTCGAGATGCTCCCGCAGCTGCTGGTGCGCGCGCGACAGGCGCGACTTGACCGTCGCCAGGGGCGTGCCCGTCTCCGCGGCGATGCGCGAGGGCTCGTGGTCGCGGTAGTAGCGTGCGACGATGGTCGAGCGGTAAGGCTCGTCGAGAGCGAGCACTGCATCGACCACCGAGCTCAGGATGGCCGTGTCGGCGGACTCGTCCTCGGGCGGCGTGATCTCGTTGCGGGCGGCGCGCTGCTCGCGCAGAGCACGGTTCGACTGGCCGCGGCGTTGGTTGTTCGCCAGGTTGCGCAACACACGCGCGAACCAGGCGCGCGGGTCGAGAGGATTGCGCGGCGGCGATTGGACGTAGCGCAACAGCGCTTCTTGCGCGAGATCGTCCGCCTCGTGCTCGTCGCCGCCGAGCAGGTGGCGCGCGAGCGAGCGCACGAACTGCGAGTGCTGGAGGATCGCCTCCGCTGCGGGGAGTTCTGCGTGCGAGTCCATGCCGCGGAGCTACTTGCGCTGCGCTAGCCAGCTCTGTGCGTAGTAGGCCTCGTAGGTGCAGGGCGCGACCCGCAGCAGCTCTTCCAGCTTCTCGTAGCCATCCGACTTCTTCTCCCCGCGCAGCATCCCGCGCGCCGCCTCGAACAGGCGCGCTCCCTCGTGGCGCTGGTCGTGGCGATTCTCGAGGTATTTTGCGACCAGAGGCTGCGCGGGCGCGCTCGATCCGTACACGCGCCAGAATTCGAGCCACTGCGGCACCCAATCGGCCGGCTTGCCTTTCATGGCGGCAGTCATTTTCTCGACTGCTTTCGCGGCCGCGGCCTCCGCCGACTTGACCAGGGCCGGTGACTTGTCCTTCGAGGCCTTGGCAACCTCCAGCACCCAACCCCACTCGTCGCCCTTGGCCCAGTCCCGGGCGAGATCGAGGCTGCGTTTGGGCTCGCGACCGTTCATCGCGTCGAGCCAGGAAAGCGCGTCGTCGACTGGCGACAGCATGAACTGGTGCTCGAGATGCTCCGGCGCGTACAGGCGCAGCTTGGTCCAGCCCATGGCGCGGAAGCAATCGTAGGCGTGCTGTCCTTGACTGAAGTTGACGACGGGATCGGCTTTGCCATGGATCACGGCGACGGCGATCTCCTTCTGCTTCTCGTGCACCTTCGGTTCGTCTTCCCAGAGGTTGGGCTCGTTCTGCATCCAGCAGTCGCCGGCCATCGGCAGCGCGCCCTGGTACAGCTCGGGGAACAGCAGGATCACGCTGTAGGTAAGGAAGCCGCCCTGCGAGTGACCTCCGACGTAGGTGACCGTGGTCTTGAAGGTCTTCTGCACTTCCTCGGTCACGTCGGCAACGTAGGGCGCGCTTTCGAAGGTGAAGTTGTTCTGGCCGAACGGATCCGTTCCCTGCTCGCCGTTGGGACAGCACAGGATCGCGTCGTCGGCCCAGTTCATCGATTCGAACGATCGCAGGTAGTCGAGACCATTCATGCTCGAGCCGTGCAGGAACACGATCAGTCTCGCACCCGCCTTCGCGTCATATTTCTTGGGCAGGCGCAGGAAATAGCCCATGGCCTTCGACTTGGACTTCAACAGGCCCGTCTGGCCCGGCTTGAGCTTCGACGGGGAATCGAACAGTGCCGGCTTGTCGTCAGCGCGAGAAGGAGGCGCGACCGCGGGTTCGAGGGTCAACAGCAGAAATGCAAGCCAGGCGAGAATTCTCATGGGCGTCGAAGATCAAGACACTCTGCTCTGCCTCGAGGATGCAGGAAAAGTCCGCGGAACGACCGAATTCCGTGCTCGACACCCTCGGACAGCTCGACGCATTTCAACACGGGAGCTCCGCGGTGTGGGATCGCCGCTCACCGCGCGATCTCAAGCCCGGCTCATCGCTCCCCGGATCGCAGCGACAGAGCGGTCGACATCGTCCTCCGTCGTGCTCCAGTTCGAGACCGAGATGCGCATGTAGCGCCGGCCGCGCCAGGTCGTTCCGCCCATCCAGCAGGTTCCCTCGCGCTGCACCGCCGCGAGGATCCGCTCCGTGCGCTCGTCGCTGCCGAAGCTGACCAGGACCTGATTCAAGACGATCGCATTGCCGATCGTGACCCCTTCGAGACGACCGAGTGCCTCGCCGAAGCGCCGAGCGAGTGCGCAGCATCTTTCGACGAGGTCGCTGACGCCGCAGGTTCCGAGCTCGCGCAGCGCCGCCCAGGTCGCGAAGCCGCGCGCGCGCCGCGACGACTCCGGGACGTAATCCGACGGCGCGCGCAGGCTTCCCCTTCCATGGCCGACCAGGTAAGCCGCGGTGAAGCTCATCGAAGCCAGGTGAGCCTTTGCATCGGCGCAGAACACGTAGCCCGAGTCGTAAGGAACGTTGAGCCACTTGTGGCCGTCGACGCTCCACGAGTCCGCCTGCTCGATCCCGGCGACCAGCGGCGCGGTTCGTTCGCAAGCCGCGGCCCACAGCCCGAAAGCTCCGTCGACGTGCACCCACGCGCCGTGGCGGTGCGCGATCGCCGCGGCGCGAGCGAGGTCGTCGCAAGCCCCGGTGTTCACGTTGCCGGCTTGGAGGCAGACGATCGTCGGCCCCGCGGCGCCCGACGCGAGGACACGCGCCAGCTCGGCGGTGTCGATCGCACCATTGGAGTCGGCCGCGACGGGAACGATCCCGCGCGTGCCCAACCCGAGCAGGCGCAAGGAACGATCGATCGTGGCATGGCGCTCGACGCTGGCGATGACGCGCAGGCTCGGAGCGCCGAAAAGGCCCTGGGCTTCGACATCCCAACCCGCGTTCGCGAGGACGCGATGTCGCGCGGCAGCGAGCGCGACCGTGTTCGCTCCCTGGCCTCCGGTGACCAGTCCGAACGACGCACCCGCCGGTATCCGCAGCAATTGCTTCAGCCACTCGCCGACGACCTGCTCGACCGCGGCCGCGGCGGGCGAGGTGACCGCATTGAACGCCGGCTGATCCCAGCCGATCGCGAGCATGTCCGCGCAGGTCGCCGATTCGAGCGCGCCTCCCACGACGAAGCCGAAGTAGCGCGGCCCCGTCGTCGCGACCAGGCCCGGTTCCGCCGCGGCGACGAGCTGCTCGATCACCTGCTCCGGCGTCGAGCCTCGCGTCGGCAACGGCCCGCCGAACGCGGCGAGAAGCTTGTCGAATTCGACGACGGGAGCGACCGGCCGCTCCGCGGTGGAATTCCGGTACTTCAAGATGCGCGTCGCGGTCTCCTGCAACAGGCTGGATTTCGTGTCGTGCTTGTTCGCAACTTGGAGAGCGTCGTCGAAGTCAGACATAGCGGTACCTTCCGTTCATTGCAGGATGATCTTGCCGCGCAGGGCCTCGGCGGAGCTCGAGCCGCCGGGCTCGTTCCCGGCCCGCGGCGGATCGCCGCTGCCCGACCAGAAGATCGTCGCGCCTTCGGCGGGCATCGAGAAGCGCACCGAAACGGTCTGGCCGAGCTCGTACGCGGGAACCTGGTCGCATGTGTCCCACAGCCCGTGCCACTGCCAGCCTATGAACCAACTCTTGCCTTCGCTCGGCAGGGCCCGACACTCCACTTCAGCTTCGAATTCCTGGCGAGGCACGGCGATGTACCGGCCGTCAATTCCGCGTTCGAAGCCCCAGGGCGGGTCCGTGGCTCCGAAGTGCAGGTGGATGAGGATCCGCTCGGAAGCTGTCTCCGGCCAGGCGCGCGAGCTTGGCGGATGCGTCTCGAAGAGCGTCGGCTGCTTTTCCGATCGGACCGCGAAGATCTCGAGGGCGCCATCGGGCATCAGTGCCGCGTTTCGCAGCTTCCAAACGAATTCGGGCGTCTCGGGGAGCTTCAGGACGGCCCATTGGAGTGCGCTGGGGCTCAAGCCGTGGCCAGGTGCCAGCACGATTTCGCCGCGCCTGGGAACGAGCACGATCTCACCGCAATCGAAGCGAGTCGCCCCGCCAGTGTCGAAGAGCTTCTCGAACGATTCGAATCCTGTCGCCTCGATGTGCAGCAGCATGTGCGCAGGAGGATCCAGCGGCGCAAGATTGCTGATCAGCGCTTGCCCAGGCCCGCGCAGACGGAAACCACCGTCTGGAGGGAGCACGAGACCTCCTGTTCCGGCGCGCCAGCCCAACACGCCGATCTTGCCTTCGCGGAAGTCCCACCACCAGTCCATGGTCGTCACTGGAGTGGACGGTTCGCTCGAGACGGCGCGTCCAGTGACCTCGAACGGGGGACGCAACTTGAGCGTGCGCGCCGTTCCGTCGTGGGTGAACACGAGTCGACCGTAGCAGGAAGTGATTTCGTCGCGCAGGGCGAGCGAAATGTCGACGCCGGTTGGCACGGATTCGAATCGTGCGCTGTCAGCCGATGCGGGAATCATCAGGCTCTGCACGTAGTTATCAGTCGAATAATGATAGATCCTGCCCCACGGATATTTTTCGGGGTGTCCATCCGAAGAGCCATCAATACGCCAAAGCCTCGCCCGGACTGGTCCTGCTTCCTGCGCGTCAGACCGGATGACGCGAACTTCCAGATCCGCGCTAGGAGCCACGTTCTCGCATGGAACGGACCACGTTCCGCGAGCTCCTGGCTTGACGATGAAATAGACATCCGCTCGTCGCCCGTCGCGCCATCTCACGACCGCCTGCGGATCGTCGGTTCTTATGGACTCTGGAGCCAGCTCGCTCGACACGGCGAAAGCCCACCGATCGTCGGAAAGCCATCCCCATGCAACCGCGCGTCGAAGAGCTGGACTCAAACGATTCTCGCCCCATTCCTGCTCGTCCAACCCGATTCCTATTTCGTATGGCCGGATCCAGCTCGCGCAGCTTCGAAGATCCTTGGATTCGAGCAGCAGCAGCGCATCCGGCTCGAGCACGATCTCTTCACCTGCATTGGAAGCGGTGGTCGCAACGTGACCCGGCGCTCGCACGAGGCAGGGCAGCATTTTCGGCCCGATCGAGCAGCGTCCGTGATCGAGATCGATGCGTCTCCAATCGGTCTCGCTCGCTCGCCATTCGATGAACGGCAAGGAGAGGCCGATCGAGGAACGCACGCTCAGCGTGTCATTCCGGACCGAAGACTCTGGTGAATTCGGCCGCGGCGCTTCCGCGAACTCGATCCGGTTCTCACCCAAGGACGGTTGAACCTCGACCGCCAGGTCCGTGACCGGCGACCTGGCTTCCGCCCTCTCGACGACCGGCTCGGATAGAGTCGAATTCCGAGGAGTCTCGTCGTGTTCGAAGACCAGCCATGCGAGCAGCACGACGATCAGGAGAACGAGCGTGGTTCCGATGGCCGACTTCACACGCGTCCATCCTAGCCATCCGCCGACGAGGCTCGGCAGGAAGAGCCTCGTCCGTCGTTACCGATCACTACGTCACTGGCAGATCCCGAATTGCACCGCATCGGTCGTGTTCGTGCCGAACGCGTCGCCGGGGTCGCGGCTCCAGTACTGCGCATTGACCTGCTGGCCGACGACGAGCAGGGCCGGCACCGTGCCGCCCTGCAGGAAAGCGTTGAAGTCCATGCTCAGGATTCCGCTGCAGTCATTGCCGCCGCCGGGCGGAGTGCCGCCCGAGTTGAGTCCAGGCGAGCGCTTGATCGGGCTCGCGATGCAAAGCACGCCGCCCTGGAACGGATTCGCGGCCGATTGGAATCCATAGAGCAACAAGCCCGGCTTGTTGTTGCGAATCAACGACGCGCTGATCGTGAACGGCGCCGGGCTCGACACGCTGGCGACTCCCTGGAAAGCGATCGCCGGGAGGCAACCAAGCGAATTGGTCTTCGCCGTGCAGTAGCTCACCGGCAAGGCCCCGCCCTGGCAGTCGCATTCGTCGGGAATCCCGTTTCCGTTGATGTCGTTCGAGAATCCTCCGCTGATGTCGCACGCGTCGGGGACACCGTTGCCATTGCAGTCCGCGCCGGCCTCGTAAGCTCCCATGTCGACGATCGGCGGCGTGCCCAGGCCCGTGTCCGGCACGCTCGGCTCGTCCGCCATGCGCGGCGAGCCGGCGAGGTCGAGGACCGAGTTCACCGGCAAGCCGGCGTTGTTCCCGGCGTCGACGCCGGGCGAGCTCGGAGTGAGACGCAACGGCGCCGCGCCGCAGTTCTCGAACAGCGGGACGGCGCTGACATTGCCCGTGCCCGCGTAGCCGACGACTAGCGAGTAAGTGACCGACATGCCGGCGGGGGAGATCTGCGCCGCGACTCCCGTGGATCCGCCCGCGCCAACATTGGCATTCGCGACGCAGTTGACGATCGACGGACTCGCGCTGCTGCCGAGGATGCCCGCGGCGGCATTGGCGGGCGAGGAATTGCCGACGATGGTGCAGTTGCGGATCTGCGGGCTCGATCCGGAGATGAAGATCGCGCCGCCGCCGCTTCCGCCGGTCGCGGTGTTGCCCTGGAACAGCGAGTTGTAGACCTTGACCGTGGAGTTGCCGAAGATCTCGATGCCGCCGGCGCGCGCCGCGGAATTGTTGGTGAAGCGGCAGCGCTCGAAGGTCGCGCTGACGTTGGTCGCCATGTCGAAGGCGCCGCCGAAAGAGCCGCCGAAGTTCCCGTCGAAATGGCAATCGGTGAAGCTCGGGCTCGAGCTGTTGATGTAGCCCGCGCCTCCGCCGAAGGAGCAGCGGTTGGAGAAGAACAGGCTCGAGCGGATCGTCGGGCTCGCGCCGGAGACGCACAGGATTCCGCCGCCGCGATCCTCGTTGACGCCGCCGCCGTTGGCGTTGCCCGAGCGCACGAGGAAGCCGTCGAGCACGGCGCTCGCGTTGGTGAGGGCGCCGCTGACGACGTGGAAGGAGTTGTCGGTGAAGATCCCGCTGAGGTCGTTGCCGGCGAGGTCGCCTGAAAGCGTCGTCGGGTTGGCCGCGATGTCGCGCTGCGCGAGGCTGGTCTCGAAGCCGCCGAAGCCGCCGTAGACCTCGATGCCGTTGCGCAGCAGGTGGGTCACGCTGCGCGTCGCCGTGGTCGTCGGCTTGTAGGTCCCGCCCGCGACCCAGATCTGGTCGCCAGCCGAGGCCAGGCTCAGCGCGACCACCACGCCGTCGACCCCGCGGTGGGCGTCGGCCCACGAGGCGCCCGTGTTGGCTCCCGTGGTCAGCCCCACATTGACATAGCGAGTCCCGGCGAAGGCCGCGGGTGTCAGAAGCAGGAAAGCGGCCAGGGAGGCCGCGGTGTGGGGGCGCGAGGTCTGCATGCGAGGGTCGTGTGGGTCCAGGTGGCCGGCGAGCAACCCTTCCTTTCTATCAGACCGGGTCGGATTGCGGTCGATCGACGGCCCTCCGAACCACGCGGGCGCGACCCGAGACCCCCGACCGGAACTGCCCCGCATGATTGTGCAAAGCCCCAGATGAGCCTCCGCCGCGCCGCGGACGGGCTCGCGAGAGGCCTTGCACAATCATCCGGGCCAGTTTCGTCACGGGGCCGAGCGGGTCGGTCGCGGCTGGCGGAATTCGGGAGGTGCTTCGTAACAGCGCGGTTGGCTTCCGGATCTCCATGGCACGGGCCGGCGGCGGCCGCCCGCGGAAGCGTTGCGAGTCATCTGCGATGCAACGCTCGACACCCCCCATCCGCCCCAACACCACACTGCCATGCGTTCATCGAGATCGTCCCCGTGTTTTTCACGCGAAATCCCCCTGTCCATCCTTCAAACCGGCTTCGCGGTGCTGGTTTCCACTGTCCTGGCAGCTGCTCAGGAAAGAACTCCCGCGATCGATCCGACGGCCGTGCCGGCGCCTCAGCCTGCCGCACCGGTCGTCGCGGTCGTGGATCCTCTCGCGGAGGCGCCTGTCGGGGCGCCGATCCTCGGCGAGTCGACCCTCGTCCCGCTGACGGTCGTCGATGACTCGATTCCCTTGCCGATTCCGGCGCGGATCCGCGCCGATGACACCGGAGACGTCGTGGAAGCGCCCGCCAGCGGCGATCCCTTCTTCCTCGGTTTCGCCGGAGGGAAGCGCTACCCCGCGCCCGGCGAGTCGATCGACCCGCTCTTGATCTCGCAGGTCCAGGCCTTCTACGGCGACGGTCGCCCGACTCAGGAGACCTACGCCTTCGCGATGTTCCAGAAGCGCATCACGCCCGAGCGCATCAAGGAGCTCGAGGGCCTCGGCGTGCGCGTGCTCGGTTTCCACCCGCACTACTGCTTGAAGATCGCCCTGCCGCCGGTCGCCATCGCCCAGGTCGCCGCGCATCCGGCCCTGCGTTGGTTGGGCGTGCAAGCCCCGGCGCAGAAATTCCACCCGCGCCTGGCGGCTCACCTGAAAGCGAGCCCGCCGACTGACGGCGCTTTCGTGTACATCGACGTGTTCGATTCGGACTTGAACCCCGACTCGACGTCGCGGCCAGTCGGGCAGGTCGAGGAAGGTGGCCCCAATGGAATCACCGTCGTCGGCGCCGCTCCGCTCGTGCAGGAATGGACCAGCAATGGCTGGCAGCAGCGCGCGCTCGAGCAGCTCGGCGTCGAAGTCGTCTCCTGGCACGAGGAGATCCGCGCGTTCCGCGCCAAGATCCATCCCGAGCAGCTCGAAGCCCTCGCCGCCCTCGACTTCGTCCAGTTCGTCGAGCCCAATGGCGCGGACCGTCTGCTCCACGACGAGTCGATGCCCATGATCGCCATGGACCGCACGCGCTTCTCCTACAACGGTGGGACGAACAGCGTGGTGGTCACCGGCCAGATCGACTCCGGCATGGACTACTCGCACAACGGTCTGGACAACTACTACTGGCGCGGAGCGAACGTCTCAGGCTCGGCCACCGGAGTGACGACCGACGGCTGCGGCCACGGCAGCCACGTCGGCGGCACGATCATGGGCGACGGAGCGGGCAACGCCAGCTATAGGGGCGCGGCCTCCGGCCTGGGCTGGGCCGCTACCGGTCGTTATTGCAACATCAAGAAGTTCGACGACATCTGCGCCGGCAACGGCACGGCGCTCTCGACCATCCTCGGTTACACCCACGCCTCCTACACCGACAGCAGCAGCAACCTCACGACCCGGCCGCACGTGCTCAACAGCTCGTGGGGAAGCGTCGCGACCGGCGGCTGGTTCGGCACGGAAGCCGATCCGCGCACGCTCGACAACGACATCTACGTCTACGACCAGCTGCACTGTTTCTCGGCGGGCAACGACGGTCCGAGCGCGGACACGCTGACCCAGCACGCGACCACGAAGAACGTGTTGACGATCGGCTCGGTCGACAACTTCTCGCCCAGCGCCGGGCTGTACCCGGGCGAGATCTCGAGCTTCTCCAGTCGCGGTCCCTGCGCCGACGGTCGTTGGAAGCCCAACGTCTGCGCCCCGGGCAACTCGATCCTCTCGGTCGACGCCGGGACGAACACGCTGTACACGAACAAGTCGGGCACGAGCATGTCCTCGCCGCACGTCACCGGACTCGCGTCGGAGCTGCTCGATCAACAGTCCTTCTACCGCTACAACCCGGCGACCCTGAGCGCCGTGCTCATGGCCACCGCCACCTCCAAGAACAATGCGCAGCTCAACACGCCGAGCCTCGCGCACATGGATTCCTACGGTGCAGGCCGGATCGACGCATACCGCGCCATGTTCACGAACTCGAACCTGGCCTTGTTCATCTATGGCTGGACACTCGGGCCGGGCGGGTATGTCTTCGCCGACGTGCCGATCCAGGCCGGCGCGACGCGCATCGTCGCGGCCATCTCCTACAACGAGATCGCGGCTTCCGCGGGGGCATCGCAGGCGCTCGTGAATGACTTCGACTTGTGGCTCGACTCTCCGCCGCTCACCGTTCCGGGGAACTCCGGCGAGTACTCCGCGCAACAGAGCAACATTGACAACGCCGAGATCCGCTACGTGGACAACCCCCCGGTGGGCACTTGGCGCATCAAGGTCTATCCGCAGAGCGTCACCAACAACGTGCACATGGGTCTGGCCGTGCAGGTCATCTACGCGGACACGACACCCGATCCGACCTTCTCGCTCACGGCTTCGGACCTGTACGTCCAACCGAACGACAACGTCGACATCGACGCCAGCTACCACAATCCGGAGTACGTCGCCTCCGCCGTGTTCCTCGATTCGGCCTCGACGTTCGACGTGCTCCAGGCGTCCACGACCACGCTCAAGGACGGCGCGATCACGAACCTGATGAACAACGCGCACGGTGGCCGCGACATCGAGCTGGGCAACACCTACACGAACTCGACACGCAATGCGAGTTGGACGACGCGCTGGGCATCGGAGGGAGTGAAGAACTTCACCGTGGTCGCGCGCTCGGACAACGCGATCGACAAGTCGGATGCGGTGTTGATCACGGTCGACGGAACGGCTCCGGGTCTGCCGACGAACCTCGGCTCGTCGACGCACACGGTCAATGTCTGGGACAACGATCCGACGATCACCTACACCTGGACCGCGGCCACCGACAACCTCTCGGGCGTCGACGGCTACGGAACTTTCGTCTCGAGCGGCGGCCCTGGCACACCCTCGAACGTGAAGGACATCAATGCGGTGACCTCCACTCCCGGTGTCTTCGCCACCAGCGGTCAGTACTGGTTCAACATCAAGACCGTGGACCGCTCGGGCAACTGGTCGGCGAGCTACGCGAACGTCGGGCCGTTCAAGATCGACTTGGTCCAGCCTGACTACGTGACTGGCCTGATGTCGACGACGCACCAGGTCGGAGTCGCCAACTGCAGCAACTCGGTGACGATGGTCTGGGATCCGACGGCGGACTCCGGCGGTTCCGGGCTCGCGGGTTACACCTACGTGTGGGACCACAACCCGATCACGTCACCGTCGCTGCCGCTGAACCTCGGACCTGTGACCACCGTCAACACGGCGCTCGCGGCCTCCGCTCTTCCGTGGTACTTCCACATCACCCCCGTGGACAACGCTGGGAACTCCCAGAACCAGTTCCACGCGGGTCCCTACTACGTCCAACCCAACACGGGAACGACGTATTGCACCGCCAAGATCAATGCGCTTGGCTGCACGCCGTCGATCGGTTTCATCGGCACCCCGAAGGCGGGACAGCTCGCAGGCTACACCGTTCGCGCGACCAACGTGCGCAACAACAAGCCCGGCTTGCTGATCTACGGCGTCAACGGCGGCTCGAGCAATCCATTCCTCGGCGGAACCCTGTGCGTCGCGGCGCCGATCAAGCGCTCGACTCCGGTCGCGGCTGGCGGCAACCCGGCACCGGCGAACGACTGCTCGGGCGTGTACTCGATCGACTTCAGCACCTTCGCCTCGGGTCTGCTCGGCGGAACGCCGCTGCCGGCGCTGCAGGTCGCGGGGACAGCGGTGAATTGCCAGTTCTGGGGCCGCGACCCCGGCTTCGCCGCGCCCAACAACGCGACGCTGACGAACGGATTGAGCTTCACGATCTGCCAGTGAGAAGTAGTGGATGAGGCGCGAGCCTCTCTCGAAAGCGGGGTGGGTCCTGGGAGGACTCACCCCGTGATCGTTCCAGTACGGAGTCAGGTGAAATCGTCCGGAGTCGTGCGGGCATTCCGCGCGCCGCGAGAGCGGCGCGCGGAATGCCCGCACGACTCCGGACGATTTCACCTGACTCCGTATCGGATCAAGGACAGATCGTGAAATTGACGGCGTTCGTCAGCCCCGCATTGAAGGGTGCCACGAATCCCGGATCGCGGCTGTAGAACTGCGCAAAGACCTGCATGCCTGGACTCAGATTCTTCTGCGCCATGTAGGCCTGCGAGAAGTGCACGGAATACGACCCGCTGCAGTCGACGGCAGGTGCAGGCGCACCGCCGGCGGATTGCGCACCGAGACGTGTGATCAGCTGGGTCGACAGACACAGCGTTCCGCCGGCGAAGGGATGCCCCGAGGCTCCGCGGGACCACAACAGGAGTCCGGGGCGTTGGTTGAGCACGTTGTTCGCCTGAAGCGTGAACCCGTCGGCGATGCTGACACTCGGCGCGCCCTGCGATCCCATGCTGGGCAAGCACCCCGCCGAATTGACCTTGGCCGTGCAATAAGCAACCGGGGCCGTGCAGGCGCCGAGGAAAACGCGCGCTGTCCCGCTGAACGCGAGCGGAAAGCCCGGGCTGATGACCGAGCCAGCGATGAGATCCGCGCGCCCGTCGCCATTGAGGTCGCCCGCGGCGCCGATCGAAAATCCGAGCATGTCGAAGTTTGCGTCGCCATGGACGGTGAAAAGAGTTCCGCCGCTGGCGCCCGACACCGCCTGCACGCTTCCAGACGCGACCCCGTGCAACGAATCCTCCTGCGAGGAGATGAAGATGTCGTTCACGCCATCGCCATCGACATCCCCGGCTCCGACGACATTGCGTCCGAAGAGACTGCCCAGCGATCCCGTGAGCGTGCGCAAGGCGCTGCCGTTCGCGCCTGAGAAGACGAAGACCGCGCCGGAGTCTCCTCCATTCAGATTGTCGTCGAATGCACCGACCACGACATCGTCGCGCCCGTCGCCGTTGACGTCACCGATGCCGTCGACCGAACAGCCAAGATTGCGGGCGGGGGAATTCGGCTGGAGCGAGAACAGGATCGATCCGTCGAGGCCAGAGTAGATGCGCGCGCCGCCAGCCTCCGGGCCGACCTGGCTCGAGCCGAACATCCCGACGATCAAGTCTGCGCGCCCGTCGGCGTTGACGTCTCCGGCTCCCGCGACGGAGTTTCCGAGCTGGTCGGATTGGCTGGTCCCGAAAAAGGTGTACAGGACGGCGCCATTGGATCCCGAGTACACGCGCGCCATGCCGGTCCATTGAGCAGGTCCAGTGTTCGTCCGCGGCGCGCCGGCGATGATGTCGGGCACGCCGTCGCCGTTCACGTCGCCCGCCGAGCTCACCGAGAATCCGAGCTGCTGATTGGCCGCGGTCGGATCGAAAGTGAAAAGCGTCGCTCCATTCGTGCCCGAGATGACGTACACCCGGCCGCCGCCAGGCAGCACGGCGCCGTTGAGGTAGGCGCCCACGATCAATTCGCTGCAGCCGTCGCCGTTGAGATCGCCCGCTCCTGCAACCGACCACCCGAAGTTCTCACCCGGCGACTGTCCCGTGAACGTCCGCAACACGGAACCGTCGCGCCCCGAGAACACGCGCACGCGTCCAAGATTGGAGGCTTCGTGCGCAGCTCCCACGGCCACGTCCTGGAAGCCATCGTTGTTGACGTCGCCCGCGCCCGCGATAGCTCCGCCGAACAGGTCGTCCGGAGGCGTGCCATGGAAGGTGTAGGCGGGAGCCTGGGCGTTCGCAGTGACGGCGAGGGTCAGGAAGGCGAATGATCCGATCGGGAATGCGGAGAAGCTGGAAATGCGCATTGGAATGTCCATGGGAGAGGGCCTTCGTCAGGTCCTCGGGTTCGTGGGCGGGGCGCCAAGCCTGGCGACACGGGCTCGGAGCCAGTGGTTGACCGGGCATAAGCACGGGGTTACTGCAGTTCCGACGATCAGATGACTTGCCGCGAAGCGCGATCCTGGCGCTGACGGTATCACGTGTGGAGTCAGGCGAATTCGTCCGGAGTCGTGCTGGCATTCCGCGCGCCGCGGCAGCGGCGCGCGGAATGCCAGCACGACTCCGGACGAATTCACCTGACTCCATACGCTGGAGGGTCGACCCGAGCGACGACCTCGCGCAAAATCGTCTGTCACTGCACATGGTCTCCCCGGCATCCACTCCCACGATCGCAACGCCGAAGCCGTCGCGTTGGCGCAAGATCCGGATCGCACTCCTGGTCCTCGCGGTGGGGGTCATTTGCGCGCTGCTCGCCGGCGAGATCCTGTTGCGGATCGCCGTTTTCCATCCAAGCCCGATGCTCGGAAGGCTCGGCTGGCGACTCGGTCAGCCGAGGATGTACACGAACTGCGACAACGACGACGACTACTGGAAGCTCTTCTGCAAGCAGCAGGGTCAGGCGGCGCTCGACGGCACGCCGAACCCCGATCTGATCACCGGCTGGACTGGCTCGGACATCACGCCGGGCACCTACGAGCACATCGACGAGGCTTCACTGCGCGGCCGAAGGCCGGTGCTGCTCTACGGCGACTCGTTCGCGCAGGGAGTCACGCAGGTCAAGGACTCCTTCCAGGCGCTCTTCGAGCGCTCCGAGCTCGCGGATCGATACGCGATGCTGAACTACGGAGTGGGAGGCTACGGCCTCGATCAGATCTACCTGCTGCTCGAGAATTCGATCGATCGTTTCAAGGACCGCGATCCGATCGTGATCGTCGCCATCCTGGTCGAAAGCGATCTCGAGCGCAGTGTCCTCGAATTCCGCTGCTGTCCCAAGCCGCGCCTCGACGTCGTCGGCGATCGGCTGGTCGCGCGCGGACCCGTGCAGACGAACATGCGCAAGTACCTCGAGGAGAATCCGATCTCGATCCGAAGCTACCTGTGGCAACTGTTCCTGCACTCCAGGCTCGATTTCCTTGTCGACCAGCGCGCAGCGTGGAGGAAGGATCCACAGATCAAGGCGGAGAAGCAGGTACTGAACCGCAAGATCCTGCTCGAGATCGAGCGCTCGCTCTCCAGCCGCAAATTGCAGCATTTCTTCTTCCTCTTCCACGTCGAGCCCTGCGCGGTGAAATCCGACGGGCTCTACCAGTGGCAGGAAGACTTGATCCACGAGGTCTGCGCCGAGTCCTCGATTCCGATGGTCGATACGCGGCCCTTCCTCTCGCTAGCGGCCGACGCGGTGCAGAAGAAATGCGAGCAGTTCTACATCAAGGCCGGCCCTGTCCAGAGCCACCACAACGCGATCGGGAACCTGATCTGCTTCGAGGCGATGATCCAGGGTTTGCGCGGGAACATCGCCCAGCCAGACCTGGCTCCGCTCGCGGATCTGAAAACGCGCGGTCTGCTCCAGAAGAACGGGCCCGAGACGGTGGCGACGACCCTGATGGGGCGATCCGCGACCTTGATCACCTATGGAGCCGAAGGGCGGTCGTTCGCGGCGGAGACTGTCAAGCCGAGACGTTTCCTGCTGCGCTCCGACGCGCTGGGCTCGACGAAGGCGCGGATCGATCTTTCGGGAAGCGCCAAGCGTTTCAGCGGCCGCCTGCACACGATGATGAACCCGAACGAGGGCTGCGCCGGGACCGAGCTGCGGTTGACCATCCGGATCGACGGAGAGATCGCGCTCGAGCGCGCCGTGCCCCGCGCGGCGAACGAGCTGGCGCTCGACCTCGACCTCGCGGGCAAGCAGTCCTTGGAGTTCACGGTCGCGGGCAACCGCGGCGGCGGCAACTGCAACTGGATCTGCATCGAGGACCCGCAGCTCGAGTAGCCGGCGAGCGTGAAGCTCCGCCCGCGGACCGAGAGGGCTCCTCGGTTGGAGCCGGTGCGCCCGCCAATCCCGCTCAGCTGTGCGAGCGCGCGTCCTTGACCGCCGCGGTCAGCGCCGGGAGAACTTCGAACGCGTCTCCGACGATCCCGTAGTCCGCGATCTTGAAGATCGGCGCGTCCTTGTCGCGGTTGATCGCGACGATCACCTTCGACGTGCGCATTCCCGCGAGGTGCTGGATCGCGCCGGAGATTCCGACGGCGATGTAGAGCTTGGGCGCCACGGTCTTGCCCGTCTGGCCGACCTGCTCGGCATGGGGACGCCAGCCGGCGTCGACCACGGCTCGCGAAGCTCCCGTCGCGGCATTGCCGAAGGCGGCGGCGAGATTCTCGATCAGGCCGAAGTGCTCCGGGCCCTTCATGCCGCGGCCGCCGGAGATCACCACGCTGGCTTCCTTGACGTCGAGCTTGCCCGCGGTCTTCGCTTCGAGCGCGGTGACCGTCGCCTTGCCGCCCGACGAAGCCGGCCGTTGCGTGACTTTCGGCGCAGCACCGTCCTCGGCCTGGGGGAAGACGTTCGGCCGGGTCGTGGCGCACAGGACGCCGGAGGAAATTCCCAGCGTCGCAATCGCCTTGCCAGCGAGCCAGGGGCGGACGACGGTCAAGGCGCCGGTGGCGGAGCTGATCGCGATCACGTCGCTCTGCAAACTCGAGTCCAAATGCGCGGCAACGCGCGGAGCGATGTCCTTTCCGGTGACAGTCGCCGCGGCGAGGAAAGCCGCCGCGGCACGCTCCTTGACGATCGCCGCCAGGTCCGAAGCCGTCGCGTCGGGACTGAAGGCGCCAGAGCCGGTCAAGCAGACCACTTCGGCGGCGCCCGCCTTGCCGAGGGCGGCGGCGGCAGCCTCGGCTCCGGTACCCGAAGTCACGGCGATCACGTCGCTGCCCGTCGAGCGAGCGGCGCTGACGCATTCGACGCTCGCGCGCCGCGCCTGGCCCTGGGACTGCTCCGCGAAGACGACGATCGTGGTCATGGCTTTCAGAGCACCTGAGCTTCGGTTCGCAGGGCGGTGATCAAGGCCGGCACCGCGGCCGCGCCCTCGCCGATGATCCTGCCGGCCTTGCGCGCGGGAGGCATCTCGACCTTGAGCACCACCGTCTGGTTCGGCACGAGCTCGGGCGCCTCCTCGGCGATCGGCTTGGTCTTGGCGCCCATGATGCCCTTGAGGCTCGCGCGCCGCGGCTCGTTCAAGCCCTTGTTGCAGGTGATCACGGCCGGGAGCTGGAAAGCGACCGTCTCGACCCCGTGCTCGGTCTCGCGCCGCGCCGTGCCGCCTCCAGCCGAGAGGTCGAGGGCGTTCACTTCGCTGACGCAGGCCCAGCCGAGGTAGGTGGCGAGCATCTGCCCGACCGCCGCGTTGTCCCGGTCGGTGGCCACGCGGCCGGTGAAGACCAGGTCGGCGCCCAGAGCGCGAACCTTGGCCGCCAGGGCCTTGGCCGTGGCGCGCGCATCGCGGGACGAGGGATCGCTGTCCTTGAGGATCACCCCGCTGTCCGCTCCGCGCGCCAGGCATTCGCGGACTTCCTTGGTCGCTTCCGACGGCCCGAGGGTCAGGACGATCACCTCGCCGCCGAGCTTCTCCTTCGTCTTGAGCGCCTCCTCGAGGGCCAGCTCATCATAGAAGGAGAGCATGTACTGCCAGCCGCTGCCATCGAGGCTCTTGCCGTCGGCGGCCAGCTTGGCCTGGGCCTCGGTGGTCGGCACGCGCTTGACGCAGGCGACGATTTTCATGGGCGAAGTCGTAGGGAGGCCGCTGGTTCAGCGCGCGGGGGCGAAGAGGATAGCCGATCGAGCGCAGGCCGTGAAGGCGCGAGCTACTGCACCAGGTCCGAGGCTTCGTCGGCGCTGACGCCCATCACAGGCGCGTCGAAGCTGTGGCCGAGGTAGACCGCGCGCACCTCGGGATCGCTGATCAGGACGCGCGGAGGGCCCTCACGGAAGATCTGCCCGTGGCGGATGATGTAGGCGCGGTCGGTCGACTGCAGGGTCTCGCGAACGTTGTGGTCGGTGATCAGGATGCCGATGTTCCGCTCGCGCAGCCTGGCGATCAGCGTCTGGATTTCGGCGACCGCGATCGGATCGACCCCCGCGAAGGGCTCGTCGAGCAGCAGGATCGCCGGCCGGGTGGCCAGGGCGCGCGCGAGCTCGAGCCGGCGTTGCTCGCCGCCGGAGAGTGTGTCCGCGATGCTCTTCGAGAGGTGCGACAGCTCCAGCTCGGCCAGCAGGGCTTCCGCCTCGCGGTGGCGCTCGGCGCGGTTCAGGGGCATGGCTTCGAGCACGGCGAGCAGGTTGTCGAGCACGCTCATGCGCTGGAACAGGCTGCGCTCCTGGGGCAGGTAGCCCATGCCCAGCCTGGCGCGGACGTACATCGGCTCGCGGGAGCACTCGTTGCCGCGCAGCATCACGTGACCGGCGTCGGGCTTGGTCAGGCCGACGGTCATCCGGAAGCTGGTGGTCTTTCCCGCGCCATTGGGGCCCAGGAGGCCGACGATCTCGCCGGCCCGGACCACGAAGCTCACCCCGTCGACGACCCGTCGCTTCTTGAACGACTTGACCAGGCCTCGGACCTCGAGCAGCAGCTCGCCTCGTTTCGGGGGGACCGACGTCGACATGGCTGCAGTGTGCAAGTCCGAGACTCGCCGCGCGACTGTCTCCTGGCCCGATGCCGTCGCGGGCTCCTGGAAACCGTGTGGATAACTTGTGGACTGGGGAAGGTTTCGAGGGGCGGTGCCCTGATCTGCTCTTGACCACTCATCCAGGGAACGTTCACATCACCTTGGAAGAGCAGAATGGGCCGCTTTTGCCCACCTCGTAAACTGCCTTATCGCAAGGACTTAGGTCGGCATCTCAAAACGGCCAGAGAGGCCCTCGAACAGGCTCAGGCGGCCTTGTTTTGAGGCCGCGTCCCGGTGCTGGGACGCTCGGAGCCACTCTGGCTTGTGGAAAATCGCCGCGGTTGGCAGGGGCGGGCTCGAAGTGCGAAGAGCCTCGCAGGTCGATGGGATCAGTGGATCCACCTAGGCGCGGATCAATGAATCCACTTCAGGCGCGCGACGCGGTGCTGCCAGGAAAATGGCCAGAAAACCAGCAGTGCGCGACCGGTCATCAGCTCGCGCGGAACGAAAGGAGCGTTTTCAGGCGGCAATTGCCGCAGATTCTGTGAAGGCGCCAGCACGGACAGCTCGCCCCACTCGTCGCGGAACCAGGTGGTCTGTCCGCGCTCGGTCTGCAGCGCGACCGGATTCTCGCGGAAGCGGTTGTTGCCGCGGATCTGCTGCGTTTTCCCGTCGATCGTGGCCTCCATCACGTACAGGTTCCACTCGCGGCTGTCGCTCGAGTCCTGCGTGTTGTCGCCCATCATGAAGTAGTGCCCGGCGGGGATCTCGTACTTCGATTCGCCGCGACCTTCGGTGTAGTAGATGTCGCGATACACCTGCAGGCCTTCGAATTCCGCTCCGCCGCCCTCGCACGCGAGCCAGGCCGAGGAGTGCTGGTCGCTGGCGAGCTCGATGTCGACCGCGAGCACCACGTCGCCGTCGATGTCGAGCGAAAGCTCGTCGTCGAGATTCTGCGCGCCGAACGAGACGCTCTTTCCCGCCGGCAATCGATAGGGTTTTTCGCCCTGCACGTCGCGAGCGACGCTCGCCTGGATCTGCGGTCCGCCGTCGCGAGCGACGATGCGAACCTTCGCGTCAGCTGCCGCGGCGGGCCCGGGGATCTCGAGCCGATAGCGGCGCGTGCCCTCGTCGAACTCGACCGCGACCAATTTGCAGTCGGCGCGCGCGCTCACTTCCCCATCGACGCGCAGATCGCCGACCGGATTCTGACCGGAGGCTCCGCGCGTTCCGATCTTCGATTGCAGGCCGCGCGGGTAGCCGTCGGTGTAGTTGTCCATGATCGCGCCCGAGCGTCCGACGAAGCGCGCACGGCCGTCGCCCTCAGCGACGACGGAACGCGGCCCTACTTTCCAGGTCGAGGCCGCATGGTTCTCGGCCGTCCAGCTGGCCGCATCGCCTTCACGCGAATAGTCCAGCGGTTTCCAGGTCTCGCGCTGCACGGGCCGCGGACGGTGCAGGACTTTCCACGGCTCGCGCTCGTCCTTGCGCGACCACAGATCGCCGTGAGCGATCCACAGCTGCTCGCCCGGCATGCCGACGATGCGCTTGATGAAGTTCTTGGAGCGATCGAGCGGGTACTTGAACGTCGCGACCTCGAAGCGCTGCGGATCGCGGAAATGGAAGGACAGCTTGTCGACGAGCACGCGGTCGAAGATGCCGGTCTCGTCGTTGCCCATCAGCGTCG
>Ga0193706_1000451_pt1 | contig 24371 bp, 15 predicted proteins | sample U3c1metaG_FD_160130 | JGI IMG/M metagenome (GOLD analysis project Ga0193706, IMG submission 160130) | Soil microbial communities from a riparian zone of the East river system, Colorado, United States - U3c1 | ecosystem: Environmental > Terrestrial > Soil > Riparian zone | place: USA: East River... | reverse complement strand
GGGATCGACGAGGTCGGTTCCAGGCGACGGGATGGGGCGGCGGACCGGGAATCCAGCTCCCTCGAGTTGCCGGTGCGCAGTGACGACGCGTGCGATTTCGCGTACCGCGATGGACTTGGTCATGGGGCACTCACTTTCGACCGCGCAAAATAAGGCCACGCCCACCGTCGCACCAGCGGCAAAGGCTGAGACTCACTGTTGTCGAATCGCCAACAATCGCCGACCTTATTGACGCCGGCCCAGAATGCCTCGAGCTGTGTTGGCCGAGGTTCGATTCGTGATAGCCGCGAAATGCCACCGCCGAACGTCCCATCCAGCCCGCCCCCCCGAACGTGACTGCGACGAGGTCATGACCGATCGTGACGTCATGCCCGCAGGCTCACACACGTTCCGCGGTACGGTTCGCGGGCCGCTTGCCATGCAGTGGTGAGCAATGGACGACGAGATCCCCGACTGGCTTGTGACCGGCGCCACGCACGTGTGGCGGCCCTACTGTCAGATGAAGACTGCGCCACCGCCGCTGCCTGTTGCGCGCACGCATGGTGCGCGGATCGTACTGACCGACGGCCGCGAGCTCGTGGACGGCATCGCATCGTGGTGGACGGCGTGCCACGGCTACAACCATCCTCACATCCTTGGCGCGGTCGAGGAGCAATTGCGTCGCGCTCCCCACATCATGTTCGGCGGATTGGCCCAATCCCCAGCGTACCGCCTTGCCGAGCGGCTCGCGCAGCTTCTGCCCGGCGATCTCGCCCACGTTTTCTTGGCGGAGTCTGGCTCCGTCTCCGTCGAGATCGCGTTGAAGATGGCCATCCAATATTGGATCAACCAAGGTGTCGCGGGCCGCACACGCTTCGTTTCGTTTCGCGGCGCCTACCACGGTGACACGCTCGCCGCGATGACCATATGCGACCCCGAAGAAGGCATGCACGCCCTCTTTGCGGGCGTGATGCCGGCACAGCACGTCGTCAACCTCCCTCGCGACAGCGCGGACGAATTGGCACTCGACAACCTGCTCAGCAGCCGAGCAAGCGAAATCGCGGCGCTGATCGTCGAGCCGAGCGTACAAGGCGCCGGCGGTATGATCTTTCACGACTACGGTGTCCTCGCACGATTGCGCAAGCTGGCGGACCGGCACAACGTGCTTTTGATCTTCGACGAAATCTTCACCGGATTCGGTCGCACTGGACCGATGTTCGTTTGCGCTGCTGCGGGCGTCACACCTGACATCATCACCCTTTCCAAGGCACTCACCGGCGGCACCCTTCCTCTATCCGCCACAATCGCCAGCGCTCGCATTTTTGACGCCTTCTGGTCCGACAATCCCAACGCGGCGCTCATGCACGGTCCGACGTTCATGGGCAATCCACTGGCGTGCGCAGCCGCCAATGCATCGCTCGACCTTTTCGAGACGGGCACCTGGGCCGACAATGTCACGCGCATCGAGCGCGGACTGAAAAGGGAGTTACACGCGTGTCGCAATCTGCCAGGCGTCGTCGATGTTCGAATCAAAGGAGCGATCGGCGTCGTCGAGCTCGGGCAGCGAGTCGATGCCGATCGCCTGTGCGCGCAATTCGTGGACGAAGGTGTGTGGATTCGTCCGATGGGACGAGTCATCTACCTGACCCCAGCCTCGTCATTAACGACGACGAGCTGGGAATGCTTACGACGGCAATCGCAAAGGTTCTGCGACGTGGGGCCTGGCAGACCTAAGACACGGTTAAGGCCCGTCACGGCGCAAGGCGGGCACTCACGAAGCGGCGTACCTGGGTGGTGTAGAAAATACGATAAAGCCTCAATTCATTCGATTGGAGGCCGGGCGCCGGGAGGGCGGAGGTGCAGGCATGGGACTGCCGTGATGGTGGACGAGGCGCCATTCGCCTTGCTCCTTCACGAATACGTTGGTCGCTGCGATGGTCGCGTCGGTGAGATGCTCGACGCAGGTCACGAAAGCGGCCGTGTCCATCACCACCACGTGGGGATCGGTCATTTCAACCTGCGGCGATTCGGCGGAACCGAGGATGGCGCGCCAACTTGCCATGATGGTTTGGCGGCCGAGCAAGGGCGCCCAGCCGGGATGAATGCATGACGAGAGATGCTCGACGGCCCAGAGATGCTCCATGGCGCTCGCGTCCCGTTCCCGGAACGCGTTGTAAAAAGCGTGGTTGGCGGCGAGCACGGCTTCTTCGACCGGAGTGGGCACGGCGGCATCCTAGCGCGATACGCCCCGGCTTCAGCAATGCGATCTGTGCGCCGCAATTCGAGCGCGGCCCCGGGTGCAGAGGTTTCGTGCTTTCGGGTAGAATGGCGAGGCCTTGTGAGGCCAGAGCCTGTGACATGGTCAAGTACGAACCCCCCTACGTCGTTCACATGATCGAGAGTACGCTTTCCACGATGAGCGCGGAAAAAGGCGTCGTGTACTCGAGCGGCAATCCGGGCGACGCCGAGGCGTTTGCGTCGAGTCTCTACGACGCGGGCGGGACCGTGGTCGAGGTGCGCGACTCGCGCGGCCAGCTGGTACGGCGATTCGCGCGCACGCTCGGCGAACCCTCCTGAGCCTCGCCCGTTACCCGCCCTTCATGCACGCCATCGTCACGGCGGGAGTGAAGGTCATGTCGGTGGGCGATTCGAGATAGCTCTTGAGAGGCTTGGAATCGTCGATCAGATCTTGCGAGAATTGCCTGAGATCGAGGCCCTTTTCTTCAATCTCCGACCCGAGCCATGGCTGAGCGATCGCCTTGTCGAGATCGGTGGGCTCGGTGGGCGGATTGCCGAGGGGCGGTATCGACACGCAATGGCTGCAATTGTCCGACCGAAAGTAGGGGAAGTAGTAGGCGAGGTTCGGCTCCTTCTCGAACGTCTTGATGAGGTTGGTCATGTCCTCTTCCCAGAAGGCGTGAATCTGCGCTTCGCTCGAGCCGGGGAAGAAGCGCTGGTAGGAATAGAGCGAGTAGTTGAGGTCCATCCGGTACGCGACGAGGCTCAGCCGATCGCGCGGGTATTTGCGGGCGAGCGCCGTGTTCAGAAGCCCGTAGTCCTGCTTTAGGTCAGCCACCGGGAGCGCCAAACCCTCGAGGCCGTCGAGCACCGTATCGGTGTTCCACGAGGCTCGGATTTTGTCCTGCAACTGCTGCGACGGGCCGCCGCTGTGGAAGATGGGACCGGAGTCGTTGAGGAGATACCCGCATTGGGCCTGCGTACCCATGCCTTGGCGGATGAAATGGTAGTTGAGGATGGCGCCCGCCCCGCCGGCGCTGCACCCCGTCACCAGCATCTTCGGCACGTTCGCAAACGCGCCGCGCATCCAATCGATCACAGCCATGCTGTTGTTGTGACCGTTGTGATGGAACGTGAGCTCGCCACTTCCGCCGGGGCCCATACCGCCGTCGACGGGATCGATGCTCGTGTACTTGATGACGTTGTTGCCGCTGTGAATGTCGCCCGTGCAGTAGGGTACGAAAACCATGTTGTAGTCCATGGCCGGATTGGCGTCGGTTCGCCGCAGCAGATTGAGGTACTGGTACCTCGACATGTGGTCGTCGGGAATACCGTGCGGATTGGCGGCGCCGCGAATGCCTCCCACGCCGGCGCAGCTCGCGTAATCCCAGCACGCGCCGCCCGGTTCGAAGGAGACGATGAGGTTGTTGCTCGAGCTCGAGTAGTTGACGAAGAATTTGTACTGGCTGCCGTCCCCGCACACCGTGCCGGGTACCTCGACCTTGATCCACGAGTTGCACTGGGGTCGTGTCGTATCGCTCGCATCGGTCGTGCAGCGGGTCGCCGGAACGGGCGCGCTCTCGTCGGGCGTACAGGGCGCGACCGGCGTGGGATTGGTGATCCCCGCATCATTCGAGGAGCTGCATCCCAGTAAAAAAAAGACCGCCGTACATGACCCAAGGGAGAATGAGCGTCGCTTCATGCGTGAACACTGGTCTAGCTTGCGGCGCTCGCCTAGCAAATTCGTGCCGAAATCTAGGGCCCCTCTCTCGTGTTCTCTCAACGAGATGCGCTCCCGGCCGCGGGCAGCCGACCGATTACAACCTACTTCAAGCCGTCGGATACCGCGGTAATGAGCGTGCCGCTCGGGTCATCGCCGCTGAGCTCCCAAAACATGGCTCCGCCGAGGCCCTTTGACTTGATGTACGACGTTTTGTCGCCGATCGCCGTAGGGTCGTCGTAACTCCAGAAAACGCCGTCGGTCGGATTGAACACCCAAAACGAGCGCGTCTCCGCATGGCGAAACGGCTTGTACACCGCGCCCAGCATCTTCAGGACCTTGTAGTCCTCGATGCCCGCTTCGTACGTGCCCTGCGCTCCGCCTCCTGTCGCCGTTTGATAGAGGCCGTCGCCGGCCGGCCCGGCGGCAACGCCCTTCCAGCCCCGACCATAGAACGGTAGGCCCATCACCAGCTTGCTCGGTGGGGTCCCGCCGGCGAGCCATCCTTGCATGGCATGGTCGGTGTCGTATTCGAGCGCGCTCGTCGGGTCTGCCGCCGACGCGGCGAGCGGCGCGTGAAAATTGGTGATGGTCTCCCACGCGCCGTGCATGTCGTAGGTCATGACGTTGACGAAATCGAGCGACGAGTGAATCTTGCCGATCTCGATCTTGGCGTATTTGTCCTTGCCGGCAGGGGCCGCGATGGTGAGAAGGTACTTGTGGCCATCGGCCGCGCCTTGGGCATCGAGCTGGGCGCGGAACTCGGCGAGTAAAGCGGTGAAGTTCACCGTGTCTTCAGGGCGGAAGTTACTGCTATTGCCCATGACCGCCGGATACTCCCAATCGATGTCGATGCCGTCGAAGACACCGGGATGGGAGAGGCCTGCCGCAAACGCGCCTTTGATGTACATGTCGACGCACGACTTCACCAGTGTACGCCGCGATTCGGGGGTGAGCGCGGCATCGGAAAATTTGTCCGACCAGGTCCAGCCGCCGACGGAGATGAGAACCTTGAGCCCGGGATGCTTGGCTTTGAGCTGCTTCAACTGATTGAAACTGCCGCGCAGCACGCCGGCGTCCCAGGTGTCGGCCGTGCCGTCCACGCTCTTGGTGGCGTCGTAGGCCTGGTCGTAATCAGCGAAGCTGTCGCCAATCGCGCATTTGAGATCGGCCGAGATATTGGCAAAGCCATAGTTGATATGTGTCATGCGCGCGGCCGACCCACTCGACTCGATGTTCTTGACGAAGTAGGACCGGCCATAGACGCCCCAGGCCGCAAAGTAGCCGACCACGCGCCGCTCTCCTGCGCCGCCGCCTCCACTTCCACCCGTGCCGCCGGCTCCGCTGCCCGCGCTGCCGGCGCCGCCGCCCGCACCGCCAGTTCCCGCGGCGCCGCCAGCTCCTCCAGAGCCGCCGCCGTCTGCGCCCGCGCCGCCTCCTCCCGCGCCGGCCCTTCCGCCGGCCCCGGATCCACCATCGGTCCCGCCCGCACCGCCCGCGCCTCCGACGCCGCTCCCGCCGCCGACGCCTGCGTCGATGGGAGGCTGTCCGCCACTGCCATCGGGACGCGCAGCGTCGTCGCGCGGTCCAACGCCGTCGGCCCTCGCGCCGTCCGACGAAGCATCGCTCGTTGCTCCGCTACCGCCACCCGCGCCGCCCGTCGATCCCGCATCGCCACGGCCATTTCCGCCGACGCCGACGTCGGCGGCAGCGTCGTCCGGACGCCCTCCCGCGCCCGCGCGGCCGGCGCCGCCGATGGGTTCATCGCTCGATGACGAGCAAGCCAAAACCGGAATCAACGACAAGAACGAAAGGGCAAACAGGCGCATTGATATCTGGGGTCGCATCGCGTCGTTCGTGACGCGGCGGTCAGCCTCGCTGCTCCTCGTCTTCAAGATGCGCGCCACCTTGAAAAACGAGGATCTCCCAGCCAATTCGGCCGCCGACGATGGACCGTCTTCGGGGCGGCAAGGCTTCCGGATCGGCGCGATCCACGGAGGCGGGGGTAGAGACGCCTCCCTTGGATCTGCGAGATCCAGCGGCCCCCCCGACGTCGCCTACGGTGTGGGCTATGGTATCATCAACGGAAATGGCGTCCTTCGAAGGCTCGTTGCCGATGCGGATCGATCGGTACGAGCTTTACGACGTCATTGCGTCGGGCGGGATGGCCACCGTGCACCTCGCACGCCTCGTGGGACCGGCCGGCTTCGGACGGACCGTGGCCATCAAGCGGCTGCATCCTCACCTCGCCACCGAAGCCGAGTTCGTGGCCATGCTCACCGACGAGGCACGGCTCGCGAGTCGCTTCGCACATCCCAATATCGTGCCGACGCTCGACGTCGTCGCCTCCCAGGGCGAGCTTTTTCTGGTCATGGACTACGTGCCCGGGCTCACGCTTTCGGCGCTGATGACCAACGCGGCTCGCGATGGCGAGCGCGTGCCGGCGCCGATCGCCTGCGCGATCATGGCTGGCGTCCTGCGTGGTCTCGACGCCGCCCACGAAGCACGCGACGAAACCGCCGGCCCCCTCGAAGTCGTGCACCGCGACGTGTCCCCGCAAAACATTCTCGTGGGCGCCGACGGCGTCGCTCGTTTGCTGGACTTCGGCATTGCCAAGGCGGTCGGGCGCTTGCACACGACGCGCGATGGTCAATTGAAGGGCAAACTTGGGTACATGGCCCCCGAGCAGCTTGGAGCGCGCTCGGTCGATCGGCGCACCGACATCTACGCTGCCTCCGTCGTTTTATGGGAGGCCCTGACGGGCGAACGTCTCTTCGATGGCGACGATGCCGCGGCCATTTTCGGCAGCGTGATGCAAAAGAAAGTACCGGCACCGAGCTCCTGGGCGACAGACCTGCCAGCAGCCATCGACGCCGCGGTGCTCTCCGGCCTCGACCGGGAACCGAGCCGGCGTTTTGCCCGAGCGCGCGACATGGCTACGGCCATCGAGAACGGCGCGCCACTCGCGCGCGCATCGGAAATCGCGGATTGGGTGGCGCAGGTGGGCGAGCGCGAGCTCGCCGAACGCGCGCAGCTCGTGGCGGGCATCGGGCGGCCATCGGCCGTGGCAAGCGCGTTCGGGCAAACGAACGATTCGGCGGAGGGCATCGCCGTTGGCGATGCGCTCGCGCCGGCGAAATCGAAACGCGGCGCCCTGTGGCTCACCGCAGCCGTCGTCGTTTCGCTTGGCGCAGTCGGTATTTTCGCCATGCGACAAGGAGCGGCGAAGCCCGCGGCAGTCGCGGCGCCACAGCCATCAGCGACGGAAACCGACGCGCCCGCCTCGCCGGTTCCAACAGCCGACCCCAGCGCCGCGTCCATGGAACATGCCCCCGCAGCCGTCGAACCTACCGCGGCGAGTCGACCCGTGACGGCAAAGCCGCCCGCAACCTCGCGCACGGGGGCGGCCGCGCGTGTACCCGCGGCGAAAGCGCGCGGGGCCAAAGCGATGCTCTGCGACCCACCGTTCACCATCGATGAACAGGGACACAAACACTACAAAGTCGACTGCCTCTGAACGCGGTAGCCAGGCAGGAGCGCGCGCCACTACGATAGAGTCTCGGTCATGCGTGCGCGAACCGTTGGGAACCTGCTGCTCGCGATGGGCTTGGCCGGCGCACGGCGAGCGTCCGCCGACGACAAGGTGATCTGCGTGCGAGCCGCCGATGCCGCGCAGGAACAACGTAGCGCCGGAAAGCTGAGGGATGCGCGCGCCTCCCTTCATGCGTGCGCGCGGGAGATTTGCCCCGCGCTCGTGCGCAGTGACTGCACGCAATGGTTGTCGGAGGTGGACGCGAGCATGCCGACGGTCGTGCTCCGCGCGCAAACCGAGCGGGGGGAGGACCTTTCCGACGTGCAAGTGGATCTCGACGGACGACGCTTGACCGACAAGCTCGAAGGGCTTCCCATCGACATCGACCCGGGGGCGCACACACTCGTCTGGCGCCGCGGCGGCAAAGTCGCGCGCCAGGAAATCGTGGTTCACACCGCGGAAAAGAACCGAACCGTCACGCTGCGCGTCGAGTCCGTGAGCGCCCTTCCCCCGGCGTTAACCGGCGACGCGCCGGGCGCCGAACGACGATTTCGCCCCGGCGCGGCGGCGTGGATCTTGGCCGGCGCTGCCGTCGTGAGCGCGACCTCGTTCGGCTACTTCGGATGGCGCGGCAGCTCCGAAGTGCGCGACATGCGAACCGAGTGTGCGGGGCATTGTCCCACGAGCCGTGTCGACGCCGCGTACGAGAAGCTTCTCGTCGCCGATATCTCGCTCGGTGTCGCCGCCCTATCGGCCGGCGTTGCGACTTATCTTTTCTGGAGCGCGGCCACGACATCCACGGCGGCGCCGGCGCGGGAGGTGCGTGTCTCGCCTTTTGCCGGCGGCATGGCCGCGGTGTGGCTCGAGCGCTTTTGATGAATCGAATCTCCATGACCAAAGCACCTCGCAACGGATCGGCGCGACGTGCCGCTCGCTGTTGGGCAGCAGTGGGCGCTCTTTTGACGGGCAGCTGTCTCTTGACGACGTCCCTCGATGGTCTCGAGGGCCCTCCTCTTGTTCCTGACGCGGGAGCCCCCGACGGCGGATCCCCGGATGCAACCGAGGGTGGATGGGAGGACGCAGCCGATGCCGACGCGGAAAGGGATCCCGGTGGCGAAGGAGGAAGCGACGCGGCCGATGGGGACGCGACTTCCGGCGACCGGATCCCCGACGCCGTTGGTGACAGCAGTGACATCGGTGATGCGATCGCGAGAGGCCCGATTGTGGTGGCCCCGACGAGTAGCGTGGTGCGCGGCCTCGCCGAGCACGGCGCCGATGTCTACTGGGTTCAGGGCGACCCGAGCGCGGGAATCGTGCGCGCCCCCAAGGCGGGTGGGGGTCCATCCGCGTTCTTTCATATGCCCCCCAACGCTTTCGACGTCGCCGTCGATGCCGACTACGTTTACTGGTCGACGGGCAAGAAAGACGAAGTCTTTCGCAAGCCCATCGGATCGGTCGGACCGGACGAGGAGCTCGTTTATTCCGGTGCCAACGAGACACTCTACTTGGCGGTTGGAACCGTGGGTCGGATCTATGCGACGGGCTTCAACACCGTCGTGGTCGGGCCGCGGGCCGACGCCAGCACGAGCTTCGTGCACTACCCCGCTCAAATGGGTGCCGCCGGAATTGCTTTCAACGGAGCGGGCCTCTATTGGAGCGTCACGGCCGGTGTCGTTCGTGGCGATGAAAGCGGCCAGTCGCCGCCGCGGTCGGTCTACAGCGGGGCGCCCGGTGAAGTCTCGGGAATCGCCGCCGACGAGCAAGATCTCTATTGGATATCCGCCGATGGCGCCGTCCGGGCAGTGTCGCTCACCAATCCCGTCCCCCTCCCGCCTCGCGAAGTCTGCCGCGCGCGCATCGAGATGAACGATGCCGAGGTCGACGCCGGTCCCGATGGCGGAAACAATTTGCCGATCATCGACATCGCGGTCGACGAACAATGGGTCTATTTCAGCGAGCCCTCGCTGCGTCAGATCAGCAAGTGCATCAAGCGATGACGGATCACCCGCCCGTCTTGCTCGCTTGGCGCGCGCGCAAGAGCTGAAAATAGCGCCGCGCGATGCCGGAGGCTTGCGCGGCCCGCGTGGCGTCTCCTTGATGCCGATCGAGCACGGCCTGCACGTAGCGGCGCTCGAAGTCGTCGACCACGATTTCGCGCGATCGAGAGAGGGGTAGACCGAGCTCGATGACCCGAGCAATGACATCGTCGGGCGGCGCATTCGAAGGCGAGGCTTGCGAACCCGCTGCGACGGGCGAGGAGGCGATGTTGCCCGGTCGCGTCGCGAGCGGTGAGGAGGCCAGATCGCCGAGCGCCAGTCGGCGCGCGACGGCGTTGTGGAGCTCGCGGATGTTGCCCGGCCAGTCGTGGTTTTCGAGCCGCACCAGGAGATCGTACGGCAAAGGGCCGTCCCCCCCGAGGCGCTCCCAGAAGTGCCGCGCCAAGAGCGCGATGTCCCCGCGCCGCTGCCGCAGCGGAGGAAGCTCGATACGCGCAACCGCCAGTCGATAGAAGAGATCGTCGCGGAAACGCCCGGCTTGGATCTCCTTGTCGAGATCGCGGCGCGTCGCCGCCATGACGCGCACGTCGACGTTGATCCAACGATTGCCGCCGAGCGGCCTCACCTCGGCGCGCTCGATGGCGCGCAGCAACTTCGGCTGCAGCGCGATGTCGAGATCGCCCACCTCGTCGATGAGTAGCGTGCCGCCATGGGCCTCTTGGAAAAGTCCTTTGTTGGCGGCGACGGCTCCCGTGAACGCGCCGCGCTCGTGACCGAAGAGCGTCGCTTCGATGAGATTGGCGGGCACGGCGGTACAATCGAACACGACGAATGGACCGCTGGCGCGCGCGCTCTTCTCGTGGAGCGACTCCGCCAGGAGCTCCTTGCCCGTTCCCGTTTCCCCCTCGATGACGAGCGGGACATCCGAAGCGGCTAGACGCTCGCACAACGGATAAAGGCGCCGCATCTCGGGGCTCGCTCCCACGACGCGACCGAAAGAATCCACGGCGGGCATGGTGACGATGGCGGGCGCGACGCGCGTCACCCGCAGCACGCTGTCGCCGAGACGCACCAGCTCCCCCTGCCCTTCCACCTGGACCTCGACGAAGCGCACGCCGCTCACCGAAGTGCCGTTGGTCGATCCGACGTCGACCAAACGGAGCGCGTCGCCCGCGACGTCGAGCGCCAGATGACGCCGCGACACTTTGGGATCCTTGAGACAGAGGTGGCAGATGGCGCTCTTGCCGATGAGCGCACGTGAAGGCGCCGAGCCGTCGATGGTCAGCGACGCGCCGCGGTCCGGTCCCTCGACGACTTGAAGGACGAACGAGGCCAGCGACTCGGGCGGGGGCCTTTGTAGAGGAGAAATGATCGTCGAGAGATCGTCGGCTTTTTTGCCTGCCAGGTCCGTCACGGCTCTCGCTCAATAGCATAGCCGGGCGGCGCGGCGTACGACAGCGGCGCCAACGCGCCTGTCGCCGACGCACGCGGTTCTTTCGTGTCAGCACCGGGCGTGGCGCAGTCTGCGCCACGCCGGTGCCAATCGAGGCTCTTCCGCGATCCCAAGATCAGCGCCTCACCTCTCTGCCGCGCCTCGAGAAAGCACAGTCCGTCGACGTTTCCCCGTTAGAGCGCGTCGCTGGCCAACGATCCGCTCTTGGTACGCGGCTTGCTCCCCTCCCGTACCCATATGCCCCAAATCCCCCTCCGAAGCATCTTGGTGATCGCGAGCTTTTGCGCCTCGTGCACCGAAGTCGCGCCCGACGTGAGGGACGCGGCAGCGTCGGACGCCGCAACCGGGCAAGAAACCGACGTCGCCATCGACAGCTCCGACGATGCGAGCAGCACTGATGTGACGATCGACGCCGCCACCGAGACGGACGACGTCGCAGTCGATGCCCCCGACGCGCAAGCGGCCACCGGACGCGACGGCTCTTTAGATATTATCGATGGCTCCCTCATCGACGGCGATGCCAACGACTCCGGACTGCGTTGCGATCCCAACCCTCCCAGCCAGTGGGGCACGTGCGACCCGACCAACGATCCCGCGTGTCTCGAGCAGCCATGCGAGGTCGGTTATGACGCTTATTTGGCCAGTTTCGCTGGCACGTGCAGTTTTATGGAAACGTTCGAATATGACTGCAACCTCTTGCTCGTACACTCGTTCATTAAGGAATGCCTCTTCGACGCCACGACGCGCAAGCTCGTCGGCAGTCGCCAGTGGTCGGACACGCACAACAAGTGCGCCGGCATCACCGTCGCGCCGAGTTGCGCCATGAAGAGCTGCCGCAGGTTCTGCGGTTCGACGAGCTCCTGGGACGAGCTGCGATGTCCAGCCGACGCCGGCTCTCCTGACGTGGATGATGCGCAAAATGACCGGCTGGAAGCCGGATCGGATGCACCGGATGTGTCGCCCGAGTGAAGTGAGCGAACGGCCGGGCCCCATCGCGTAGCCTGATCCACGCCGTGCCCGGTCGAGAATGGTCCCGAGCGAGAGGGTCGCCGACGGCGGGTGGCCCAGAGGACCAGCAACGAGCCGCTCGCGCTGTCGCGACAATGGTACGATGCGAACGGCCCAAATGGCAGCGATGCGATCCATTTTAACGCGCAGCTTCGTTCTTGCTCTCATGCTTGGCCCGGCGGCGGGATGCCGGGACGCGGGACGATCCACGAACGCGGGTTCGACCAGTAATCCAACAGCGACCGACGCGCGGCCATCGGCGACCTCGTCGAAAGAGGGCGTTGTCGAAGACGACTACCCGCGTGCGCTGAAGGCCGCGAAGGCTGCCGGCAAACTGATCTTCGCCGACACTTGGGCCGTGTGGTGTCACAGCTGCATGAGCATGAAGCAGTACGTCTTGCCCGCGCCGGAGATGCAGGCCCTGGCCCCTACGTTCGTCTGGCTCTCCGTCGACTCGGAGAAGGCCGAAAATGCCGATTTTTTGGAGCGTTTTCCGAGCACGTCGATTCCCACCTTGTGGGTGATCGACCCGGTGAGCGAGCGGGCCCTCCTCAAGTGGGTGGGCGCCGCGACGGCGCCGGAGCTCGCGACGTTGCTCGACGACGCGTCCCGCGCGCGAACGGGCACGACGTCCGGTGAAGCCGCTGCCGCGACGCTGCGCGGGGACCAAGCGTCCGCTCTGGGTAAGCCGGAAGAAGCGGTGAGCGCATACCGCGAAGCACTCACCCACGCGCCGCTCGTTTGGGAGCGGCGTCCGCGCGTCGTCGAAGCCTTGTCCGCCCGATTGCTCGACGCGGAGCGGTACGCCGAGTGCGTCGAGCTCGCGGCGACGGAGCTTCCTCGCCTGCCCTTCGGGACGCCGCTCGCCAACTTGGCCATGAACGGTCTCAGTGCGGCGGCGGAGCTTCCGGGCGGCGCGCCGGCACTGAAACATGTTCCATTGCTCGTTCGCGAAGGCACGCGAATCGTCGAGGACAAGTCGGAAGGCATGTTGGTCGACGACCGGTCTGGCGTATTCAGGTCGCTCGTCGCCGCGCTCGCCGACCGTCCGGCCGAAGTGAAAAGGCTGGCCCGCTCCTGGGCCAAGCTGCTGGAAGGTGCCGCCGCCAAAGCAACGAGCGCCGAGCAGCGCGCCGTGTGGGACCCGCACCGGCTGGAGGCGTACATCGCTCTCGGCGAAGTCGAGAGCGCGGTACCCATGCTGGAGCAGAGCGAGCGCGAATTCCCCGACGACTACAACCCGCCCTTCCGCCTGGGGCGCGCCTATTTCGAGCTGCAGCGGTACGAGCCGGCGCTCATCGAAGTGAGGCGCGCGCTCGAACGCGCCAGCGGGCCGCGCAAGCTCCGCATCTTCATGCTCAAGGCCGATATTCTGGAAGCACAGAAAGATCGCGAGGGAGCGCGGCGTGCGATCGGCGAAGCGGTGGATTTTGCCAATCGACTGCGCCTTCCGCCGAACTATCGCAAGCTGAAAGACAAGCTCGCCCAGCGCTACGCCAGCCTTCAGTAACTCGATGGAGAACCTGCGTAGTGGGACGGGGAGAAAGAGCGTCCGTCCTCCGCCAGATGCTGCGGTTGGTATCGACGCGCTAAAGGTGAGCGAAGCGCGACAGGGAACACGGTTCGATCGCACACCGCCCGCTGACAGCAATGGTGGACTACCTCAACCTTCCCGCCCGAGATGAGGACGGAAATCTCAACTTCGTGGTGGAAGCGCCGAAAGGCTCGACCGTCAAGTTGGTATTCGATCCCAAGCTGGGCGTTTTCGTCTTCAAGCGCGCGCTGCTGCTGGGCGTTTGTTATCCCTACGATTGGGGTTTCATTCCGAGCACGCGCGCGCCCGACGGGGATCCACTCGATGCAATGTCGCTCTTCGATGCGCCGTCGTGGCCGGGGGTCGTCATTCCCTCGAAGCCCATAGGCGTCATCCGCTTGACCCAGAAAAAGGAGGGCGAAAAGAGAGAGCGCAACGACCGCGTCATCCTCGTTCCGACAAATGACCACCGCTTCGCTGACGTCAAAGATCTCGCGAAAAACGTGCGAAAAGAGCTGGAACAATTTTTCGTGACGATGACCGAGTTGACGGACAAAGAAGTCACGATCGACGGTTGGGAAGGCCCGGCGAGTGCGGTCGATATCATCGACCAAGCGGCAAAAGATCACACGAGCCGCGCTCCGGATTAGCTCGCCGCCCATCGCCCGGGAATGGGCGCGCCTCGTTCAGTCGTTCGCTGCCGCGGCGCTACCCGGATCCAGACGTTCGACGAAGGCGCCGAGCACGCTGCCAAAAATGAGGTGCGCTGCCACCATCGATGTCGGGCGGGCCGGTCGATCGTTGTGCGGCGCTCGCATGATTCCAAACGCCGGAATCCAGCCGTAGTAGCTGGCGGCCCACACGGCTGCGCCGTAACCCGCGCCGAGCAGCGAAGTGCGCACCGTGCCGCGAGGACGTCGGTGCAGCCAGCCGAAGAGCGCTCCGGCGGCGATTCCGAACCCCCAATGCGCGAGTACGGTCGCGACATTCTCCGCGCCGCGCGACGTGCCGAAGATCCCGCTGCGCCGCCGCAGCGTGCGCACGATCTTCTTGGGCGGATGTTCACCCATGAGACCGAGCTTTTTTTCGACGGCCATCGTCGCGCTCATCGCGAACGTGGCGACCGCTCCGCCCAAGGCCCCCACCGCCGTCGAACGGAGCCGCCCTCCGCCGCGCGTCGTCGTCTCGTCGACACGATGAAGCGCGCTCTGAGCGGGTCCGTTGAGAACTTCGCCCGTGGGCGCAAATCGAGACCCGTGACAGCGGCAGTCCCAGCTTTTGGCGTCGCTGTTCCAGTGGACGACGCATCCGAGATGGGTGCAGACGGCGGAGCGCTGGTGGAGCGTGCCCGCCGGATCACGGTAGAGCGCGATCTTGCGCGGGCCCCGCTGGATGACCGTGCCTTCGCCGGCGGCGAGCGCGTATTCGGGCCGACCACGCTCGGGCGCCAACCATTTCGCGTATTCCTCGGCCACTTCCAAGTTGTCGCGCACATACTCGCCCGCGGCGCGGATACGTTTGCGAGAGGGGTCGTAGATCTTTTCCCACGGGTTTTGGCGCCCGGCGATGAGATCGGCGATCAAGATCCCGGCCAGGGCACCGTGCGTCATTCCATGCCCAGAATCGCCGGTGCACAAGTAGACGTTGCGTTCGCCGGTCGGATCGCGGCCGATGAACGCCAGGAGATCGAACGGCTCGTACACTTGACCCGACCACCGGAAGACAACTTCTCCTACCAAAGGAAACCGCTGGTGCGTCCACTCTTGCAATCGCTCATAGCGCTCCTGCGCGTCATCGGCCGTTCCCGTGCGCTGATCCTCGCCACCGACGATGAGGTACGCCGCGCCGCTCGCGTCCGGCTGGAGCCTCACATAGTGGTACGGGTCGCACGTGTCCCAATAGAGCGCGTCGGCCACCGCGCCCATCGGAATGCGGAACGCGACAGCGTAAGTCCGGTAAGGCGCTTGCTTCGAGTGCAGTGCAACACGTAAGTGAAAGGGCGTGTTGGTGGCGACGACCACCGCTTCTGCCCGGATCACCGCCCCTTCGCGGGTACGAACCGTGGCCGGCCTTCCGCCCTTCACTTCCGTGACGCGGGTCTGCGTATAGATCGCCCCGCCGGCGCGCTCCGTCGCCGCGGCGATGCCCGCCAGATAGCGAAGCGGATGGAACCTGCCTTGGTTAGGGAAAACGAGGCACGAGCCTGTGTCGAAGGCGTCGATGGGAGCGCGCGCGATCCGTTCGACGCCAGCAAATCCCACCCTCTTGGCGGCGGCGAGCTCCTCTTCGAGAAGGGCGTCCTTTTGTCCAGGTCCGAGAAAAAGGTACCCGTTGAGGCGCGCGAAATCGCATTCGATCGATTCTCTTCGCACGTTGGCTTCGATCTCGTCGATGGCGCGCGCGTGGCTCTCGTACGCGAGGCGCGCGCCCTCTTCGCCGAAAATGCGCTCGAGCTCGGAGAAACGGTCATCGAGCGCGCTCGCCAGATGCGCGGTGGTCTGGGCGGTCTCACCGGCGACGAGATCGCGCGCGTCGAGAACAATCACTTGGCGGCCTTCGCGTGCCAAGGTGTACGCGACGCTGAGGCCGGCGATGCCCGCGCCGATCACGCACACGTCTCAGACGGCGTCCCCCGTGAGGAGGGTGCGCGTTGGCGGAGGATTTGTTTTCCAGAGCGACTCGGTCGATTCGACGGCGTCCACGAGCCGCGGAGGTGCAAGAACGGTTCCCCTCCGCACCGTGCACCTCGTTCCTCTTCGCCTCTTCGCCCAATTTGCTCGGACAAAGGGCCGGCCTTCCTTGCCCCGCTCGCGCATCTTCCGATGCTACTCAGGGTAGAGCGACGGCGGTGTGTAGACCGGACGCTCGTCCCAGACTCTACGTTGCATGCGCATCCCGACCGCCACTTACCGTCTTCAATTCAGCGCAGGTTTCGGCTTCGAGGCCGGGCGGCGCGCCGTGCCCTACCTTGCCGCGCTCGGCGTCAGCGACCTCTATAGCTCTCCCATCTCGACGGCACGGGCCGGAAGCATGCACGGCTACGACGTCGTGGCTCACGAAAGCGTGAGTCCTGAGCTCGGCGGCGAGGACGCGTTTCGCGCCATGGCTCTCGAGCTACGCCATCGAAAGATGGGCATCCTGCTCGACGTCGTACCGAACCACATGTGCGTCGCCGACGACGGTAACTGGCGCTGGATGGACGTGCTCGAAAATGGTCCCTCTGCGCTTTCATCGCGTTTCTTCGACATCGACTGGCGGCCGCCGAAAGCCGAGCTCGCGGGGCGCGTTCTTTTGCCCATCCTCCCCGACCAATTCGGAAGCGTCGTGGTCGATGGACAATTCGCACCTATCTATGGAGCGAGCGGTTTTGCCCTGCATTACGCCAATCGCTGTCTCCCGCTCGCCCCGAAGTCGTGGCTCCGTCTTCTCGCCCCCGCGCTCGAGCTCCTTCGCCCAAAGCTCGGCGACGTGCACGTGGATGCACTCGAGCTCGAGAGCATCGTGCGCTCGATCGAACGTCTCCCCGCGCGCACCGAGACGAGGCCCGACCGACTGCAAGAGCGGCAGCACGAGATTCCCATCATCAAAAACCGGCTCTACGCGCTGCACCAGCGCAACGCCGAGTTTCGCGCGATCCTACAGCAGGTCTTGGACCGCGTACGAGGCAAGAAGGGGGATCCGGCGAGCCTCGAGGAGCTGGTGGGCCTGCTCTCCGATCAAGCCTACCGGCTGAGCTTCTGGCGCGTCGCCCTCCACGAGATCAACTATCGGCGATTCTTCGACGTCAACGATCTTGCCGCGATTCGCGTGGAAAACCCCGAAGTCTTCGCCGCCGTTCACGCCCTTCCGCTTCGTTTGGCCAAAGAGGACCTCGTCACCGGATTGCGCATCGATCACGTGGATGGCCTTTACGACCCGCTCGGCTATCTGCGCGATTTGCAGAACCACTGGCAGGCGGAGACGAAGGAGTCGGACGGAGCCTACGTCGTCGTCGAGAAGATCTTGGGGCGCAACGAACGACTGAACGCCGATTGGCCGGTGGCGGGGACGACGGGTTACGAATTCATGAACCTCGTGACCGGCGTTCTCGTCGACGCGCCGCGCGTTTGGCGCTTGCATCGCCTGACGGAACGGCTGGGGGGCGAAGAACGCACCTTCTCCGATGTGATCTACGAGTGCAAAAAGCTCATTCTCGAGACCACGCTGGTGGCGGAGCTGGGCGTGCTCGGGCGGCAGCTCGATCGCATTTCCGAGCAACACATGTTCACGCGCGATTTTACGCGCCTCAATTTGCAAGACGCTCTCGCGGCGGTCATCGCCTGCTTTCCGGTCTACCGCACCTATGTTCGTCTCGACCAGGCACGCGTCGAAGGATCGGACCGCGAGGTGATCGAGCGCGCGCTTCGCGACGCGCGGCGACGCAATCCCGTGACCCACGCTAGCGTGTTCGACTTCATCGGTCAGGTGCTCTTGCTCGAAGATCCCGAGGGGATCGACGACGACCAGCGGCGCGAGCGACGTGACTTCGTGATGAAGTTCCAGCAGGTCACGGGACCGGTCATGGCCAAGGGCGTCGAAGACACGGCGTTTTACCGTTATTTTCCCTTGGCGGCCCTCGACGAAGTGGGCGGCCATCCCGAATCGATGGGGACCTCGCTCGCTCAGTTTCATCGCAACATGGTCGAACGCGCGGCGCATTCCGCGGGCACGCTGTCGGCCACGGACACCCACGACGCCAAGCGTAGCGAGGACGCCCGCGCGCGGCTCTGCGTCCTCTCCGAAATTTCCGAAGAGTGGGCAAAGGCCGTCGACCATTTTCGCGAGCTGAACCGCCCGCTTCGCGCCGAATTGGCCGGGCTTTTCGCGCCCGACGACAACGACGAATACCTTTTTTACCAGAGCGTCCTCAGCATCTGGCCGCCCGGCTCGGATGACGCTCCCCAGGATCTCGCCGGCCGCGTATCGTCGTACATGATGAAAGCCATCCACGAGGCCAAACGGCATTCGAGCTGGATCAATCCGAGCCCTCCTTATGATGACGCCGTGGCCGCCTTCGTCGCGGCCACACTCGATCGCGGGCGTTCTCCGGCTTTTCTCGACGCGCTCGGTGCGCTGCGACGCCGGATCGAGCTGCCGGGCCTGTGGAACTCCCTTGCCCAGACAACGCTGAAAATAGCGGCCCCAGGGGTGCCCGATTTTTATCAGGGTTCCGAATCGTGGGCCTTTCATCTCGTCGATCCCGATAACCGGAGGATCATCGATTTCGACGAGCGGCGGCGCGTTTTGGACGAGCTCTTGCGGAGTTTCGAGGGTGCGCCCCTCGACACCATCGACAACCTCATCGCTCATCCGCACGACGGCCGCATCAAGATGTTGGTGACGGCGCTGGCGCTGCGTTATCGCCACCGCTGCCCCGAGTTGCTCGGCGCAGGATCGTACGCACCGCTCGAAGCCGGCGGACAGCGCGCGGCCCAGATCGTCGCGTTCTTGCGAGAGAGGGAAAACCAAGCCGCCGTCGTTTTGACCGGCCGGTTCTTCACGCGACTCGGCGAGCTCGCCCCTCTGCCCACCGGAAAGGCGTGGAGCGATACCACAGTCACGTTGCCTCCCGCTTTCCGCGGACGGTCGGTGCGCGATGCCTTCACCGGAGAGAGCTTTGCCTTGACGGGGGCTGACGCCGTTTCAATCGCGGTGCCTCGCGCCTTTGCCCATTTACCCATCGCCCTTCTCGAGGTCCTCCCGTGACCGATCGTGAGATTCACCCCGGCCGACCCAACCCGCGCGGCGCGTCCTACGACGGCGCGGGAGTCAACTTCACCGTCTACTCGCGGGTCGCGACGCGCGTCGAGGTCTGCCTTTTCGATGCTGCCGACCCGATGCGCGAAATCGATCGCTTCGATCTCCCGGAGACGACGGACTTCGTTTGGCACGGCTATGTCCCCGGCCTCGAGCCCGGCACCCTTTACGGCTTTCGCGTGCACGGTCCCTACGAGCCGAGGCAGGGTCACCGCTGCAATCCGAACAAGCTCCTCGTGGACCCCTATGCCAAGGCGATCCACGGCGACGTCGATTGGCGAGGTCCGGTCCTCGGCTACAAGGTCTCTGAGGCCGACAAAGATCTCACCTTCGACGAGCAGGACAGCGCGCCGAGCGTTCCGCGGAGCGTCGTCGTGAGTGATTTCTTCGATTGGACGGGAGACCTCCCGCCCGACACGCCCTGGCGTCGCACGATCATCTACGAGCTTCACGTCAAAGGTTTCACCAAGCTTCATCCCGAAATCCCCGAAGACCTACAAGGCACCTACGCCGGGCTCGCTCACCCCGCGGCCATTCGTCATTTTCAGACCCTCGGCATCACCGCCGTCGAGCTCATGCCAGTTCACGAGTTTCCCGACGATGGCTTTCTCGAAGATCGTCTGCTTCGCAACTATTGGGGTTACGGCACGCTCGGCTTCTTTGCTCCCAAGCAGAGGTACGCGAGCCGCCCGCACCCCGGCGCGCAGGTGAACGAATTCAAATCGATGGTGAAGGCGCTACATGCCGCCGGTATCGAGGTGATCCTCGACGTCGTCTACAACCACACCTGCGAGGGCAATCATCTCGGTCCCACCTTAAGCCTGCGCGGGATCGACAACGCCACCTATTACTGGCTCATGCCCGACGCGCGTTACAACCTCGATTTCACCGGCACCGGCAACAGCATCGACGCGTCCAACCTCGAAGCCAGTCGTCTCATCGTCGATTCGCTGCGCTATTGGGTGACGCAGATGCACATCGACGGGTTTCGCTTCGACCTGGCGACGACGCTGGGAAGGACGGGCCACGGCGAATTCGATCGGTGCTGCGCGCTCTTTCAAATCATCGGCCAGGACCCGGTCCTCTCGCGCGTCAAGCTCATCGCAGAACCTTGGGACGTCGGCCTCGGCGGTTATCAGGTGGGCAACTTTCCGCCCCCCTGGCGCGAGTGGAACGGCCCTTACCGCGACGCGCTCCGACGCTATTGGAAGGGCGATCACGACCTCGCTTCCGAGCTCGGCTATCGACTGTCCGGCTCCGCCGATCTGTACCAGGGGGAACGCTCGCATACGCAGGCCATCAACTTCATCACCGCGCACGATGGCTTCACGCTGCACGATCTCGTCAGCTACAACGCCAAGCACAACGAAGCGAACGGCGAGGACAACCGCGACGGCGCCGACGACAACCATTCCTGGAACCACGGCGTCGAGGGCGAGACTGACGACGAACACGTCATTTCGCTCCGCGAGCGGCAGAAACGCAATCTTCTTTCGTCGCTCTTTCTGTCGCACGGCGTCCCCATGCTCCTCGCCGGCGACGAGATAGGACGCACGCAGGCGGGCAACAACAACGCGTATTGCCAAGACAACGAGATCTCGTGGGTCGATTGGCGCCTCGACGACCGCAAGCAAGCTCTCCTCGATTTTACGCGCCGCGTGATCGCGCTCCGCAAAGAGTTGCCCGTCTTGCAGCGGCAGCGCTTCTGCGCCGGGGACTTCGTGTGGGATTCGAGCTCCAAGGACCTGACCTGGCTTCGCCCCGATGGCAACGAGATGACGGGGCGCGATTGGCAGCGGCCGTGGCTTTCGGCGCTCGCTTTTGCCATGGGTGGCGACGCCATTCCCATGCTCGACGAACGGGGCGCGCGCATGGTCGGCGACGGCGTGATCACGCTCATGAATGCGTCGCCGGACGCCATCAATTTCAAGCTACCTGGAGGGGGTGAATGGTTTCTCGATTTCGATACCAATGCATCGACGAGAGAGCCGGGGGCGCGTTGTCCCAACGAATACGTGGTGGCCGACCGCTCCATGGTGGTGCTGCGGCAGCCGCTCGCGGCCGAAGCGCAGCGATCGATGCCGAGCAACGAGCGCAGAGCCGTTTCGCGCGTCGCGCGGGGGAGCTTGGATCGCGCCGTAGCCACGAGTAAGCGAAGGGCCGGCGTGCTCGTGCCGCTCTTTTCGCTACGGAGCAAAGGCAACTGGGGCATCGGCGATATCAACGACGTGGGGCGCTTCGCGACGTGGGCGCACCGCGCTGGCTTCGCCGTGCTGCAACTATTGCCTATCAACGCCGTTTCGGGCCTCGACCACAGCCCGTATGCCGCCATTTCCGCCTACGCCATCGATCCCATTTATCTATCCCTCGACGATTGCGAAGACTTCGTGGCGGCGGGAGGTCGCAACGCCCTCTCCCCGGAGATTCGCGGCGAAATCGACACCTTGGCCAGCGCTCCACTCGTTCAGTGGGGGCGCGTTCGCGCCGTGAAGCAGGAGGGGAGCGTTCTCGCCTTCGATCGTTTTTTGCGCGACGAATGGCGTGCACGCTCGGGACGGGCGCGCGAGCTCATGAGCTTCATGAAAGAGCATCGCTCCTGGCTCGATCATTACGCGCTCTTCTCGACGCTCCACGATGAGCGGCAAAAATCATGGCTCGATTGGCCGCTTGGATTGCGCGATCGCACCCCCGATGCGCTGGCGGACGTTCGCCGCAAGTACGAAGAGCCGCTGCTCCGCAAGGCGTGGGAACAATGGCAACTCGATCGGCAGTGGCGCGCCGCGCGGCACCAAGCGAGCGAAGTGGGCGTCGAGCTGATGGGGGATCTGCCCTTCACCGTGGCGATGGACTCCGCCGACGTTTGGGCCAATCGGTCCATTTTTCGTACCGATCTGCGTGTCGGCGCGCCGCCGGATGAGATGTCCCCCACGGGCCAGGACTGGGGAATGCCGGTCTACGACTGGGTGGCGCTTCAACGATCGGACTTTGCCTGGCTCCGAGCCCGCGCTGCGCGTGCGGGAGAGCTCTTCAGTCTCTACCGCGTCGACCATGTCATCGGCTTCTACCGCACCTTCTTTCATTCTTCGGACGGGCACACGAGCGGTTTTACGCCGCAAGACGAAGGAGCCCAGGTGCGGCTCGGCGAAACGACGATGCGCCTCATGTGTCACTTCGGCGAGGTGATCGCGGAAGACCTCGGAACCGTTCCCCCCTTCTTGCGGCCATCGCTCGAAAAACTGCGTGTACCCGGGTACCGCGTGCTGCGCTGGGAGAAGGAGGGCAAAACCTACCGCGACCCTGCGACATGGCCCGCCCTTTCGGTCGCCACCAACGCGACCCACGACACCGAGACGACCGCGGATTGGTACGACAAGCTCTCCGTCGACGAGCGCCGCGAGCTGCTTCACCTACCCGGCATGGCGAACCTCGATCCCGAGCGCGGGTTCGACGATCGCGTGCGCGACGCCCTGCTCAAGCTGATCTACGGCGCCCCCTCGACGCTGGCGCTGGTTCCGTTCCAGGACGCCATGGGCACGCGCGAGCGCATCAACGTGCCCGGCACCATGACTGAGGAGAACTGGAGCTACCGCACCGCCATGGACATCGACACCTTGCTCGGCGACGAAACGGCTACCCAGCGCCTGGCGGCACTCGCCGGCGAAACCGATCGATCAACTGCAACCAATGAGCACGATCGGTAGCGAGACCACGAGGCGCTACGCCTAGCGGCGTGCCACGAGCACGCGCGCCTCGTCGCGGGCGCGGAATCGTGGCAGCTCGACGTGAAAGCGCGCGGCCCAGTCGCCGGTGCAGGTGTCCTCCTCGACGCGAAAACCCACGCCGCCGAGCTCGCGCGCGATCGCGTCCGGCACCCACGGTCCGATCTGGGGCTCGCTCCACAACCGGAGCAGGAGGTTCATGAAGAGCGATCGCGCTTTCGTATGATAGTTCAAGATCAACGTCGAATCCGTCGCCGAAAGCCGCGCGATCGAAGCCATCGTCGCGCGGGCGGCGTCGTGGGTCAGGTACATGACCACCCCCTCCCATAGCCAAAGGGTCGGCTCGCCCTGGCGGTGCCCGGCTCGCGCGAGCTTTTCTTCCAAGGTCTCGCGCTCGAAGTCGACGGCAACGAAGGTGATGCTCTTGGCGAGCAGGGGAAGATCCGCGACGCGTTCACGTTTGAATGTCTGCGTCGCTGGATGATCGACTTCGAACACATCGACATCGCCGAGATCTGGTAACCGATAAGCACGGCCATCGAGACCCGCGCCGAGGATGACGAACTGGCGCGCGCCGCCGCGCGCCATCGCGCTACGAACATGTGCGTCGATGATCAGCGTGCGAAGGACGACCATGTCCGTGCCGAAACGCGCGGCTGCGACGATGGTGCTCGGGCGATTGCGCTTCGTCCGCTGCTCCATGCGCGCGAGCCGCCGCTCCCATCGAGGCGCCAAGAGGCGTCGCGCCGTCGGATCACGGAAGTGAGGGACATGCGAAATGCCCGCGTCTCCCAAAGCGCGCAGGAGCGCCACCGCCGACGCTGTTTGGCTGGGTTGGTCTTGTTTCATACGGTTAGTCTTTCACGCGCGCCTTCTCCGAGATAGCCCCCCGCGCTACGTTTTTGCGCGATGTTCACGGCTGAGCACCTGCACCAGCACCGCTCATCGATCGCAACGCACGTGCCGCGACGAATCGAACTGAGAACGGTTCACGGATTCATATAGGGATCCTTGCCCATCGCGATGAACGCATCGCGCGAAGCCGGCGACGACGCAATTCGCCAATCGGTCTCTTTGTTGATGTCGAACCAAACGAGACCCTTGATGAGAGAAAAATTGCTTTTTAGCGCCGGCACCATACCCGCGATCCATTGAGCCTTGTCGCCGCCCTCTTCCGTGGACGCCATCTCGCCGATGAGGATCGGTTTGCCCTTGGTGGCGAGCTTGGCGTAGACAGCGGAAAACACCTGCGGGAATGTCTGCCATCCAGCGCCGTTGGTCGTGCCCCAATTGTAGCCGTCGACACACGTCCAATCGACGTAGGTGTCCCCCGGGTAATAGTTCAGCGTCTCATTCCAGGCGACGCGCGGCTCGTCGGTGACATTGGGGCACCAC
>Ga0193706_1000450_pt1 | contig 24387 bp, 20 predicted proteins | sample U3c1metaG_FD_160130 | JGI IMG/M metagenome (GOLD analysis project Ga0193706, IMG submission 160130) | Soil microbial communities from a riparian zone of the East river system, Colorado, United States - U3c1 | ecosystem: Environmental > Terrestrial > Soil > Riparian zone | place: USA: East River... | reverse complement strand
GATCCCGCTCGACGAGACCGACAAGCGGCTGATGAACTTGCTGCAGTCGAGCTTCCCGATCGACCCCGAGCCCTTCGCCCTGCTCGCCTCCGAGGCAGAACTCGAGCTGGACGACGTGCTGGCCCGCACCCAGCGCCTGCTCGACGGTCGCATCATCCGTGAGATCACGCCGATCTTCGACACCCGTGCGCTCGGCTACGAGTCGATGCTGGTCGCGGCGAAAGTCGACAGCGAGCATCCCCAGCGCGCCGCCCAGATCGTCAACTCGCACCCCGGCGTCTCCCACAACTATCTGCGCACGCACGACTTCAACCTCTGGTTCACGATCGCCACCCCGCCCGACTCGGAGCTGGGGCTGGCCGGCAACCTCGAGCTGCTGATGCAGGAGACCGGCGCCACCTCGATGCGCCAGCTGCCGACCCTGACCCTGTTCAAGATCAACATGAACCTGGAGATGGAGAAGGGCACCGATGCCCTCGCCGCCGCGGTCGACGCCTCTCCTCCCCGCGAACTGGACGCGCAGCCCTACGACGAGGACGACATCGCCCTGATCAAGGCGCTGCAGGGGCCGATGGCCGCGGTCGAGCGCCCCTACGACGAAGCGGCGTCCGAGCTCGGGATCAACACCGACGACCTGCTCGAGCGCCTGCGCAGCATGGTCGACCGCAAGATCCTCCGCCGCGTCGCGGCGATCCTCTACCACCGCCGCGCCGGCTTCTCGGCCAACGGCATGGGCGTCTGGGTGGTCCCGGAGGAGCAGATCATGGAGGTCGGCGGCCGCATGGCCTCCTTCCGCGGCATCTCCCACTGCTACCAGCGGCCGACCTACGAGGACTGGCCCTACAGCGTCTTCACGATGGCCCACGGTCGCTCCAAGGAGGAGTGCGACGCGGTCCTCGACTCGATCGCCGACGACTGCGAAATCGGCCCCGAGGGCCGCGCCACCCTCTACTCCTCGACCGAGTACAAGAAGATCCGGCTGCATTACTTCACTGACGATTACGCAGCCTGGGAGGCCGAGCACCGGTGAATTGCCAGCGCCGGGCTCCGGTCGCAGAGAATCAGATCGCGATGCTCCCTCCGCCCGGCTCGGCGATTTGAGCTCGTCGCAGGAGTTGTACCGGCGGGCGCTGCAGGTACTACCGGGGGGCGTCAACTCGCCCGTGCGGGCGATGCGGCAGATCGGCCGCGAGCCGATCTTCATCGAGCGCGGCGAGGGCTGCGAACTGGTCGACGTCGAGGGCAACCGCTACCTCGACTGGGTCGGGTCCTGGGGACCGTTGATCCTCGGCCACGCCGAGCCGGCGGTCGTCTCCGCCGTGATCGAAGCGGCCAAGCTGGGCACGAGCTACGGCGCCGCGACGGCGCGCGAGGTCGAGCTGGCCGAGGCCGTGGTCGCCCGGGTGTCGTCGGCCGAGATGGTGCGGATGACCAGCTCCGGGACCGAGGCGGCGATGACCGCGGTCCGCCTCGCCCGCGCCGTCAGCGGCCGCGAGGTCGTCGTCAAGTTCGCCGGCGCCTACCACGGCCACTCCGACGGCCTGCTCGCCGATGCCGGCTCTGGCCTCGCCACGCTGGGCGTCCCCGGCAGCCCGGGGGTCACGGCGGCGCAGGCGGCGGCCACCGTCGTCGTCCCCTGGAACGACCGCGAGGCGGTCGCCCGGGCGCTTCGTGAGCACCCCGTCGCGGCCCTGCTCGCCGAGCCGGTCGCCGCCAACATGGGCGTCGTCCCACCCGCCGACGGCTTCCTCGAGTTCCTCCGCACCGCGACCCGCGACGCCGGTGCCCTGCTCGTCTTCGACGAGGTGATCACCGGCTTCCGCGTCGCCCGCGGCGGCGCTCAGGAGCTCTATGGCGTCGAACCCGACCTGACCGTGCTCGGCAAGGTGATCGGCGGCGGCCTGCCCGCAGCGGCGTTGGCCGGCCCCCGGCAGGCGATGGAACGCCTCGCCCCGGCCGGGGACGTCTACCAGGCGGGAACGCTCTCCGGCAACCCGCTCGCGGTGGCCGCCGGCCTGGCGACCCTGGATCAGCTCGACGCCGCCGCCTACGAGCGCCTCGGTGTTCTCACCGACCGGCTCAGCGCCGGCCTCATCGCCCTCGCCGCCAACCGCCCGCTCCAGGTCGCTTCGGCTCCCGGCCTGACCACGCTCTTCTTCAGCGCCGAGCCGGTGCGTGACTTCGACGGTGCCCGTGCCTGCGACAGCAAGGCCCACACGCGCTTCTGCCGGGCGATGCTCGAGCGCGGCGTCTACCCACCGCCATCCCAGTTCGAGGCCTGGTTCGTCTCGCTGGCCCACGACGAGGCCAGCATCGACCGCACCCTCGAAGCTGCAGCCGAGTCGCTGGTCGAGGCGCTCCGATGATCAGCCCCTCCATCCCGTGGTTCCTTAGGCACCCATGACGTCCCAAAGGAACCACGGAAACGGAAACGACGCGCTGCGCCTGCTCGCCACCCAGCTGCGCGAGGAGGACACGCCGATCTCCCCACATGTCGTCGACCCCGCCGCCCCACCGACCTTGGGCGTGCTGGCCGCCGCCGGCCCACGCACCGCCGCGGCTCCCGCCGAGTACGCGCTGGTCGTCGAGGCGGTCCACGAGGGCTATCTCCTTCACTACGGGGAGTCGCGGCTGCTCGCCGGTCACGACGCCGACCTCGCCCTGCTCGCCGGCGACTACCTCTACGCCCTCGGCCTCGATCGCCTCGCCGCCCTCGGCGACGAGCGCGCCGTCAGCATCCTCAGCGACCTGATCAGCCGCTGCGCGCAGCTCCAGGCCGAAGGTGACCCGGGCTCGATCCCGGGCCTCTGGGCCGCCGCCGCCGGCGAGATCGCCGGCGGCACGGCGTAGCTCTCAGCTGAACCGCGAAGAGTCGATCAGGCAGTAATCGAAATCGAAGCCGAGCACGGCGTTGTTGGCGAGGTTGCCGTTGTGGGTGAGCTTGACCGAGAGCGTCTGGGCCCTCGACTTGTTGCCCGCCTTGAGGGCCTTGCCGATTTCACCCAGCAGCTTCGTCTCGCCTTCCAGGTAGCCGGTCCACTTGGCCAGCTTCGCCTGGTCGGCGGTCGGCTGGGGGACCGCCTTGATCTGCTTGACGGCCTTGCCGAAGGCGGTGGACGCCTTCGTGAACTGACCGGCGGCGACGGTGAGCTGGCCCTTCTGGATCTTCTTGCGGACTCCGGAGAGGATCTGTTCGTTGGCCTTGGTGTTCGTCTTGCAGATCGGTTCGACCTGGGTGACGTAGGTTTCACGGGTCTGTTCCGCCTCCGCAAGCGCCAGGGCGGCGGTCGCGAGCAGGGCAACCACGGTCGCAGCGAACAACTTGAAAATGCGCGGGCCACTCAGCATCTGATCGTCTCCCTGTCTCTTCCGGCCATTTGCCTTAATCTCCCCGGCCGCTCAGGCAGATAGTACCGAGGGCGGACCGCGCTGGCTTCGCTTCGGCGCCAGGGCCAACGCAATAGACTGGATAGCGAAACGCGAGCAACGTGGCTGACGACGCGGACAAGAAGAACGGGGCAGAAAAAGCCCTCCGGCCCCAGCGGGAGAAACCCGACCCTCCCGGCTACTTCGAGGGCGAGTCGATGACCCGCCGGCGCGCCTTCACGATTGCCGCCCAGGGCTTGGGCGGAGTCGCCGGCGCCGCGATCATCCTGCCGGCCGTCGGCTTCGCCGTCGCGCCGATCTTCCACCGCGGCAAGGAGCGCTGGGAGGCGGTCGGTCCGGCCGGCGATTTCGTCGAGGACACCTACCGCCAGGTCGTCTTCACGGAAACCGAGGGAATCGGCGACGCCGGCAAGACCACCGCCTACATCCGCAAGAGCTCCAAGCAGCTCGAAGAGGAACCCGGCAAGTACATCGCCGTCTCCAACCGCTGCGCGCACCTCGGCTGCCCGGTCCGCTTCGTCGAGGCCGCCGGCAACTTCATCTGCCCCTGTCACGGCGGCGTCTACGATTTCCAGGGCAAACGCATCGGTGGCCCGCCGGTCCGCCCGCTCGACCAGTTCCAGACGCGCATTCGCAACGGCCAGGTCGAGGTCGGCCCCCGCTTCAGCGTCACCTCCCAGCTCGAGCCGGTCCGCGCTCGCGACCCCGGGGAGTTCACCGGCGGGATCTGGGAATACCTCTACCCGCCGCGTCCCTCCACCTTCCCCGCGCCCTGATGCCGAAACTGCCGAAGATCCCAGACTCAGTGGTCCCCGCCCCGCTGCGTAAACCGGCCAAGCCTGGCGCGGGCGGCGGCGCCAAAGGTCAGGCTCCGACCGATCTGAAGAGCTCGCCGCCGGAGCGCCAGACGCACGTGGAGCGCCTCACCGGCCAGGCCAAAGAGGCGCCCGTCGACGTCCTCGCCTGGGTCGACCAGCGGACCGGCGCCAGCGGCTTCCTGACCGGGATGCTCTTCCGCAAGGTGCCGAAAGGGACCAACTGGTTCTACACGCTCGGCTCCGCCACCCTCTTCGCCTTCATCGTGCAGGCGGTCACCGGCGTCTTCCTGGCGATGTTCTACACGCCCTCGACCACCCAGGCCTACGCCTCGATCTCGCACATCAACAACGAGGTCCCGCTCGGGCAGCTGGTGCACGGGATGCACAAGTGGGGATCGAGCCTGATGGTAATCCTGGTCTTCCTGCACATGGGCCGCACCTTCTTCTTCGGCGCCTACAAGTACCCGCGGGAGCTGAACTGGGTGATCGGCGTCGTGCTGCTGATCCTGACGATGACGATGGCCTTCACCGGCTACCTGCTGCCCTTCGACCAGCGCTCCTTCTGGGCCTCGGTCGTCGGCATCAACATCAACGGCACCGGACCGGTGGTCGGCCCCTACCTGAGCGACTTCCTGAGGGCCGGCCCAGAGCTCGGCGCAACCACCCTCTCGCGCTTCTACTCGATCCATATGCTGCTGGTGCCCGGGGCGATCATCGCCCTGATCGGCGCCCACATGTACCTGGTCGTCAAGCTCGGCACCACCGCGCCGCCGTGGGTGCGGGGCGAAAAGCCGAAGGTCGCCGCCCCGGTCGCCCAGCTCGACGCCGGCGTCGAGAGCAACGGCCGCGGCAACGGAGCGTCCCCCTCGTGAAGCCACAGGACAAGCAGGCATACCTGGAGGAGTATGAGCTCCTCAAGAAGAAGGGCAAGCCGTTCTTCCCCTACGCGGTCCTGAAGGACTCGGCGATGGCGCTGATCGTCGTCGCCGTGGTGATCGCGATGTCGGTGATCCTCGGCGCCGAGCAGGGCCCGAAGGCGGACCCGACCACGACCACCTACGTGCCGCGTCCCGAGTGGTACTTCTTCTTCCTCTTCGAGGTCCTGCGCGTGATCAAGCCGCCGGAGCTGGTCCCGATCGCCACGATCGGCATCCCCACCATCTGCATGGCGCTGCTGCTGCTGCTGCCGTTCTATGACCGCGGGCCCGAGCGCCGTCCCGAGCGCCGCCCGCTCGCGACCACGGCCGGCTGCCTGACGATCATCGCGATGGGCTACCTCACCTACCTTGGCGCCACCGGAGGTTCGCCGACCGAGATCGACATGAAGGTCGCGCCTCAATACGAGGCCGGCAAGGAGGTCGTCGCCGGCTCCGGCTGCCTGGCCTGCCACAAGCTGGGTGAGAACGGCAACAACGGACCGGGGCCGGAACTGACCCACATCGCCGCGCGGATCCCGCGCGCCGCGATTCTGCGCTCGGTGGAAATCGGGCCGGGTATCATGCCTTCCTTCCGCGCCCTGCCGCCGAAGAAGCTCAACGAGCTGGCTGATTTCCTCTCCTCACTCGACTGAGGCACCCAGAGCCGGCGCATCTCGGCGTCCTCGGCCTCGTGGGTCTACTCACGTAGCTCCGCTACGCTCGCAGCCCCACTTCGACCTGCGTCCACCGACCTGCTTGGCTCTGGGCACCTCAGGAGGCAATTGATGGACACGATCAACGCCAATCGCCAATCGCCGGATTTCGCGGGGCAGGTCAACCGCATGTTCGATCGCGTCGCCGGCAACTACGACGCGCTCAACTCGGTGATGACGGCGGGGCTGCACCATCGCTGGCGCGAGCGTGCCGCGGACCAGGCCGAGCTGTCCGCCGGCGACTCGGCCCTGGACATCTGCTGCGGCACGGGAGACCTGGCCCTGGAGCTCGCTGGTCGGGTCAACCCCGGCGGCCACATCGTCGGCTGCGACTTCTCCGAGCCGATGCTCGACCTGGCCCGCGAGAAGGCTGCCGAGCGCCAGGCCGCGGGAGTCCGCTTCGAGTGGGCCGACGCCCTCCAGCTGCCTTACGACGGCGAGCGCTTCGACGCCGTCACGGTCGGCTTCGGGGTCCGCAACCTCGCCGACCTCGATCGCGGCCTCAGCGAGATGGCGCGGGTCCTCAAACCGGGCGGGCGCGCGGTGATCCTCGAGATCACCCAGCCGGTTCGGCCGCCGCTCTCGATCTTCTACTCGCTCTGGTTCGATCGCATCGTGCCCCTGCTCGGCTCCTTCTCGAGCGATCCGGAGGCCTACTCCTACCTGCCCGAGTCGGTCCGCAGCTTCCCCAGCCCTCTTGGGTTGGCCGAGAAGATGGACCGCGCCGGGTTCGAGCGCATTCACTACACGGTGCTTGCCGGTGGGATCATCGCGATCCACAGCGGCGTCCGCCGGTGACCCGCCGCTCGGCCGTGCCGCCGCCGGTGACGGCGGTCCTCGATGCATCGAGCCGCTGGCTGCCCTCGCGGCTGGGCGAGGTCGAGGAGCGCCTGCGCGAGACCGTTGCCGGCCACGGCGACCTGCTCGGCAAGGACGCGGCGGCGACCCTCGCGGCGGGAGGCAAGCGGCTGCGACCGATGCTGGTCCTGCTCTGCGCCGGGGATGCGGGAGGTGCCGCCTCGGTCCGTGCGGCGACGGCGATCGAGCTGATCCACATGGCGACCCTGGTGCACGACGACGTGCTCGACGAGGCGCCGCTGCGCCGCGGGCTGCCGACCGTGGCCGCCAGCTCCGGCCGCGACCGCGCCGTCGCCACCGGCGACCTGCTCTTCTCGCGCGCCTTCGCGCAGCTCTCCGACGCCGGTGACCGCCGTGCGGTCGAGCTGCTCGGCGAAGCCTCGGTGGCCCTCGCCCGCGGCGAGCTCGCACAGCGCCACGACGCCTTCGACCTGGCCGTCTCCGAGCAGCGCTACCTCGATCGCTGCCGGATGAAGACGGCGAAGCTCTTCGAGTGCGCCTGCCTGCTCGGCCACGACGACGAGCACCTGCGGGCGTTTGGAGCGGAGGTGGGCCTGGCCTTTCAGCTGCTCGACGACGTCCTCGACGTCGCCGGCCCGCCGGAGCGAACCGGCAAGGCTCGCGGTACCGACCTGCTCGACGGCACGATCACCTTGCCGCTGATCGAGGCGGCCGCGGTCGACCCAGGCATCCGCGCGGTCGACCTGCACGGTCTCGATCCCGCCGCGGCCGAGGATCTCTGCGACCGAATCGCCACCACCGGGGCGCTGGACAAGGTCAGAGTGCGCGCCCTGGAGATGGTGGCGACGGCAAAGCGGCGGCTGGACGACGCCAGCTTCGCGCCGGAACAGCGCCAACTGCTGGGTCTCGTCGCCGACGGCGTCGTCCAGCGCTACAGCTGACTCGCCGCGAGGGGGGCTCTGCGTGGTGGGGTCGGGGGTCTCTCGCGCTTGCTGGGATTTTCGCCGCGAGCCTCGCATCTATCGCTGACCGGAAGGGGCGAAAATCAGGACGCCGCGCGCGCGAGAGACCCCCGACCCCCCCAACGAAACCCCTCTCCAGCTCACAGGGTGAGCAGCTTCCGTGGGTGGGACTGCTTCCGTGATTCGGCGAGCGAACGGGTGAAGGATCGTGGGGCCTGGGACCCCCACAATCCTTCAGTCATGGCTGGAGCTTGCTGAGCTGCAAGAGCTTCCATGAACGGAACCTCTCAACGAGCAAACGGACCCTCGCCCCCTCCAACCCGAGGAGTCGGCTTCACCTGGAGGGGCACCCGACCCTCCTCGCGATGCCGTCCCTAACCCCGCCCCTTAACCGAAGTCGTCGGCGCTGATCAGGTCAGCGGCGAGCGCGGCGACGAAGGCGTCGGCCATGTCGGCCATGTTCGAATGTTCCAGCGCCTTCAGCTCGTCGGCCAGCTCATGGGCGCCGAGGTCGAGCTGCTCGTCGAATTCGTCGATCTCGCTCTCGCCATGAACGCCCTGGCAGAACCACTCGCACTCGGGGCAGCGCCGCCAGACTCGCCAGTGGGCACGGTCGCCCGCCTGCTCCCAGCAGGTCGGCTGGACCAGGCAGGAGCCGCACTCGGGGCAGATGTGCAACTGCTTGGCCTGCTGGGTCTGATTGCGACTGGGCTCTGGCATCCGTACCTATCGAACCCAATCGACGCGCACTTGATCCGCACTTTTAGAAGGGATCCACGAGAAAACCCAACTACCGGGTATCCAATTGCGCAACTCGACCTGATCCGGAGACGCTCAGACCCCGTTACCATTGGACAAATGCTCGGAAACATCGGTCCCCTAGAGATCATCGTCGTCCTGATCATCGCCCTCATCGTCTTCGGCCCTAAACGCCTGCCGGAGCTCGGCAACAGCCTCGGTAGGGGCATCCGCGAGTTCCGCAACACCGTCACCGGCGACAAATCCGATGACGACGACGAGCCCGAGGTCAAGGCGATTCGCGCCACCACGCCGCCGGCGCCCCCTGTCGAGCAGCCGGCCGAGCCCGAGGTCGTGCCCGACAAACGCAGCTGAGGCGTGACGGGATGCCCCGCCGCGTCAAGGCGGTCTCCCATGAAGATCGCCTCACCCTCGTAGAGCACCTCGACGAGCTGCGGTTCCGGATCGTCGTCAGCATCGCCGTCTTCGGCGTCGCCCTGGCGCTCTGCTTCTGGCAGAACCATCTGCTGCTGGAAATCGCGGGGGGCCCGCTGCCGGGGGATCACAGGAAGCTGCTCACCTTCGGAATCACCGAGCCCTTCACGACGACCCTGACCGTGACCGCCTACGGCGCCCTGATCCTCTCGATGCCGTTCCTGCTCTACCAGGTCTACGCCTACGTGCTGCCGGCCTTCAGCGACCACGAGCGCAAGACCGTGCTGCCGGTCCTGCTGCTCTTCCCCTTTCTCTTCCTGGCCGGGCTCGCTTTCGCTTACTTCGCGGTGATGCCGGCCGCGGTCAGGTTTCTCCTCAACTTCAACGACAGCCAGTTCAACATCCAGGTCCGCGCCCGCGATTACTACAGCTTCTTCTCGACCACGATGCTCGCCGGCGGCCTGATCTTCCAGTTGCCGCTGGCGATCCTCGCCGTCACCCGGCTCGGAATCGTCAAGATCGAGCAGCTGCGATCAAACCGGCGTTACGCCTACCTGCTGATCGCGATCGTCGCCGCGGCACTGCCGGGAGTGGACCCGGTCTCGATGCTCATTGAGATGGTTCCGCTGCTTGTTCTGTATGAGTTGAGTATCTTGCTCGCGCGGGCCTTTGGCCAGCCGGGAGAATCACAAACAGGGGCAGAGCCCTCGACCCAGGAGCCTTGAGCAGCTGATGGCAAAAAAAGACGGCGAGCGCAGAATGGTCTTCGACACCGGCGGGCGCCGTAGGGGCGTCGTCAAAGTCGTCTACGCGATCCTGGCCATCCTGATGGGCTTCAGCCTCCTCCTCGTCGTCGGTCCGGCGCCCCTCCAGGACCTCTTCGGAATCAACGAAAGCGTCAGCCGCGCCGCCGACCAGTTCGAAGAACAGGCCGAGCGGACCGAACAGAAACTGAAGAAGAACCCCGAAGACTCGGAACTGCTGCTGAGCCTGACCCGAGCCCGGATCAACGCCGGCAACTCGCTGGCGGAATCCAACCCGGAAACCGGCGAAGTCGCCTACACCCCGGAAGCCGTCCAGCAGCTCCAGGCGGCCAGCGAATCCTGGTCCAAGTACCTGAAGGCGACCGACGAACCGAATGCCGGCGCCGCCCAGGTCGCCGCCCAGGCGCTGTTCGCCTTGGCCCAGACCGCCCGCAGCGGCGCCGAAGCCGAGGGCAACGTTCGCGCCGCCGCGCAGGCCCAGCAGGTCGTCGCCGACGCCCGGCCCAGCCTCGGCAGCCTCAGCACCCTGGCGATCTACCGCCTCTACTCCTTCGATTACAAGGGCGCCGCCGAAGCCCAGAAAGAAGCGTCGACCTACGCCAACACCAAGTTCGAACGCGAAAACCTCGGCAACGAACTCGACCAGATCAGCAAACGCGCCCACGAATTCCAGAAACAGCTGACCGAAATCGAAAAGGAAGCCAAGAAAGCGCGGGCCAAAGGCGAAGGCTCGGTCGCCAATCCGCTCGCCGAAAGCAACCCGCTCGCCGCACCGTAGGTCGCTGGGAGTGGGCCGCGAAGGACTCGAACCTTCAACCTTGAGCTTAAGAGGCTCCTGCTCTAACCAGTTGAGCTAGCGGCCCAGAGCGGGGAAGTATAGGAAGCCGACGCCTTCGCGGGACGCCCAGCCCGGTCCGGGCCTAGCGAGGCGTGCAGGCCTTTTCGACGCTGCCGTCAACGATGGTCCCGTCGGCAAAGGTGAAGCGGCCATGGGTGCGGAGGATCCCGTCGGAGCAGTGGGCGGAGACGTAGCTGCGCCGCTCGCCGCCGGCGCTGAAGCGGCGGCCCACCTTGACGTCGACGTGGGTGACCGCTCCGAGCCCGGCTGCGATCGGCGGCAGGGCCAGGGTGGCGCGGTAGCGGAAGGCGCCGGGCCGGCGTTCGATCGGGACCACGATCGCGAAGGTCTGGGTGGCCGGCACGGTGGTGCGGGCGTGCAGGATCACCGTCGGATTGCCTTCCTGCGGCGGCCCGTTGAAGATGGTCAGCGGCGAGCTGGCCGGCACGGTGCCGCCGGCGAGCCCGATCGTCGCTTCGATGTGGCCGGTCCCGACGATCGCCCCAGCGCAAACCTTGCGCGCTTCGGCGACGCCGGCGTTCGCCACTCGTTCGGGCGGGCAGATCGGGACCCCGCCGGCGCTGAGGCGGCCGTCCCGGTCGAAGTCGATCACGGCTTCGTTCAGCGCCACCGGCTGGCCGCCGCCTTTGGCCGCGATGTCGAAGTGGCCTTGGAAATCGATCGGTGCGTAGCCATGGCGCGGCAGCGAGCGCGGCTGGAAGCCGCCATCGGCGCGCAGGATGATGTCGTTGACGATGACCAGGGCCCCTTCGCCGGCCGCGCTCGCCGCGAAGAGCAGCGCCAGCCCGCAGCAGAGTGCGGCGGCCTTGGTCAGCCGAGCACGTGGCATGGAGAGGTCAGGGTGCCGGGGAAGAAGCTGCCGTCGGTGAAGCTGAGGGTGCCGTGGACCTGCAGGCGCCCTCCCTCACAGTGGGCGTTCGTGTAGCCGACCGTCTTGCCACCGCGTTTCCAGGTGGTGCCGATGCTGGCCTTGGCGAGCGTGGCGGCGCCGTAGCCTTCGGCGATCTCCGGCAGCTGGATCGTGACGCGGAAGCCGTAGCGACCGTGGTGAACCCGTTCGATCGAGAACGGGACCAGCAGGGTCTTCGGCACCGGCACGGTCTCGTAGGCATGGGCGATCAGGCTCGGCCTGCCAGCTTCGGGCGGGGCGTTGAAGAAGGTCAGCGGCGTGGTCATCGTGATCGGCGCCATCCTGGGGAGGCGAACGTCCGCCTTGCCGATCCCTTCGCCGACGATCGCCCCCGCACAGCGTTTGCGCGCCACCGCGGGGGTGGTCCCGGCGAGCTTCGCCGTCGTACAGACGGGCAGGCCCTTGGTATCGACCGTGCCGTTCTTGTCGAAGACGAAGACGATCTGTTTCAGGGTTGGCGGCTGCGAACCGTCGGTGGTCTTGATCCGGGTCACGCTGCTCACGTCGACCGGCGCGTTCCCCTGCGACGGCAGGGCCCGGGGGAAGATGCTGGCGGTGGCGCTGACCACCGTCTTGTCGATTTCGATCTTCAGCGCGTAGGCGCTGGCGCAGGCGAGCAGCCCGGCAAGGCCCACGACAGCGATGGCTCTAAGCAGCGTTCTTCTCATCCCAACCCTTCAACCAGGCTAGCGCCCGGCGCGAGCCGAAGCCGCGGCCACGAGTGTCAGCCCAATCACCCCTGCAAACGTCCTTAACAGAGTCTTCCGCAAACGTTCGCTCTCTTTTGCTCCCCGAATCGCCAAACTACCCTGCGTGCCCAGGAGGAGTAGCAGGGGCCGGCCGGACTCCGCGGGAACGGATTCGGGACGGCGCCCACCGTTGACGCTGCGCCACCCGCGCGCGGTCCTGGCCGTGGCCGCTCTGGTCCTGGTGGCGCTCGGGGTGATCGGCAGCGGCGTCGAGAAGAGGCTCGAGCCGACGACGCTCAACATCCCGGGCACCGAGTCCTCGCGCTCCAACGAACTGCTGCGCCAGCACTTCGGAGCCTCGATGCCGTTCGCGATCCTGCTGCGCGGGCCGGCCGCCGAACTCGACCGCCAAGGCCCGGCGCTGATCCGGGCGCTGCGCAAGAACCCGCAGGTCACCACCCTCTCGCCGTGGGACCGGGGGTCGGTCGTCGACCTGCGCCCGACCCCGCGACGGGCGCTGATCCTGGCCGACTTCCACGTCGAGATCAAAGAGGCCGTCAACAAGACGGTGCCAAAGCTCGAACGGACCCTCGAAGAACAGATCCACGCACCGGTGCGGGTGACGCAGACCGGCTTCGCGTCGATCTCGCGGGCGCTCCAGGAGCGCTCGATCTCTGCCAGCGAGCGCGGCGAGCTGATCGCCTTCCCGTTCTTGCTGCTCGTCCTCCTGCTCGTCTTCCGCTCGCCGATCGCGGCGGCGATCCCCCTCGGGTTCGGGGCCCTGACCGTGATCTCCTCGCGCGGGATCCTCTACCTGGCCGCCTCCTGGTTCGACATCGACGCCTTCGCGCTGACCGTCTGCTCGATGATGGGGCTGGCCCTGGGAGTCGACTACGCGCTGTTAATGGTCTCCCGCTTCCGCGAGGAGCTGGCGGCGGGCCTGGAGCCGGTCGAGGCGGCGCGGGTCACGCGGCGCACCGCGGGTCGCACGACGCTGTTCGCCGGCAGCACCCTGCTGCTCTCGATGCTGGTCTCGATCTTCATCCTGCCCGGCTCGCTGCTCGCCTCCCTGGCAGGCACGCTGGCAATGGTCGTGATCCTCACCGTGACCATCTCCACCGTCCTCGCTCCGGCGGTGTTGGCCCTGCTCGGGCACAACGTCAACCGCTGGCGAGTCGGTTCGGCCCCGAACGGGCGCTCACGGCTGATGACCGTCGTAACGGCGGCCCTGCGGCGGCCGGTCCTGGCGGCCGTGCTGATCGGTGGGATCGTGCTCCTCCTCGCGTCGCCGGCAATCGGGCTGAAGACCGGTCCGCCCAGCCCCGAACAGCTACCCCGCAACGACTCGGCCCGCCAGGACGCGGAACTGATCGCCGAAGTGACGGCCCCCGGGTACGAAGCCCCCTTCTCGGTGGTTGCCGCCACGACCGAAGGCGCGATCACGGATGCGAAATACCTCGACGCGCTCGATCGCTTCCAGCACCGGCTTGCGAAGCTGCCTGGCGTCCAGGCGGTGGTCGGGCCCGGGCAGATCGCGAAGCGGGTGGCGCCGCTGCAGGAAACCGGCAACGCGCTGTTTGCCTCCGACGGCAACATCGGCCCGGTCAAGCAGCTCGGCCGGCTCGGTCGCAACCTCGGCGTGGCGGCCGGTGGCGTCGAGCAGCTGCGCGGCGGTATCACCGAAGCGAGCGACGGTGCCGGCCTGTTGGCGCAGGGGTCCGATCGGGCGGCAGAGGGAGCGCAGCTGATCGCCAACGGGCTGGGCCGGGCGACCAGCGGCAGCAGTCGGGCGATAACGGCGCTGGACAAATTCTCGAAGGGCGCCAAGCGCTTGGCCGCGGCGCAGAAGCAGGCGGCCCTGGGGGGGCTGCAGCTGAAGCTCGGGGCCCGCGACCTCGGCGGCGCGAATTTTCGCGTCAACGGGCTGAACCGGTCCCGCAAAGTCGAAAAGTCCCTCGAAGAGGACGCCAACACGACGCTGCCGCGGCTGATCGACCCGGCGAAGGTCGTCGACGAACAGCTGAAGTCGGCGCTGGCCGGGCTGCAGGGGATGACCGTCGGCAAGGAAGACCCGAACTACGGGGCGACCCTGGAAGCGGTCCGCAAAGCCGCCACCGCGGTGAGCGGCACCGACCCGATCAGCGGCGCCCCCTACGCCCCCGAATACACCGGGCTGCCGACCGAACTGGAAGCGCTGCAGGCGAACTTGCTCGAAGCCCTAGACAACTCCAAGCACGCCACCGACTGGCTGCGAACCACCCTGATCCACCTGAATGAATTCGCCAAGGCGGCGGAACGACTCTCCGCGGGGCTCTACAAAATCCAGGCGGGCGGCAACGAACTGGCAGCCGGTGCACAGAGGCTGGACCACGCCGCCCACAACCTCGGCGACGGCCTCACCAAGCTGAGCGGTGGAGCCGTCTCCCTGGTCGCGGGCATCGACCGGCTCAGCGGTGGCGCCGAAGCGCTGGAAGACGGACTGGCCGAAGCCGCGCAGCGCTCGGCGCCGCTGCAGAGCGGGCTAAAGCGCGCCAGCGTGCAGGTCATCACCGGCAAGGCCCGGATCAATCGCCAGGCGCGCCGGGCCGGTCAAGGATCGCCGAACCTCTTCAACTCCGGCTACTTCGTCCTCTCGGCGCTGGATGGGGCGCCGCCGCGCGCCCGTGAAGCGGCCGGCACCACCATCGACCTGCGCCACGGTGGCCAGGCGGCGACGATGCTGGTGATCTCCCGGTACTCGTTCAACACGCCGGGCTCGATCGCGCTCAACAAGCGGCTGGACAAGGAAGCCGCGGCGCTGGCTGACGAAACCGGCCTGTCGACCGGCGTCGCCGGCGGCGCCGCCCAGCTCAACGACTACAGCCGGGTCACCCGCGACACGATCCCGATCGTGGTGGCGGCGATCACGCTCGCCACCTTCCTCGTCCTCGTCCTCGTCCTGCGGTCGCTACCGCTGGCGGCGCTGGCGGTCGGTCTGAATCTGCTCACGGTGGGGGTCGCCTTCGGCATCCTCACGGCGCTCTCCAAGCTTCCTGCCGGCGTGCCGCTCGGCGGCCACGAATTCATCGACGCGGTCGGTGCGGTGATGATCTTCGGGATCGTCTTCGGGTTGTCGATCGACTACGCGGTGTTCCTGCTGATCCGCATGCGCGAGCACTACGACGTCCACGGCGACAACGCCGCCGCGATCGAGTTCGGCCTCGAGAAGACCGCCCGGGTGATCACCGGCGCGGCGGTGATCATGATGGCGGTCTTCATCGCCTTCGCAGGGTCCTCGCTGGCGACGGTCAGTCAGCTCGGAGTGGGACTCACCGTCGCGGTGATCCTCGACGCCACGGTGGTGCGGATCGTCCTGCTGCCGGCGCTGATGCTGCTGATCGGGGACCGGGTCTGGTGGCTGCCGCGCAGCCTCGATCGCGTTCTCCCCAAGTTCGACGTCTGAGCCGCGCCTCCCCGCCGTCTCGGAGTGCGCGTTGATTTAGAGTTAAGTACCCGCTGGTCGCGCACTTGTCCGGGGGTGGCTCGGATACGATTCGCCCGCTCGTTCTACCGGGTCGGAGGGCCGGTAGAACGTACAAGCGACGACCCGTGGCTGCCAATTCTTCAGGCGAGGAGAAAGGCTCGGCGCCCAGCCGGGGGGTCACCCCCGCCCGAATTGCGGTCATCGCGGCTCTCGCGGTCGCCGTAATCGTCCTTGCCGTCGTCCTCCTCAGCGGTGGCGGCGGCCACAAGTACACCCTCGTGTTCCAGAACGCCAGCCAGCTCGTCCCGGACAACCAGGTGCTGATCGGCGGCTCGCCGGTCGGCTCGGTCGAAAGCATCGAACTCAGCGACGACAACCTCGCCGAGGTCAACGTCGAAGTCGAACAGGAGCTGCACGAGGGGACGACGGCCGTGGTCCGCGCCACCTCGCTCTCGGGTGTCGCCAACCACTACGTCTCGATCAGCCCCGGGCCGAACAGCAGCCCGGCCCTCGACGAAGGCGCCGAAATCGGCCTCGGCTCCACGACCACGCCGATCGACATCGACCAGTTCTTCAACACCTTCCCGCCCTCGGTGCGCAAGGGCCTCAGCAACTTCATCAAGGGCAACTCCTCGATCTACGCCGGCCAGGGCCCCGCCGCCAACGACGCCTACAAGTACTTCGGCCCGGCCCTCAACCGCACCGACGCCTTCGTCAAGGAACTCAACGCCGACCAGCGCCTCTTCGCGCGCTTCATCGTCAGCTCCAGCAAGCTCTCGACCACGGTCGCCGCGCGCGGCGAACAGCTCTCGAGCGCGATCACCAATGCCAACACGGCCTTCAGCGCGATCGCCACCCAGAACGTCGCCCTCGACCAGACCCTGCGGCGGTTGCCACCGGTCATGCGCCAGGCCAACACGACCTTCGTCAACCTGCGGGCCGCGTTCGACGATCTCGACCCGCTGGTCGAAACTTCGAAGCCGGCGACCAAGAACCTGGCCCCGTTCCTCGCCGAACTGCGGCCGGTCCTCTCCAAATTCGTGCCCTTCATCCGCAACCTGAGGCTCACTACCGCCAGGCCGGGGAAGGCGAATGACGCCAACGAACTGCTGGCGGTGCTGCCTACCGTGCAGGAACGGGCGGCGAGTACCTTCCCGCACGCCGAAGCCGCGATCGCCGCCTTCCAGCCGAACCTCAACTTCGCCCGCGCCTACACGCCGGACCTCTTCAACGGGCTCGGCAAGATCGGCCAGGCCGCCGGCTACTACGACGGCAATGGGCACTACCTGCGAGCGGCGACCGCGGTCCAGAATCTCTTCCAGGACAACGCCGGCACTCTCGAAGCGATTCCGAAAAGCAAGCAATACGAAGCCTTCGGTGGGTCGGCCCCGGTTCACCGCCGCTGCCCGGGCGGCGCCACCCAACGGGCGGCCGATGGCTCCAACCCCTTCGTGGATCCGCCGTCGAGCGGCAGCATCGACTCCTCGGAATGCAACCCCGCCGACCTGCCCCCCGGACGATGATCCGACGGCTGATAATCGCGGCGGCGTTGGTCGTGGCTGTGGTCGTGGTCGTCCTGCTCGTCTCCGGCGGGGGAGGCAGCAGCAGCAACTACCTGATCCGCGCCGTCTTCGACAACGGTGCCTTCATGGTCACCGGCGAGCAGGTCCGAGTTGCCGGCGCCAACGTCGGCACGATCGAATCGGTCGACGTCTCGATGCCAGGGGAAAAGGTCGCCTACCGCAAGGGCAAGCCCGTCGCGGTGCCCGGCAAGGCGATCATCGTGATGAACATCAGCGACCCCGGCTTCCAGGACTTCCGCAGCGACGGCGGCTGCCAGATCCGCCCGCAGTCGCTGATCGGCGAGAAGTTCGTCGACTGCCGTCCGACCCTGCCGCGGGCGCCGGGCTCACCGGCCCCGCCGCCGTTGAAACAGATCCCGTCCGGGCAGCCGGGCGCCGGGCAGTACCTGCTGCCGCTCGGCAGCAATGGCGCCAGCGTCGACCCGGACCTGATCAACGACATCCAGACGCTCCCCTACGCGCAGCGCTTCCGGCTGATCTTCAACGAACTGGGCGCCGGCCTGGCCGGCCGCGGCGACGACCTCGAAGTGCTCGTCAAGCGCGCTAACCCGGTCCTGCGCGACGTCGACCGCCTCTTCGGGATCCTCTCCGCCCAGCGCGACCGCCTCGCCCAACTGGCCAGCGACTCCGACGCGATCCTGCAACCGCTCGCCCGTGAGCGCGCCCATTTCGCCGGCTTCATCACCAATTCCGGCGCCGCGGCGCAGGCCAGTTCCGAAAAAGGCGCCCAGCTCGAAGCCTCGCTGCGGAAGTTTCCCACCTTCCTGCGCGAGTTCCGCCAGACGATGCGCAGCCTGCAGGGCTTCTCCGACGCCGCCGCCCCGGTCTTCACCGATCTCGGCAAGGCCGCTCCGTCGCTGACCGACGCGACGCGGACGCTGACCCCGTTCTCGGAAGCGACGACGGTGGCGCTGAAGAGCCTCGGTGAGAGCGGAGAGGCCGCCGGGCCGATCTTCCAGGAAGCCGAGCCGATCGTTCGCAAGGCGGCCGTGCTCGCCAAGTCCGGTGTCGTGCCGACCACCGAACTGGCCAAGCTCTTCACCAACCTCAAGCAGACCGGTGGCTGGAACGGCCTGGTTGACTTGATCTACAACTCAACCGCCGCGCTCAATGGCTTCGACCAGTACGGCCACTTCGGCCGCACCCACATCGCGCTCACCAACTGCATCGACTACACCGCCGAAAGGGCCGGCGCCAGCGGCTGCTCGGCACGGTTCACCGGACCGAACCACAGTGAAGGCGGCGCTGCCGGCACCAGTGCCGCCGATCTGATTCGCCTTCTGCGGGGTGAGCTGGAAGAGGAAACCGGCGGCACCGCGGCTGGTCCGGAAAGCAGTAGCGGGCCGACGACCGGGCTCGGACCCGCCGGGGCGGCCGGCGGCGGCACCAGCGGCATCGCGAACGCGGCCAAGACCGGCGGCACCGCCCCACTCCTCGACTATCTACTGGGACCATGAGAAACCGCAGCGGAATACAGGGAGTGGCGAGCAGCCCGATCCTGGTCGGGGCGGTGACGATCCTGGTCGTCATCGTCGCGGTCTTCCTGGCCTACAACGCCAACAACGGCCTGCCCTTCGTCTCCACCTACAACCTCAAGGCCAAGGTTCCCAACGCCGATGCCCTGGTAAAGGGCAACGAGGTGCGGATCGGCGGCGTCCGGGTCGGCATCGTCAAGTCCGTGGTTCCGGTCCAGGAGAAGGACGGCCACGTCGCCGCCGAGTTGACGCTCAGCCTCGACAAAAACGCCGAACCGCTGCCGGTCGACTCGACGATGACGATCCGGCCCAAGTCGGCGCTCGGCCTCAAGTTCCTGCAGGTGACGCCCGGCGATTCCTCGAAGGGCTTTGCCGCCGGGGGAACGATTCCGCTCGCCGCCTACACGCCCGAACCCGTCGACATCGATGAATTCTTCGACATGTTCGACGAACCGACCCGTCTGGCGATCCGCCAGAACCTGGCCGGCTTCGGCAACGCCCTGGCCGGCCGCGGGCCGCAGCTGAACGAAGCGATCGGGGCTCTGCGGCGCCTGGTCGTCAACGGGCAGCCGGTGCTGCGCAAGATCGTCGAACCCAGCACCAACTTCGGCGGCTTCTGGCGCGCGCTCGAGGACCTCTCGGCCACGGTCGCGCCGGTGGCCGAGACCCAGGCCAGCCTCTTCGTCGCCCTCGACCGCACCTTTGCCGCCTTCGCCCGCGTCTCCCGCCCCTACATCCAGGAAACGATCGAAAAAGGCCCGCCGACCCTCGACGCGGTCAACGCCGACCTGCCGGCGGTCCGCCCCTTCTTCCACGACTCGGCTCGCTTCTTCAGCGCCCTCGCGCCGGGGGCGAAGGCGCTCGGCGAGACCTCGCCGATCATCGCCGAATCCCTCCATGCCGGCGTCCCCGCGCTTAACGCTTCCCCGGTCGTCAACAACCAGCTGCAGCCGACGGCCGAAGCGCTGGTCGACTTCCAGAATTCCGCCGGAGTCTTTAACGGCCTCGACCTGCTGGTGGACACCAACGAACTGCTCAAGCCGGCGCTCAGGTTCATCGCGCCCTCGCAGACCACCTGCAACTACATAACGCTCGCCTTCCAGAATCTGGCCAACTCGAGCAGCGAAGGCAATAGCAAGGCGCGCTGGCTCAACTTCATCTCCTATGAGCCCGCGGAAGGCCCCAACAGCGAGGGCACTCCCGCCTCCGCTCCCGCCAACGGGCCCGGCAGGGAAAACCACCTCCACTTCAACCCCTTCCCCAATACCGGGGCGCCAGGGCAGCCGAATGGTTGCGAAGCCGGCAATGAGCAGTACACCCCCGGCAAGACCGTCATCGGCAACACCTCGGTCTTCGGGACGACCACCCGTGGGCAGGAAAGCAAATGAGCCGCCTCCCCGAGCGCGACACCAGGCAGGGCGCCACCAAGCGCCGCTTCGCGTGGCGACCCAGCAACGCCGCGATCGCGATCGTCTTCATTCTCATCTTCACGGTCGGGCCCTACCTGGCCTTCACCAAACATGTTCCCTTCACCAGCTATGGCTACGAACTGAACGCGACCTTCGCCAACTCCGCCAACGTCGCGCTCAACTCGCCGGTGCGGATCGCCGGCGTCGAGGTCGGCAAAGTGATCTCGACCAGCCGCGACGGCAACGCGACCAATGTGACCTTCACCGTTGACGGCTCCGGCCAGCCGATCCACACCGATGCCTTCGCCTCGATCCGGCCGCGGATTTTCCTCGAGGGCAACTTCTTCGTCGAACTCGATCCCGGCAGCCCCAGCGCGCCGGACATGGACAGCGGCGCCACGATCCCGGTTAGCCGCACCTCGACCGCCGTCCAGCTCGACGAAGTGCTGACCGCGCTGCAGTCGCCGACGCGCGCCGATCTCAGCCGCCTGCTGGAGGACTACGGCACGGCGCTGACCCACAAGCCGAGCGCCGCCGAAGACGCCACGCAGCTCCCGGAGGTGCAGGGCAAGAGCGGCGCTGAAGCCCTCAACGGCGCCCTCAAATACGGCGGCGATGCCGGCCGCTACAGCTCCCAGGTGACCAACGCCTTCCTCGGCACCCAGCAGCAGGATCTCTCCCGCCTCGTCGCCGGCGCCGGCCGCACCTTCGGGGCCTTTGCCAGCCGCGAGGCCGACCTGCAGGGGCTGATCGACAACTTCAACACCTTCACCGGGGCCCTGGCGACCCAATCGGCCAACCTCTCGACGACGATCAACCTGCTGGCTCCGACCCTGAGCACCGCCCGCACCTCCCTGGTCAGCCTCAACCGCACCCTGCCGCCGCTGCGCACCTACGCGATCGAGCTGACCCCGGCAGTGGCGGAGCTGCCCGGCTTGATCAGCGCCTCGAAACCATGGTTGGCCCAGACCCGCCCGCTGCTCTCCGGCAAAGAGGGCGGCGGCGTCGCCAGGCTCTTGGCGGAATCGACGCCGGGCCTCGCCGGGGCAGCTCAGGCCGGTAAGGAAACGACGCTGCCGCAGTTCAACCAGCTCAGCCTCTGCACGACGAAGGTGTTATCCCCGACCTTCAACCAGACGATCGAAGACCGCTTCAGCACCGGCGGCCCGAACTACCGCGAGTTCCTCTACAACCTCGTCAACTTCGCCGGCTTCAGCCAGAACTACGACGGCAATGGGCCCTACATCCGCACTCAGGTCGGCGGTGGGCCTCTGCTGGTCGGTGAACCGAGGCCGCAAGGCAACCCGGACACCTTCAGCGACCAGATCAACTACTCCCACGTGACCGTGGAACCGCTCGGAAATCAACCACAACTGGCCAAGAAGCCGCCGCTGAAGCCAGAAGTCCGTTGTTACACGAACCCGGTTCCGGACGTGAACGGGCCACTTGGACAGGTCGGCGCACCGACTCCTTCGGTCGGGGGTGTGGGCGGATGAGCGAGCCGACTCCCAAGACCAACCGCTGGGTCCACTTCCGGGCCTGGCTCTCGCGCCAGTCGCGGGGACATCGCAAAGACACGATCGCGATCATCGTCCTGGCGATCGCCGGCGTCGTGATGATGCTCGGCATCTTCACCCAGCAGAAGGCTTCGCTGCCGTCGTGGCTGCCTTTGGTCGGCGAAGAATTCGAACACATCACCGCGGAGTTCTCGACCGCCCAAGCGGTCACGCCGGGCCAGGGCCAGTCGGTCGACATCGCCGGGATCCAGATCGGCAAGGTCACCTCGGTCGATCTCGAAGACGGCCATGCGGTCGTCGGGATGGACATCGTGCCCGAATACATGCAGCTGATCCACCCCAACGCGACCTTCCTGCTGCGACCGAAAACGGGCCTCAACGACATGATCGTCGAGGTCGAACCGGGTACCGGCAAGAAGTCGATCGAAGGGGGCGCCAACTTCACCCTCGCCCAGACCGAACCGAACACCAACCTTGATGCCTTCCTGGCGACGCTCGACAACGACACGCGCCAGTACCTGCAGCTGCTTGTTGCTGGCGGGGCCCAGGGCATCGGCGGCCGCGGCAAGCAGCTCTCCAATGCCTTCCGGCGCTTCCAGCCCTTCGTCCACTACACCGCGAAGCTGAACAAGGTCGTCGCCGAGCGCCATGTCGCCCTCGCCAACGTGATCCACAACTTCGGCGCGCTGACGACCGAACTCGGCCGCCACGATGCCGAGATCAAGCGCTTCGTCACCTCTTCCGATGCCGCCCTCGGCAACTTCGCGAACCAGCAGCAGGCGATTCAGGATTCGCTGCGGGAATTCCCGGCGGCGCTGCGAGCGGGGAACGCCGGCCTCGCCAGCTCTAAGCGCTTCTCCGACGCTGCCTATCCGGCCCTGACCGGCCTGATCCCGCAGGCGCAGGCGTCGGTTCCGGCCTTCAAGGCGACCGAGCGCATGTTCAGCCAGACGGCGGGCCCGATCCGGGATCAGATCCGACCGTTCACCCGCGAAATCCGCCCCCTCCTGACCCAGACCAACGAAGCTTCGCGGCCCTTCGAAAAGACGGTCCGGGGCTTCGGCAACTCGATCGGCGCTTTCAACACCTTCTTCAACGAGCTGGCGTATAAGCCCAAGGGGTCACAGCAGAGTTATCTCTTCTACCTGCCATGGCTGAACCACGACTTCAACGCGGCCTTCAACCTCCAGGATGCCGGCGGCCCCGTGCTGCGCAGCCTGGTCTCGATCAGCTGCACCGGGTCGTTCGTCGGGTACGGATCGATCGCACCTGTCAAGCCCTTCATCAAGACCCTCCTGGAAACGATCAGCGTGCCTCGCTATACCGAAATCCCCCTCGCAAAATCGAAAACCGGCAAATGCGAACTAATAGAAAACCCGAACGCTGAATGAGCAAGCGCGCCCCCAGCACTACGCAGCTCCTGGTGATCGCCGGCTTCGCGCTGTCGTGCTTCGGGATCCTGCTCTTCCTCTGGGTCACCTTCGGCGGCCCGACGCCGTTCCGGGCGAAGCCGTACGAGATCAAGGTCCCCTTCAACGAGGCCACGCAGCTGGCCGAACAGTCAGACGTGCGCATCTCCGGCGTCAACGTCGGCAAAGTCCAGAACATCGCCCTGGCGCCGAATGGCAAGCAGGCGCTGGCTACCGTCGACATCGACAACAAGTACGCGCCCCTGCCCGAGTCGACCCGCGCGATCCTCCGCACCAAGACGCTGCTCGGCGAGACCTACATCGAACTGACCCCCGGCGATAACGAAGGCCCCGAGCTCGCCGATGGCGGCACCGTGCCCGAGGCCAACGTCGCCGAATCGGTCCAGCTCGACGAGATCTTCCGCACCTTCGATCCCGAAACCCGCGCCGCCTTCCAGAGCTGGATGCAGGAAGCCGCGGTCGCGATCAACGGTCAGGGCCAGAGCCTCTCCTACGCGATCGGCGAGTTCGAACCCACCTTCACCGACCTCGACAAGCTATTTCGCGTCCTCGATACCCAGCGCGTCGCGGTCGGTCAGCTCTTCCGCAATGGCGCCACCACCTTCCAGGCCCTGCGCGGCCGCGAAGGGGAGCTGGCGAGGCTGATCCAGAGCTCCAACGCCGTCTTCCAGACCACCGCCCAGCGCGATCGCGACATCGAAGCGCTCTTCCGCGCCTTCCCGACCTTCCAGGATGAGTCGAGGCTGACGCTCAACCGGCTCAAAGCCTTCGCCGTCAACACCGATCCGTTGATGCGCCAGCTCGTGCCGGCCGCCGAACAGCTCTCGCCGACCCTGATCGCGTTCGCCAAGCTGGCACCGGAAGCAAAGGGCTTCTTCGAAGGCCTGACCACGGTGATCGCCCATGCACCGACCGGCTTCCCCGCCCTGCGCAGGCTGTTCCGTGACGACTTCCCGCCGCTGCTGCGCGCGGTGGATCCCTTCCTGCGCAACTTCAACCCGATCTTCACCGGCCTCAACCTCTACAAAGGCGAGGTCACCTCCTTCTTCGGCAACATCGCCGCCTCCACCAACGGCGAATTGCCCGAAGAAAACGCCAACGGCGAAAAGACCCACTTCCTGAGGGCGATGGGTCCCCTGAATCCGGAATCCGTGACGACGTTCGGCAACCGTCTGACCACGAACCGCAACAGCGCCTACAGCCCACCCCGCTGGGCCGCCGGCCTGCTCGCCGGCCTCCCTGGCTTCAACACCAGTCAGTGCAGCTCTGGAATCACCGCCACTCTCGACCCCGACGCCGCCACCAGCGACGCCCTCAAGGAACGCACCGCAAAAGGCGACACCAAAGAAGCGGAAGACCTCTTCAACCGCCTCAAGAAATACGCCTTCGCGGAACAGAGCAGCACCGGCTCGGTCCCCGCCCCCGCCTGCACCCAGCAGGAACCGCTCAACCCGATCTACGGCACCGGCCCGGCGACTACCTACCAACATACGTTCGAA
>Ga0193706_1000449_pt1 | contig 24392 bp, 17 predicted proteins | sample U3c1metaG_FD_160130 | JGI IMG/M metagenome (GOLD analysis project Ga0193706, IMG submission 160130) | Soil microbial communities from a riparian zone of the East river system, Colorado, United States - U3c1 | ecosystem: Environmental > Terrestrial > Soil > Riparian zone | place: USA: East River... | reverse complement strand
TGGTGGAGTCGATCTGCAGCTGCGCGGTTCTTTGATCGACGTCGAAGGCCGAGCGGATCACGATCGTGCCGAGGTCAAAGGGGCCCACCGTGGCGGCGTTGATCGTCACCAGCGAGAACGGTGAGTCGTGATAGGGGCCGGCCAGGTAGATCCGCCCGGGGGCGTAGGTGAGTGCCTGGCCGACCCCGTAGCCGGTGTCGGTGCGGCCGACCTGGCTTGCCGCCGGGCAGGAGGGGTCCTCATCCTCGGCGACGCCGCTGTTGTGGCGAGCGGCTTCGATCGCCTGCTCCGGGCAGAACGGTACGCCAGCCAGTTTGGCGGTGATCCCCTTGGGCAAGGTCAGCGAGTAGGACGTGATCTCCTGTTCGGTGTCCTTCCGGGTCAGGTGCACGTAGTAGGGCGTGTAAGAGCCGACGTTCGCGTTGACGCCGCCGCTCGCCACTTCCGGTGCAAATGACGGCGGTCCGCTGGGACAGGGACCGGCATCAACGCCCGTTTCGATCGGCGAGGTGGTGGTGAGGACCTTGGCGGGAACTTCAAGCGCCCAAGGATCGAGGGTGAGGGTACTGATCGCGGGGCCGCACTGAGACGGGGAGATCAGCGGTGCCCTTTGCCCGGATCGGAAGTTGACCTCGAGGTCCGTATAGGGCAGCTGCGGCAGATCGTCGAAGGTCGCCGTCAGCGTGCCGTTGCCAGGGTTCGGGGTGAGCTTGCCCGGGATCCGGAAGAGCAGGCCGCGATCGGCCGACTTGGCGACAAGGTAGACGGCGATCAGTGAATCGAAGGGGTTGTCATATGGCTTCGCGAGGTAGATCGAGCCGTGCAACTGTTTTTCGAAGTACGGCAGACCGACGATGAAGTCGCCGATCTTTGCGGCGTTCGGACAGCCTGCCCCGGGCGCGTTGAAGGGGGTTTCGGCCGCCAGCTGGGCCGGCGAACAGGTACCAAGGCCGGCTCCGAGGGAGGGATTGAGGGTAACCCCGGACGGTAGCTGCACGGTCACCTGCTTTGCCAGGGCCTGAATCCGCCCGCGCGGGTCTGATTGATTGGTGTCTTCGTTGTAGAAGCGGTAGGCATAGCCGGTCGCCGACGACGCCTTTTTAACCGAAAGCTGGCCTGCCTGCAGGAGGTTGAATTCCATCGCCCCACAGCCGGACAGAGATGCTGGGGCTTCGGAGCCGACCCGTTCCGGGCCGTCTGCCTGCCAAGAGCTCGCGGACGCTTCGAAGGCAAGGGGAGCACCGCAGGCGCTGGGGAGGGTGACGAAGGCGCGGGGCTCGGTGGTCAGCGGCTCACCTGGTGAACATTTGCCCCAGGCAAAGGCCGGATCCTCCTCGTCTAGACAATTACCGCGCTCCGGGTTATGGGAGGCATCCCAGGGCACCCCCCAGAGCGAGACGCTCACCGACTGGAGCTTCAGGCCCTGGGGAACTTCCGAATCTTCCAGGGACATGTTGCCGCCGGGGACATCGTCCCGAATCGACATGTCGAAGGCGAGTGGATAGCCGAAGGGAGCGGCACCGAACCGAGCCGCGTAGCCCGCCCAGGGCTGTAAGTTGAAAAGGCCGAAGGTCCGCGTCTTGCCGCCATCGAGTCCGCTACTCACTTGAAGCGTTCCCACCTGGGACTGATCCGGGCAACTCTCCCCGGATTCGCTGCCGGCGACGAAGGGGGTTACGCGCGGGGTTCCGAATTCCGCATCGGAGCAGAGGCGACCGTTGCCATTGGCGGGGTTGAGCAGAAGGCCCGGGGGCAGACCGAAGGTTGCGCTGTGGACGTCTCTCTCCCCCCCGGTCTGGTCGAGGGCGAACGAGAGGTCCACCTGGTAAGGGTGCGAGCCTGCCAAGGTCGCCGGAGCTCCCCCGTCCGCCCAGGCAGCGGCGCTGAAGCTCGCTGCACCGGCCGCGAAGGTGGAGGCCGATCTAGCCCGACTGGCGGAGGGAGCAGCCGTGTTCAGCCTCCTATTCCCAGACCGAGCCGGATCGGGGACGGTCGAAGGCCCGTGTTCCGGTAGGGCGAGAGACGAACCGTCAGCCCGCCTCTTTCCGGCCGAACCGCGATGTCCATGCTTGTCGCGACGATGCTTGGCTCTTTCGCGGCGGTCATAACGAGCGTAACGAGGCTTGGGATTACCGTGGCCGCCGAGGAGCGTAGTCAAGGTGGGATCAGGCGGTTCAGGTGGTAACACCTGGCAAGCATCGCCTTCGCATTCGGCGGCTGCCCCACCAGGGCCACCGATCGAGACGGTCGGAAAGAGCAGGCCGCTGCCAAGCAAGGGCGGCTGAAATTTAGAGGCAAGCGGAGAGGCGGTGGTCGCCGATCCGGGGCCGTAGGCGTAGAGGGCGGCGCGATGCGTGTTTCCCGAGGTCACGTAGACGCGACCCTGCGTGGCGCCACCCGAGTTGTCCACGGCAATCCCCGAGGGACCACCGTCGATCACGTCATATTTGAGGTGGCCCAGGTATGAGCCGGTGGATTCGAAAACATCGACCCTGCCCCGAGGCTCCTCGGTATGGGCAGGCTGGGCGTCGTCGAGAACATAGACAGCGCCACTGGCATCATCGACGGCGATTGAGGAATCGACCAGCGAGCTGAAACCTCCCGGCGGACCCGAAATTTCTTCGACTGGCTGTTCGGGATCGATCCCAGGGTTGTAGACCTTGACCGTGTCGGAGCCAGCGTCGGGAATATAGAGATCGCCTGCGGTCGGGCCGTACCCGGAGACGGCGATCCCGTAGCCGTCGACAAGCGAGGCAGCGCCGATTTCTCTTGACAGAGCTCCACTTGCTTCGTACTCGACCACGTGGTCCCGCGCATCCACGAAAGGGTGGTCGGATACAGGTTCGACTGCGACTCCGGTCGCTTCGGCTGAGCCCTCGAGCACGGCGACCGTCGCGGCCGAGGCAGGCGCCGGAAAGCGGGCAACGTTGCGGTGGTAGTTATTCAGATAAAGGGTGCCGGCGGAATCCAGAGCCAGACCGCAAGGATCGTCGTATGCGCGTGTATGAGGATTGGGTTGACCGGCGGCCGTCAACGGCTGGTCGACGTAGGCGACATCAGAGTTGAAGACGTCGACGGCTCGGTGGTAGTAATCGGACAGCCAGATGTCCGCCGATGAATCGACGGCGATACCGCAGGGGCCGTTCAGATAGCCCAACGGAGGTGGCACCGGACTCGCAGGCGCGGACGGCGGAACCGGCGAGAAAATGTACAGCGGATCGCTGGAGGCGGCCAGGGCTTTGGGCGCCGCGAAGAGCGTGGCACAAAGGAAGAGGATGGCAACCCCGCCTCGCCTTCCGAGGCGGGGTTGCCATCGACGGATGCCTATCGTGTGACCGGTGTCCACCTAACCCGTCGCTTCGCGTACATGCAGAGCGAGGCGGTGGCTTTGCCTACGACGGCGCTTTTTCCCGTGCCTGTGGCTACGGTGCTTGCTGCACTTAGCGCCTCTGAGCGGCAGCCGCAGTTCCGTCCTCTTGCCGTTATGGGCATTGAACACCCCGCTCACCTGGTGGGTTCCGCGACAGATGTTGGTCGAATTTTCCAGCAAGCCCTTCTTGCCCCCGGGCATCGAGAGCACGAACTTCGAGACCGGCAGATCGGGCACCCCTTCAAAGGTGGTGCGAAGTCCCTCGTTAACACTGTCGATTCTTGCTGCCACGTCAATCGCCAGGGGCTGGAAGGGAGGGCCGTGCAGGGCCACCACCAAGTCCGGCAGCTTATGGTTCGAGGAGCGAAGAATGACCGGTCCTTCGAGCGTGTAATCGACCAGCGGGCTTTGGGCTATCGCGTGCCCGTATATCGAGCCCGGCGGGCAGGCAGAGCCGTTGCCGTCGCCTTCGGCGAACTGCACACGGGTGCAGACGGTGTGGATGTGACCCTGGTCTAAAAACTCAGAATGGGGAAGGGCGACCGCGGCTTCGGAGATGTTCGCGTTGCCCGGCGGCATCTGCACCACGCCGCGAAGCGCCGGGTGCCCGCCACGCTTGGTCGAACCGAACAGTCGGATGCCTAGCTTGGGCTTGAACCCTAGGCTCGAGCACTCGGCCAGCTGGAAGCGATTCGAGAGAGAGGCAATTTGCCCCATGATCGACGTAAGCCGGCCCGAGAAGCTCGAGGGGTCACAGCTGGTTCCGTTGCGGGTGAAGTCAGGGCGGTCGAGCAGGATGCGCACCGATCTCACGTCCAGAGGGATGCCCTTCAAGATGTGAGGAATTTCGTCGGATTCCGCAGTGACCTGCCCGGTGTTCTGATCAACCCGAAGGGCCGTGCGTACCACCACCGTGCCGAGGTCAAAGGGGCCGGCGACGGCCGGGGCGACGACCGCCAAACTCAAGGGGGCGCCCTTATAAGGGCCGGCAAGGTAGACGCTTGCCGTGGCGTTGAAGGGCGCCGGGCCGGCGCCGGCGGCGATGTATGCGTGGCCTATTTCGCTGTTCGCCGGGCACGACGGGTGTGCCTGCTCTTCCTTGCCGATCTTGGCCGCAGCCGTGGCCAGGGCCGCATCGGAACAGATGCCGACCCCGGCAAGCTTCCCGACCAGCCCTTGAGGCAGGGCCAGCGTGACGCGAGAGAATTCTTCGGTGCCGTCAGCGCGGCTCAGATCGACGACGGTTGGCGTGGATGCACCGGCAATCGGCGACACCGAGCCCGCATCGAGCGTCGGCGTGTTGACGGGCTGACAGCTGCCGGACGGGCCGCGAGAGATCGCCCAGGAGTCCCGCAGATCCACGGGGGTGGTCGGGGCCGAGTACGGGGTCAGCGCCGCCGTGGTCGTGTATTCGTTGCAGCTGCTTGGAGTGCGAAGGGTCGCATGCGGCCCCTGCTTGAGGTGCACCAGGAAGTGGGAGAACGGCAGCTGCGGAGCATCGGTGATCGTCGTCGTCAACTGTCCGGTCACCGGGTTGCTCTCGACTCTGCCGGCCAACTTGACGATCACGCCGCGCTCTTCGTCGTTCGCGACAAGGTAGATGGCCAGGAGTGATTTGAAGGGGTTGTCGTAAGGCGTTGCCAGGTAAACCGAGCCCGGCATCGGCGCTTCCAGGAGCGGCGTGTCAACTTCGACGCTGCCGATTCGCGATGATTCCGGGCAAAGGGGCACTTCTTTCGTGAAGTGCTGCGGACTGACTCCCTGGGGAGTCGTCAGCCCGATCTGTTCAGGCGTGCAGGCGTCGAGCCCGTTTGCCCCGGATGGGTTGATCGTCAGGCCCGCCGGCAGAGTCAACGTCGTGTCCTTGAGGTGCGAACTGGCGATACCGCAGTCATATTGGGGTTCGTTAGGCGGCGGCGTCGGCGTGATTGCTGCGCAGCCTTCGTGCTGGGGCGTGCCCACGTCGACCTCGAGGCCGGAGGGTGAGTCGGCGACATCGGACGTCGGCCTGACCTTGATGCCAGGTTCGAAGGGCACCTGATCGCAGCCGGTGGGCTGCGCGGCAGTGCTGGAAGTTTCCGCCCAATGTTCGGGCTGCTCCCACGAGCGTCCTTTGATCGTCAGCGTGATCGGCCCGGTCGAGCAGTTCGTCGGTGCGCTGAGGAAAGGCCGTGGTTCGCCTTCGATGTGACCGCCCAAAGTTCCGAGTTCGTTGAAGCGCTGGGGGTCATGCACCGGATCATGGGGTACGCCCCAGAGCGTGAGCGTGCTCCCGCGATAGGCGAGAATAGGCTCAGGGATGTCCTCCACGTTGATCCGCAGTCCGTAGTCGGATTCGCTGCGCACTTCCGGGACGAGTAGGGCGGTAAAGCCAAAACTTTTAAAGCCGAGCAGCCCCGGCTCACCGGGAGATGGGACCAAACTCGAGACCGGACTGTAGAAGTTCTGGGTGCAGCAACTATTGGCCCCCGTCTGGGTGATGGTGCTGCCGACTTGGCTCTCCGGAGGGCAGTTGCCGGTCAAGGTCAACTGGAACTGGGCCTGCGAGCAGCGCGGCACGGCCAACGGGTTACCGATCGAGCCTGCGGGGGCGTCCGTGATCAACGTGTGAGCGTGCCCCCCGGTCAGATCCGATACCCCCGGTTCGGCGTCGGTAGGCGCGAACCTGAAGCTGGTGGTGAAGTCCGGATGTCCGCCGGCCTGCGTCGGTTCGGGGGCGTCTTCGATCGCTTTGATCCAGTCCGATACCTGGCCACCGACCCCCCCGAAAAAGATGCACTGGAACGCGCCTGGGCAGACGGCCGGCGTTTGCTGCTGCAACGGCGGCTGGGCCTTCGCGAACGCACCGGCTTCGAAGGAGAATTCGCCCGTGGCCGCGTTCGCCGCCGGCGCCAGTGCGGCCAGCGAGAGAACGAGCACGACCACTGCCGGCAGACACCTGCGGTAGAGTTTCGCGCTGATCGCGTTCATCGACTGGCCCTCCGATTGTGCTTAGCGGGTGAGTGATCCTGCGCGTGGTGTTTGGCGTTTCTGCGGTGATGCGTCTTTTTTTTGTGGTGTCTCTTCTTGTGGTGTTTCTTTTTGTGGTGTTTCTTTTTGTGGTGTTTCTTTTTGTGGTGTTTCTTTTTGTGCTGCTTGGGTTTCTGGTTGCCCGGCCCTTCGAAGGCGGAAGTGCCCGCACCTGGGGTCTTAGGTGCAGTGGTCGGGGCACCCTCGCAGGCGCCGGCGTTGAAGTCGCATGGGACGGGTGGCGGTACGTACGGAAACCCGCCGCCCACGCGGGCCGCATAGAGCTTTGGAACCCCCGGTTCTTTGTCCTGCGGCGCGAGCGTTTCCTGCGTCTGAAAGAAGACGGTGCTCCCGTCAACGCTTGCCCCGGCGAAAATCGAATCCGTGGTTCCCCGTCCAGTCGTAACGAGGTGCAGCCTGCCTTCGCGAAATTCATAGATGTCATTGACGGTGTTTTCATCAGCAGGAAGAAGCGCGGTTGCGGTGTTGAAGTAGATCGTTCCGTTGCTGCTGACCCACCGCCTCACCCCGTTCGCTTGTTGCCAATATGCGCGGGGTTCGCTAAGGCCGGGGACGTATTCATTGACATTGGCTGCAGGCAACGTGCCGTCTGAAGAGCATGACGCGCAGTCAAGCCGACCTGTCTTCGCTTCATAGACGAAGAGCTGCTCGGTGCCCCCCAATGGCTGCCCGGTAAGGCTGTTGTACGAAGCAAAGCCGACCACGGATCCATCGGGAGAGGCGAGGGCGGTTTTCCCACGGTTGAGGGCACCTCCGCTTTCACCGATCCATTCTTTGGTCCAGTCACCGTTGTCTTCGCTTGCCAGCGTCGCCACGAAGCGCAGCTTCACCGGTCCGTCAATCGAGGCCAGTTCGGCCAGGTACAGGTTGGGCGCTGAGGCCTGCGGAAGGCTGCCCTCAGGGTTGGGGCCCGTCGGATATCTACCTTCGGCGACGAAATACACCCGCTTGCCGTCTTCGGAGTTTGCGAGTACGCCCAGTACCCGCGCCTGATTGGCGCTCGCCGGGTTGACAGTCGGATCATCAAGTCCATCGAGACGCGGAGTCAGGTCGCGCAGCTTGTTGTCGGCGACGTCGTAAGCGTAAAGGTCCTGCGCTCCTCCTTCGGCCGCACCAGCACCGGAGTCAGCGGTGAAACGCGAGGCGGAGGTGAAGAAGACGCGTGAGTCGTTGGCCGCCGCTCCCCTGTAGGTAACGTCGTAGGGCTGCGGGGCCGGGAGCGGAGGGACGCCTTCTTCCTTGGTTGCCTCGACCGTGGGCTCGCCGTCGGTCTGCACGTAAATTGCCCCACCTTCGACACCATCCTTGCGCTGAGCACCGAAGACGACACGGCTACCATCGCGCGATACCGCGTAACGGGTGGCCAGGCTCTGAGTGCCGTAGTCACCGAGCCTCGAGCCATTCGTCGGAACGCTGCCGTCAGGACGCGAGCCGACGAAGCTCAGCTGTCCGTTCTCCCACTTGTAGAGGCGGAAGGGTGCTGGGCCGACTTCGCCCGATTGTTCGCTTGGTGGAGTGGTGTCCGCGTCGAGAAGCTGGCGCTGGGACTTGAAGACCACGGTCTTTCCATCGGCCGACATCGTGAAAGAGCCGACGACGCCGGCGACGCCGGCTTGTCCAGGTTCGGTTTGGTGTTGGCCGATCGGGATCCGTGGGTCGCGTGAGATCCAGGTCAACTTGCCGTCGGGTTGCCACTCGTAGACATCGAGCGATCCATTCCGGTCGTCGGGATCCACTCGCGCGTCTTCGTACGGATAGCCCGAACCGGGCGCCTCCGTTTCGGTCACCGTCAAAAATCTCTGCAGATCGCCCGACCAACTCGCGCCGCCTTCGGCGAGACTCCCGAGCCCGACCTCGTTGCGATGTTGCCAGCTTCCTGCTTCACGGGTGAAGACGTATTGAATCGGGCCCCCGTTCTGCGCCGGGCCGTCGGGCAGTGGAGGAAGCGTGCTGTGACCGAGGGGGTTGGGCCCAGCGGCGACGACACTGTTGCCGTCTTCGCTGGGAGTATTGGTGCCACCCGTTTCAAGCACCGGCACGCCGTCGCTCGGGTACTCGCTGGCGATCTCAAATCCTCGCTGCGGGAACTGCGCGAGGCCGGCCGGCATGGTGAAAGTTTCGTCAGCGCTGGCAACCGGGCCGGCGGCGTTTTCGGCCAGCAGGCGGAAGTGGTAGGTCTGACCGGGCGTGAGGCCGGTCAGCTCCTCCGAAACCGCCACCGGTTCACTGCTCGACGGGAGACTTCTGACCGGAGTCAGATTCCCGTAACTCGGGCTGGTCCCCCATTCGAATTGATAGGCGGTCACGGCCTGGTTGGATGCATCGATCGTGCCGAGCAGAGTTGCTTCTTCTGGGCTGCTCACCGAAGCGTCGATCCCTTCGATGGTGGGAGCGGCGCCTTGGGTGGTGAAGGTCTGAGCCCCACTCACAGCTTCGCTGTCAGAGTAGGCGCGCTTGGCGACGAGCCGGACGTGATAGAGCGTGCCCGGGACAAGGTGGTGCGGGGTCTGGGCTTCGACCGGAACCGGATTCTCGCCGTGACCAGCGGAGACATCGGCGATCGGCACGCTCAAAGCTTCTTCGAAGCCGCTCGCCTGGAAATCGGTGTCGTTAACATACTCGAAGTGGTAACCGGTAAGGGCGCCGTTCGGCTCCACCGTTCCGGTGAACGTGGCCGAGCGGGCATCATGTTGGGTGACCGGATCAAGCGTCGCTTCCGGGGCCGGCGCTTCGCCGAGGACGTAGACGCGGCTGCCCTGGTCGGTGTCCGAAACGAATATGTCGCCGCTCCCGGGGTCGAAGCCGAGGCCGGTGACGTTGAAGGCGCTGAACCCTGCTTCGGTGCCGTGGGTATCGTCGACCGCGGTTGGCGCGGCGGTCAGACCTGGCGAATTCGTCGGGCCGTATTGCTGAACGACGCCGCCGTCCGACCAAGAGCCGCGAAGGACGTAGAGCACGTCTTGTTCGGGGCCCGCGCCATCTTCGTCGGGGCCAACGGCGAGGCCGGCGGTCGCTTCTCCGGAGGGCCCTTCTAGCAGCGGCGGCGTGGCGATCGGTTCGAGAAAACCGACCCCACCGCCATCGGCATTTTCGGAGTCATAGCGCTCGATCTCGTCGCTATTCGCGGAGTTCGAGGCGTAGACGATGCCGCGTGAGTCGACGGCAACTTTACGCGGCTGGTCTTCTTCAAAGGTCGCTTCCGAGCCGATGCTGGCCGGATCGGTGCCGTCGAGCGCAAAGGTGTCGATGCGGCGGTTTTCGGGGTCCGCGAGGAAGACAGTGCCGGTCGCCGGATTCCCATCGGGTGGGCTTATCGCGATGCCGAGGGTCTGGCCGCGATTGCCGAGCTGGCCCTCGCCCGACCCGGCGACGCCGTAGGTGCACCGATCTGAGGCCGGGCAGACCTCATAACCTTCGCCCGGTGTGCTGGCATCGACACCCCAGCCGAAGGAACGGATGAAAGAGCCATCGCCCGTGTACTCGTTGATTCGCCGGTTATATGCGTCGACGACATAAACGTCGCCGGTGTCACCATCTACCGCGATCGACCCCGAGTGAAGGAGTGAGCCGTTCTTGGCGTTGTCTCCTTCGTTGGCCGCGCCCGTACCCGCTCCCGCGCGGCAGCTGCCGGCGGCCGTGCAGCGCTCGAACTGTCCCATACCCTGCACGATGGTTTCCACGCTGGCGGTGCCGGCGAGCTGAGCGCCTTCGACGCTGATCTGTGGGACGTTGGTTGCCGACAGGCTGCTTTCATTGAAGCTGAAGCTTTCAAAACGGATCCTGAACGGGCCGCTGCCCGAGACGCCGACGCTGGCGAGACCCGAGGGGCCCATCGTCGGTAGTTCCTGGAGGGCGGTCTGAACTTCGAATCGGCCCGCATCGAAGGGGATGTCAGAGGTCGTAGCTCCTTCGAAGCTGAGCTTGTAGGTGCCGGCGGTGGCAGTGACGCTCAGCTTCTGCACCTCGGTCACCGGTTCCGTGACCACATTGGCTCCCCAGGCGCTGATGAAGCTGCCATCTTCGTCAAAGCGCTGGATCCGATTGTTTTCTTCGTCGGCGACGTAGATGTCGCCGACATTGGCCGGACCGGCACCGGTGGTGTTGACCGCGATGTCGCGCGGTCTGGAGAATTCGCCGCCCGCACTCCCCGACAGAGAGGAACTGCCGATGTAGTTGGTCACCTGCTTGGAGGCGAGCGCAGTACTCGCGAAGAGAAGAAAAACGGAAAACACGGCACCGATGCACACGATGCCGATGCTGCTATTTCGGCTCGGGCTGAACCGAGCAGGTAACGTCTTCGCGAGGTTCACTTGAGGTTTCCTTTCTCTTCCTTCGTGCTGGCTTCGAAGTTGGTGAGCCGCGCCGCATCGGGTAGCGGCGCGGCCCATAGTCCATGCTTACGGGCTGTACCGATGCGCCCCGTCGGAGTACGTAACCGATTGCTGACCTTCCAGCTTCACTCTTTCGCGCATCACTCCACCCGGTTCTTCACTTTCCAGGTGGTATTCGTGGCCAGTGCCTTCGATCGTTCCCGTGGTGAACTTCAAGGTGTTCGTCGATACAGATTTGTTCAACCCGGGCGACAGGACTTCGGCAATTAGGGCTCCATTCAGGGTTTTGGTATACCCCCCGCCGCCGGGGCAGCTCAGTTCTTTGACGAATGGCAGGCGGAAACCGAGCGCTTCGAGTTCCGATTCCGAAATCCCACCTTCTTCCAAAACTTTTCGTAGCGCTGCTTTTGCCGGATCCCATTCGGGTCTCAGAAGCCACCCGAATCGGGTGTGTGCGGCGTTTAGATAGGCCAGCTGAAATTCGACAGTCTGCGTGGCTATGGTTCCGCTGGCCGAGCCGAAAGTCGTACAACCCGAGCTACATTTTTCCAGCTTCAACTGCACGGTACCGGTCTGTTTGGTGTTCCAATGGCCGATTGTCGAGTATTTTTCACACCCAATTTTGGTACCGCTTTTGAATTCGAGAATCCCCGCTGCCGCTCCCGCTCCTGTGAACGGCGCGGTGGGAACGGGTTCGATCGAGGGTCCGGCAGCGGATGCTGCGCTTGGCGCCACAAGCGCGGCGCAGACGGTCGCCACACCTAGCGCAAGCCAGATGAGCCGACCCCCCTTGAAACCTCTCGACCTTGAGATGCTGGGCTTTAGCATTTGAGTTGCGATCTCCTTCTCCGGGCTATCCCCGGGGTGGGTTTTCGTGCAGTGCACGGCTCCCGGCGCCGGCCAATTGCGGTTGGATCGGCGTCGGGTTTCGTGACTCGTCGTCGCCCGAGGCGACAACGCTCGGCGGAGGCGGAGCGAACGCTCCAGAATGGGCTCCCGAATTTCGTCGGTCGCGGACCCTTCCTTCGGATCCAAATCCGACCCCTCCAAGTTCAAACTTCGTTCTCGCCTCAAGGTCCAATGAGGGCTTCGAAGCCCCGTGACCGGAGGAGAGGACTCGGGGCACGGCGGGCGAGTGGGCTGCCGGCGCTGTTCGGCGAAACGTCGAGGGGCGGGTCGCCCTCCCGACCCGGCCGTCCCTTTTTAGGGTCCAGACCTGATGCGATGCCGCGATCGTTACGTTCGCATGGGGTCTCACGTAGCTCTCTCCTTGTCCCTTGAGCCCTCTGCCGGCCGCTTCCCTTAGCGGCCCCTGGCTCGGTTTCCCTGTGGTGCTTCCCTGACATACCGTCTTCGTTCCCAACTGAAGACGCCGGAGGATGTAAACACGTAAGTACGTGATTGTCAAGATACGCACGTGGTATCGCTGATAAAAGCGTCTACTTGCAGGGGCTTCTGCGAGAAGGAGCTGCTAGGCGCCGGCTTGCTTGCGGCGCGCTTCGGCGTACTCGGGGGCCGGCTCGGGGTCGGGCGCGACGACTTTGGCCGCCCGGGGGTCGGGCTTGCTGGGCCCGTAGAAGGTGAGGACGTACTCGACCAAGGGCGGGGTGAGAACCCGCAGTTCCTTTGCGCCGCCCTTCAGCACTTCGCTGGCGATCCGCGAGGCGATACCGCCGACGATCACCTGATCCATCTCCGCCAGCGGGTCAGCCGCGGCGGCGGGCCCCGGGGCGAGGGAGCGCAGCAGGGCGCCGTAGCGACGCAGCCACTCGTGATAGCGGAGGGCGATCTCCTCCCCTGCCGAGGAGGGCGCTTCGACGAAGAGCAGCCGCGCCATGTCGGGGTCCGAAGACAGCGCCTCAAGCGCCGCCGCCAGCGAGCGCTCGACCCGCTCCTCGACCGTGCCTCCCGACTCGCAGGGCTGGAAGAGGATTTCCAACAGCCGCTCGTGGCCCGCCTCGTGGGCGATCGCGAAGCACTCCTGCTTGTCGCTGAAGTTGTTGTAGAAGGCGTTGCGGGAGACGGCGGCGCGCTTGACGATGTCGGCGACCGACATCGCTTCGTAGCCGTGCTCGACGACGACCCCGGGAACCGCGGCGAGGAGCCGGGCGCGCGGGTCGGCCAGAACCTGCTCGGGCGCCAGCGCGTGCCTGCCGCGCGGCAGGCGGCGCGGCTCGGCGAACTTGGATCTGGGTCGGGCTTTGCCATGTCTCAGACGGTCAGGTGCCTTATACGTACGGCTTAGTTCCTAAATGGTCGCCAGGTCAAACCCGGGGCGGCGGCGACCGCGGCCTCCATATGGGGCGCCGAGACAGGCCGCGACTCGCGCGCGGCGAACCTGTTCCCTCAGAGATGCCCCGTCGCCGCAGACACCCAGCGCTCGCCCGCGCCGCCGCCGCGCTGGCCACGCTGGCGAGCCTCGCCGCCTTCGCTCCCGCCGCCAACGCCAGCGTCAACTGGGTCGTCCACGGGCGCGGCTTCGGGCACGGGGTCGGGATGAGCGCCTACGGCGCCTATGGCTACGCCCTGCACGGCAAGAGCCACGAATTCATCCTCGGTCACTACTTCACGGGCACGACGATCGGGACGCTCGCGGGGCCGCGGGTCGTCCGCGTCCTGCTCGACGTCAGCAGCGACGACGTCGGCTTCGACGGCGCCACCAGCGCCTGCGGCGTCGTGCTCGACCCGGCCCGCGGCTACGAGGCGCACCGCGCCGCCAACGCGGTGGTGCTGCGCAGCTCCGGCGGCAAACGGCTCGCCAACTGCGGCCACAAACTGCGCGCCGCCGGGCCGGGGAAGGTCGAGATCGCCGGGCTGGGCACCTACCGCGGCGCCCTCGAGACGGTGCCGACCGAAAGCGACTCCGGCTCGCTCAACGTCGTCAACGCGCTCGCCGTCGAGCAGTACGTCAAAGGCGTGATCCCCAACGAGTCGCCGCCCTCCTGGCCCGAAGAGGAGCTGAAGGCGCAGGCGATCGCCTCGCGCTCCTTCGCCCTCACCGCCGGCGTCGGCGGCAACGGCTTCGACCTCTACGCCGACACCCGCAGCCAGGTCTACAAAGGGCTGGAAAGCGAGTATTCGACCAGCAACGCCGCCGCCAACGCGACCCGCGGCCAGGTCGTCGAATACGGCGGCAAGATCGCCGAGACCCTCTTCTCCGCCTGCTCCGGCGGCCACACCGAGAGCATCGAGAACGTCTTCGGCTCCGCGATCCCATACCTGGTCGGCGTCCCTGACCCCTTCGACTACTACTGCCCGCTGCACACCTGGACCCTCAAATTCAGCGGCCCGGAAATCAGCGACAAGCTGGGTGGCTACCTCGACGGTCGCCTCAAACAGGTCGTGATCACCAAGACCGGCGTTTCGCCGCGAATCATCGAAGCGAAACTGATCGGCACCGCCGGCGCCACCACCGTCAGCGGCGAACAGCTCGAGGTCGCGCTCGGCGGCTACGACACCTGGATGACCTTCGAAAAGGCCATCGTCCCAAAATAATCTGATAATCTGATTTTATGAAGCAGCTGAGCGCGACCGATGCCGCACGGCAATTCTCCGATGTCCTCGACAGCGTCGAGTCCAAGCGCGAGTCGTTCGTGGTGGTTCGCCATGGCCGAGCCGTTGCGACGATCGGGCCGGCGTTCGTCGGAACCGGTCGTGCGCTGAAGGATGCCTTGCGCACACATCGTCCCGATGCCAAGTGGGCATCCGAGCTGCGTGAGCTGCGTGAGTCCGTCGGCCCGGGTACGGACCCCTGGCGCGACTGATTCTCGATACCACGGTGCTGGTGGACGCTGAGCGTAAAGGCGCCGCGGTGCTCCACGAACTGATCGGCGACACGGACGATGTGGCGATAGCTGCGATCAGTGCGGCCGAGCTGGCGGTCGGAGTCGAACTGGCGGACGGGAAGCGCCGGGCGCGGCGCGAAGCGTTCGTCGCGGCGGTGCTGGAGACCGTCTCGATCGAGGACTATGACCTCGACGTTGCCCGGGAGCACGGCGCCCTGCTCGCCCACACTCGGCGTACTGGCCGCCCCCGCGGCGCCCACGATCTGATCATCGCCGCCACGGCGCGGGCCCGGGGGCGCGAAGTCGTGAGTGCCGACCTGGACGGCTTCGCCGAACTGCCCGAGGTGACGCTGCGGAGAGCTCAGCCGTCCGGGTAGGGCTGGATCGGGATGCCGTGGCCTTGTTGATGGCCTGGGGTCTCGCGCATCCCCAGCTCGTAGGCGCCGCCGCCGGGCAGGGTGAGCTCACGGGGAGGCAGGCCAGGGCGTTCGACGGTCAGTTCGAGGTTGGCGACGGAGCAGTTGACGGTGTTGTGCTCGGGGCCCTTGGGGTCCGCGTAGGCCCAGCCGACGAAATCCTTCTCGGGGGCGGAGACGCGGCCGCGGACGACGATGTCCTTGCCGGGCAGGACGAACGAGCAGGCGGTCGGGGACTCCTCGATCGAGGCGGAGCGGATCGCGCCGAGGCCGCCGAGCCGGTGCGGCTCGCCGTCGAGCATCAGCATCCCCGAGGGGATCCAGGGGCTGGAGCGGCGGCCGAGCTTGACGCGGGCGGCGCCGGCGTCGAAGTAGGTGCCGGGCGAGTCGGCGAAGCCAGTGCCCTCGAGCCAGACCCAGCGCTCGGCGTGCTCGCTGCCCCAGTTGTGGCCGATCATCCCCGGCCAGCCGCTGAACTCGATCGTCTCGTCATCGATCTCGAGGCGGCCCTCGAAGTGCGCCAGCGGGACCGGCGCGACGAACTTGGTCTTCGGCAGCGGCGCCTCGTAGAGCCAGTCCGCCGGCAGGTACTTGCAGGGCTCTGCCTCCGCGGAGAAGGTCAGCGACCAGGCGGCGCTGAGCGCCTCGGTGTCGACCGAGCCCTCGGCCCGGCCCGGCCCGATCTCGGCGTCGCCGACGCGGATCCAGCCGCCGGGCGGCAGCTCCAGCTCGGCGGCCGGCACCGTCACCTTGGTCGCCCGTGGTCCCTCCGCCTCCCGGTCGAAGAGGACGAACCAGATCGAGGCGTTCGGCTCGGCGCCGGGGCGCTTGTGGACGGTGTGGCGGATCCAGAGCCCGCGACCGCCACCCGGCTCGCAGGCCTTGATGTAGAAGCTCTCGTAGTGGCCGGCCTTGGCGGCGACCCGCGGGAACCGCGCCCCTTCGTCCATCGCCAGACCTTAGTGGCCGCACTCCCGGCTCGCTAAATTCCCGGCTGTGCGCGTCTTCCTCGCCGGAGCCAGCGGTGTGATCGGCAAGCAGCTGGTGCCACTGCTGGTCGAGGCCGGCCACGAGGTCGCGGGTACGACCCGCAGCCCGGACAAGGCGGAGCTGCTGCGGCAGCTGGGCGCCGAGCCGGTGGTCGTCGACGTCTACGACGCCGCCGGCCTGCGCGCCGCGGTCGTCGCCTTCGCGGCGCAGGCGGTCGTGCACCAGCTCACCGATCTTCCCGACGACCCGGCCCAGATCGCCGCGATGGGCGGGGCGAACGCGCGCATGCGCACCGAGGGCACCGCCAACCTGCTCGCCGCCGCCGCGGCAGCCGGCGCGTCCCGACTCGTCGCCCAGAGCGTCGCCTGGGAGCTGCCCAGCGAGGGCGCCGTCGAGGCGATCGCCGAGCACGAGGCGGCGGTGCTCGGCGCCGGCGGGGTCGTGGTCCGCTACGGCCAGTTCTACGGCCCCGGCACCTACTTCGAGGGCGAGCCGCCCGCGCCGCCACGGATCCGAGTCGACGAGGCCGCCCGCCGCACCCTGCCGGCGCTCGACGCCCCGGCCGGAATCCTCACGATCGTCGAGGAGTAGTCAAACGGTGGATCGGGCGGTCAGACCTTGATCGTGATCACGTCGCCGTCCTGGACGACGTAGTCGCGACCCTCGATCCGCAGCTGGCCCTTGTCGCGGGCGCCTGAGTAGCCACCGCACTCGACCAGCTGCTCCCAGCCGACCACCTCGGCTTTGATGAAGGCTTCCATGATCTCGGTGTGGATCGTCCCCGCCGCCTCCAGCGCGGTGGCGCCGCGGCGCAGCGGCCGGGCGACGGCCTCCTTGTCCTCGCCGGCGGTGAAGAAGGTGATCAGCTCCAGCAGGTCATAGGCGCCGCGGACCAGGCGCGCCAGGCCGGAGCCCTCGACGCCGTAGGACTCGCGCATCTCCTCGGCTTCCGCGGGGTCGAGCTCGGCCAGCTCGCCCTCGATCCGGGCGCTGACGGCGACCGCGCCGGCGCCGATCGCGGCGGCGTGGGAGGCGACGACCTCCGGCACCTCGCCGTCGCCCTCGTCGACGTTGGCGACGTAGAGGATCGGCTTGGTGGTCAGCCCACCGAGGTCGCGGGCCGCGTTGGGGGCGGCGTCGGGGACGGGGACCGAGCGGGCCGGGCGGCCGGCGGCGAGCGCCTCGAAGGCCGCCTGCAGCCAGCCGTGCTCGGCGATCGCTTCGGCGTCGCCCGACTTGGCCTGCTTGGCGACCCGGCCCAGCCGCCGCTCGACCTGGTCGTAGTCGGCGAGGACCAGCTCGGTCTCGATCGTCTCGATGTCGGCGAGCGGGTCGACGCGGCCGTCGGGGTGCGGCACCCCGGAGTCCTCGTGGCAGCGGACGACGTGGCAGATCGCGTCGGTCTCGCGGATCGAGGCGAGGAACTGGTTGCCGAGCCCCTCGCCTTCGGAGGCGCCCTTGACCAGGCCGGCGATGTCGTGGAAGGAGATCGTCGCCGGTTCCAGCTTCGAGCTGCGCACCGTCGCGGCTACCTCCTCCAGGCGCTGGTCGGGCACCTCGGCGATCGCCACGTTGGGCTCGATCGTCGTGAACGGATAGTCGCCGGTCTGGGCACCGCCCTTGGTCAGGGCGTTGAAGAGGGTCGACTTGCCCGCGTTCGGCAGCCCGACGATCCCGACCTTCATATGGAGAGGGGGACGACTAGGCCGAGCAGGACGCCGAGCGCAGCGCCGGCGAGGACGTCGGACGGGTAGTGCATCCCCAGGTAGGGACGGCAGAGCGAGATCGCCAGGGCGACGACGAGGGCGCCCGTCATCGCCGGGTCGACCCGGACCATCGCCGTCGCCACCGCGAACGAGGAGAGCGCGTGGGCGGAGGGGAAGCTGAGCGAGCTGGGGGCACCGCCCAGCGGCGGCAGGCCCTCGAGGACCGGGCGCGGCCGGCGGACCAGCAGCTTGATCCCGTAGTTGAGGACGATCGCGACCGGGCCGAGTACGGCGCAGATCAGCCAGGCCTCGTGCCGTTCCCAGTCGAGCAGGGCGAGCGCCACGCCGAGCACGACCCAGACGATGGCGTTGTTGCCCGCCCTGCCCAGCGCCTTGGCGGCGGACTCCAGCCCGGGCGAGTGCCCGCGGGTGCGCATCAGACGCAGCAGTTTCAGGTCGAGGTTCTCGGTTGGGTCGGCGGCGTTCTCCACGGCGGCGGAGGATAAGGGTCCGCCCTCGCAGCCGGCTCAGTCAGTATCCAGCCATGCCCTCGGTCCCCGGCTACGTCCACACCCCCGGCCACCACTGCGGCTCGACCGCCCTGCGCAACCTGCTCGCCTTCCACGGCATCGAGCTCAGCGAGGAGATGGCCTTCGGCCTCGGGGCGGGCGCCAGCTTCTACTACCTGACCCTCGAGGACTCCTCGCCGAGCCGCTGGTTCAACGGCCGCACGGCGCGCCTGGAGGAGAGCTTCCGCGACCTCACCGGGGCGGCGCTGGAGCTGCGCACCTTCGCCCCGGGCGCCGACGAGCAGGCCTGGGCGGCGGCCCGCGCCGAGGTCGACGCCGGCAACCCCGCCCTGCTGCTCACCGACATCTACTACCTGGACCACTACGGCAACTCCGCCCACTTCCCCGGCCATGCGGTGGTGCTGGCCGGCTACGACGACGAGGTCGCGCGGCTCTCTGACACCGGCTTCGAGCAGCTGCAGACGACCCGCCTCGAGAACCTCGCCAAGGCCCGCCACAGCGGCCACCCCGCCTACCCGCTCGAAGGCCACATGTTCACGGTCTCCGACGCGGTCGACCGCGACCGGCTGGAAGCGGCGATCCCGCGCGCGATCGCCCAGGCGGCGCAGGAGATGCTGGAACCGAGCTTCGGCGAGTTCGGCGGCCTTCCCGCCGTCGAGCGCCTCGCCGCCGAGGCCGGCTCCTGGCCCGAGGCGGCCGCCGACTGGCAGTGGTGCGCCCGCTTCGCCTACCAGGTGATCGAGCGCCGCGGCACCGGCGGCGGCGCCTTCCGGCTGATGTATTCGCGCTTCCTGGAAGAGGCGGGCCGGGACGAGGCGCCGCTGGCCGTCGCGGCCGCGACGGGCTGGACCGAGCTGGCCGAGGCGTTCAAGGCAGCAAGCGAAAACGACCAGCCGGACCCGGCCCTCTGGGCGGAGGTCGACGCCACCGCGAAGCGGGTCGCCGAAGCCGAGACGCGGCTTTGGGAATCGCTCGACGGCAGATAGGAAACGTCCTCGCTTCTAGCTGAAGAGTTGGCGGTCCTATAGGCCCATCAACTCTTCAGAGGCGAGCAGAGGTCTCAACCGCGCGCAGTCGAGGGCAGGCCACGCAGGACACGCGGTAGGTCGCGGCGGGCGCGGGAATAGGCGGTCTCGACGGCACTCGCCGCTTCCGGACCGTGAACGCCGTGGCCATGTCCGAGCAGCAGGTGCTCCGGCCGGTACCCCCGCAGCGACTTCGGGGGCCAGGGCCGCAGGAACAGATGCATCCCGACCCGCTGCTCCCCACCGGTGTGCATGGGATTGGCGGCGAGCACCTCGGCGACCACCAGCGCCTCTCGCGCCGGCCACCACAGCGCCGTCTCCTTCCAGCCCGGCACTCGCACCGCCGCGATGGCCTCGAACGGCGAGTCCGGTACAGAGCCGGGAACCTTCAGGTGCGGAACCCCGAGCCGGGTTGCGATCGCGGCGCAGTCGCGGTTGTGCCGGTCGAGCAGCTGCAACACCCCGGCCGGCTCGCCGAGCCCGACCGCGTCCTCGATCTCCGGCCCGTCGAGCGGATCGATCAACCAGACCCGCCCGTCATCGACGAGCGCGTGGAACGCCCGCTCCATCGGCTCCGCGACGACCCAGGTCAGGCCCAGCGCATGCTCTTCGACGCCAATCCGGGACATGCCCCGAACCTACTCCCCAGCCTCACTCCAAGCGAAGAGCCCGATCAGTCGCCGGAGCCAAAACCGACGCGGTGCGCGCCGGAGGCGATGCGGACGAAGGCGACCTTGTCGAGGTGGAGGGAGATGACGCCGTCCTCGGTGTGGAGGTCGTGCCAGCCGCCCTGCTCGAGCTGCCGGCGAAGATCCTTGAGGTCGTCTTCGGCGAGGCGGGCGGAGGCGACCTGCCCGCCCTCGAAGCCGATCTCGACCCGTTGTGCGTCAGCCATTCAGTGCCCTCCCGCTGGTTCGACGATCTCGGTCAGTACCCCGCCGGTGGAGCGGGGGTGAAGGAAGGCGACGCGGCTGTCGCGGATGCCGACCCGCGGCTCGGCGTCGATCAGCTCGATCCCGGTAGCGGCGATCCGGACCAGGGCGCCGTCGATGTCGTCGACCGCGTAGGCGACGTGGTGCAGGCCTTCGCCCTTGCGGGCGAGGAACTTGCCGACGGCGGTGTCGGGGCCGAGCGGCGCCAGCAGCTCGACGTGGCCCTCGCCGACGTCCAGCAGCACCGCCTCGACGCCCTGGGACTCGACCGTCTCGCGGTGCGCCAAGACCATCTCGAAGCTCTGTTCGTAGAGCGCGATGGCGGCGTCGAGATCCTCGACGGCGACTCCTATGTGGTCGATCCTTCCGAACATCACAATTCCGCCCGCGTGCTCTGCTCTCGTTCGTTCGCGCTAATCATTACCGGCAGCCTCGCTCACTCTCTTCCGCGTCCGCCGCGGGCGGCCGGAGTCTAGCCGTGCTCGACGCGGAGGATCTCCGCCATCGCCGCCAGGCCGACCTCGAGCTGCTCGGGCGTCGGCTCCTTGGTGGCGATGTGGCGCTGGATCTCCCGCCCCGGGGTGTGGAAGGCCTCGGCCAGAGGATCGCCGTGGTGGCGGTCGCTCCAGGCGAACATCTCGACCGCGATCGAGGCGCCGCCGAGGCCGACCCCGGCGCGGGCAGCCGCGTTCGGGTGCTCGACCAGGCGCTCCAGCAGCACCGTGCCGCCGGCCGAGAGCAGCATCATCGGCACCATCAGGTTGGAGCCGCAGCGGTCGTGCTCCTTGGGCACCGAGGCGACGTCGTCGACGCCCTGCTCGTAGGCGGCGATCGCCTTGTGCTCGACCCCGTGGTAGGCGGCGAGGTCGCGATCCATCAGCGCCACCACCGCGGGCACGGCGCCGACCACCTGGGCCAGGCCCTCGCGCAGCGCCGAGGCCGGCGCCCGCCGGCGCAGCAAGCTGGTCGCGGCCAGGGTCGCGCCGGTGGCGGCGATCACCTGCCAGTTCTCGAAGGGAAGCCGCGCCGCCGGCAGCCGTCGCCGCGCCAGCGGCAGCACCGCCATCGCCTCGGCCAGTTTCAGCGGCCCGCGCAGGCCGGGGAGCCGCGCCACCAGCTTCGGAGCGAGCTCGGGCTTGCGGTCGGAGGCGACCTGGATCGCCCCGTCGCGGTCGCGCACCGCCGCCGACCAGTGGGTCGGCCCGTGGATCAGCAACCCATTGCGAAGCGCCATCCCCCCGAGTCGCAGCCGCTGAGCGTCTTTCGAGGCCATCTCGCCACCATAGGCCATCGGGTATTCGGGCTCGCGGACAAACAGAGGGCGCCGAGTCCAGTCCCACTCGGCGCCCTCTCCCCCCTGTGTCAAGTCCCCACCGGAAGCCCCCAGTCCAGGCCTCCGGTGGGTGTGTCGGCTCTCCCTGGCTCTAGCTTGGAAAGCCGCCCATTGAAACCCGCCGTCCTTTAAGAAGTTGCGCCGGTTACTTGGACTGGCCGAATCTGGTCCTCAGCTCGGCAAGGCGCCGCCCCAGCTCGGCCTCGAAGCCGCGCTCGGTGGGCGCGTAGAAACGGCGGCCGGCGAGGCCGTCGGGGAGCAGCTGCTGGTCGCTGACGCCGCCCGGCTCGTCGTGGGCGTAGCGGTAGCCGCTGCCGCGACCGAGCTTGGCGGCGCCGGGGTAGTGCGAGTCGCGCAGGTAGTCCGGCGGCGTCTGGGCGCCGTGCTCGCGGACCTCGGCGCGGGCGGCGGCAAGCGCCTTGTAGGAGGCATTGGACTTGGGCGCGAGGGCCAGGTAGACGCAGGCCTGGGCGAGGTTGAGCGCGCACTCCGGCAGCCCCACCCGGTCGACCGCACGGGCGGCGGCGTCGGCGACGAGCAGCGCCTGTGGGTCGGCGTTGCCGATGTCCTCGGAGGCGAGGATGACCATGCGGCGGGCGATGAAGCGCGGATCCTCGCCCCCCTCCAGCATCACCGCCAGGTAATAGAGGGAGGCGTCGACGTCGGAGCCGCGCGTCGCCTTGATCCAGGCCGAGACGAAGTCGTAGTGGCGGTCGCCCTGGCGGTCGTAGTCGAGCGCCTTACGCTGCAGGGCGTCCTCGATCGCGGCCACGTCGATCGCCTTCCCCCGCGCCCGCTCGACCGCCCGCTCCAGCCCGGAGAGCGCGACCCGCGCATCGCCGCCGCTGCGCTCGGCCAGCATCGCCAGGGCGGCGCCATCGATCGGCGGCGGGTCGGCCAGGCCGCGCTCGGGGTCGGCCAGCGCCCGCCGCAGCAGCTCCTCGACCTGCCCGGCGTCCAGCGGCTTCAGCTCGTAGACCTGCGAGCGCGAGATCAGCGCCGAGTTGACCTCGAAGTAGGGGTTCTCGGTGGTCGCTCCGATCAGCGTCAGCAGCCCTTCCTCGACCGCCGGCAGCAGCGCGTCCTGCTGGGCCTTGTTGAAGCGGTGGATCTCGTCGAGGAAGAGGATCGTCGGCCGCCCCGAGCCCTTGCGGCGCTCACGAGCCCGCTCGATCACCCCGCGGATCTCGGCTTTGCCGACCACCACCGCCGACTGCTCCTCGAACGCACCCGCCGCCCCCGCCGCCGCGATCCGGGCCAGCGTCGTCTTCCCCGCCCCGGGCGGCCCGTAGAGGATCGAGCTATGAGGCTTGCCCTCTTCGATCGCCACCCGCAGCGCCGACCCAGCTCCAAGGATGTGCTCCTGCCCCACCAGCTCGTCGAGCGACCGCGGTCGCATCCGCACCGCCAAAGGCGCACTAGCGTTCGACCGCTCCGGCCCCGAAGTGCCGCCAGCATCCGTATCGAAGAGCTGCTCGTCCACTGCGGCTGAGTATGAGGGAGCCGGGGGAAGTCTCGACGGAACCTCCCGCAGTTCGTGACGGCGAGGCTTCCCCCAGCTCCCCACACCCTGCGCAAGACGGAACCTCCCCGCAGTTCGTGACGGCGAGACCTCCCCCTGGTCCCTCGCCCACCCCGCGTAGAATCGAGTAATGGAGAGCGCCACGCAGTCACCCCCGTCCCTGTCCACCCTGGAGTCGTTCAACCCGGCAACGGGTGAGCTCGTCGGCACCGTCCCAACCATCACCCCGGACCAGGTCCAGGGAGTGGTGGATGACGTCGCCCGGATCCAGCCCGCCTGGGCCGAGCTGCCGCTGAAGGTGCGCGCCACCTACATGCGGCGTGCCGCCGACGCCCTGCTCGACGACATCGACGAGGTCGCCGAGCTGCTGGTCCGCGAGCAGGGCAAGCCGCGCGCCGAGGCCTACACGATGGAGCTGCTGCCGACCGTCGACGCGCTGCACTGGTGCGCCAAGGCCGGCCCGAAGATCCTCGCCGACGAGAAGGTGCGGATGACCCAGGCCTTCACGCTCTCCAAGAGCGGCCATTTCTCCTACGAGCCGATCGGCGTGGTCGGCGTCATCGCCCCCTGGAACTACCCCTGGTCGATCCCCTTCGGCGAGGTTGCGATCGCGCTGATGGCCGGCAACGGCGTGGTGCTGAAGCCGGCCAGCCTGACGCCGCTGCTGGGCGAGCGGATCCGCGACGTCTTCGAGAAGGCCGGCCTACCCGAGGGACTGGTCCGGGTCGTCCACGGCGGCGGCGCCGTCGGCGACGCGCTCGCCAAGTCCAGCGCGGGGAAGATCTTCTTCACCGGATCGGTCGAGGTTGGCCGCAAGGTCGGCGAGGTCTGCGCCGCCCGCCTCAAGGGCTCGGTGCTGGAGCTGGGCGGCAAGGACCCGATGATCGTCTGCGCCGACGCCGACCTCGACAACGCCATCTCCGGCGCCGTCTGGGGCGGCTTCGCCAACGCCGGCCAGACCTGCTCGGGGATCGAGCGCGTCTACGTGGTCCGCGAGATCGCCGACCGCTTCGTCGCCGGCGTCGCCCGCGAGGCCGAGAAGCTGCGCCTTGGCGACCCGCTCGAGTGGGAGACCGAGATCGGCCCGATGACCTCCGACGGCCAGTACGAGATCGTCGTCGACCTGATCGAGGACGCGGTCGCGACCGGCGCCACCAAGCTCTGCGGCGGGCCCGTCGACGTCCCCGGCCTGCCCGGCAAGTACGTCGCCCCGACGGTGCTGACCGGCGTCACCCACCAGACCCGGATCATGCGCGAGGAGATCTTCGGCCCGGTCCTGCCGATCGTCGTCGTCGACTCCGAGCAGGAGGCGATCGACCTCGCCAACGACTCCGAGTTCGGGCTCGGCGCCTCGGTCTGGACCAAGGACCGCCAGAAGGGCGAGCGGATCGCCCGCCGGCTCGAGTCGGGGATGGTCTGGAT
>Ga0193706_1000448_pt1 | contig 24406 bp, 20 predicted proteins | sample U3c1metaG_FD_160130 | JGI IMG/M metagenome (GOLD analysis project Ga0193706, IMG submission 160130) | Soil microbial communities from a riparian zone of the East river system, Colorado, United States - U3c1 | ecosystem: Environmental > Terrestrial > Soil > Riparian zone | place: USA: East River... | reverse complement strand
CGGCGCGTTGGCGGCTATCGCGGCGGCCAGCGCCACCGACTCGGCCTCGAGCCGGTCGTCGCTGACGACTTCGTTGACGAGGCCCAGCTGCTCGGCCCGCATCGCCCTGAAGTTGCGCCCGGTCAGGAACAGCTCCTTGGTGCGCGCCAGGCCGACCGTGTCGAGGAACTTGCGCAGGCCGGTATGGCCGTAGATCAGCCCCAGCTTCGCCGGCGGCATCCCCAGCTTGGCGCCGGCGGCGCAGATCCGCAGATCGCAGGTGACCGCCAGCTCCAGGCCGCCGCCGAGGCAGTGGCCGTTGATCGCCGCCACGGTTGGCCAGGGATGTTTCGCGATCGCCTCCAGGGCGGCATGGAAGGGGTGGGCGACGAGGGCCTCGGCGTCGCGCTCGAAGGTCTCGTCGGGGATCGACGCGATGTCGTAGCCGGCGGAGAAGAGCGGCGGCGCGCCGGCGATCAGGACGCAGCGGGTCTCGATCCCGCGGTTGAGCCGCGGCAGCGCCTCCGCCAGCCCGTCGAGGATCTCGTGGTCGAGCGCGTTGCGGCGCTCGGGGTTGTCGATCGTCAGCCGGGCGACCGCCTCGGCGGGGCGGTCGAGGACGAGCTTGCCGCCGGCGAGCCGTTCCTCCACGGGCTGCTACTCCAGTACCACGAGGACGTCGCCTTCGCTCACGGACTGGCCCTCCTTGCAGCGAATCTCCTTCACCGTGCCGTCGTCTTCGGACTCGACCGGGATCTCCATCTTCATCGACTCGAGGATGGCGACGGTGTCGCCGTCGGCGACCTGGTCTCCGACCGCGACCTCGATTTTCCACACGTTGCCGGTGATGTGAGCCTCGATGTTTGGCATCGGCGGGGACAATAGCCGCCGTGGAGGACTCGCTGATAGCCATAGTCGCCGCCCGCAACGAGGCGGACCGGGTGGGGGAGACGGTGGCGGCGCTGCGCTCGCAGTTCCCGGCTGCGGCGATCTGGGTCGCCGACGACGCCTCGGTCGACGGCACCGCCGAGGTGGCGATGGCGGCGGGGGCACAGGTCGTCAGCAGGGGGCGGCCGCATGGGAAGGGCGCCAACGTCACCGCCGCTGCGGAGGCGGCCCTGAGCGCCGGGCCGCCACCCGCCCTGGTCCTCCTCTGCGACGGCGACCTCGGCGCCTGCGCCGCCCGCCTGGCGCCGCTGGTAGAGGCGGTCGAACGGGGGGAGTGCGACCTCGCGGTCGCCGCCTTCTCGCGCCGGGTCGGAGGTGGCTTCGGCCTCGCCCTCAGCTTCGCCGGCTGGGCGATCCGCCGCCTTTCTGGGACCCAGGCCGAGGCGCCGATCTCCGGCCAGCGAGCCCTCCGGGTCGAGACCCTGCGCGCGACCCTTCCCTTTGCCGCCGGCTTCGGCATGGAGATCGGGATGACGGTCGATGCCGTCCGCGCCGGCTACCGCCTCGGCGAGTACGAGCTGGACCTCGAGCACCGGGCGACGGGGCGCACCGCCGCCGGCTTCCTCCACCGTGCGGCCCAGCTGCGCGACTTTGCCCGCGTTTACCGGTCTCGTCGACGCCTTGGGTAATAAATGTTCGTGTACTTCCCTTGACATAAACACCACGTTCCGCCTATTCTTCTGCGCCGACGTGGCAGGCGGCAACGCTCAGGGAAGGCCAGGGGCCGGCGCGGATGGAGGCGACGCTCAGCGCGAGCGTCTGGTCTCCGCATTCGCAAAGGCAGCTGCCGAGCACGGCTACACGAGCCTCGAGTTGGACCAGGTGTTCCACTACGCCGGCGTCACCCGGGATGCCTACGAGGCCCATTTCGAAACCAAGGAGCAGGGCTTGATCGCGGCGCAGGACGCCTTCTTCGACCGGCTCTGGCTCGACGTCGCCGCCGCCTGCGAGGCGCCTGAGGATTGGCCGCTGAAGGTGAGGGCTGCGCTTGCGGCCGTGCTGGCTTCGCTGGTCGAAGCCAGCAACCTGGCGAGGGTGTTCGCGGTCGAAGCGGCAGCCGCCAGCCTCGCTGCGGCCGAGCGCCAGTTCGCCGCCCTGGACCAGTTCGCGACGCTGCTTCGCGGGGGCCGCGACCTCTACCCGGATGCCGCCTCGCTCCCAGACGCCACCGAGCGCGCACTCGTCGGCGGCATCGCCTCGATCGTCTCCGGCCACTTGCTGATGGAAGACCCACAGGCGATCCCGGGCCTCGAAGCCGAGCTCGTCGAGCTGCTCCTGATCCCGTACCTGGGCGAGGGCGGGGCGCGGCAAGTCGCCGCGGCCTGAGCCCGGCTGGCCCTGCTCCCGCTCGTCAGGCCTTTGTAAAGGGGGCGAGCACGATTCGCGCCAGCTCCGGCGCCAGCTCTGGCAGCGATTCGCGCCGGCCGTGCGCGATCTCATGCTGGATCACCGCCCAGATTCCGCTCGGGACGGCTTCCAGGAGCGATTCCGGCAGCGGGCCACCGATCTCCCCAGGCGCCATCCCCGGCGCCAGGAAGGCGCCGAAGCTGTCGACCGTCGCGTCGGCGCGGTCGAGTGCCACCGGCCCAGCGGTCGGCAGCTCGAAGAAGGCAAGGCGGGCGAAGAGCTCACTGGCGGCGATGTGCTCGAGCAGCGCCCGCAGGCCGGCGCCGATTGCTTCGGCATGGTCGTCCTCGCGCCCGAATGCCCCTGCCGCGATCCCCAGCGCCTCGGTGGCGAGGATCTCGAAGGCGGCGAGGAAGGCATCGCGCTTGTTCTCGAAGTGCTCGTAGAAAGTCTGGTTGGAAACGCCGGCGGCGCCGGAAATCGCCGGGATGCTCAGGGCCGCGTAGCCGCCTTTGACCACCACCGCAGCAGCTGCGCGGACGATCCGCTCGCGCTGAGTCAGCTCCATCCGACTGCGGGGGCTGTCCGCGGGCTCGTTCCAGCCCGGCCCCGAGGGAGCCTCTTCCTGCAGGGTGGGAGTGGGGTTCTCGAACGGCCGCCGCGCCGCCGCGACCCCCCTCGTCACCGCCTCGCTGTCGGGCTCCTGGTAGCGCAGGGCCCAGTCGACCAGCTCCTCCACCAGCCCCGGCAGCTCCTCGCGGCGGTCGCTGCGAAGCCGCCGGTAGGCGATGCCGCGGATGCCGGCGACGATCGCCCTCACGGTTACCGCCGAGACCTCACGCTCGGAAGGCGAGTGGGCGAAGCTCTGCTGGAACAGCGCCTCGAAAGCCTGGGAAGCGCGCTCGCGATGCGCGACCCCGGCGGCGCCGAGGGTCAGCGAGTCCACTGCGGTCAGGGCTGCCGCCCCCGGCTCTTCGACCGCCAGGTTCATGAACGCGGCCAGCCCGGCGACCAGGCGCCCGCGGAAGTCCCCGCCCGAGCGGTAGGCCTCGCCGACCCGGGCGCTGAGCACGACGACGATCTCGTCGAAGGTCGCCAGGAAGCAGTCCTGCTTGCTTTCGAAGTGCTCGTAGAAGGTGCTCTTGGAGACGCCGGCCAGGGTCACCAGCTCGCGCAGCGTCGTGCCGGCGAAGCCGTGTCGGGCCACCGCCTCGACCATCGCTCCCTCCAGCCGCGCCTTCTGGTGGCGTGCGACGTGGTCCGGGGGCATCCCTCGGGGTCCCGCGGGGAGCCGCGGGAACAATGGCTCGATTCGTCGTGCGGCCGGGTCTCCGGAGACCATCGCGGCGCCCACCATAGTTAGAGCCAGGGAAAATGGCATGTACTGAGCTTGACGTATCGGTGCCGCGGTTCCGAGCTTTTCGGGAATCCCGCTGTCTCGAACAGCTGACCGACAGGGCGCTGTAGATCAGGGTGGGCGCTCGCTCCGGGCAGAGACGCAGAATGGTTACAAATTGTTAATTAATTTGTTCACCGTGCCCATTGTGATCGCTGATGGGGCGATGGAGACTCCATCGCGGATGCCTCCTTCGGGTGCATCCGCCATATCGAAACAAATTCAGGAGGTCCTATGAAGAAGATTCAGATGTTGCTGCTGCTTTCCTCAACCGCCCTTGCGGCGATCGCGTTCTCGGTTCCCGCTGTCGCCTCTGCCGCCGAATGGACCCAGGAAGGGGCACCGCTCGAAAAAGAAGAGCTGGTCGAACTCGAAGGCACCATTGAATGGGAAAAAATCTTCTTCTACGGCAGCATTTCATGTGGCGTGAATGCGTTGGCCACCCTTTCTCCCGGCGACGAAGGAGAAATGGTGGAATTCAACCTCGACCCTGAAAGTTGCCAGGGCAGCGTGGGGCCATGTGAATATCAGGAAGCGTTGGCTTCAGAGCCCTTCCCGTTGCAGGCGGCGATCGCAGAATCGAAAGCTGAGGTGCGCACCGGGGAAGTGGCGTTCAAACTACGCATGACCGGCTGCTCGATCCCTGGATTTGTACCGGTCTATGAAGAACTGACCCTGACGCCCGACAACGCTGCGGCTTTCAGCTCATTCTCGTTGTATGGGCTCAATACGTCTGGAACGATTCCCATCACCGGCACCCTCAACGTGACGCCTTCGGAAGTCTTCGGAATCGACGAATAAGCGGACTCGACCTGCTCTACCGAGCTTAGGTCGATGCCCGTCTGCACGAGCAGCGCCAAGGCAGTCTCAATCAGCTGCCTTGGCGCCCGCGTGCGGCAGGATTTTTAGTTCCTTGCTGTACCGGCCTTGACAAAAACCCTTTCGTTTGTCTACTCTCCTTCAGCCCGTCGGGAAGTCGGGCAGGGAAGAACAGAACCGGGCCAGGGACCCGAGTCCTCCAGGGAAGAAGGAACAGAGGACGCGGGAAGTCGGCCGGTCAGAGCAAGGAGAGAGAGATAGTGAGACGCCACACGAGGGCTTCGTCCATGCATTGCTACGAGGGCTCGGGCAACGCCCGAGGCCGCCTTTTTGGACGTGTCTTCGCCCGTGGTGCCTTCGGCGACGCCGACGGGAGTAGTGCGTCTGCGTACGGAATCCGTCGGCCAATCGCTGCCCTCGGCTTGATGTTCCTGCTCTGCGGGCTGACGATGGCCCTGTCCGGGGGGGCCCAGGCCTCCAAAGTCGTCTACGACTTCTTCGGCAATCCGACCGCGACCGTCCCCACCGGGAACGCGATCGACGGGGGGCTGTTCAGCGATCCTCGCGGCGCCGCCGTCAACGCGGCCGGCACCGGAGGCGCCACTGCAGGTGACGTCTACGTCGTCAACTCCACCGCGAACCGGATCGATCAGTTCGGCTCCAAAGGGAGCTTCATCCGCGCCTTTGGACGCGATGTGATCGAGGAAGGCAAACCCAACAACAGCGCTACTGGCTACGAGATCTGCGACACCACCGCCGGCAACGTCGCCGCCGATTGCAAAGCCGGCGCCACCACGCCCCAGGAGGGCGGCACCCTCTCGAGCCCGCAGGGCATCGCGATCAACCAGGCCACGGGTCACCTCTTCGTCTCCAACCAGGGCTTGCTCCGCGTCGACGAGTTCGACGCGACGGGGCACTTCGTCAGAGCCTTCGGACAGGACGTCGTTTCCGCCGGCCCGGGGAATGTCACCGCCGCCGCCGCCAAACAGACGCTCACGGTCGACGCCACCGAAGGCCAGTTCAAACTGAGCTTCCGCAGCCAGACCACCGCTGACATCGCCTTCAACGCCACCGCCGCGAGTGTCCAGACGGCGCTGCAGGCGCTCTCTACCGTTGGCTCGGGCAACGCCACCGTCGGCGGCGGCCCCGGGGGAGCGGGAGGCGCCACCCCCTACGTCATCACCTTCGCCGGCGCCCTCGCGAATGCCCCGATGCCGCTGATCACTGCCGCGGCCGGCACTACGCCACTCGCCGGCGGGGCTGGTGCAAGCGTCGTCAACACCACCACCGGCGCGACGGGGTACGAGGTCTGCGCCGCCCCCGCCGATACCTGCAAGACCGGGATCAGCGCAGCCTCCGCGGGCGCCTTCGCTTCTGCCCTCTCCGGCCACCTCGCCGTCGTTCCGGCGAGCGCGCCGGGTGCGGGCGACGTGGTCGTTGCTGATCCTGGCAACCGCCGAGTCAACGAGTACAGCTCCGCGGGCGCCTTCGTGCGCTCCTTTGGCTTCGACGCAGTCAAATCCCCCCCCAACTCGACCACGACTTTCGAGATCTGTTCTGCTGCCAACCTCGACGTCTGTCAAATTGGCGCCGCCTCGGGTTCCGGCATCGGCCAGTTCAGCGCCGGCGGGCCCAACCGGATCGCGATCGACTCCACCGGTGCCATCTACGCCCTCGAGCAGGCCGGCGCGAACTTTCGAGTGCAGAAGTTCGCGCCGGCAGGAGCGAACCTGACGCCCTCCCTCTTCAATCCTGCGATTGGGGTCGCTCCGGCTGCGTTTCTGAGCGGCGCTAGCGCGCTCGACGCCCCGACCGACATCGCGATCGGCGCCTCCGACAACGTCTTCGTCACCAAGGCCTGCACGGCATCGGCGAACTGCCCTAATGCAACTTCTTCCAGCGAGCGCCGAATTTACGAGTTCAACTCCGCCGGCAACCTCGTCGACACCCATATCTCAGGGGCCGCCATCACCACCGTCAACGGGCTCGCGGCGAACCCAACGAGTGGCAATCTCTACCTCTCCTCGACGACCGGCAGCCACCGCGTCTACATCGTCACCAACCCGCCCACGCAGGCGCCGACGGTCGCCACCGGGCCAGTCAGCCCCGGTGCGGTCGACTACCTCACCACCCTCACCGGAACGGTCAACCCCGGGGGGCTCAAGGTCAACGAGTGTCACTTCGAGTACGGCACGAGCGCCGAGTACGGGACGAGCGCTCCCTGTTCGCCGGCGACGAGCACCATTGGCGACGGCAATGTTGACGTCGCCGTCAGTGCCTCGACTGCACCGCTGCAACCCAATACCGTCTACCACTACCGTCTGTTCGCCGCAAACGCCGGAGTCGTCGGCCAGGGCAAAGATCGCACCTTCACCACCGGCCCGGCCCCCGCCGATTCCTGCCCCAACGCCGACATCCGGGCTGAGCAGGGGACCGAGGTCGCCCTCCTTCCCGACTGTTTGGCGCTGGAGCAGGTCAGCCCATCCAAAAAGGGCAACCAGAGCGCCAGGGTCACCCTCTACCCTGCCGTCTCAGCCGACGGCGAGCGCGTCCTGTTCAACTCATTCGCGACGCTTGGCATCTGCCCCAATATCAACACGCTGGGCGGCGACCCCTTCGTCGCCAGTCGCGAAAGCGCCCTCAACTGGGGGTTGACCTGTGTGAATCCACCTCCGAGCGAGGAGCTCCGGTCCGCCAAACCGGGAACGAGCTTTACCTCCGACCTCTCCGGCTGGGTTGAGGTTCTGTACAACTCTGATCTCCCACAGTTCTACCGTGTGGATGGCCTGGGCTCTCAGTTGACGGCGCTTACGCCGCCGCTTCCGAACCTCAACTTTGCCACCGTACCCAACATCAAGGGCGCTTCCGTCGATCGCTCCCGCGTTTACTTCAGCCCGGGACTCAGCTCACAGCTCTACCTTCCCGGCGACCCCGTGCCGGCCGGAACCGGCTCGGAGCCCAACGCTTACGTCGGCAGGCTCGATGCCGGAGGCCAGCCGAGCGTGGAGCTGCTGGCCCGTGACCACAACGGTAAAGCCTGGGGCGCGAACTGCGGCGCCCGCTTGGGTGGCATGGAAGGGCCCAACGAACGCAACATGGGAGCGATCTCGCCAGACGGCACCCGCGTCTACTTCTCCACCCGTCCCTCCCAGCCGGCAGTCGGCAATTGCAGCGAAGCCACCAACAAGAGGCGGATTCTGGTCCGCGAAGAGACGCCGGCCGGGCCAGACATCAAAGAGCTGATCGCCTCCGAGTGCGACCGAGTCTCTCCGGCGTGCAGCGCCACCGACGGCGATGACTTCTACCAGGGCGCGTCGGTCGACCAGACCAAGGTCTACTTCACGACCAGTCGCCAGCTCGCCGATTCCGACCTCGACGGCACGGCGACCTCCTGCTCTCGCACCGCCGCCAACGTCGGCTGCGACCTCTATCTCTTCGATGCCAACAAGCCAGCCGGCGAACGGTTGACCCAAGTCTCTGCGGGGGAGCCCAGCGCGACCACGCCCGGGTCTGGCGCTGCGGTGCGCACCTCGATCACGGCGATCTCCGCCGACGGCTCCCGCGCCTACTTCGTCGCCCGCACCGTCCTCACCACCGACCCCAACCCGGCGGGGGCTGTCGCTCAGCCGGCGCGGGACAACCTCTACCTCTACACCCAGTCCGATGGCGACCTCTCCTTTGTCGGCACCCTGGACACCGCCGATGGGGGGACGATTTTCGGCGGTCGCGCAAACTGGGAAAATGGCGCCTACGCGGTGCCGATCAAGGCGACCGACACCCAGGGCGATGTCGGCGGCGACGGCCACGTCCTGCTCTTCACCTCCAAAGCGTCGCTGGGTCCCGACGACACCGACACGGCCCGTGACCTCTATCGCTATGACGCAGCAGCCAATCCGCCCACTTTGGTGCGGATCTCCAAGGCGGCCCCGGGTGGCTCTGACAACGGCGCCTCCGACGTGTTGTCACCTGAAAGAGTGGGGAGTATCGGCATCGATTACGCCGAGAGGGGCCGCTGGGCCAGCGAAGATGGGGAGACCATCGTCTTCACCACCGCCGAGGCTCTAATGCCCGGCGACAGCAACGGCGCGGAGGATTCCTACCTCTGGCGCGATGGGCAGCTGTCCCATCTGCCGGGCAGCACCCGCTCCAGCGCCAGCGCTACGCGGATCTTCCCGATCCTCTCCCACGACGGTTCCACGATCGCTTACCACAGCGTTCAGAGGCTTGTCTCAACGGACATCGACTCGGTCGAGGACGCCTACGTACTGCGTCCGGGAGGTGGTTTCCGAACCTCGCTGCCGTCGGTCTGCGGGGGCGAAGCCTGCCAGGGCGCCCCCGCTCCAGCCCCGAGTGAGACCGGCGCGATAACCGGTTCTTTTGCCGGTGCCGGTAACGCCCGGTCAGATGCCGTCAAGTGCCCGAAGGGCAAGCGCAAGGTGCGCCGCGCCGGCAAGGTCCGCTGCGTCAAACCCGCCAAACACAAAAAGCAGGCCAGCAAGAAGAAGCGAGCCGGCGCCAAGCACGGAGGTCAGAAGTGAACCCGCTCAACCGCGTTGCCAGCCGCGCCGCCACGATCCTCTGCCTTACCGCGGCCCTTGCTGGCCTCGGCGCCGCCTCGGCGCAGGCCGCGCCGTCCTTCGGCGTGCAGATGAGTCGCAACGCCAACGAGATGCAGAAAGTCGAAGTGAGGGCCAGCGGAGGCCAGTATCGGCTCAGCTTCGACACCGGTGGGCCCACCGGCCCGGGCATCTCCGAAACGGGCAACCTCAGCTTCAACGCCACCAACGCCGAAGTGCAGACCGCTCTCAACGGGCTCGCCAACATCAAAACCCTCAGCGGCGACGGCTCCGTGGTCGTCAGCGGCGGCCTCGCCGGTAACTATGAAGTCACCTTCGCAGGCGGTTCGCTGGCCAGCACCGACGTGCCGCTGTTGAGTGGCAGCGACGGCACCACGCCCCTCAGCGGCGCCGGTGCCAAGGTCGTCACCGGCACCCTCTACAGGGCCGAAGTAAGCCGCAGCGACGAACGGGTCGACTATCTGGTCAGCGTGAAAAACACCAGCGCAACCGATCCCACCACCGGCACCGTGACGCTCGAAGTCCAGTTGCCAGCCGGACTCCAGACTTCGGCGCTCAACGCCGGCGGCAGCGGCTGGACCTGCCAAAAATTCCCCCCGGCCGGGGCCACCCCGGCCAAGGCGAGTTGCACCCGGGCCGACGTCCTTACGCCGGGCGCCTCCTACCCGACGCTGATCGTCGCCGCCGGGCTCGGCGCTGACACGCCCGACCATGCAATTGCGATCGCAACCGTCTCGAGCATCGGCGCCACGAGCGGAAGCGACCAAGAGGAGTTCGACTTCACGCCAGCCAAGCCGTTCGCCATCGAGAGCTTTGACTCCGAAGTCATCGACGCCGACGCCAACGACTACACCCAAGCTGGTGGGCACCCGTACCAGGCTGGGATCAGCTTCGCCTTCACGACTTTGAGGGACGCGAGCACGGCGTCCGGGCAGCTTGCGGGTCTCCTTGCGTTCGATGTGGTCGAGGCGCCCAGGAAGGTCGTCGTCGACCTGCCGCGCGGCTTGGTTGCCAATGCGCTGGCGGTGCCTGCGACCTGCCCCGGGGTCGTCGACGTAATTGCCTCCACCTGCCCGCCCGGCAGCGCGGTCGGGTTGATCGACGTGGATGTCGTCTTGGGTCCCACCTGGGGCTTTATCAGGATGCCGATCTTCTCGATCGAGCCCGAAGTCGGGCTGCCGGCGCAGTTCGCCTTCGCCGAACTCAGCAACATCGATACCCCGTTCACGCTCTCGCCGCGCCTGCGTGCCGACGACGGCTACGCGATCAGCCTCGACACGACCCCGGCGTCGTCGGGCTTCCCGCTGCGGCACGTGAACCAAGGTCTCTTCTGCAGCTTCGGGGCAAAGGCGACCGGCAACAAATTCGAAGGTTGCCGGGAGGCCACCGATGCCCTTGCCAACCCGATACCGCTGACCACCAACCCGACCCGCTGCACGGGCACGCCGCCGACCGTGAAGGTGAGCTCGGACTCCTGGGAGCATCCCGGTGTCTTCGCCAGCGCCGAAGTCTCGGACCCGCTGCCGACCGGCTGCGAGAAAGTTGACTTCCAGCCCGAGGTGAGCCTGGAGCCGACCTCGGGGCAAGCCGACTCGCCGACCGGGGTGAACGTAGAGATCACGATGCCCACCGACGGCCTCGAGGACCCCAAAGGCCTCTCGCAGGCTGCCCTCGACAATGCGATCGTCACCTTCCCGCAGGGGATGTCGGTCAATCCGGCAGCTGCTCATGGCCTCGCCTCCTGCACGCCGGCCCAGGTCAAGCTCGGCTCTAACGACGAAGACGAATGCCCGCTCTCCTCGCAGATCGGCACGATCGAAGTCGAGACGCCACTGGTCAAAGAGACCCTGACTGGCCACGTGTTCCTCGCCTCCCAGAAGGACAACCCGTTCAAATCGACCCTCGGCCTCTACCTCGTCTTCGCCTCGGAGCAGGACGGGATCACGGTCAAGGTCGCCGGTCAGTTGAAGGCCGACTCCGTCACCGGCCAGCTCACCTCGAGCTTCGTCGAAAATCCCGAATGGCCGTTCTCCAGGTTGGCGATCAGGTTCAACTCCGGCCCGCGCGCTCCCTTGATCAACCCGCCGAAGTGCGGCACCTACGCGATCCACTCCGAGATGTCGCCCTGGTCGGCCGCCAGCCCGGCCAACCCGACGGCGGAGGAGATCGTCGCCGCCGACTCGGATTTCCAGGTCACCTCAGGGCCTAATGGCAGCGCTTGCCCGAGCGGCGCGCTCGATCCGAAGCTCGACGCCGGCCTGCGGAACGCCAGCGCCGGCTCCAAAAGCCCGTTCGTGCTGAAGCTCAGCCGCGACGACGGCAGCCAGCGCTTCACCGGACTCGACATCTCGATGCCGAAAGGCCTGACCGCCTACCTCAAGGGCATTCCGTACTGCCCCGACAACGTCCTAGCGGGCATCTCCGGCGAGGAGCTGACGGGGGCTCCTGAGCTCGCCCACCCGTCCTGCCCGGCGGCCAGCCTGGTCGGCACTGTGCAGGCCGGCGCCGGCGCCGGGCCGTTCCCGTTCTACGCATCGGGCAAGGCCTATCTCGCGGGACCGTACAAGGGGGCGCCGCTCTCGATTGCGGTCGTCAATCCTGCCGTCGCGGGGCCCTTCGACTTCGGCAACGTGGTCGTTCGAAACGCCGTCTACGTCGACCCGGTCACCGCTGAGGTGACGGTCAAGTCCGATCAAATCCCGACCATGCTGCACGGGATCATGCTCGACATCAGGGACATCCGCGTCAACATCGACCGTCAGGGCTTCACCGCGGCCCCGACCAACTGCGAAACGTCGTCGATCCGGGTCCACGTCAGCGGCGAGCTTGGCGGGAGTGCCGCTCCCTCCAATCGCTTCCAGGTCGGCGATTGCGCTGCCCTCGGCTTCCAGCCGAAGCTGACGCTGCGTCTCTTCGGTGGTACCAAACGCGGCGCCCACCCGCGCCTGAAGGCGACGCTCACTGCACGGGCGGGAGACGCCAACATTGCCGGCGCCTCGGTCGCCCTGCCGCACTCGGAGTTCCTCGACCAAGCCCATATCCGTACCGTCTGCACCAGGGTCCAGTTCAGGGCCAATACTTGCCCCCCCGGCGCGATCTATGGCCACGCCGAAGCACTGACGCCGCTGCTCGACAAGCCGCTCAGCGGCCCCGTTTACCTGCGCAGCTCCGACAATCCGTTGCCCGATCTGGTGGTAGCGCTGAGGGGCCCGGACAGCCAGCCGATCGAAGTCGTCCTCGCGGGCCGGATCGACTCGGTCAACGGCGGTATCCGGTCGAGCTTCGAAGCGGTGCCGGACCAGCCGGTCTCGAAGTTCGTGCTGAGCATGCAGGGCGGCAAAAAGGGCTTGCTGGTCAACAGCCGCGACATCTGCAAATCGGTCAACCGCGCCACCGCAAAGTTCATCGGCCAGAACGGCAAGGCGGCGACGCTGCGCCCGAAGTTGCAGAATGCTTGCAAGCAGGTTAAGAAGGCAAAGAAGCGCGCACACCGTAGCCATTGATGGCTGTCGATAGGCGAAAGAGCAGCGCCATCGCGACCGGCGCGATGGCGCTGCTTTTCGCGCTACTTCTCGCCTCGACCACGGCTTCGGCCGAGGTGGTCCAAAAAGGGGGCGTGCGCGTCTCTGTCACCGGCAGTCTGACCCCGACTAAGCTGCCGCGCTCGGCCGCGGCCGCGATCGCCGTCACGGTCGCCAGCCACATCACGCCCACCACCCCCAGCGCTCTTCCCAAGCTGGAGTGGATCGCGATTGCGATCAACTCCCACGGCAAACTGCAGAATCGACGCACCCCTCGCTGCCGGCTCGGCCACATCAGCCCCTCGACCACCCAGGAGGCGCTTGCGGCCTGTCGCCCGGCGCTGATCGGGGAAGGGCACTTTTCGGCCAACGTGAGGATCGCCGAGCAGTCACCCTTCCCTTCCGAGGGCAAGATTTTGGCTTTCAACGGCAAGCTCAATGGCAAGCCGGCGATCTTCGCCCACATCTACGGCACCGATCCGGTCCCCACCTCCTACGTCCTGCCCTTCCTGATCGTCAAAGGGGAGGGCGCCTATGGCACGGTCCTCGAAGCCTCGCTGCCCAACGTCACCGGTGAGTGGGGCTACGTGACGGGGGTCAGCCTCGACCTTCAGCCGCGCTTCATCTCGGCTTCCTGCCCGGCGCCGGCGGGCTTTCCCGGCGCCGTCTTCCCGTTGATGCGTACCAGCTTCGGTTTCAACGGCGGCCTGAAGCTCACCTCCGTCCTGAACAGGAGCTGCAAGGTCCGATGAAAGCAATTCGCAGGCATCTCACTTACGCCAACGTCATCTCGACCCTGGCGTTGCTGATCGCCCTCGGCATGGGCTCCGCCTACGCCGCCGACCAGCTCGCCCTGAAGTCGGTCGGTGCGCCGCAGCTGCGCCCCGGGGCCGTCACTGCCGACAAGATCCGCAAGCATGCCGTGACCGCGCCGAAGATCAAGGCCCAAGCCGTCAAGCAGGGCAAGCTCGCGAACGGCGCGATCGTCACCGAAAAGCTCGCCAGAGGGGTCGTGATCGCGGCGAAGATCGCCACCGACGCGGTCACCCCCGAAAAGATCCCGAACGACTCTCTCAGGGGCGAGAAGATCGACGAGGGCAGCCTTTCCCAGGTTCCCTCTGCCGGCCGCGCCAATTTCGCCACCACGGCGGATACCGCGAACCCAGAGGCCTTCGCCAAAGTGAACGCAGAAGGCACTGTTTTCCCCGGCGACTCGAAGGGGATCGGCACCGGCGACGTCAAACTGGGCAGCGCCTTCGCGGGAATTTACTGCATCGCCGTTCCTTTCAGCCCAAAGGGAGCTCAGGCCACGCCCGAATACAGCGGCCACAACTCCGTCTCCGTGTTCGTCCGCCTCGGCACTGCCGAAAACTGCCCCGCTTCGCAGGTTGAGGTGCAGACCTACAACGCCGGCAACCACCAGAAAGAGCCCTTCTATGTCGTGTTCTACCGCTGACGCGTGAAGGGACCGCTGGGACTAAGGGCCGCTTTCGCCGCTGCACTCGCGGCGGTTACGTGCCTTAGCGCCTGTGGTGGCGATAAGCAAGAAACGATCGCGCCTACTGCGCAGAGGGAAGGGGCCGTCTCCGTGCGAAGCGCGCCCTTTCAGAAGTACAGAGACAAGGACCCCGCGAAGCTCCCCATCGCCGAATTCGGGGTCGAGGCCGACGCGGTGGATCGTCGTGAGGCGCAGGCGACGGTTGTCGCTTATCTGCAGGCGACCGGGGCCGGGGAATGGTCGGAGGCCTGCGGATACATCTCAGCGGTCCTGAGGAGCCAGATCGACGAAATAATCAAGCAGCAGTCTCCTCCCAAGCCCGGCTGCGATGTGGTCCTCCATGCCTTGGCCACCCCACCCGGCAAACAACGCAGCGGGACTCCGATTTACGCACCCGAAGGCATTGCCAGCATGCGGATCAAGGAGGGCCCTGGTGGTGGTTTCGCGCTGTTCCATAGCGGTGAAGGCGACGATTACTGGATCGCCGTGAAACGAGAGGGCAACAGTTGGAGAATCCTTTCAGCGGCGCCCCAGCCGTTCGGGTGAGCGGTTGAGCCGTGAATCTTGGGACGGATCCAACGTCTCCTCCCACTGGCGCCGCCTTGGCGGGGCTGGCAGCGCGTCTCCGCGAGCACCACGCTGAGATCGAACAGGCGGTGCTAACCCGGGTCTTTGCGATCTCCGATCCGGCCGAGGTCGAAGATCCCGAGTATGTGGCGGGTCTGCGCGAGGCGGTTGGCGCCGGTCTCGACTATGGCCTCGCCGCCCTCCAAGCGCCGCAGGCTGCGGACCCTCCCCCGGTGCCGGTGCAGCTGCTCTTCCAAGCCCGCTACGCCGCACGTTCGGCTGTTCCCCTCGACACTGTCCTTCGCCGTTATTTCGCCGGGTACACGGTGCTTGGCGATTTCATCCTCATCGAGGCTCAACGGGAAGAAGCGACCGCGCCGGCGGAGTTGATGCGGGCCTTGCGCGGTGAGGCGGCGGTCTTCGATCGCCTCCTGGCTGCGGTCTCCGAGGCGTACCGTCACGAGGCGGAGAGGGGGGCTCGCACAGCGGAGGGGCGCCGCGCATCCCGGGTGCGGATGCTTTTGGCTGGGGAGCTCCTGGACGTGAGCGAGCTTGATTACGATATGGACGCTTGGCACCTGGGGGCGCTCGCCACCGGGCCGGGCGCGAAAAAGGCGATCAGGAATCTCGCCAAGGCACTCGACCGCCGCCTGCTCGTGGTCTGTGGGGAGCAAGGAAAGCTCTGGGTCTGGATGGGGGGGCGGCGGAGGCTTGCCTCGCGCGAGGCACTGCGTCTGGCAGAGTCGTCCTGGACCGGGGACGGCGCCCTCGCGTTCGGTGAGCCCGGACAGGGAATCGAGGGCTGGCGGCTGACCCATCGGCAGGCCAAAGCGGCATTACCGATCGCGATGCGGGGCGAGCGGCGGCTGCTCAACTACTCCGAGGTTGCTCTATTCGCCGCCGCTCTGAACGACGATGTCTTGGCCAGCTCGCTGCGAGATGCCTATCTGGTGCCGCTGGAATCTCAGCGGACGGCATCGACCCTCATTGAGACGCTGCGGGCCTATTTCGCGGCAGGCCGGAACGCCTCTGCGGTGGCCACGGCCATGGGGGTAAGCCGACAAACCGTGAGTATTCGCCTCCGCGCCGCCGAGACGCACATCGGCCGGCCGCTCGACCAGTGTGCGGCCGAGTTGGAGACCGCATTGGCGCTTTCAAAGCTGGTTCGAAACGCGGTCGCCACTGACTCAATTGACAGTTGTCACCAAACGAGCCACATTGGTAATGGCGTCCCGAGCGAGCGAGCGAGAGCATAGGGATGGGTGGCCGATGGTAAGGACTGGCAGTCCAGCCTGCCTGGCTGCCTTCCTAAAACCAAGATTTAAGAAAGGTACAGAATGAAATTTAAGTCCATCCGCAGTGCCTTCTGCACCCTGGCACTTGTCATCGCGGCTTTGGTCGTGCCGGCTAGCGCGCTGGCGGCGGTAGAAGAATTCCCCGAACGCTCGGTGGGAGGTATGGCCACGGATCCAGAAGGCAACGTCTGGGCGGTCGAAGGGATTCAGGATCGAGTCGTGAAGCTCAACGCCGCTGGGGAAACCATCGATCAATTCGAATCGGCCACTATGAAAGAACCTTTCGGTATCGATGTCGATTCGGAAGGTTTCATCTGGATTACGGACTTTAAAGGCCCCGCCGTGCAGAAGTACAATTCCAACGGTGAACTTTTGGCCCAGTTTGGATCCCATGGGACCGGAAAAGGCCAGGTCACCTGGCCGTTGGATATCGACGTCCGCTCTACCGACGGAATGGTTTTCGTGACCGATACGTGGGGAGGCGGAAGCCAAGAAGGTCGTGTCCAGAGGTTCAGTTCAGAAGGGCAATTTCTCGGAATCATTGGTGAAGAAGGCTGTGCCCAGGGAGAATGGGAAGTCTGCCAGCCTTGGGGGATCGTCTCCGATGCAGAAGGAAATGTCTGGGTCACCGAGACGGGCATAGGCCGGGTCCATCGGTTTGGCCCGAGCGGAAATTTCTCCTTTGAAACCTATCCGGGGATGACGCAACCTGCTGGGGTTGCGCTCGATCTCGCGGGAGACCTCTGGGTTGGCGGCGCGAACGAAAACCGCTTCGTGAATGAGTACAGTCCAGCAGGCGAATACCTGAGCGTCTTCGGGGGTGAAGAACCATTCCCGATGAATGAACCGTACGGCATCACCGTTGACGGTGAAGGCAGCGTGTGGGTCTCCGATCTACCCGAAAACAGGCTGCTGAAGCAGAACTGACGGCGTAGACGCACGTCAGGCCATTAGGCCTGCAGATCGAGGAGCGCCAGGGCTTGTTTAGCCCTGGCGCTCCTTTTCGTAGGCGGGATCGGCAAAATCGCGCTTGACAAGCTGTGTACCACCCCTTACATTAAATACCGTCGTTTACGAAACGGCGGGAATGGAGCACCGTGAGGCAAGGGCATCGCAAAAACCGGCTGTCGTCTTCTCCCTGTGACGGCGCCAACGCAGAGCGGCGGCTTCAGGGCGCCGGGGACGTCCCATCCTCGGCGTCCGGCTCGCCTCTGGGGCGGCCTCGCTCGTGAGCAACGTTTCGAGGGGATCCGAGGCGCCCGCCAGTTCGGCGGCTGACCACGTGGCCGCTCGGCTCCCTCGCGGGCCCCATGGGCTTTCCCGCAAGGTCGTCGTCGATCACCAACGCCAGCGTCTGCTTGCCGGGGTGGCGCAGGCCGTCTCCGAGCATGGCTACCTGGCCATGAACGTCGAGCAGGTGCTGGTCAACGCCGGGGTCTCGCGGACCACCTTCTACGAGAACTTCGACAACAAGCGCGACTGCGTGATAGCCGCTCACGAGCAGGCCTTCAGCCGCCTCTCATCGGAGCTTGTCGCGGCATGCGCGCGGGAGGCCGACTGGCAGGCCAAGCTGGCGGCGGCGGTCGCCGCCGCGATCGAGTTCGCGACACGGGCGCCGGAAGAAGCGCTGTTGCTGGTGATCGATGCGGTCGCGGCCGACTCGATCCTCGCCTCGAGGGTGATGGCTTCCAACGACTTCTTCGTCGGCCTGCTGCGCAACGGGCGCGAAGAGTGCCCGGGGGCGGCTGAGCTGCCGGAGCTGACCGAGCGCGCGCTGATCGGCGCCATGACCTCGATCGTCGGCGCCAAGCTGATGTCGGGCCAGGCCGATCGGCTGATCGAGCTGGAGCCGCAGCTGGTGCAGCTGATGCTGATGCCCTACGTCGGCGTCGAAGAGGCGTGCGGCGCGGCTGAAGCCGACCTGTAACTCCCGCTAGCCTCAACCCCGGGCATGAGGGGAGCGGCTAAGAAGATCGGGGTACTGGGGACGGTGGTCGCCTGCTTGGCGCTGGGCGCATCCCTGGCGCACGCCGAGCTGATCGCGCGCGGCGACCTCTTCGTCAGGTTCAGCGGCGGCATCGCCCCCGACGCGCTGCCACGCGATGCCCGCGCGCCGATCTCGGTCAGCATCGCCGGCACGGTGAAGACGCTCTCGGGCGAGAGGCCGCCGGCGCTGCGGGAGATCTCGATCGCCATCAACCGCGGCGGCCGCCTCGATGCTCGAGGCTTGCCTGTTTGCCAGCGGGAGGAGATCGAACCCTCTTCGACCGGCGAAGCGCTTGACCGCTGCGGCCCGGCGCTGGTCGGTGGCGGCTCCTACGACGCCGACGTCGCCTTCCCCGAACAGTCGTCCTTCCCCTCGCGGGGCCGCATCCTCGCCTTCAACACGGTGGTCGACGGCAAGCGGGCGATCCTCGCTCACGTCTACGGCGCGAAGCCGGTGCCGATCACCCGCATCATCGTCTTCCGCATTCGCGAAACCCCCGGCACCTATCGCACCGTCCTCACCGGCGCCCTGCCAGCGTCGCTCAACCGCTGGGGGTACTTGAAGCGGATCAGCCTCAGCCTGCACCGCAATTTCACCTATCGGGGCCAGCCGCGGAGCTACCTCAGCGCCGCCTGCGACGCGCCGGCGGGATTCCCCGGCGCCACCTTCCCCTTCGCCCACGCTTCGATGACCTTCGCCGACGGCCGCACCCTCTCCTCGACCCTCACCCGCAGCTGCAAGGTACGGGGCTGACCCAGCCTCCCGGATCGTGATCCTCGCAGTCGATCAGGGGACCACCGGCTCGACCTGCCTCGTCTTCGACGGCGACGGCCGGATCGCGGGCCGCGCCTACTCGGAGTTCGAGCAGCACTTCCCGCGGCCGGGCTGGGTCGAGCACGACGCCGCGGAAATCTGGGAGGTGACGCGGCGGGTCGGCGCCGAGGCGATCGCCGCCGCCGGGATCGAGGGGGCCGAGCTAGACGGCATCGGGATCACCAACCAGCGCGAGACCGTGGTCGCCTGGGACCCCTCGACCGGCGAGCCGATCCACCGCGCCCTGGTCTGGCAGGACCGCCGCACCGCCGAGCGCTGCGACGAGCTGCGGGTGGCCGGACAGGAGGCGCTGGTGCGGGAGCGGACCGGGCTGACGATCGACCCCTACTTTTCGGGGACCAAGATCGAGTGGCTGCTGGGCAACGCCGAGCGGCCCGAGCGGGCGGTCTTCGGCACGATCGATTCCTGGCTGCTCTTCAAGCTGACCGGACGTCACGTCACCGACTACTCCAACGCCTCGCGGACGATGCTGTTCGACATCCGCCGCCTCGCCTGGGATCCGGAGCTGTGCGAGCTGCTCGGGGTCGACCCGGCGCGGCTGCCGGAGCCGCTGCCCTCCGCTCACGTCTACGGCACCACCGGCGAGTTCGGCGGCGAGGTGCCGGTGGCGGGGATCGCCGGCGACCAGCAGGCGGCTCTGTTCGGCCAGGCCTGCCACCGCCCCGGGATGGCGAAGAACACCTACGGCACCGGCAGCTTCGTCCTCCTCAACACCGGCGAGCAGGCACCGCGCCCGCCCGACGGCCTCCTGGCCACGGTGGCTTGGGGGCTCGGCGACGAGGTCGCCTACGCGCTGGAGGCTTCGATCTTCGTCACCGGCGCCGCGGTGCAGTGGCTGCGCGACGGGCTCGGGATCATCGACGAGGCGGGGGAGACCGAGGCGCTGGCTGCCTCGCTCGACTCCAACGACGGCGTCTACTTCGTCCCCGCCCTGACCGGGCTCGGCTCGCCGCACTGGGATCCCTACGCGCGCGGCACGATCGTCGGCCTCACCCGGGGCAGCGGTCGCGCCCACCTTGCCCGGGCTGCGCTGGAGGCGATCGCCTACCAGACGGTCGACGCCGTGCGCGCCCAGGAGGCCGCGTCCGGCGAGCCGCTGGAGGTGCTCAAGGCCGACGGCGGCGCTGTCGCCAACCGCTGGCTGATGCAGTTCCAGGCAGACGTTTTGGGTGCTCCGGTCGTCGTCCCGGAGATCGCCGAGACGACGGCGCTCGGCGCTGCTTACCTGGCCGGGATCGCGACCGGGCGCTGGACCGAGGAGCAGGTCGGGCAGATGTGGCGTCAGGCGGCCCGCTACGAGCCGCGGATGGGTGCCGACGAGCGCGAGGAACTGCTCGCTCAATGGCGCCGGGCGCTGGAGCGATCACGAGGCTGGGCGCAGCCGCGAGACGGCGAGTAACCGCCCCCTCGGCAGAGGGTAGGCAAGGGCGGCGGCTCTGTCGCCATTCCGATATGGCGGAGATGAGGCCACAGACCTACAAGGACCCGCGCCCGGCGGAGTACTTCACGCAGTTCCACGAGGCTGCGCGGAAGGGGGTCGGCTGGACCTACACCTTTGTCCGCATCATTCTCACCCTGCCGACGCTGCTGATCTACCGCGTGCGCGGGATCGGCGTCGAGAACGTGCCGAAGGAGGGCGCGCTCCTCCTCGCCCCCAACCACTTCAGCCAGATGGACCACTTCTTCGCCGGCGTCTACCTGCGGCGGAAGATCCGCTTCATGGCCAAATCGCAGATGTTCGGGCCGCCGGTCCTGACCTACGTCTATAAGCATGGCGGCGTCTTCCCGGTTCGCCGCGGCCACCACGACGAGGAGGCGTTCAAGACCGCCTACGCGATCCTCGACCAGGGCGAAATGCTGCTCGTCTACGCCGAGGGAGGGCGCTCGCGCTCGGGCGAGATGGGCAAGCCGAAATCCGGGATCGGGCGGATCGCCCTGGAGTCCGGCGCGCCGGTCGTCCCGGTCGCGATCCACGGTTCCGCCCGGGTGCGCGGCTGGAAGCGGCTCCACTTTCCCAAGGTCACCGTCCAGTTCGGCAAGCCGATGACGTTCCCGGTCGAGCCGTCGCCCAGCAGCGAGCGCCAGCTCGAGGTGGCGACGGAGGTCTTCGCCGAGGTGCGGGATATGTACAAGGGGATCGCTACTCGTAGCGAGCGGCGAGCCGGGAGTAGAACTCCGGATCGTGCCCCGGCGTGATCACGGCATTCGGGAACTGACCGTGGAAGAGCCGCAGCTCCTGCAGTGAGCGGCGGAAGTTGTGGGCGTCGAACGGGCGCGGTGGCAGCGGCGCCTCGCCCCTGAGCTGGGCGAGCACGTACATCGCGTCGCCGCCGATCACGAAGTCGTCCTGCCGGAGGCGGCAGATGACCGACATGTGGCCGGCGCTGTGGCCGGGGGTGAAGGCGAGGTGGATCGAGCCGTCGCCGAAGAGGTCGAAGGTGCGGCCGAAGCTGGCGTAGGAGTCGATGCCGGCGCGGTCGAAGTCGATCGTGCGGTAGTCGAAGGCGTAGTCGAAGTGCTGGCGGCGGTAGCCGTTGAGGGTGGGCTGGGCCCCCATCGCGGCCGCTTTCCACTCGGTCTCGCTGACGACGAAGGTGGAGCTGGGGAACTCGGAGATCGCCGAGCTGTGATCGCTGTGCAGGTGGGTCATCACCACGACCGGCACCTCGCCAGGGTCGAGGCCGCGTTTGCGCAGCTGCCCCGGCACGTCTTCGCCGGCCTCCAGCTGCGGTTTGCCGATGCGGTCGCCGAGCCGGCCGAAGTTCTCTTTGCCGTCGGTGGCGATCGAAGGGTGAAGCCCCGTGTCGACCAAAATCGCGCCGGCGCTCGGGTGGCGGATCAGGAAGGCGGGGATCGGGATCGTCCGCGCCGGCTTGCCGCTGAGCAGGGCGCGCGCCAGCCTCAGGGTCAGGAAGCGGCCGCCCGGGCTCTCCATCATCGGCACCGGGAAGTCGGAGTGCCCCGCGACCATCGGTTCGACGACGACCGTCGCCCCCGGCGTCCCCCCGGCGAGCGGCTCGTGCAGGGGATGCGCCTCCACCTGAACCTTCATGGCGAGTGACATTACCGCTGAAGGGGCCGCCTATAGGCTTGCCGGCCGATGGCTGAAAGCTCCCATTCGCAGGTGTTCCGCGACGATCTGCTCGCCGGCCAGGTCTGCGTCGTCTCCGGCGCCGGCAGTGGGCTGGGCCGGGAGACGGCGCTGGAGCTGGCCCGCCTCGGCGCCGTAGTGGTCGCCTGCGGCCGTCGCGAGGAGCCGCTGGAGGAGACCGCGGGCCTCGCCGCCGGGCTGTCCGGGTCCTTCGAGCACGAGACCCTCGACATCCGCGAGGAGGAGCCGGTCGGGCGCTTCTTCGACGGCTTGCTGGAGCGCCACGGCCGCCTCGACGTGCTCGTCAACAACGCCGGCGGCCAGTTCCTCGCCCCGGCCGAGGCGATCACCCCGAAAGGCTTCCGCACCGTGCTCGACCTCAACGTCCAGGGCACCTGGCTGATGACCCACGCCGCCGCCACCAAGGCTTTCATCCCGCAGGGGGGAGGCAAGGTGCTGAGCGTCACCCTCTCCCCCCACAACGGGATGCCGGGGATGGTCCACTCCGGCGCCGCCCGGGCGGCGGTCGAGAACATGATGCGGACCCTGGCGATCGAGTGGGCCCGCTTCGGGATCAAGACCTGCGCCCTCGCCGCCGGCCAGTTCGCCACCGAGACGCTGCTGACCAAGTATCCGCAGGTCGTGGTCGACAACCTCGAGCGCTCGATCCCGATCGGCCGCGCCGGGCGGCCGGAGGAGATGGCCTGGCTGGTCGCCTACCTGGCCTCTCCCGCCGGCGACTTCTTCTCCGGCACGACGATCACGATCGACGGCGCCCGCGACAACTGGGCCGGGCCCTGGCCTCCCGAGGCGATCGCCGACACCAGCGGCACCCCCGTGGCCGAGGAGCGCCGCCCGAAGTAGCTAACGCGGCTCGAGCACGACCAGCGGGATCTCGCGGCCTTTGCTGCGGGCTGCGTAGTCTTCGTAGCCGCCGTAGCTCTCGACCGCCATCGCCCAGAGGCGGTCGCGCTCCTCTGGTTTTGCCACCCGGGCGTGCACCGGCAGGCGCTTGGAGCCGACCTGGACCTCGGTGTCGGGATTCGCAATCAAGTTGTGGTACCAGGCGGGGTGCTTCGGATAACCGCCTTTGGAGGCGACGATGACGATGTCCTCGCCGTCGCGCACGTAGAGCAGGGGAGAGGTGCGCTTGGTGCCGCTCTTCGCCCCGACGTGATCGAGCAGGAGCATCTTCCCCGACACCCCGGGAATCGTGTGGCCGAGGCGCCCACCCGTCCTCCGGTAGAGGAAGGTGTGGACGCCCATGAAGCGGCGAGTGGCAGGCCAGACCCGGTCCGCTACGTCGAGGTAGCTGGGGATCCGCCTGCCCTGCGCCGCGTCGCTCATCTCAGGTGTACATCCCGCCGAACATGCCGCCGGTGACGTTGAGGACCTGGCCGTGCACGTAGTTGGCCAGCGGCGAGGCGAGGAACAGGACCGGGCCGGAGGCCTCCTCGGGCGAGGCGGGGCGACCGACGGGGATGATCGCCGAGGCCATCGCCCGCATCTGCTCGGGGATGCCGAGCTCGATCTTCTCGCCGCCGGGGGCGGTCATCTCGCCGCCCTCCTCCTTGGCGGCGGTGAGGCGGGTGTCGACGAAGCCGAAGGCGACCGCGTTGACGTTGATCTTGAACTGGCCCCACTCCTTGGCGAGCGTTTTGGTGACGCCGACCACGCCCATCTTCGCCGCCGAGTAGTTGACCTGGCCGGCGTTGCCCATCGTCCCCGAGGTCGAGGAGATGTTGATCAGCTTGCGGAAGACCTCTTTGCCTTCGCCACGCTCGGCCTTGGCGGCCTCGCGCCAGTGCGGGGCGAGCGCCCGGGCGACGCGGAAGGGGGCGACGGTGTGGATGTCGAGCATCGCCTGGAACTGCTCGTCGGTCATCTTGTGGGCGACGCCGTCCCAGGTATAGCCGGCGTTGTTGACGGCGATGTCGACCGAGCCGAAGGCGTCGACGGCGGCCGCGACCAGCTCGTCGGCGGCGCCCTCCTTGGTCAGGTCGCCCGCGTGGACGGCGGTTTCGCCGTCGATTTCACCGGCCGTCTGCTCGGCGACGTCGGCATCGAGGGCGTTGATCAGAACCTTGGCGCCCTCGGCCGCGAACAGCTCGGCGGTCGCCCGTCCGATACCCCGCGCGGAACCGGTGACGATCGCCGCTTTCCCATCGAGAAGTCCCATCAGTCTGCGTCTCCTTTAGTTCGTGAAGCCGGCGCCGGAGGCTACATGGAACTCTCCGATCCTGGTCAGCCGGCCAGTTTTTTCGGGAGGGAGCGAACCGAGGCCGGTGCTCGCCGCGGCGTAGGGCAACATAGATTGGCGCGGTGAGCACGACCGAGTTCGCATATGTGGGGGCCGAAGAGGCGACCGATTTTCGCTTTGCGCACTGGCCGCTGGTGCGGCGCTGCGCGCTCGGCGTCTACCTCGTGGCGCTGGTCGCCTGGAGCTCGCGCTACGGAATTCCCGTGCAGCGCGAGCTGGTGATCGCCTGGACCTGTGGCGCCCTGGCCTGCAACTCCGTCGGCCGCCACCCGCGGGAGATCCTCCAG
>Ga0193706_1000447_pt1 | contig 24425 bp, 27 predicted proteins | sample U3c1metaG_FD_160130 | JGI IMG/M metagenome (GOLD analysis project Ga0193706, IMG submission 160130) | Soil microbial communities from a riparian zone of the East river system, Colorado, United States - U3c1 | ecosystem: Environmental > Terrestrial > Soil > Riparian zone | place: USA: East River... | reverse complement strand
ACTTGACCACCCCCGCCCCGCGGCTCCAGCTTCGGAGCGATCGGGAGGCAAAGATGCGCACATTGATCCTCGCCTGGATATTGGCCGCCTGGATGGCGCTTGGCGCCACGGTTTCGGCCGCCACGCCCCTCGGTCCGGCGGGACGCTGGGCGCTCCATGCCTCGGGGCGGACCCTGGTCGTGCTCGAGCTCAAGCGCGGCTCGGCGCCGGGAAGCTGGGCCGGGTGGCTCGAGCGGCCGACCAGGCTTCAGGTGACCAATTTCGGCTTCACCGAGATCGCCGGACCGATCGTCCGGCGCAGGATCAGGCGCGGGGCCGAGACGGCGGGAGGCATCGAACTGCTGATCGAAGGCCAGACCGGAAGCGAGGACGACCTCTACGTCTTCAAGCCGATGGAAGACGGGATCGTCGAGCTCGGCTTCAAGGGCGCTCCGATTCCGCCTTTGATCCTGGTGAGGGCGCCCCCCGACGAGATCGTGGCGAGACACTGGGATCCGGAACGGCTCTATTCGGCCGACTGGGAATATCCGTCCAATCCCCGGATGAAGGCGATATTCGACGCCGACCAAGCCGACCGCAAGGACGGCGTGGGGATCGACTGGAACAAGGTGACGCCGCGCGACGAGGCCCGGCGCGCCGAGACCAAGGCATTGCTCGATTCGGGCAAGCTTCGAAGTGGCGACGATTATTATTGGGCAGCCTTCGTCTTCCAGCACGGCAATTCATCGAACGATTATCTGCTCGCCCATGTCCTCGCCTCGGTGGCGATCGCGCGCGGCCACGGCGCAGCGACCTGGATCTCGGCGGCGACCCTCGACCGCTATCTTCAGAATATCGGACAGAAGCAGGTGATGGGCACGCAGTTCATGACGCGCGACGGGGGCACGACGCAGGATCCTTATGACAGGGCGCTGATATCCGATACCTTGCGGGCGGCGCTGGGCGTGCCGGGACAGGCGGATCAGGAAAAGAAGCGGGCCGAGATCGAGGCGGCCACTCGGGCCGCCCGACCGGGATCGTGAGAGCCAACCCCTCCACCATCCTGCGGATGGTCCATGGAGAAGGCCGAACTGCCCCCGGCAATCCGCACCTCTCCATCCCCATCGCCTTCGGCGACAGGGAGGAAAAGGAGGTCAGAGCTTCCCGGTCATCTCCGGGACGATCTTGAACAGGTCGCCGACCAGGCCGAGGTCGGCGACCTGGAAGATTGGGGCGTCCTCGTCCTTGTTGATCGCGACGATGACCTTGGAATCCTTCATTCCGGCGAGGTGCTGGATCGCGCCCGAGATTCCGATCGCGATATAGACTTCCGGAGCGACGATCTTGCCGGTCTGGCCGACCTGGTAATCGTTGGGCGCATAGCCGGCATCGACCGCGGCCCGGCTCGCGCCGACGGCGGCGCCGAGCTTGTCGGCAAGTGGATCGATCAAAGCGTGGAACTGGTCCGACGAGCCCAGAGCGCGGCCGCCCGAGACGATGATCTTGGCGCTGGTCAGCTCGGGACGCTCGCTGGCGGCGATCTCGGCGCCTGAGAAGCTCGAAAGCCCCTTGTCGCCGGTTCCCGAGACGTTCTCGATCGTGCCCGAGCCGCCCTCGGCGGCCGCCTTCTCGAACGCGGTTCCGCGCACGGTCAGCACCTTCTTGGAATCGGACGACTTGACCGTGGCGATGGCGTTGCCGGCGTAGATCGGGCGCTGGAACGTGTCCTCGCCCTCGATCCCGATCACGTCGGAGATCTGCATGACGTCGAGCAGGGCTGCGACCCGCGGCGCGATATTCTTGCCCGTGGTGGTGGAGGGCGCGACGAAGGCGTCGTGGCCCTCCATCAGGCTCGCGATCAGAGGCGCGACATTCTCGGCGAGCGCATGCGCGTAAGCCGCGTCGTCGGCGACATGGACCTTGCCCACGCCCGCTATCTTCGCGGCGGCGGCGGCGATGTCGCCGACGCCCTGCCCCGCCACGATCAGATGAACCTCGCCGAGCTTGGAAGCGGCGGTGACCGCGGGAAGGGTGGCATCCTTGAGCTGGCCGCCTTCATGCTCGACCCAGACCAGAGTCTTCATTCGACCACTCCTAATGTCTTCAGCTTGCCGATCAATTCGTCGACCGAGGCGACCTTGACGCCGGCCTGGCGCTTGCCCGGCTCGACCACCTTCAGGGTTTGGAGCCGCGGCGTTATGTCGACCCCGTAATCCTCGGGCGTCTTCTGGGCGAGGGGCTTGGACTTGGCCTTCATGATGTTGGGCAGCGAGGCGTAGCGCGGCTCGTTGAGGCGAAGATCGGTAGTGACGATGGCGGGGAGCTTGAGCTTCACAGTCTCGAGGCCGCCGTCGACCTCGCGGGTGACGCTGACATTGTCGCCGTCGACCTCGACCTTCGAGGCAAAGGTGCCCTGGGCCCAGTTGAGAAGGGCGGCGAGCATCTGGCCGGTCTGGTTCGAATCGTCGTCGATCGCCTGCTTGCCGAGAATGACCATTCCGGGCTGCTCCTCCTCCGCGATCTTGGCGAGGATCTTGGCGACGGCTAGCGGCTCGACCTCGGAATCGGTCTGGACCAGGATGGCGCGGTCGGCGCCCATGGCGAGGGCGGTGCGCAAGGTCTCCTGCGCCTTGATGGGGCCGATCGAGACGGCGACGATCTCGGTCGCCACGCCCTTCTCCTTCAGCCGGATAGCCTCCTCGACCGCGATCTCGTCGAACGGGTTCATGCTCATCTTGACGTTGGCGAGATCGACTCCGCTGCCGTCGGCCTTGACCCGCGGCTTGACGTTGAAATCGATCACGCGCTTGACCGGCACCAGCAGCTTCATGCTCGTTCCTTCTTCTTCCTCTCCCTTTGAGGGGAGAGGATACGAAGACTTGGCGGCTACGCCGCCTAGTCGGAGTTGGTGAGGGTGGCACCGGTGGTGAACCGGGTCCTTCACCCTCACCCAGCTTCGCCTAGGCTCGCCGAACAGGCTCGCCAAGGCTGCGCAACCAATAACCGGTCAATCGTGTCCCACACGATTGAGGATTGCCCGGGGGGCAATCCGGCCGGTTATTCCCCTCAAGGGAGAGGGATATTTCCTACGCCGCTTCCTTCACCGCGGCGACGATCTTCCTGGCGGCGTCGCCGAGGTCGTTGGCGGGGGTGATTGCGAGGCCGGATTCGGCGAGGATCGCCTTGCCCTGCTCGACATTCGTCCCTTCCAGCCGGACGACCAGCGGCACCTTCAGATCGACCTCCCGCGCGGCGGCGACGATCCCGTCGGCGATGATGTCGCAGCGCATGATGCCGCCGAATATGTTGACCAAAATCCCCTGGACCGCCGGATCGGAGAGGATGATCTTGAACGCCGCCGTGACCTTTTCCTTCGAGGCGCCGCCGCCGACGTCGAGGAAGTTGGCGGGCTCGGCGCCGTTCAGCTTGATGATGTCCATCGTCGCCATCGCCAGGCCGGCGCCGTTGACCATGCAGCCGATGTTCCCGTCGAGCTTCACGTAGGCGAGGTCGTGCTTCGAGGCCTCGACCTCGATCGGATCCTCCTCGCTCTCGTCGCGAAGCGGAGCGAGATCGGGGTGGCGGAACTCGGCGTTGGAATCGAAGCTCATCTTGGCGTCGAGGACGAGCAATCTGCCGTCGCCTGTGGTGGCGAGCGGGTTGATCTCGAGCATCGCGCAATCGAGCGCCACGAAAGCGTCGTAGAGCTGGCGGCCGAGCTTCTGCGCCTGCTTGTTGAGATCGCCCTCGAGCTTGAGAGCGAAGGCGAGCGCTCGGCCGTGATGCGGCTGGAAGCCCTGGGCGGGATCGATATGGATGGTCGTGATGCGCTCGGGGGTGTCGTGGGCGACCTGCTCGATGTCCATTCCGCCTTCGGTCGAGGCGACCATGGCGATCCGGCCCGAGCCGCGGTCGACCAGCAAAGCGAGATAATATTCCTTCGCAATGTCGACGCCGTCGGTGATGTAGAGACGGTTGACCTGCTTGCCCTCGGCGCCGGTCTGGATGGTCACCAGGGTCTTTCCGAGCATCTCCTCGGCATTGGAGCGGACCTCGTCGATCGACTTGGCGAGGCGGACTCCGCCCTTGGCGTCGGGGCCGAGCTCCCTGAAGCGGCCCTTGCCGCGGCCTCCGGCGTGGATCTGCGACTTGACCACCCAGAGCGGGCCCGGGAGCCGGTTGGCGGCGGCGACGGCTTCCTCGACGCTCAATGCGGCATGGCCGGCGGGGACCGGAATGCCCTGCGCCGCGAGCAGCTCCTTGGCCTGATATTCGTGGATGTTCATGGGGCGCGCTTAAGCACAGCGGGAAGCGCAAGCCAAGCGGGAGGGTGGAGCAGCGGAACTGAGGCAGGGCGCTCATTCCCCCTCCCTTTGTGGGGGGGGGGCGGGGGGCGGGGTGCCGGCCATGGGCCGGCGCGCGGCAAGGGCGCGCACCCCTCACCCAGCTTCGCCTAAGCTCGCCAAGAGGCTTGCTAAGACTGCGCATCCGTGGGGCGCTGGCTCGTCCCCCGGACGAGCCTTAGCCGCGCCCCACCCCACGAGGGGAGAGGGATTTAACTGGATCAGCGCAGAGCGGCGATCTTTCGGCGATCGAGGAGGCCGAGATTTTCGCCGAAGAAGCGGGCGATCAGAGCGGGGTCGAGATCGTAGAAAGCGGCGAGGGCCGAGCAGCCTTCGCCGTGGAGGAGCTGGCGGTTGAAGGCGCGAAAAGGCTCGCGCTTGCGCCAGAGCGCGAGCGCTTCCGCCTCGAACCCGTCGTGGAGAAGGGCGCCGTCATAATCGCGCTGGGCGGCGAGCATCGAGGCGGTGCGAAGGGCGTCCGCGCCCTGGCAGCCGGTGGCGGGATGGAAGAAGCCGCCGCGCATTCCGAGCTTGGCGACGCGGGCGCCGCCGAGGCGCCAGTAAGCGCTGAAATCGCCGCCGAGCGCGAGCGGGGCGACGTCGGATTCCTCCGGTTCCACAGCTCCGTCCTTCCAGCCGCGCCGGGCGGCGTAGGAAAGGATCCGTTCCCCGGCTGCATCGGCGTCGAAATCGGGCGAGGCGGAGAGCTGAACCTCCTCGACCCGAAGGCGCTCCGGGCCGAGCGGGAGCAGGGAGAAGAAGGTGCAGCCCTTGCCTTGCGCAGCGGTGGCGTCGGCGGCGACCGGGAGGTCGACGCGGTGCGCCGCCGGGAAGGCGAGAGTGCGCGCGGCGGACTTGCGCCAGCCGAGCTCGAGGGTCGAGACATGGGCGTTGTCGCGAGCGTCGATGGCACCGTCGGCCGCGATCTTCTCGCCGCCCTGGAGGAGGACGCTCTGGTCGCGGACCGCGACGATCCGGGCACCCTGGCGGTACTGATCGGGCCGCAGGGTTTTGCGCACCGCGGCGTCGATACGCTCGGGCGACAGAGCGAGGCAGGCGAGCTTGAGCTTTCGGCTGCGGCCGGGGAAAGCGGTGTAGAAGCCGTCCCAGCGCGCCTCGGCGAGCGGGAGGACGAGATCGCGCTCCTGCGGCGCCAGTGAATCCTCGATCAGGAAGATCGTCCGGTCGCCGCCGAACTTCTCTTCCTCGCCGACCAGGAAGATTGGAACGTCGGGGCGAAGGCGCGCCATGGCGAGCGCGGCCAGGCTTCCGGCCAGCCCGCCGCCGGCGATCAGCAACGCATGTTTGCGGCCCCGCGTCATCGGCGCGAAGCTCTACCGGCTCTGGAGGGATCAGGCCATGGCTTGATCGCCGGCGGAAGTGGAAGCATCATTTCGGCACTATTTTAGTGGCTTATCGTAACGGCCCCGGAACTCTATGGAGGCCCGTTTATTACCGCAGAACAGGAACAGGGGAGCGACAAGTGACTTTCAAGCCGACCTACAGGTCTCTTCTTCTCGCCGCCGCGATGCTGGCCGCCACGCCGGCTCTGGCCCAGGACGACGAGCCGCTGCCGAACGACAAGAACATGCTGACGCTCGGAATTGGCGGCGCCTATGTGCCTTCCTACGAAGGATCGGACGATTATGTCCTGACCCCGATCGGAATCGTGATCGGCAAGGTCGGCGGTTTCGGCTTCGGGACCCGCGGGACAAGCTTCTATCTCGACGTGATCCCGAGCGATCCCAACGATCCGGTGAGCTTCGACCTGGGGCCGGTGGTGAACGTGAGGCTCGACCGGACCAGCCGGATCAAGGACGCGCAGGTGCGGGCGCTGGGCGAGCTCGACGCGGCGATCGAGATTGGCGGCTTTGCCGGGATCACCAAGAACCGAGTGCTCCACCGCTACGATTCGCTGTCTGCGCGGGTGACCGTGCAGAAGGACGTTTCCGACACGCACGGCAGCACGATCATCATCCCCGCGGTCGAATATACCAGCCCGGTGAGCGAGCGCGCTTTGGTCCAGCTCGGGCTTCAGGCCGAGCATGTCGGCGACGGCTATGGAGCGACCTATTTCAGCGTGACTCCGGCCGGCGCCGCGGCGAGCGGCCTCCCGGTCTATGCGACCGACGGCGGCTGGAAGAACTGGAGGCTGAGCCTTTTCGGAGCGCACATGCTGACCGGCACGTTGCGCGACCCCGGCTTGGCCCTGTTCGCGGGGGTCAGCTATTCGAAGCTGATGGGCGGCTTCAAGCGAAGCCCGATCGTCGCGATCGCCGGCGATTCCGACCAGTATCTGGTAACGGCGGGGCTGAGCTACACTTTCTGAAAGCACTCCCCTTCCGGATTTCCGGGAGGGGCCGGGGGTGGGCTCCTAAACGGAGGGGAAGAAGGCTCGCCTCTTCGAGGCTCGCGCCCACCCCTCATTCCCCTCCCGGGAATCCGGGCGGGGAGGTCTCACGCGCAAGGAGCTCCCCTGATCTGATCGCATGCCCGGGGCGTTTCGACGCACGGTGTGAGGGGGTGCTTTATTTCGCCTCGGGAACCGTTCATGCCTGTGCCGCGCTTAACAGAGCGCGGGGGCAATTGGAGTGGGCCATGCCGTCGCTGAGGACGAGTGCCGCTGCTTTTTCCGCACTGCTTTTCGCGATGCCGGCCATTGCCCAGCAGCGCGCCCCTTCACCCCCGCAGCCGCCGGCGGCGAACCCGAACCGTCTGGTCGAGCCGAGGGCGATGCCCGAGGAGCAGGTTGGGCGAATGCCGATCGCCGAGCAGGACAATATGGTGCTTGGAGTCGGCCTGTTCTCGGTCGGCGGCCACTTCGTCCGCGACCGCGGCGCCAGAGGGCGAGAGCCGCTGATCGATACCGGCGGCAAGCAGAACCGGATTGCGGCCGTGGGGTGGAGCCTGCGGTTCTGAAGGTCTCGTCATTCCAGCGACGCTGGAATCCAGAGAGAGTTTGAAGTCGCGTCAATTTGAGCGACGCTTCCCGAGTGACCAGTCCGTCTGGATTCCCGCCTTCGCGGGAATGACGGGTAAGTTTGGAATGACGCCTAAGGAGTGGGCTTCGGCGCCGCGTTCCCGCCGCTGTCCTCGGACGCCTCGTCGGGGCTCTTCTCGGTCGGCTTCACGGTCGAGCGGATGACCATGAACTTGTTGAGCAGGTCGAACCAGAAGGGGGCTCCGAGGGTCACTGCAAGGCCGGTGATGGCGTAACCGAGGATCAGGGCGAGGAGCGCACCAAGCCAGTTGAGGATGTAGAGGAAGCCGGCCTTTGCGGGCGGCTCGGGGCGCACCGGAAAGCTGTCCGCGATCCGCTTCACCGCGGACGTGTCCCAGCCGATCGGAAGGCCGATCTGATCAAGCTGGTCGGTATATTGGTTGAGCTTTTCGCGGCCCTGGTCGGGGCCCGCCTCGGCCACCGAGGCGGCGAGCCGATTGGCGAGCTCGCGCGACTGGGGATCGGTGGCGAGATGCTGGGCGAGCATCACCGAATTGACGTTGAGCAGCACAGCGACTCCGAGGCCGAGCCAGAACAAGCGGGAATGGGTGCTTCTTTTGTACCAGCCCGAGGCGCGGTCCATCGCGCCGTCGTACCAGCGCTCGATCTCGCGCCGCAGTTTGGTGAGGTCGCCGCCGGTGAGATGGTCGAGGCCGTCGAACGCACGCTTCAGATTGGCGTTCACCGACTCCGGATCCTTGCGCATCAGGTCTATGAGAACGGCGGCGAAGGTGGAGCGGGGAATGTAGGACGGCCGGTCGCGCCTGGCCGATTCGCCGCGCTTGCCGCCGTGGAGCGCGTAGATGAGCGGGTGATCGTAAAATTCCGTGACGAGCGTGGAGTCGCCCTGGAGCAGCTCCGAGATGGCGCGTTCGAGATTGGCGGCGCGCGATTTGCCCCAGGCCTCGATCGTCTCCTGGACCGCGGTCAGGATCAGGCTGAGCAGCAGGTAGATGAGGATCATGCCCACCGCGATGTCGAGAATGTCCGATCCGAACATGCCGTCCCCCCTTCAGATCCGTCGCCGCAGTGAAGCGCCGATCGGGCGCCGCGTCAAATGCGGATTGGACCGATACGGACGGTGGAAGCGCGACCCAAATCCGGCGCTCTTGGTAGCCCATCTCGTGATCCGAAAACCGGTTCCCACTTTTCGGCTCGATGGGGCCTTTGATGCCCATCTCGCTTATCCGAAAACCGGTTCCCACTTTTCGGCTCGATGGGCTATAAACAAAGCGTGAACGAAGCGCACGAGGCCGAGCCGGTCCGCAAGATCATCCATGTCGACATGGACGCTTTCTATGCGTCGGTGGAGCAGCGCGACAATCCAGAGCTGAGGGGCAAGCCGGTGGCGGTCGGCGGGATGACCCGCGGCGTGGTGGCGGCGGCGAGTTACGAGGCGCGCAAGTACGGGATCAGATCGGCCATGCCTTCGGTGACCGCGCTTCGACGCTGCCCGCATCTGATCTTCGTCAGGCCGCGCTTCGACGCCTATCGCGAGGTCTCGAACCGGATCCGGGCGATCTTCGCCGACTATACGCCGCACGTCGAGCCGCTCTCGCTCGACGAGGCCTATCTCGACGTCACCGAGGATTTGAAGGGGATCGGGATCGCGACCCGGATCGCCGAGGAGATACGCGCCCGGATCCGCGCCGAGACCGGTCTGACCGCATCGGCCGGGGTTTCCTACAACAAGTTCATCGCCAAGCTGGCGAGCGACCAGAACAAGCCCGACGGGCTGTGCGTGGTGACCCCGAAGCAGGGGCCGGCCTTCGTCGCCAGGCTTCCGGTCAAGCGATTCCACGGAGTCGGGCCGGTGACCGCGGCGAAGATGGCGGGGCTCGGGATCGAGACCGGCGCGGACCTTCGCGACAAGAGCCTGGAATGGCTCGGGAAGCATTTCGGAAGCTCGGCGCATTATTATCACGATCTCGCGCGCGGCATCTGCCACCGCCAGGTGAAGGCCGACCGCCCCTACAAATCGATCAGCGCCGAGGACACGTTCTTCGAGGACATTCGCGACGAGGCGGCGCTGACCGGCGAGCTTGCCCGGATCGGCGACATGCTGTGGCGGCGGATCGAGGGCAAGCAGCTCGCCGGGCGGACGGTGAACCTCAAGGTCAAATATTCGGATTTCCAGATCGTGACACGGGCGCGCTCGCTGGACCGCAACGTGCGCGACCAGGCGGAGTTCGTGGAGATCGGCACGGCCTTGCTGCGCGGGCTGCTGCCGCCGGTAAAGGCGATAAGGCTGCTCGGGCTCGGGCTGTCGGCGCTGACCGACCTGGCTGAACGGCCGGCAGAGCCGCTGGCGCTGGAGCTGCCGCTTTAGGCCTCGTTACTCCGACGAATCCGGAGAGGGCGGCGCTCGAGGGATACGCCAATGTTCATGGGTCCCGGATTCCTGGATCGAGTCCAGGACAGGCAAGTCGGGGATGACGACCCCTCAGCCTTTCGGTCTCGTCAATTTCCGGATCACCGAGATAACGACCAGCACAGCTCCGACCGCGATCAGGCCGATCGAGATCTGGCCGAGATGCGACTTCATGACCGGGACGCCGGCATTGGCGTGGAAGAGCAGCCCCGCGCCGCCGGCGACGATCAGGGCGAAGCCGATCGAGCCCCAGCCGCGGCGCGGACCGGAGGGTATGTGTGGCTGCGGCGGTTCCGGATCGGTCATGTCTCTTCCCTCAATTCCCGGCCATTTGGCGGCGATGGTGGCGCGTGCGCGTTACGATGACGAAGATCCATGCCACCCAGCCGGCGGCGATCAGAAGCCAGGAGGCGAGGCGCAGGTCCTGCTCCCAAGGCGCCCGGAATTGGGTGTAGAAGAGGCCGGCCACGCCCAGGACGATCAGGACGAAGCCGAGGATTCGGGGCACCGGCGCGATCGCTCGAAGCTCGCTTTTGTAGGCCGCGCGCTGGGCGGGATCGGCGAGATCCGGGCGCATTCATCCTCCCTGTTGCGCGGGCCAGATTAAGCGAGATTTCATGGGCTGCAAATATGGCGGCGGTCCTGGCTTGGTTCACGCGGAGGCGCGGAGGCGCGGAGGCGCGGAGGCGCGGAGGCGCGGAGGCGCGGAGGCGCGGAGGCGCGGAGGCGCGAAGGGTGCCCACCCTGAACGTCATTCCACCGCAAGCTGGAATCTCTCTGTTCTTCTCGAATGTTGTAAGGTCGAAGTGAGATTCCAGGTTGGGGTGCGCCCGTCTTCGACTCCGATGGAATGACGAGATGAGGTTGGGCATTCCCGCGAATACCGCTTCCGCCTGCCGCCCGACGGGCCGCGACGCTCGTGCCCGCGAACCGGGAAAGTGGTATCGACGCGCGGCAGGAGACTATCATGACAATGTCCGGAGCTTCGCGCCTGATTGTTCTCGCCGCGGCGATGACGGCCCAATCGACCGCCGCCGCGACGATGGATTTCCCGTGCGAACGGCTGGGGGACGAAGGCTATCGAATCTTCGAGGGGATCGGAGCGCCGACCGAGCCGCAGGCGCCGGCCGCGGTCCGGCTTCGAAAGGGCGCCCTGCTGGCGGCCGAACGCTATCCGCTCCAAAGCCCATTGTTCACCTTCGACGACGGCGCGCTGGCGACCGACGGCGGCACGGTTCCGGCCCTGCCGTTTCGCACCTACCGCATCGCGGGCAAGCCCGCTTTCTGCACCTCGACCTGGCGCGAGACGATATTCGGTCCGAAAGACCGCGACGGCAATTACATGCTTCGATGCCTGTTCGACGAGGATGGCGACGGGCGGTACGAGCGTTTCCGCGCCTATGGCGAATTGGTCTCCTACAGTATGAGAACGGGAAAGAGGGGCCAGCCGAGCGGCTCGGTGCCGACCAGGCATGATTTGCCCAGGGCCGTCGCACTGATCGAGAGCGCGTCCGTCCGCGATCCCAATGCCGCCTTCGCGCCCCGAATCGTATCGGAGATCCGAGTGGGCAAGGTCACCGCGAACGAGGTCATTTTGCGCTTCATCTCCCGCGTCGCCACCTTGCCCGGCCGGTCCGGCGAGATTTTCCGCGGGGCCAGCGAGGCAGAGACGGTCACGGTTCCGTTGCGCGAGGGCAACTGGATCTCGCCCGCCGGCAGAAGCATCGCTTTGGCCAGGAAGGGGACTGACTGGTATGCGACGGTGGCTCCCGCTTCCACCTCCACGGCACTTCTGCTGTGCGGCGGCAGCGTCATCGACACCGGAACCAGCTTCACGATCATGTCCGACGGAGGAATGTCGGTGATCGGCAAGGGCAATCCGCCGCCCTCCTGAAGACCCTCAAAACAGACTCGGTGATCTCGAGATTGAGGCTTCCGCCCGGGGGCGGTGGGGCCTAGGGTGCCGGCATCCCCGGGGGACCGCGCCTGAGCGGTTGAGACTTGGCTGAAGCCATGACCCGCCGAACCTGATCCGGCTGACACCGGCGTAGGGAGGGAGACGGCGCCAGGCACCGCTCTTCCTCCGATTTGAGGAGAGTGACGAAATGGCCGACGCACCCGCACGAACCGAGCTTTCCCCCGGAGTGACCACCGGCCCGATCCGCGGATCGCGCAAGGTGCATGTCGGGCCTTTGCGGGTGGCGATGCGCGAGGTCGATCTCGAACCGAGCTCGGGCGAGCCGCCGCTTCGGGTCTATGACTGCTCCGGGCCCTATACCGATCCCGACGCGCGGATCGACATATTGGCCGGGCTGGCCGAGCTTCGCCGCGACTGGATCAGGGGGCGCGGCGACGTCGAGGAGGTCGACCAGCGCGAGGTTCGGCCGGAAGATAATGGTACGCTCGGGCCGGATCGCTCGGGTGGCGTAAAGCCTTTCCCGAACGTGCGGCGAAGGGTTCTTCGCGCCAGGCCGGGCATGAACGTGTCGCAGATGCATTATGCGCGGCGCGGCATAATCACGCCCGAGATGGAATATGTCGCGGTTCGCGAGAATCTCGGGCGCGAGCGGCTGGCCGAGGCGGCGGCTCGGGACGGGCAGGGTTTCGGCGCTGCTATTCCCGATTACGTGACGCCCGAATTCGTCCGCGACGAGGTGGCGCGGGGGCGGGCGATCATCCCTTCGAACATCAACCATCCCGAGAGCGAACCGATGGCGATCGGGCGCAACTTCCTGGTCAAGATCAACGCGAACATCGGCAACAGCGCGGTGGCGTCCGACGTCGCCCAGGAGGTCGACAAGATGGTCTGGTCGATCCGCTGGGGCGCGGACACGGTGATGGACCTCTCGACCGGCCGGAACATCCACGACACGCGCGAATGGATCATCCGCAACAGCCCGGTGCCGATCGGGACGGTGCCGATCTACCAGGCGCTCGAGAAGGTCGGCGGAGTCGCCGAGGATCTGAGCTGGGAGATCTAGCGCGACACTCTGATCGAGCAGGCCGAGCAGGGCGTCGACTATTTCACCATCCATGCCGGCGTTCGGCTGCCCTACATCCCGCTGACCGCGAAGAGGGTGACCGGGATCGTCAGCCGCGGCGGCTCGATCATGGCGAAATGGTGCCTCTCCCATCACAAGGAGAGCTTCCTCTACGACCGGTTCGACGAGATTTGCGAGATCATGAAGGCCTATGACATCGCCTTCAGCCTGGGCGACGGCCTTCGCCCGGGAAGCATCGCCGACGCGAACGACGAAGCGCAATTCGCCGAGCTGGCGACCCTCGGCGAGCTGACGCAGATCGCCTGGAAGCACGACGTCCAGGTGATGATCGAGGGCCCCGGCCACGTGCCGATGCACAAGATCAAGGCGAACATGGACAAGCAATTGGAGGCGTGCAGCGAAGCGCCCTTCTACACGCTGGGGCCGCTGACCACCGACATCGCGCCCGGCTACGACCATATCACCAGCGCGATCGGGGCGGCGATGATCGGCTGGTTCGGAACGGCGATGCTCTGCTACGTGACGCCCAAGGAGCATCTCGGCCTGCCCGACCGCGACGACGTGAAGGTGGGCGTCGTCACCTACAAGCTGGCGGCCCATGCGGCCGACCTAGCCAAGGGCCATCCGGCCGCGCGGATGCGCGACGACGCGCTGAGCCGGGCACGGTTCGAGTTCCGCTGGCGCGACCAGTTCAATCTCAGCCTCGATCCCGACACGGCCGAGCAATATCACGACCAGACGCTTCCGGCCGAGGGCGCGAAGACGGCGCATTTCTGCAGCATGTGCGGGCCGAAATTCTGCTCGATGAAGATCACACAGGAAGTGCGGGAATTTGCGGCGCGGCAGAATGAGGGCGTAGAAAGCTTCCTGGCGGCGGAACCGATCGCCGAGGCCGATGCGGAAGCGGGGATGGCGGAGATGAGAGAGAGGTTCAGGGAAAAAGGTGGGGAGATTTATCTACCGGCGGAATGACCCCTGGCCAAGTCAAGGTTGCCAGCGCACCGGCGGCATTGGGAATTAAGTTTTGTGTCCCGGATTCGCATGTCCATGGATTCTGAGATCGTGCACGACACCGGCGACGATTCGATTGTCGCATGCGCCGATCGGCGGGCCTATTGCTTCGATAACTGAAGGCGGGCAACGGCCTCTTGGGCGCGCCGGTGGCCCTTTGCGGCGGCGGCTTGATAAAGGCGAAGCGCCTCGTCGCGGTTCACCGGTCTGCCCACGCCTTCTTCGGTCATACCGGCGAGGGCGAACTGCGCTTCGGGATAGCCGGCCTCGACCGCCGCTAGCAGCCACCGGTTCATCTCTGATCCGTTGTTTTCCCGTGCGCTGATCAGGACGAGCCTGAACATGGCCTGCCCGTTTCCCTTGTCCGCCGCGGCCAAATACCATCTCTTCGCCTCGGCCAGATCGAGGGCCACGCCCTCGCCATGCTCATACATGAAACCCAGCGTGGACATCCCTTCGGGCGACCCCAGTTTCGCGGACGCCTTGATCCATCTCTGGCCCTCGGTCCGATCTTTCGCAATTCCGTGTGTGCCAAGCGAGTAGGCCCGACCGACCTCGAACATCGCGGCATCCGATCCCGCGAGCGCCGCGGCGCGCATCAGGCGCATGCCCTCCGTCTCGTCCTTCGACACGCCCAAGCCATCGACATACATTGTGGCGAGCGACGCGAGGGCCGTCTCATCGCCGTTGTCCGCAGCCGGCTTCAGCCAGCGCAAAGCCTCCGCATAATCCCGCGAGACGCCGTGACCGACAAGATACATGAGCCCAAGCTTTCCCATTGCTCTGGGGTGTTTCTTGTCCGCGGCGCGACGATACCAAGCCGCCGCGACGGCATCGTCACGCTTCACGCCGACCCCTTTCGAATAAGCTTCGCCAACCTTGTACATTGCATAGTCGTCGCCGGCCTCGGCGGCGCGCCGGAACCAGCCGAGTGACTCAACCGCGTCCTTCGGCACGCCGGTCCCCATGTCGTAGAAGATGCCCAACATTGTCATCGCCGTGACATCGCCTTTGCCTGCCAGATCTCGGAGCTCGGGCGCGGCCTTGCCGACGCGTTCGGCAAAGCGAGAGGACAGCAGCACGTCTTTCGCATCCTCGACCCTGGCGACGACGGCCTCCGGGCTCTCCGTCGGCATTGGAGCAGACTGCGGCGCGGGGGCCGGCGCAGCGGCCACCAGGACCGCGATAACGATTCCAAGACTCATGCAATACCTCTCCCCAGGAATTATGGCTAATCTGGAAACAGCGCAGTTTCAATGGGTTCCGCAGAGAGACGGATCGAAATGAGCGAGATCGGCATCGATGTTTCGCCGGCGCGCGACGCCGTCCGCCGCCCGCCTACCAACCGATTGATCGCCGCGCCGAAATCGCGATGATGCGAGGCGGGGAGCGCGCCGGGCGCGGTTCGAGTTCCGGTGGCGGGACCAGTTCAATCTCAGCCTCGATCCCGACACGGCCGAGCAATATCACGACCAGACGCTGCGGGCCGAAGGCGCGAAGACGGCGCATTTCTGCTCGATGTGCGGGCCCAAATTCTGCTCGATGAAGATCACGCAGGAGGTCAGGGAGTTTGCGGCGCGGCAGAATGAGGGGGTGGAGAGCTTCCTGGCGGTAGAACCCATCGCGGTGGCGGATGCGGACTTGTCCGCCGCAGCCTTGGCGGAGGCGGAGGCGGGGATGGCGGAGATGAGCGAGAAGTTCAGGGAGAAGGGTGGGGAGATTTATCTGCCAGCGGAATAGCATCGGCGCCTCCGCCGCCCTTCGGCGTGTTTGCCACGCCGGCCCGGTTTGCTAACAAAGCCGGGCGAACGGCACCGAGCAGGGGAATGATGAGACTTTGCAAACTGGCCTTCAGGGCCGCCGTCCTGGCCGCGGCAGCGCTGTCGGCGGCGCAGGCGCAGGCGCAACTCGTCGCGTCCAGCTTCGGCATCGTCGCGCAGCCCGTCGACGGCGAAGCGGTTCAGGTCGCACCGCGTAACCACGCACTGCTTAAGCTCGAAGTACGTCCGCTGGCAGCGGTCACGCTGGCGGAAGCGATCCCCGCCGACCTCGCCGCGCAGTTCGGCGCCAAATCGGACATTCCTTTTGAGACGAGCCTGCAACTCAACGGCTGGCCGGAACGGCCGGGCCTTTATTGCGACCTGCTGCGTCCCCGCGGCCTCGGAATCTCCGCCGCCTGCCTTCGAGACACCGACTTGGACGGCCGGTTCGACGAAGGTGTCCGGCTCGACTTCAACAGCGGCAGGGGCGAGATTCTGATGATCAACCATAAAGGGAAGATCATCGGCGTTCGCAACAAGGGTAAGCCGGTTCGGCTGCCGCATCCGATCGCCTACGCGCCGGTCGCGCCGGCCTCGATCGGCAAGCTCGAGCTGCGCTGGTCCGGCAGGAAGGTGTCCGGGGTGCTCAGCGTTGAAATGGGGATTTCAACGCCGGACAATTATACCGGCACGGAAGGGCTCGCGGAATCCTATTTGCTCTTCCCGCGCGACCGGATCCCCCTAGACGTCGAGCTGTACGGCATAAGGCTCAGGATCCTCGGTTTCGACGAGACCGGCGCAATGCGATACCAGCTTCTCGGCATGACCGACGGCGCCGTCGTACCTTTGCTCTTCCGGGGCTATACGTTCAGAATCATCAGCTATTGAGAGCGAGGTCTCGTTTATCGCAGGGGCATCCCAGCCTGCCCGACCGCGACGACGTCAAGGTCGGCGTCGTCACCTACAAGCTCGCCGCGCACGCCGCCGACCTCGCCAAGGGCCACCCTGCAGCCCGGATGCGCGACGATGCGCTGAGCCGGGCGCGGTTCGAGTTCCGCTGGCGCGACCAGTTCAACCTCAGCCTCGATCCCGATACGGCCGAGCAATATCACGACCAGACTTTGCCGGCGGAGGGCGCGAAGACGGCGCATTTCTGCAGCATGTGCGGGCCCAAATTCTGCTCGATGAAGATCACGCAGGAGGTTCGGGAGTTCGCGGCGCGGCAGAATGAGGGCGTGGAGAGCTTCCTTGCAGCGGAGCCGGTCACCGAGGCCGATGCGGACTTGTCCGCCGAAGCCTTGGCGAAGGCGGAGGCGGGCATGGCCGAGATGAGCGAGAAATTCAGGGAGAAGGGTGGGGAGATTTATCTGCCGGCAGAATAGCTATCAAGACGTCGCCAAAATTCCGTATTGTGGAGCAAGACCCCTATGAGTGAGGTGAGAAAGTTATACCTTCGGACTTTAGGGCTCCAGGCGTCGAATAAGAAGGGTGCACGAAGCGCAGCTCTTCAGCGTGCACATGAAATCCGAGAATTCGAGATTGAACTTTACTGGAAGAGAGCAAATTATTTTTGGTTACTACAAGCTGCGGTGTTTGCGGCTGTTGGCCTAACTTGGCGCTCGGATTCGAGCCTCCCGCTGTACATTCCGGTCGCGCTATCCGGTCTCGGAGTGTTAACGGCGCTCGCCGGATGGCTTGCAACGCAAGGCTCTAAGTTTTGGCAGCGCAATTGGGAGCACCACATAGACATGCTCGAAGGCGAGTTTGAAGGCGACCTCTACAAGACCGTCTACATTCCAAAGTCTGGAGTTCGTTGGTCTCTGAGTGGTGTTAGCGAGAGCCTTGCGATGTGCTTTGTGATGTTTTGGATATTTCTGTTGGTCGCCACGAGCTTCCATGCGAACCCAAAATGGAATCTCTCTCCCAAGGATCTCTCAGTTCCCGACACAATGGAGTTCGTTACTCTAGGTTTGGGGTTGGCTACCTTGGCCGGCGCAACTCGGCTTTGGCGCCGAAGGGGGGGGATCAAAGGCAATCTCCAGGGTTATCCTGAGGATTTTGGATTCGGGGAGCCCTACACCGCGGCCAAGCTCGCTGAGCTGGGGACCAACGTGTCTCGAGTTCTTATGCGGCGGGAACCAAACATAAATTGAGGCCTAGCGAGATGCCCAGAGGCGGGTAACAACCCCAAACATGATCCTTGGCAATCCAGATCAAACTCTCATCCTTGCATTGCTTCGGGTTTGATTTCATCCTGTCGTCCCAAGACTGCCGGAGGGGGCCATGGACGAAATCGAGGCCATGAAGGCCATTGCAGAAAGAATGGAGAAGCTCTCTGACGCAGAGCGAGGTCGCGTCCTTGGCTGGGCTACATCCAAATACGGGACCAGCAGTCTTGCCACGCCTCCCGCTTCACCCGCAGCGCCGGTCGCCCACTCCGGCGCCGTTGCGTCTGCCAAAGGAAACGCGTCACCAGCCAGTCCATCCAAATCAAAGACATCAAGGAAGGCCAAGTCAATAATCACAATGGATAAGTCGCTTAACCTGTCGCCCTCGGGTAAGATTTCAGCGATGCAATTCGCAACTGGTAAGGCCCCTCAAAATGCAAATCAGAAGTGTGTCGTAGCAGTCTATTATCTGCGTGATATAATTGAAATAGACGCTATTTCTGTTTCTGCAGTCTATACATTTTTTAAGACCTTGGCGTGGCCTGTTCCCTCCGACTTGAAAAATACTCTTCAACAGGCCGGCACGAAGGGCTGGCTCGATACGAAGGATAGCGAGGACATCAGGTTGACATCGATGGGAGAGAATCTCGTCGAGCATTCATTGCCACCAAAGGCAAAGACATAACGTGGCCCATATTCTTACGGGCGTACCTGCTTCATTTGAAGATGAACTGTTTGCTAAGTACCGAGAGATTGAGCGGAACTACCGTGAGCACCGCTGGGAGCCTTCCGAGTTGAATGGTGGCAAGCTGTGTGAGGTGGCTTACTCTATTCTCCGTGGCCATATCGAAGGCAAGTTTGCATCAAAAGCGGCGAAGCCCTCTAACTTTGCCGTCGCCTGCGCGGGCCTCGAAAAGGCGCCTGCTCACTTTGGACGATCGCTAAGGTTGCTTATCCCCCGCATACTGGTCGCACTCTACGACATCCGAAATAGCAGGAGCGTCGGCCACATTGGTGGTGATGTTGACCCAAACCATATGGACGCCCTGTGTGTGTTGCACATGGCCAAGTGGGTAGTAGCTGAAATAATCAGGATTTTTCATGGCATCTCAGTAGAAGATGCTCAAAATCTTGTAGAAACAATCTCAGACCGAGAAATCTCCCTGGTGTGGGATACGGGAGCTGTTCGGCGGGTATTGCACGTAGGACTGACAATGTTGGAGAAGACACTCGTCCTCCTCTACAGTAACCCGGGACCGTTAGAAGAAAACAGTCTTCTTGCTAGTCTTGAGCATTCGAACCCGTCGATCTATCGACGTGATATACTTAGAAAGGCGCACAAGAGCCGCTTGCTTGAATATGATGAAGGCTCAAGGACTGTGCTGATATCCCCGTTGGGTTCGAAACGAGTTGAACTGGAGATATTGCCTAAGTCAGCATTATAGGCGATGCCGAGAGCGGCGGGTGAAGGTCGCCGCGCCGGTGTTCGAATCGACCCTTCGGCACCAGCGGGCCGTGACAGAGCGGCGAAGAACGCGAGCTCGATCTCTCGAGAGGGTGGAGCATCGGCAAGGATTTAATTGGTCGCGTGATGCTGCGTCTCGCGGATGGGTCGGTCCTCGTCCTCGATCCCATGCGCGGTCCCCGCGAGCTTCTCAATGCGCTGAGTCGGAAGAATTACGACGACCCTCGTTAGGCGCAGCGTCCCCGGAATTGGTCCGAGCAAAGCGCTTGAAGCGGGTAGGGTCGAGGTCCATCCTTGCCCGAAGGCGGGCAACGGCAGGAGGGTCGGATGCGTATTTGGCAGCGGATGACGGCGGAGTTCCTGGGCACCTTCTGGCTCGTGTTCGGCGGATGCGGAAGCGCCGTCTTCGCCGCAGCCTTTCCCGAGCTCGGCATCGGCTTTGTCGGAGTCTCGCTGGCCTTCGGACTCACAGTTCTGACCATGGCCTATACGGTCGGCCATATTTCGGGCTGCCACCTCAATCCGGCGGTCACTGTCGGGCTCTGGGCGGGCGGACGGTTCCACGGTCGTGACATTCCCGCCTATGTCGGCGCCCAGGTCGCCGGAGCCGCTGTCGCCGCCTTCCTCCTCTATCTCATCGCCAGCGGCAAGGCGGACTGGTCGCTGGCCGCGAATGGGCTCGCCGCCAACGGCTATGCCGACCATTCGCCGGGCGGGTTCGATCTCCAGTCGGGCCTTGTGATCGAGATCGTCCTCACCTTCTTCTTCCTGCTGGTGATCATGGGCTCCACCGATACAAGGGCGCCCGCGGGCTTCGCTCCGATCGCGATCGGACTGGCGCTGACCCTCATCCACCTGATCAGCATCCCGGTCACCAACACATCGGTCAATCCGGCGCGAAGCACCGGGCCGGCCCTCGTGGTGGGCGGCTGGGCGCTCCAGCAATTGTGGCTGTTCTGGCTGGCCCCGCTCGTCGGCGGAGCGCTCGGCGGCTATTTCTACCGGATGCTCGGCGCGGATTCGACGGCCCGGCCGCCGGTGGAGGGCGAAGCCCTGTAGCGAGATGCCGAGGAATTCCGGGCGAATTCCGGGGACACGGAAATTCCGGGGACTCTATTTGCGTTGCAATAAAGCCGAGTCGGAAGCCGCGTTAGAAATAGGTATAGTGTCCCCGGAAATACTGATGCCGTGTCCCGGAATACCGAGCGGCCAGGTCGAAACAGAATTAGCTATTGTGTCCCTGAAATTGTCCCTGAAATTGCTGGTGCCGATTGAACCGTGATATAAGGCTGGATAGAATGGCAATCTGGGATTTGTTCTCCAAGCGACAGGCTGATGCCGCCAAATCTGGCGCTCCGGACGTATACCAATACGACGATATTCCTAAAGAGCTCCGTGTCCAAATAGCTCAAATTAGCGTTGAATCTGTCGGAAAGGTCGGTGCTCGCTCTGGCTATTACGGGTTGGCAGACCCTAATAATCCTCGATGGGAGGAAATTGAGCAAATCTTTTGCCGAGAGCGTGGCGTCCACGCAGTGGAGCATGGCGACTTTTCTGGCGAGCGTGTTATCAAATACATGGCGGAGTGCGGCACTTCGGACTGGCTGGATCTCCTAGAGTTGATATGCGTAGCAATCAAGGTCCTTGGCGACGATGACCAATACAGTTATCGTCAAGAATGGGGAGTTAACATCGACCATGACGAGGCTTTGTCCGAAATAAACTATCGCTTGCGCCAAGCAGGAGTCGGCTATCAATTTGAAGGCGCTCAATTGATCCGCGTAGATAGTCAATATGTTCACGCTGAAGTGGTCAAGCCAGCGCTGGCTCTGCTAACGGGAACCGAATTCTCCGGGCCTCAAGCGGAATTTTTGTCCGCACATCAACACTATCGTCGTGGCGAGCATCGGCAAGCTATTTCAATGGCTGCAAACGCTCTTGAAAGTACTTTTAAAGCAGTCTTCGACAAAAATGGTTGGCCCTTCCAGAAAGGTGCGAGAATATCTGATCTTGTCAAGATAGCCAAAGCTAATAAGTTGTGGCCAGACTATCTTGACGCATCGTTTGATCAGCTTACGGCCACGCTTCAGTCCGGATTGCCAAAGATACGCGACAATGACGCTTCTCATGGTCAAGGAGCCGTGGTCAAGGAAGTCCCCGGATATGTTGCATCGTACGCGCTGCATTTAGCGGCCAGTGCAATTGTTTTCGTGGTTGAAGCAGCGACAGCATAGCGAACCGGCGGGCAAGTAGCCCAACGTTCATACAATATCCACAATTCGGAGGCGACCGGCTGCCATTGTTACGACGTGGCTTATGCGTCGAGATTGATCACGCAGCTCGCGGCTTAGCCCTGTCCCCGGGGCGACGCCGCAAGATGCTGCCCGCATTCCGGGGAGGCGATTCTTGTTTGCGACGCCAAAGCTATGCCACGCTCCTGACCTCGGCTGCCCCGGCCCCCATTTGGGTATTGAACAGTTCGAAGCCCATGCCGCCGAGCCGTTGCCAGCCGGCGACGAGCAAGGCGATCTTGTCCTCGAGCCCCGAGTCCTTGGGGTCGAGGAGAACGCCGCCGACGACGCCGCTATGCGCGAGCTGCACGCCGAGCGCTCCCGCCTCCTGGGCAAGGCGCTGAAGCGCGGCGAAGCGAGGCAGCGGCACGCGTGACTGGTTGAGCACCGCGCTTCGGGTGGCGGCGGCGGCGATGAGGGCGGGATCGCGGCCGCGGAAGCCGGTGCGCGCCATGGCGACGATCTCCTCGAAGCGGTCGGCTTCCTCCGCGGAATAGGCCGGGCTGAGGAGCAAAGTGTCGATGCGCATGCCCTCTTCGGCGAGGTTGCAGCTGAAGATGGTGTAGTCCGGATACCAGTCTCCCCAATCCTCGATCACCTCTCCGCTGCGCGGCGCGAAAAGAAGGGCCTGGCTTTCGAACATCAGGGGATCGACGGCCAGCTCGGCTTCGACCGCGATCGCGGCCATCTCCTCCGCGGTCGGCGTGACTCCGAGGGCCGAGGCGCAGGCGCGGATCGCGGAGACGACGTCGGCGGTCGAGGAGCCGAGGCCGAGGCCGGTCTCGACCCCGGACGTCAGGGTCAGCCGGCCGGTGGCGCGGGGCCGGCCGAAGCGGTCGAGCGCGATCCGCGCGGCCTTCAGGGCCTTGCTGTTGCACTGTGGGTGAACCTCGAGCCGGTCCGTTTCGAACAGGTCGAGGCGGCAGGTGGCGACGCGGTCGCGACGCGGGAAGGTGACGAGAGCGGGCCTGATCCCGCCGTTCCGACGAAGGCCGCCCTGGATCAGCTCGCCATGATGGGTGGTGCAGCTTTCCGTCGCCGAGGCCGGCGCCGGGCGCGGCCGGGCGATGGCGGGCGCCGCGCGCGGCTCGACGGCGCGGCCGGCATGCGCCTTCGTCCAGAGCGAGCCGAGCCAGAAATCGAGATGGTCGGGAAGCGGGCTGAGGCCCGAGCCCGGATAGAAGGTCATCTCCCCGAAACGCGGCCGGTCGTCGATTTCGTAGAAGTCGACGCGGACGAAATCGAAGCCGTTGGCGAGCTTTTCGGCCGCGCGGATCATCTCCTTGAGCGAGGCGGGCGGCGGCGGATCGCGCCAGCCCTCCGGCGCCCAGATCGGCTTCCAGTCGAGATCGTAGATCGCCCGCCAGTGGCCGTGCTCGCGGTTGCGGTCGACCTTCACGCATTCGGCGCGGCCGCCGAAGACGTAGATCTTGTAGTCGACCGGGAGCTCGCCGCCTTCGCCCAGGAACGGCTCGACCAGGAGGCCGCGCGGAATGTGGCGATAGAGCCATTCGTCGAGCAGGGCGCCGTAGGGCGCGCGCATCCAGCGCCGCGCCTCCGAGCGGATCGCGGCCCAGTCCTCGCGGCCCGCGCGGACGAAGGCGCATTGATTGCTGCCGTGGCGCGACTTGACGACGAAGGGCGGCGCCCAGGGGACATGCGCGGGCAAAGCGGAGCCGTGCCACAGGGTGGGCGTCACCCATTCGGGGCCCAGCATTTCGGCGACATGGGCCTTGACCGCGAGCTTGTCGGCGAGGCCGGGCATGCGCGGGTCGCGGTCGTAGAGCTTGCGCCACTGGATCCAGTCGGTGAAGCGCTCGGGCCGATGCGGATGGACCCGCCGGCCGTGCCGCCATCCGTAGGTCAGGGCGATCCGCCAGCGCGGGCCGCGGTCCGGCCAATGCATGGAGCCGAAGGCCGGCACCGGGCGCTCATCGTGCCTGACTGGGGACTGCTCGTTCATCGGCCTCGAGGATCGGGGGGAATCGGGGCGTTTTCGTGGCGTCGCGGTGGCGGCGGTCCGCCGAATTGGGCGAAAGCGGATGGAGGAGCGGCGAGGGCGGAGCCGAACGATGGAGATGCGTTAGCGGGCATTTCAGAATTCCGGGGCGCGCTGTCCTGAATTCGGGGCTATCCTACTCCCCGTGACTCTCCGAACCGACAGAGCGAGCCGGGTCATCCGCGCCGTCCCGGACGCGCTCTTCGGGGCCTTCGTCGATCCCGAGAAGCTGATGGCCTGGCTTCCGCCGTCGGGGATGAGCGGGCGCGCCCTGCTTTTCGAGCCCTGGGTAGGGGGACGGTACCGGATTGAGCTGATCTATGAGACGGCTGCCATGACGGGCGGGACGGGCAAGACGGGGGATCGGAGCGATATCAGCTCCGGTACCTTCCTGGCTTTGGAGCCGGGCCGGCGAATCGTTCAATCGGCCGTTTTCGAGTCGGACGATCCGGCGTTCGCGGGCGAGATGATCGTGACCTGGTCGTTCGAGCCGGTGGGAGAGGCAACGAAGGTCATCGTCACCGCAGGAGACGTGCCTTACGGAATATCGGCCGAGGATCATGCGGCCGGCCTCGCCTCATCGCTCGAAAACCTCGCCCGCTTCGTGGAGCCGCGATGAGCGGCGCCGGCGAGGATGCGAGCGCGCCCCTATACTATCACGGGACGCGCGCCGACCTGAAGCGGGGCGACCTGATCGAGGCCGGCTACAGCTCCAATTACGGAGCGCGGAAGAAGGGCTCGTGGGTCTATCTGACCGGCACTCTGGACGCGGCGGTCTGGGGAGCGGAGCTGGCCGCGGGCGACGGGCCGGGCAGGATCTATGTCGTCGAGCCGACAGGCGCGATCTTCGACGACCCAAACCTGACGGACAAGAAATTCCCCGGCAATCCGACCAGGTCGTACCGCTCGCGCGAGCCGCTGCGGGTCATGGGCGAGATCAGGGATTGGGAGGGACATGAGCCCGGGCGACTCAAGGCGATGAAGGACCATCTCGAACGGCTGAAAGAGCAAGGCATCGAGGCGATCGACTAGAGC
>Ga0193706_1000446_pt1 | contig 24441 bp, 27 predicted proteins | sample U3c1metaG_FD_160130 | JGI IMG/M metagenome (GOLD analysis project Ga0193706, IMG submission 160130) | Soil microbial communities from a riparian zone of the East river system, Colorado, United States - U3c1 | ecosystem: Environmental > Terrestrial > Soil > Riparian zone | place: USA: East River... | reverse complement strand
ACCTGGTTATATTTCTTAGTTGCATAATTTATAAAATAGTTGCTGTTCAATGTTTCACCTGTAGCCTTTTTGCACAATTCCTCTGAAGTATAGTAACGCCCGGATTGGTGAATATGTTGCCTGAGCCATTGTAACAGGCCTAGGTTATTTCCTGCTGCCAGCTGCTTTTCCAGCGAGCCATCCTGTCTCCCGGCAGCAGCGTATAATTGCGCCGCATACAAACTGCCAAGGCTATAAGTGGCAAAGTAGCCAAAGCTGCCATGGCTCCAGTGTACGTCCTGCAGGCACCCTCTTTTATCATCCGGCACTTTAATACCAAGGTACTTTTCATAGTGTTCATTCCAGTACGCAGGAATATCTTTGGTGTGGATACTTCCTTCGATGAGCATCTTCTCAATTTCGTAGCGTATCATCACATGAAAATGATAAGTAAGCTCATCTGCTTCCGTACGTATCAAAGAAGGCTGCACTTTATTTATTCCGGTATAGAATTGCTCAATTTCAATGCCATTAAACTGTTTTGGAAAAAGTTTCTTAAGCAAAGGGAAATTATGTTGCCAGAATGCCAGGCCACGGCCCACACAATTCTCCCAAAGGCGGCTCTGGCTTTCATGAATGCTCAGGCTGCAGTATTCCCCAAGCGGCAGGCCATATTCGGTTGCTGGTAATCCCTGCTCATACAAGGCATGCCCGCCTTCATGGATGCAGCTCCAGGCCATATTACCCAGGTCATTTTCATCGATCCTTGTTGTTACACGAACATCTTCATTATTAAAATTGGTGGTAAAAGGGTGTTCACTTATGTCCTGCCTTCCTGCTTCAAAATCAAAATGCATTTGTTTGAGGATCTCTATACCAAACTGCCATTGGGTGCTCTTATCAAAATGCTGGTGCAGGAATGAATTATCGACTTGTGGTTTATTCTTTATATGAGCAAGCAATGCAGATAATTGTGGCCGAAGGTCGGCAAATACCTTATCAACTATGCCCACGCTAATTCCCCTGTCATAGTCGTTCATCAGGGCATTATAAGGATGTTGTTCATAACCCAGGAGGTCTGCTTCCTGTTTTTTTAATGCGATCACTTCATCCAGCGGCTGCCGGAATGTTGAAAAAGAATTCTCCTTTCTTGCCTGCACCCATGCATGGAAACTTTTATTGATGACCTCGCTCATCCTGCGCACGAAATCGCTGCTGAGCTTTTTACTTTTGTTATAATCATAGAGGCTAAGCTGCACATTTTTTTTCTCCCTGTCGTTAAGCCCGTCCCTGCTGTTAAGTTCTTCCAGCAAGGCGCCGATCTTGTCATCGGTAAAATGCCGGTGAGCGATCTCGTTGAGCGTGGCGATCTGCCGGCCGCGTATGCTGCTGCCTTTTGAGGGGAGATAGGTTTCCTGGTCCCATTGCAAAACCGCTGATGCGTATTTTACATCGGCGATCTTTTGCAGCGATGTTTTGTATTGTTCATAAAGTTCACCGGTAGTTGCCATCTACATTTTTTTACAAATGTATAGCACTAAAAATTACGGCGCCTTGTATTTGTAGATATAGCTGAATACAGAACCTGGAACACCGCTTTTGGTAAATACAGCTATGCTTATATAGTTATTTGGTAAATAGGTATAAGAGTAGGTTAAAGTAGATGAACTACTGGTTCCTGTATATGTATAGCTAAGAAGGTTGTTCTTCGAATTGTTTAACAGCACATTCAGGCCCCAGCCTAAAATGGGAGACATTGCCCTGAAATTGCTGAGTTTTGCAAGAGGGTTTGGCTTTGCATCATAAGCAGCAATCCCTTCACCGGTTTTTTTGAATTGCGGGTAGTTGACATTTGCATCAGAATAAGTAATATTTGAAACAGGATTTTGCCCAACGAAGTTCGTGGTATCAATATCATGATAAGCTACCGGCGGCGGCGCTGTTGCATTAAGCAAAGAATCCTTTATAAATGTAATTACCCGGTTGGCGGAATGTGTGTAGGTACTTACATAATGTTTGGCAATATTAGTACTGCCGTACCTTCTTCGTTTTGCCGCAGAATCTTTAATAAGCTGTGAAGAACCATTGTAATAAAAGAACACCGTGATAGTATCATAAATAACATTGGTCATCATCACGCCTTCGGTTCCTACACCATAATACTTATAAGGAATGGTATCTGCGCCATTGTAGTACCAGGTTTGGTCCTGGTATTCATTATAGGGTTGACCGAAAGGTCCCCATTGCCTTTTTATGGTTACCAGCCTTTTCTGGGCATCATATTGAAAGCTGTAATATTCAGTTGTATCCGTAATTCCGGCCCTTGTTTCCGTTTTATAAACCGTATCAACATAATTACTATCGATCGCAGGTGGGGTAGCCGGTGTTGCAATGGCTAACAGGAAAAGGGTACTTTTTTTCATGAGGTAAATATAATTTATTTACCTAAAATACTCTATTTTGGGAAATGAAGATTTCAGATATAATTGCTCATTTAAATACTATAGCCCCTCTTTTTTTGCAGGAAAATTATGACAATGCCGGCCTTATTACAGGCGATCCCGGCTGGGAATGTTCCGGGATCATTACAACATTGGATTGCACAGAAGAAGTTGTACTGGAAGCCATTGAAAAAAACGCCAACCTTATCGTCGCACATCATCCCATCATCTTTGGAGGGTTGAAAAAGATCACGGGTAAGAATTACGTGGAGCAGACGATCATTACCACCATTAAAAATGATATTGCCATCTATGCCATCCACACCAACCTCGATAATGTATTACACGGCGTAAATGCGGCTATCGCAGATAAGCTTGGCCTGGTAAACAGGACCATACTTCAGCCAAAAAATGATACGCTTAGAAAACTTTTTACTTTTGTGCCTGTTGACCATGCTGAAAAATTACGTACCGCAGTTTTTTCAGCAGGAGCAGGTCATATCAGTAATTACAGTGAATGCAGTTTTAGCAACACCGGTAAAGGAACCTTTAAAGCCGGGGAAGGAGCAAATCCTTTTACGGGTAAGATCGGGGAACGGCATACCGAAGAGGAGGTGAAACTGGAAATGATATTTCCCGCATGGCTGGAAAAAAATATTATCAGCGCCATGATCGCAGCCCATCCCTATGAAGAAGTGGCTTATGATATCATTGCCCTTGAAAATAATAACCAACAGGTGGGCAGCGGGTTGGTAGGTGAATTGCCTCAAACCACCACTGAAGCTGACTTATTGGGCCTTTTAAAAGACATATTTGGCCTTTCTGTTATAAGACATACGGCCCTCCGGGGTAAACCGGTAAAAAAAATAGCCCTTTGCGGGGGTGCGGGGAGTTTCCTTACCGGCGCTGCAATTGCGGCGGGGGCTGACTTCTACATCTCATCCGACTTCAAATACCACGAGTTTTTCGATGCCAATGGCAGGCTCGTGATCGCCGATATTGGCCATTATGAAAGCGAACAGTTCACGATCGACCTCCTGCACGAGGTTTTGACGAAAAAATTCCCTAACTTTGCCGTCCTAAAAACAGGGGTTAAAACCAACCCGGTTCTTTACTTCCTGTAATTTCAAAATATCAAATACCAATTTAAATATGGCCGCAGTTAAAGAATTCTCTATTGAAGAAAAATTGAGCTCACTGGTACTTTTACAAAAAGTAGATTGTAAGCTGGATGAAATTCAGATCCTGAAAGGTGAGTTACCCATGGAAGTAAAAGACCTGGAAGATGAGATCGAAGGATTGCACGCAAGGCAAACCCGTGTGGAAGAAGAAATAAACGGTATCCAGGAATTTATTGAGCAAAAGAAAGAAGGGATCAAAGAAGCTGAAGCGCTGGTTAAAAAATACGAGAAGCAAAGTGAGAACGTAAAGAACAACCGTGAGTTTGAAGCGATCAATAAAGAGATCGAGATGCAGACACTGGAAGTGAAGCTTTGCGAAAAGCACATCAAAGACGCAACAGAAGAAATTGCAGAAAAAGCAAGACAACTGGAAATTGCAAAAAAAGCAGTGAGCAGTAAAGAAGGTAATCTTTCCGCAAAAAAAGGTGAGCTGGAAAAGATCATCGGTGAAACAGAAAAAGAAGAAAAGCATTATAATAAAGACGCGGATGCCGCAAGAAAGCACGTGGACGAGCGCCTGCTGATGAGTTATGACCGTATCCGTAAGAATTACCGTAACGGCCTGGCAGTAGTACCGGTAGAAAGAGACAGTTGTGGTGGTTGCTTCCATGCGATCCCCCCGCAAAAACAAAGCGAAATAAAATTGCGCAAGAAGATAATGGTTTGTGAGAACTGCGGACGGATCCTGGTTGATACTGATCTGAATGATACAGTGGTGGTTAAATAAGCATTAGCCATTAGCTGTTAGCATCCAGCTGAATATATAAATTCTTAACCCATTCTTTTAGAGTGGGTTTTTTGTTGTCACAACATTTTCTTTCCGCTAATGACCAATAGCTAACAGCTAAGAGCTTTTTTTCCTAATTTGCTAAAGGATAATCAATCATGCTGCAAAAATTACACATACAGAATTACGCCATCATCAATGAGCTGGAAATAGATTTTTCGGGTAAGCTCAACATCATCACCGGCGAAACAGGGGCGGGCAAAAGCATTTTAATGGGTGCATTGGGCCTGGTATTAGGTGAGCGGGCAGACAGCAGTGCATTGCAGCAGAAAGAAATAAAGTGCGTGGTGGAGGCCTGGTTCAACGCAATGGGTAAAAGCGCTATCCTTGATTTTTTAAAAACAAATGACCTGGATGCAGAAGAGGAATTGATGATAAGGCGGGAAATTACAACAAATGGTAAATCACGCGCTTTTATAAATGATACACCTGTTAACCTGTCGCAGTTAAAAGAATTGAGTTCATTACTCGTTGACCTTCACCAGCAATTTGATACACTCGAGCTGGGCTCTTCCGGTTTCCAGCAGGAGGTGCTGGACGCACTGGCAGGCAATGGCGAATTGCTGCAGCAATACAAAGGCAACTTTCATCAATACACAATCGCAAAAAAAGAACTGGCTGCATTGCAGGCACAGCAAACAAGTGCCAACGCTGCACTTGATTATAACAAATTCCTATTTGATGAACTGGATGAAGCAGGGTTCAAAGAGAACGAACTGGAGGAACTTGATGCAGAATTAAAACTATTAAGCAATGCAGAAAGTATAAAACAGCAACTGGCAGCCATCTGTTTTGAATTAAAAGAGAGTGAGCAGCCGCTGGTACAGCAATTGAGATCGCTGTATAATAAATTACATACGCTTGACCAATACCATGCTTCGATCACCGTGCTTGCGAAGCGCTTACAAAGCACACAACTGGAAGTACAGGATATTGCCGATGAGGTAGAACATATCAATGACAGTGTTAATTACAGCCCGGAACGGATCCAGCTGGTCAGTGACAGGATATCACTGGGATATAAATTACAGAAGAAGCATAGCGTCAGTTCCACTAATGAGCTTTTGGTTTTGAAAGAAGAACTGGAAAAGAAATTAGCAGACATCCTTAATATCAGCGAAGCGATACTCCAAAAAGAAAAACAAACGAAACAATTGTTACAGCAATGCGAACAACTGGCAGGAACCATTTCAGCGAACAGGAAAAAAGCGATAAAACCTTTTACAGGGAATGTAAATAATTTACTCGTCCGTGTAGGCATGCCCAATGCAAAGTTCGTGGCAGAAGTGCAGCAACTTGATGCATTGACAGGGGATGGTATCGACAGGATCGAATTTTTGTTCGATGCTAATAAGAGCGGCCGTTTTGAGCCATTGCGTAAAGTTGCCAGTGGCGGTGAGCTGAGCAGGCTGATGCTCTGCATTAAATCTTTGGTGGCTAAAAAATTACAGTTACCCACGCTCATTTTTGACGAGATCGATACCGGTATAAGCGGCGAAGCGGCCAAGCAGGTGGGCAATATCATGAAAGAATTATCAGCGGCCCACCAGCTGATATCCATAACCCACCAGCCCCAGATCGCCGCAAGGGCAGATGCACATTATTTTGTGTACAAGGCGATCAATAAGGATAAGATCGTTACTTCCATCCGCCTGCTGAGTAATGATGAACGCATCACCAGCATTGCACAGATGCTCAGCGGTGAAAAGCCTACTGCGGCTGCATTACAGAACGCCCGGGAAATGGTAGGCAATTGAGGCCTTAATAAAACCTGCTATGTTAGTTCCAAAACTTTTACTCCTGTTGATCCTTGGTATTACCTGCCTGGCTGCTTATGCCCTCCAGGGGTTTTGGAAGAAACGGATCGACGCACGGAGATCATTTGCTTATTTCCTGCTGTTAATACTGGTGAACCTTATCAGCATTTTTGTAATGGTCTTTATTTTTAGTTTTTTAATAATTCATTATAAAGAGTTTTTCTTTAAAAGATAAGGTGCTATTTTTACCCCTCAATCAATAAATGATCATTTATGTCTTATAACCTGCTGAAAGGAAAAAAAGGGATCATATTCGGGGCGCTGGATGACAGGTCAATTGCCTGGAGAACGGCGCTGAAATGCCATGCCGAAGGCGCTGAACTGATCCTGAGCAATGCGCCTGTTGCCATGCGTATGGGTGAGATCAATAAGCTGGCCGAAGCAGTAAATGCACCTGTTATTGGCTGTGATGTAAGCAGCAATGATGATGTTACCAATCTCATGACCAGGGCCATGGAACATTTTGGCGGTGGGTTCGATTTTATTTTACATTCGATAGGCATGAGCATAAATGTGCGCAAAGGAAAACAGTACACAGAGATAGATTACAACTTCAATTCAAAATCACTGGACATCTCCGCCATGAGTTTACACCGTGTGCTGGCAACCGCCATGAAAATGGATGCGCTTAATGAGTGGGGCAGTGTTATCGCTTTAAGTTATATCGCTTCGCAACGCGTATTCCCGGATTATAACGAAATGGCGGATGCAAAGGCCTTGCTGGAAAGTGTGGCCCGGAGTTTTGGTTATCATTATGGCGTAAAAAAACACGTAAGGGTGAATACCATTTCACAGTCCCCGGTTCGCACCACCGCAGGCAGCGGCGTAAAAGGATTTGACGGCTTTATGAAGTATGCAGAAAAAATGAGTCCGCTGGGAAATGCAAGCTCAGATGATTGCGCAAATTATTGCGTGGTGATGTTCAGTGATATGACCAGGATGGTTACCATGCAAAATCTTTTTCATGACGGCGGTTTTTCTTTTACAGGCGTAACGGGGGATGTGATAGAGCAGATGGAGAAATAAAACCCCCTCCGCCCCCTGAAGGGGGAGCCTGGAGCAAAAAAATAAAACCTTTTTTTTCTTTTTAAAATTTTTAAAAAAATGCCTCCTGATTTTCAGGAGGCATTTTAATATCTTAGAAACCAGTTCCCCCTTCAGGTTCTCTGAAAGAGAAAGAACGTAGTTCGGAGGGGGGGTTAATATTCATCTTCATTAAAAAAGAAATCTTCCTGGCTCGGGTAGTCGGGCCATATGTCTTCCAGTCCTTCATAGATCTCTCCTTCGTCTTCCAACTCCTGTAAATTCTCAACAACTTCAATAGGAGCACCACTACGGATAGAGTAATCGATCAGTTCATCTTTTGTTGCGGGCCATGGTGCGTCTTCCAAATGAGAGGCTAATTCTAGTGTCCAAAACATCTTCTAAAAGGGGTTTATTTTTTTGCAAATGTATACGTTCATACGAAATAACCAAAAGTGTTTTTTAAACGGCCAATTTGGGAAATTATTTCGGACAGGGGATAAAAGTCCAAACTCTGCGCTTTTAGGCCGAAACTTGTAATTATTAACTATTTTCGAAGCATGTTAACGGCTAATAATATTTATAAGCAATATGATCATTTGACCGTGTTAAAGGGCGTTGATATTTCCATCAGCAAGGGGGAGATCGTGAGTATCGTTGGATCATCGGGTGCCGGCAAAAGCACGCTGCTGCACATTCTGGGCACTTTAGACAAGGCGGATAAGGGAGAAATAGTATTGAACGGCCAGCACCTGGAAAAACTGAACGGCAAAAAACTATCGGCTTTCAGGAACCAGCATATTGGCTTTGTTTTCCAGTTCCATCACCTTTTGCCGGAATTTACCGCCCTGGAAAATGTTTGTATCCCCGGCTGGATCAGGGGGGGAAAAAAGAAAGATATTGCCATAAAAGCGGAAGGATTGTTGAAAACTTTAGGCCTTGGCGACAGACTGGAGAATAAACCACAGCAACTTTCGGGTGGAGAACAACAAAGGGTAGCCGTAGCAAGGGCATTGATTAATAGCCCGGCGATCGTAATGGCAGACGAGCCTACCGGTAACCTGGATAGTGCCCATGCAAAAGAATTACACGAATTATTCATTGATCTCCGCAATAAGTTCGAACAAACATTTTTAATTGTAACGCACAACGAAGAGCTGGCAAAAATGAGCGACAGGGTGTTGATGATGAAGGACGGGAAGATTATTTAATTCTTAATTCGTTCGCGGTTTCCACGGTATATCGTTAACTCCTAAAAGATGCCCTATATACCTCGTCAATACAAAAAGATAATCGCTTAAGCGGTTCAGGTATTTTATAACGAGCGGGTCTACAAACAATTTATTCTCCTGCATATTTACACAAATGCGTTCAGCACGGCGGCAAACACAGCGGGTAACATGGGCAGTAGAGATAGCCACATGACCACCCGGGAGGATAAAAGACTTCATGGTTTCAAGTTCCTCATTCATAGCATCGATCTCTCTTTCCAATAATGTTATATCTCTTTCTTTCAGGTCGGGGATCTTCATCAATGGTTCTTTATCCGGGTCGCAGGCCAGGGAAGAACCGATGGTAAACAAGCGGTCCTGTATCTCTTTTAAAATATTCTTTGAATTTTGGTGGGTGAGATGGTCGGCAGTTAATCCAATAAAAGAATTCAATTCATCAATGGTGCCATAGGCTTCGATGCGAATATTGCTTTTAGGAACCTTTGTTCCGCCAATCAAGGCCGTCTTGCCAAGGTCGCCTGTCTTTGTATATATTTTGATTGCCATGATCTTTACCCGGGTTTATAATGCAAAGCAACAAAAATTACCGGGATTGGTTTTATTATGTGGTACAATAATTAAACAGGAACAACACTGGTTACAGGATTTTCATTTATGTTGTCAGTTTCTATTGAGCCATCCTTTAGCCTGATCACGCGGTGAGCATAGTGAGAAATGTCCTCTTCATGCGTTACAAGGATAACCGTATTTCCATCAGCGTGGATCTTTCCCATGATATCCATGATCTCGTAGGATGTTTTGGAATCCAGGTTGCCCGTGGGTTCATCTGCCAGGATGATGGAAGGATTATTGATCAATGCACGGGCAATGGCCACACGCTGTGCCTGCCCGCCACTTAATTCATTGGGCTTATGGTGGCTGCGGTCATCCAGTTTAACCTTGCGTAAAACCTCCATGGCCCGGTCTATCCTTTCTTTTTTGCCAATACCACTATATACCAGGGGAAGGGCAACGTTTTCAGCGGCGGTAAGGCGGGGTAACAAATTGAATTGCTGGAACACGAAGCCGATCTCTTTATTGCGCACCTCGGCCAGGTCATTATCCGGCATGCGGCTCACGTCCTTTCCATTTAATATATACCTGCCGCCCGATGGTGTGTCAAGACAACCCAAAAGATTCATCAGGGTAGATTTACCTGAACCACTGGGTCCCATTAAGGCCACGTATTCATTTTTAAAAATATCCAGGGAAATACCTTTTAATACCTGCAGCTCGTTCTTGCCGAGGTAATAACTTTTGCGGATACTTTCCAGGTGGATGATGCCTTGCATAGAAAACTGTTAAACGTTAATTTGTTAATCCGTATATATGTTAATCCGAATATCCGTTAATCCGTAGAAGAGTTTAAATATTTGAAGTCCCTACGGATTAACTAATTAACCAATTAACGGATTAACTTTTTTTTTGATCACTTTGGGTACTTTAAAGAATTGTTCATCATGCATCGCCGCGTTCTTCAATCCTTCTTCCCGGCTGATGCTTCCTTTTACTTCGTCCTCTCTTAAAACATTTACGTTGTCGCTCATGTGCAGTAATGGTTCAACACCGGTGGTATCCAGCTCATTCAGTTTTTCAACAAACCCGATCATCTTCTGCAAGTCGTTCCTTATGGCAGATCTTTCCGCATCATCAAATTTTAACCTCGCCAGGTTAGCCAGTTTTTCCACTAAAGCGTCATTCACTTCCATGGAACAAATATAGCAGATAGTTTGCTCCCGATAGCTACCGGGATTGCAGCCGGCCCATTAAAATTATGAATGGAAGGCGCCGGCATCTTAATCAACTGCACAGTTTCCTTATCTTCGCCCACTGCAGATCGAAGCTGCAACGCGTTTTATGGAAAAGAAAAAAGAAATAGTAATGAGTGGTATTCGTCCCACGGGTTTTTTACACCTGGGCAATTATTTCGGGGCCATTCGTAATTATGTAAAAATGCAGGAAGATTTTGAATGTTTTTTTATGGTGGCAGACCTGCATTCCTTAACCACGCATCCCGATACCAAAGAACTCAAAGCAAATGTGCACCGCGTACTGGCAGAGAATATCGCCTGCGGTCTCGACCCGGACAAAGTGGCCCTGTATTGCCAGAGCCAGGTGCATGAAACAGCTGAGCTGTACCTCTACCTGAACATGTTGGCTTATAAAGGCGAGCTGGAAAAGACAGTTACTTTTAAAGATAAGGTAAGATTAAACCCGGAGAACGTAAACGCAGGATTGCTGACCTACCCGGTGCTGCAGACAGCCGATATCATTTTGCACAGGGCAAAATATGTTCCGGTAGGTAAGGACCAGGAGCAACACCTCGAAATGGCCCGCACATTTGCCAACCGCTTCAATCACCGTTACGGGGAAGTGTTCCCGGAGCCGCAGGCTTTTAATTATGATCAAAGCCTTATAAAGATACCCGGTCTTGACGGGGGAGGGAAGATGAGTAAAAGTGAGAACCAGATGGCCACCCTGTACCTGGCCGACAGTGATGACATGATACGCAAAAAGGTAATGAAGGCCAAGACCGACAGCGGCCCAACAGAAAAGGATGCGCCCAAACCGGACTATATAGAGAATGTGTTTTTACTGATGAAACTGGTGAGCAGCGGGGATATGGTACAAAAATTCGAGGGGGATTATAATAGTTGTACTATCCGCTATGGTGATCTTAAAAAACAACTGGCTGAAGATATGGTGAATTTTATTTCACCCATACGCGAAAAGGTTGATGCGATATTGAATGATGAAAAGAAGCTGAAGCAGATCATGGAACAGGGAGCGGAGAAAGCCAATAAAAGTGCCGCGGCAACGATGAAACTCGTGAGGGAAGCGATAGGGCTGAACTATTATTAAGAATTGATTTTTTAGATTGAATATTTGTTTATTTTGTGCAAACGCCGGTAACGGGCCTGCGTTTCTCATAGGATCAAAGTAAGTACTAATGGCAAAAACAAAAAAACCAAAGCATATTGCTGTGGCCGGGAATATTGGTGCCGGCAAAACCACCTTAACAGAAATGCTGAGCAAGCATTACAAATGGATACCCCAGTTCGAGGACGTGGACCATAATCCTTACCTGAATGATTTTTATGAAGACATGCCGAGGTGGAGCTTTAACCTGCAGATCTTCTTTTTGAACAGCAGGCTCAACCAGTTGTTGGAAATCCATCATGGTACCGAAACGGTGATACAGGACAGGACGATCTACGAAGACGCCAACATATTTGCCCCTAACCTGCACGACATGGGCCTTATGAGCAAGCGTGATTTCGACAACTACTATAAATTCTTTGAAACTTTAAAGACCATGGTTCAACCGCCCGACCTGATCATTTACTTAAAGGCTTCGGTACCCACCCTTGTTTCACAGATACAAAAACGTGGCAGGGAATATGAAGAAAATATCCGCCTGGACTATTTAAAAAAGCTGAACGAATTCTATAATACCTGGATCGATGGGTACAAAGAAGGCCCCTTACTGATCATTGACGCAGACAAGAATAAGTTTGCGGAGAATGAAGAGCACCTGGGGCAGATCATCAGCAGTATTGATTCCAAGTTGTTCGGGCTCTTTTAATAGCCTCAAGCTACAAGCCTCAAGGGGCAGCCTTTCAAATATTAAATCTCTTTGCATTCGCATGCTTCTTCATCGAAGCTTTCTTTAGCATGCATTTTGTTTGAAGAACAGGTAGCTGCAGCTACAAGGGGGAAGGTATTTGCATCCTTATGTTTCTCCCTTGAAGCTTGCCGCTTGTAGCTTCTCAATTCTTATTTTTACTTTTTAATACAACAACCATGAAAACGCTTTTCATTTGTTTACTGCTGCTGTCGCACTTTAACAGCCATAGCCAGGACTGCAAAGGACTTCCTTCCCGCTATTCTTCTTCCAGCGAAGCCATAAACAGGGTTAAGAATTCCAGCTTCGTACTTAAGGATAAATTACCGGATGGTAAAAGCGAGAAGATCGTAAGCGCAAACTATTATAGCTGTGATGGGGAATTCGGTTATATGGTCTATGTGTATGGCAAAAGAGCCAGGTCATTTATTCATGCCCAGGTGCCGAAAAATATATGGCTGGAGTTTAAGAACGCCCCTTCAAGCGAAGCATATTATGACAGTAATATCAGGGATAAATACAAGATCGAATTAAAACAAACGAATCTTTGAAGACACTGCTTCTTCCCTGCAGGTCTTCCCTTGCTGCTCCTTAATCTATCAGCGAATTCTTCATGGCATAAAAAACCAGTCCAACGGAGTTTTTCACCCCAAACCTTTCCATCAGCCTGTCCTTAATAGCTTCCACGGTTCGGGAACTGATGTCCATTTTAGCGGCGATCTCGGCGGCTGTAAATTCCATGCACACGAGGGTAAGCACTTCTTTTTCCCTTTCGCTCAATACCACTTCGGAGGTTAGGCTGGGGTTGAATTTCTGCTTGGAGTAATTTTTCTTTATGAGCACTTTATTAACAAAGGGGTTCAGGTAGAAGCCGGTTCGCATTACGTCCATGATCGCCCTTTTGATCTCAGAGGGTTCGGTGCTTTTTAACAGGTAGCCGGCAGCGCCGCAATCCATCAGGTGGCCCACGAAGCGTTCATCCTCATACATGGTAAGTATGATGACACGGATGTTGGGAAAGGTCTTGGTGATGATCTTGGTGGTATCGATGCCGTCCTTTACGGGCATTTTAAGGTCGCATAAGATAACATCGGGTTCTGATTCGGGGATCCTGGCAATGAGTTCTTCGCCGTTATCGGCTTCCATCACAAATTTGATATTGGTGTAGGAACGCATCGAAAGGATCACGCCCTTCCTGAATATCTTATGGTCGTCGGCAATGGCTACTTTTATTTCATTCATAAGCTTGGGTCTGCCGTAAAAATACGGAAAAGAACATTCATTTTATACAGATGGGATATTTTGTCATTATGATATGCATTCTATATTGCAGGCTCTCTTGGTATCTCGATGGTTACTTTGTAATAAGTATGGCTGGGGTCTATTTCAAAGAATATCCTGCCGTTGAGTACTTTAATGCGGCTGGCGATATTTTTTAATCCCAGTCCCAGGGTACTGTGGTTGAGCTTTTCAAAATCGGCCTGTTCGATCCCGGTCCCGTCGTGGTGAATGCGGAAATACATTTTATTGCCGCTGTTATTTTGTGTTAAGTGTATAAACCCCGAATTACTGTGTTTTAAGATATTATTCACCAGCTCCTGTATGATGCGGAAAACCAGTAGTTCCTGTTCCACTTTAAGGCGCACACGGTAATCATGAAAGCGGGCGCTGGCATTAAGGCTGCCGCTGGCGCCTATTTTTTGAAAAAGGTCGGTAGCCGCGCTCTCCAGTCCGAAGTTCTTGAGCGTGGGTGGCATCAGGCTATGGCTGATGTTACGGATGAGCAGGATGGCATCATCCAGGATCTGCTTAGCACTGTAAATGCTTTGAAGCTGCTGGGCCTTTTCCTGGTTAACCAGGTTTTCGTTAAGGTAAAGGCGTGCCGTTGCCAAAAGGGGGCCGGCGTCATCGTGCAGGTCGGCCGCAATGCGGTTGCGTTCTTCTTCCTGGAAGCGTATGGATGCATTTAATAATATCTGTTGCTTTTCTTCTTCAAGCTTTTTCAACTGGCTATTGTACCGGATCACCTTGCGCTGGTGAAAAATAACAAAACCAACAATGGCAATAGCCAGCGTGAGCATACCCAATGTTCCGAGAAACATGGCTGTATTTATTCCCGTCGAATTATTAGCCTGTAAAAAAAACATCGTAAATATATCGATTAAGTTTTGTTTCTAATTGGGTGAAAAGGGTCTAAATCAATCTCGATAGGATGATGGGGGGATATGGTTGACTGGTTCTCTTTAATAAGAATGGAAATGCATAAGAGAATATTTTTGACTATAGTAACAGTGGCATAAATAATAACGTATTGTCTTCTAAATTCTTCATTATTAAAACTATTTTTTGAATAAACGAATAAAAAGAAATTTCCCGAAAAATTAATAATGAATGCAACAGAAATCCAGAAAATTGCTTTGTTATAGATTGGTTCAACTACCGTTTCCTGCATTACTTCAAAGAAAAAGTAGATAATAAAGACCAATAAGACAAAATATTCGATGATGAGAGGAACAAAAGCTAATGTTACCTCTTTAGTAGTAAGAAAATCATATAAACAAAACACCCAGAAAGGAATAATAGAAAAGTATAAAATCTTCCTAACAGCCTTCTTTTTAATGTAAAAAGAGAACAAATAAGCAAGTATAGTATATTCTAATACATTGTATATCCTGATTACAAAGTAATAATTCCCGGGGGAGTTAAATATGTATAAAAAACTAAATCCTACAATTATCGAGACAGCTATAAAAATCGTATATAAAAAAAATACCTTATTTACTTTGTTTATAAACTTTTTATAGTATACAAGGCAAAGTAAAAAAGGCAATAATTCAGAGATGTATGTTATATATTTAAGATTCTGTAGGATAAAAAAAATGATTATTTAATCAAAAATAACCATTGGATCTTACAATCAAAAATAAATTCGTCTGCTGATTAGCAAAACAACTCAACGATAATTTCTATCAATCCGATTAACATAATAAGTTTGTTTTTAAGGTTTCTAAGTAATTGTGAAGTGTAAACTTCGAACAAAACATAAAGGCAGTCAACTGCCTGAAACCAGGGAGATTGCTATAAAATATTACCAAATATAATGCCAGAAAGGGTTTTAAGGGAAAATACGGGGAAAAATACCCGATTAATTAGGGTAAATGTACGGAAATAAAATAGTAAAATTACTATGAAGTAAATCGTAGCTTTACCATAGCAATTCTACTATAGAATGAAGTAGGGGTCATGGGGTGGCCGGGAAATTTACTTTCTGGTTCCAGGCAGCCTATTGGTTTTGTAACGGCTGCTGACTTGGAGAAGGTCTTGTTTTACCATCGATCTTAACCAGGTTAAGCAGTATTCTTGGATTTCAAAACGGTTTCAAAATTAAGTTGATTGACATTAGCAGCACAAGCACAAACAGGTTCTTCTCGGATAATTGGAAATTGTCTTAATTGTTATTGGATTTTGGATATTAAATATTCAGTGAACCAATGTCAATCAACTGGTACAAATGTATGGCGCGGCAGGCTTGGGTAAAAGAGCATTAATGCCCTATTTTGCCTTTGTAGGAATTACTTTTTAACGCGTACAAGTGCATTTGACATAAGTAGTTTAACGTATAAAAAGTCACGTAAATTTACTAAGTACAATTTCGCAAATGCTGTGGAAATCAACGGGATAAAAAAAAACAATCGCGTTTTTATCCATAGGAATTGTTACATATAAGATGAAAATTGTAACTTGAACAAGTTTTATATAAACACCATTAGCTAATACTATGAGTACCGACCAGTTAATCAAGATCGCAATTGCGGACGACCACAAGATCTTCAGGGATGGGATCAAAATGGCCCTGGCAGGCAAAACCAACCTCAAAATGTTGTGGGAGGCGGAAGATGGCAAGGACATGATGCACAAGATCGCCATCAAGAAGCCGGAAGTGCTTTTAATGGATATCAGGATGCCCGAGATCGATGGCATCAATGGCATACAGCTTATACGCAAGGAATACGAGGATATAAAGATAATTGTGCTGACCATGTACGACGACCAGCAAATGATCAGCAAGATGATGGAAATGGGCGCCAACGCTTACCTTACAAAAACTACCGACCCCGAGGAAATATACGAAGCCATACTTACCTGTATGAATGATGATTTCTATTTTAACGAACTGGTGAATAAGGCGGTAATGGGTAAGCTGATGCAGAAAAAGAACGTGCGCCAGCACTATGGCAGTAATACACCGGTGCACTTTAATGAAAAAGAACTGAAGATTTTACAACTCTTGGCTGAAGATAAGACCACGGAAGAAATATCCAAGATCATCTTCCTCAGTCCAAGGACGATCGAAACCATCAGGCAAAACATGAAGACCAAGGTAGATGCAAAAACCATTGGAGGGCTAATTATGTATGGTATGCGGAATAAGTTGATAGAATAATAGTGCTGCAATGTTGAATAAATTCTGCTTAAAAAGTAACCAGCCCGTTCTTAACCGCATAAATTGCCAGGCCAACTCGGCTTTTCACGTCTAATTTTGTAAACAGCGAATCACGGTAGCTGTCAATATGCCTTGGTGTCATATGCATAACGTGCGCAATTTCTTTATAGGTCATTTCTGTGCTTGCTAACTTTAAAAATTCAATTTCTGTATCGGTTAACATTGCTTTTACTAATGCAGAATGGCTGGTTGCATTTTTTCGGAAAAGCGATGCTATTTTAACTGTAGTATGATTGGAATAGTAATACTCACCGGCTGCGATGGTAAGCAAGGCATTTTTTAACTCTGAAGGATGGATATCTTTCTTTAAAAACCCGTTGACTCCGGCCTGCAGTAAACGGATCAGCGCTATTTCACTATCATACATGGTCAGAATAACTATCTTTATTTCCGGATGATATTTCGCCAACCATTTCGCCGCCTCATAACCGTCCTTTTTTGGCATATTCAGGTCCATCAATACAATGTCCGGGTTATAGCCTTTTTCCATTAATTGTATTACTTCCAGTCCATTCCCCGCAGTGGCGATTACAGCGAATTCTTCAAAATTATTGATCAGGCTTGCAAGTGCATCCCTTAACAAAATATGATCATCCGCGAGGATAAGTTTATACTGCAGGCTTGTTTTCATAAGGTATTTCCATTTTTATTTGTGTACAAATTTTGGGTGTACTTGAAATACTTAAATTTCCTTTTAATACATTGGCCCGCTTTTTCATGTTCAATAAACCTGTGCCAAACCGGCTTTCTTCCACACAAAAACCTTTGCCATTATCATTTATCGCCAAAATAAGCATTGCCTTATCGTAATGTAGCCGGATATCTATTTCGGAGGCATTGGCATGTTTTACGATATTGTTCAATGCCTCCTGGGCGATACGAAAAAGAACCAATTCTGTATTTGCTTCCATAAAAATGGGGTTGCCTGTAGTAGTTAAGCTGATCTTATATTTACCCGATTTTATTAGTTGTGCCGCTTCAAATTCCATTGCTTTAATAATGCCATTGTTTAAAATGACTTCGCTACTCATGCTATGGCTAATATCACTTAAGTCGTTTATAGCCTCACTTATCATGGTTACAGATCCTTCAACTTGCAACTTTGTTTGACTAGTGTTGCTAAAATTAAGTGTATTCAAATGTAACTTTGCAAGCGTTAATTTTTGTCCGATATTATCATGTATTTCTCTTGATACGTTTTGAAAGGTTTGTTCCTGCATTTCTAGCTGTGATTGCAGTAATGCGTTTTGGTGGACCTCTTTAAGACTTTCAATATCCTTGTAATATATATTTTGTCTTTGTTGATAACGGTAAACGGTTAGTGTGATAAATACCACCAAGATTAGTATAAGGATAACTGAAATGAGAATAAAAAGTATTATAAATTCTGTTGGTGCCTTAAGCATAAATAGCTTTTAATTATAAAAATGTATAGAACTATGAGAGATACATTGTAAATGGAGAATATCTGGCCGCGTAAAATTATATACTCTTGGGTCTTGGGAATAAAAGGAATAAGGGCTTTTATGGGAATGCTAATGGCTGAATAAAAAAAAATTCCCATAACTATCCAAAATGATGTTGATCTAATAAGAATCATAGTAGGTTTGTTATTCATCAAATCCTTTACATAAAAAAAGCAAAAAATAAGCAAGATTAAACTAGATAATATTGCAGGCTTGATTTCTGTATTTGTTAGAAGCACAACAATAATTAAAACAGTGTGAATAAAAATCGAGAAACTGAGTAGAAAAATACTTTTTTTTAAATACAATGATTTACTTAATAAAAGTAAAAAAAATAAACCAAGCATCAAGTACTGAAATAATATTAGCAATTCCTGAATTAAAATTGTACTTTTTTTATTTAGAATTAAAAAACTATTGGAATTGATTAGAGTATTCATTGATATCAAAAGTCCTAATAAAATAAAAACGAAAATGTATTTGTAAAAGGTAGGCTTCTCTTTTCTTAAGAAGATAAGTGCTGTAATAAACGCTAGTCCAATAATGCATGTACCAACATAAACAATAAAATTAGTTACTTCCATTGTCCTTATTTCTGCTCAATATTAGGTTTAGTTTTTTTTATTTTAATCGAAAAATAACGCTTTTTTGGGAGGTTTTTCCCTTGAATATAGTACCTGAGGTCCCCATCTTTGAAACAGAAGGTGATAGGTATATTGTGAATTTAATCCGTACTCTATTTTTTATGCAAGACTTGAACGTAGAAATAAAAAACAAACATCCAAGTTGAAGAATGAAATGTTGCTCCTGTCTTTAGGTATAACCAACAGTGTAAAGAGAGGCGTAGGCTAAAATAGGGAAAACTCGATGTTGCAAAATTTTAGTTCCAAACATTAACGGACTATTCAATACTTATTTGAGGGCCAGATCTATCTCAAGACAGATTACCCGCTTCGTTTTTTATCAATTTCTTTCAATTATAACTAAGAAATTAAGCCTTCTTTATATTCAACATTTTAGGCATTGATGATATCAAACCAAAATTCTACGTAAAAACCCCATACCCAACATAGGGTATTTACACTCTTTCTTACCTTTGAATATAATTAGAACTTGCGCTTTACGTTATAAGGCTGTAATCCTAACCCTCAAAATGCCTTAAAAAACGATTTTATGATGCAGAATGAAAATATTGGCGAACCCATTAAGGTAATTATCGCTGACGACCACGTACTTTACCGTGCCGGTGTTAAAACAGCTTTAAGCGCAAAGAAAGACGTAAAAGTAATTGCAGAAGCCGATAACGGCATGCACCTGCTTAATATGCTGAAAATGATACCTTGTGATGTCATCCTCCTGGACATACAGATGCCCATTATGGACGGTATAACGGCCCTGCCGGAGATCAAGAAGCTATACCCGCATATACGGGTAATTATGCTTACCATGATGGACGACCATAGCATGATCACCAAGCTGATGGAGATAGGAGCGAACAGCTACCTTACCAAAACAAGCGACAGCGAGATCATTTATGAAGCCATCAAGACCTGTTACGAGCAGGAGTATTATTTTAATTCCCTCACCAATAAGGCCCTGCTCACCAACCTTAAGCAGCGTAACGACGTTACCCCGCAAAAACTGATGCAGCAGGAAGCACAGCTTAATGAAAAGGAAATGCTGATACTGAGATTGATGTGCGAGGAAAAAAGCACCAAAGAAATTGCCGACCTGGTTGACCTTAGCCCGCGTACCGTGGAAGCCATAAGGGATAAACTAAAGGTAAAAACGGGCGCTAAAAGTACGGCGGGTCTGATAATGTATGCCGTAAAACATAATATTCTGAATGAAGAGCTCTGAGCTCATCGTTCCAAATCTGGTCTCTAAAACTGTAATGAAGAATTGTCCCCCGTAACCGGGGGACTTTTTTTATGCGCAGCAGCTTTACCCCATCCTTAAAGTATATTTGACCTATGAACTGGTTCAATCATAATGGAAAAATGCTCAGGGATAATACGCCGGTCATTGGCGTAAACAACCGTGGCCTGCGCTATGGAGACGGGTTATTTGAAACGATGAAAAGTATTAAGGGCAGGTTGATATTGACCGATGAACACTTTGCCCGCCTGTGGAAGGGAATGAAAATGCTGCGGTTCAGTCTTACCAGTCATTTTACACCGGATAATTTACAACTGGAGGTAGAGGAGCTGTTAAAAAAGAACGGTCATGATGCAATGGCGAGAATAAGGATCACGGTCTTCAGGGGAGACGGGGGATTATATGATGCAACAGATCATAAACCCCATTATATCATACAAAGCCTGGCATTGCCGGCCGGCACGGGAGAATGGAACAGCAATGGCCTGGTATTGGGTATTTACCATGATGCAAAGAAAAGCTGCGATGCATTCAGCAACCTCAAGCACAATAATTTTTTACCCTATGCCATGGCAGCACTTTTTGCAAAAGAACAAAAATGGAATGATGCTGTTGTGCTGAATAATTATGGAAGGACCTGCGATACCAGTATGGCAAATATTTTCCTGGTAAAAGATGAACTGGTGCTTACCCCTTCGCTCGACGAGGGTTGCATTGCCGGTATAATGCGCAAGACCCTCTTACAACAACTTGCTGCCGGTAACCATAAGCTGGTAGAAGGAAAAATATCGATCGGTGACCTGCTTGCTGCAGACGAAGTATTTTTAACCAATTCCATCTATAATATCCGCTGGGTACAAAGTATCGGGGAGAAAAAATACAATAATACCCTCACGCAAAAGATTTATACAGAAATTTTGCCAACCATTTCATGAGACAAACGTTAATCCGTTAATCCGTGAAACAGCCGGGAGGTGAAAAAACTTAAGCTATTGAACTGCTTACGGATTAACTAATTAACCAATTAACGCCCCTCTGAAGATCGCTCGGATGGGAATTAACATGCTTAAGTAAGGGTATGCCCACTATGCAGAAAATAAACATTTATTGGTTCCGCCGCGACCTCCGCCTGCACGATAACGCCGGGCTTTACCATGCGTTAAAAAGTAATGGTCCTGTTGTTCCCATTTTTATCTTTGACATCAACATCCTTGACAAACTTGATGACAAAGCCGACAGGAGGGTAGCGTTCATTCATGCTGCATTGGAAGAAATGCAAAGCGAACTGGCAGGGATGGGATCTTCACTTGAAGTGTACCATGGTTCGCCGGCTGAAGTTTTCAGGTCATTGCCGGATAAATATAAAATTGAAAAGGTATTTACCAACCATGACTATGAGCCATACGCGAATGAAAGAGATGAAACCGTGGCTGCGTTATTGAAAGCGCGTGGTGCTTCCTTTCATACATTCAAAGACCAGGTGATACTGGAAAAGAATGAAGTATTGAAGGATGACGGTAAACCTTATACAGTATTTACGCCATACAGCAGGAAGTGGAAAGCCGTGCTTAACGACTTTCACCTGAAAGCATATCCCACAGAAAAATACTTTCACAATTTTTATAAACAACCGCCGCAGGCTATTCCTTCATTGCAGGCAATGGGTTTTAAGCATGTGGAGTTCTCTTTTCCTTCAAAAGAACTTAACGAAGCGGTGCTGATCAATTACCGGGACCAAAGAAATTTTCCTGCAATAGCCGGCACGTCAAAACTTGGTGTACACCTCCGTTTTGGCAGCACCAGCATCCGGCAGCTAGTACGGGAAAGCAGGGCCCTGAACGAAACTTACCTGGAGGAGTTGATATGGCGGGATTTTTACCACATGATACTCTGGCATTTTCCGCAGGTAGGAAAGGGGCAGGCCTTTAAGCCGGAATACGATAATATTGAATGGAGAAGGGATGAAGGTGAGTTTGAAAAATGGTGCATGGGACAAACGGGTTACCCCATCGTGGATGCGGGCATGCGTGAGCTGAATGCAACAGGGTTCATGCACAACAGGGTACGCATGATCACGGCTTCTTTTTTAAGCAAGCACCTGTTACTGGACTGGCGGCTGGGAGAAGCCTGGTTTGCCGAAAAATTACTGGACTTTGACCTTGCCGCAAATAACGGCGGATGGCAATGGGCAGCGGGAAGTGGTTGCGATGCTGCGCCATATTTCAGGATATTCAATCCTTACCTGCAAACACAAAAATTCGATCCCAAGCTGGAGTATATAAATAAATGGGTGCCGGAGTTCCGGGAATTTGATTATCCAAAGCCCATCGTTGAACATGAACGGGCAAGAAAGCGTTGCCTGGAAGTTTATGCAAAGGCGCTAAAGAAATAGAGTAGCACGGCTCAGGTACTTAAGCCCATGCCGGGTTATGTGTTTGATCTTGCATGTCAAGTGATTGACGATACCTTATACAGCCTTTCATAAATTCAGGCCATTCGGGCACCGAAATTTTCGGATCTGTTTTTTCAGGCAGAAGTGACCAGAGTTTTGGATGGTGCCAGCATAATTCCTGGCCGGTACTATCCCTGTGTTCACGTATTCCTTTTCTCAGCCTTTTTATTTCTTCTATGCGCTCAGCATTGCTCATTTGCAGTATGTCTTCGTCCATTGTTATAAAATTATTATCCTAAAATAATTTTTATCCGCACATTAGCCGGAGCAGCCGGCCGGACTTTATTGCTGTACATTTAGTTCCATGACTCCAAAACACGCAACATCCATTACCTAGGCTTTTAGTAGCATTTTTAAATTACTGTCCTGTTTGAAATATGCCAGCCCCTAAATGGTTTTACAGTTGCGCAGTTTGGCCCATTGTCACGACCTGTACCAGCAACCTTCGCTTCCAGGATCTTATTACTATCAGTTGATAATTCCCGTATGGTATTCAAGCTAATTCCGGTTAAAGGGATTTTCAACCTTCGGCTCCAGGCGGTATCCCTTTGACCGGCACATTTCCCGATATCTATATAAATGAAACGCTGATCAGTTGGTCCCTGAACAAATACACCAAGAAAGTTTGGAAGCCCGTCTTTATTAAGCCTGACAGTAATTGGGAATTCAAACTCCGGATCTTTATTGCCCGATCGCTGTATTTGAATTGTCTCGTATTTACTGCCACTTCCTTTTTGTAATCCAAAGTCTATGCCCCCGGGTGGATTTTCTAAAACAATTTTCAGTGTTAATTCCTTGTCCATAATTTGATCACTAATTCCGGTTATCTATCTTAATATCATTGGGCGAAAGCCTGCCTTTTCCCGTTTCAACAAACTCTTTGAGGCTTAGGAGGAAGATTCCCCACTTCATACTGCAATCTGCCATGAACTTCACTTCTTCCTTCCAGTTCCTGTGGCCAAACAGCACAATGGTATAATCCTCTATTAGAATTTTGAACAACAGTTTTGGAAATATATTTTACATTCAGCAACGATCGCTGGCAAATCTTTTTTATATTGTTCTACGTCCCATTTTATATTCCAGGTCCTTACATATTCTGAAAGGGGTTGAAGCCCGACAATTGCACGCCTTTTATCCACATTATCCGGGTCATCGAGAGGTAAAACAAAATATTTACTGCCTGCATTACTCCATAAAATTTGACTGCCATAATTCTGCATTCTGCCTTGCTTAAGCGCAACGCGGTCTTCAAGTAAAGCAAGGCTACCAGGTTTTGCCTTACCATTTTTTACTGCTTCTCTCATCATCGGTAAATACTTCTCCTGTGTCGCCTGGTCTGAGTGTTGAATAACCATGAAGATCGCAGTATTTGCCTGACTACCTATTTCATTATATCCTAACCAACCATACTTTTCAATAATAGCTTTAACCTGAACCAGGTTGATAGAGTCGGTATCATCCATATTTTTAAAAAGTACTTGTATCTCTTTTGACCCTCTGCCATATTTAGTTTCTATATAACCAATTTGATTTCTGTATCGTTGATCAAGCTCATCAATCTTAAACAGTTGCTGAATTACTGCATTGTAGGTTGTGTCCTGGGAAAATAGTGAACCCCGCAGGGAGAAGAGTGATATAATAAGTATGGTTGCTTTCATAATGCTGGTTGCCTGGCCAAAAGCTGAAGTTCAAAGGCCTAAGCATGGCAGTTAACGTCGGGGGCCGTAGTTTGGTTATTTGTAGCTGTATCCGCCCGGTGACGATGTACTAAAGGAACGGAATTTTCGTATGACGGCAAAACGAATTAATAAGCGTCAACCCGATAACTGAAAATAGGCAGCAGGATAATGTTGAGAATATTGTCCACCGCAATTTGCGGAAATGCTATGTTGTGTGAAGTGTTTATTGGAGGCTTTGAATAACGGGATGCGCAGGAGGTGAGTTCTGAATAATAAATAGGATATCAATTGTTGCCAATAATTTATTTTTTTTGTGCCAATGATAAAATGGCCGG
>Ga0193706_1000445_pt1 | contig 24454 bp, 24 predicted proteins | sample U3c1metaG_FD_160130 | JGI IMG/M metagenome (GOLD analysis project Ga0193706, IMG submission 160130) | Soil microbial communities from a riparian zone of the East river system, Colorado, United States - U3c1 | ecosystem: Environmental > Terrestrial > Soil > Riparian zone | place: USA: East River... | reverse complement strand
CTCATCCTGCCGCAACGACCGTCGCGATGTGAGCGGACATGTCGAAAATGAGTTCCCCTCCCGGGCCAACGAACGGTCGAAGTGCCGTCTCGGCCTCCGCGAGGAGGCTCCGTACCTGGTCTTCGGAGAGCTCGATTCCCATGACGGGTAACCAGCCCCTCAGCTCGGCTTCGACCAGCGAGCCAATCGAGGGAAACTTTGCTTTGCCGGGATGGGTTGCCACCGTGACCGGCGCCACGTGGGCCGCGGCGAACGTCTCGAGCAATCGGGATCGATTGCCGAGAACAAACGGTGCGTGAAGCGCATCGGCAGCTCGCCGATCCACCATTCGTTCGAGTAGAGAAGCCAAGGTCGCAAAAGCGGGAGCCCGCTCGATCTCGTCCCAAACGACGACGGCAAGGCGCCCCGCGGGAACCAGAACGCGCATCATCTCTCGCAGCGCCAAGGTTCGATCGGTGAAGAACATCAAACCGAACTGACACAGGACGACGTCGAATGTGCGGTCCGGAAAAGGAAGCGACTCTGCCGCGCCTTGTCGCCAGTCGATAGGGGACGCCAGCCGGCGCGCTACCTCCACCATGCCAGCATTCGCATCGAGGCCGGAGACCGAGCCGCCATCGCCGACGAGAGACGATGCCTCGCGCGCTACGACGCCCGTCCCACACGCCACGTCCAGCACGCGCTCGCCGGGACGAACTCGGGCGGCTGTCACCGTCCGGGAGGCCCATTCGCCGAAGAGCGCGGGAACGAAGAGCTTCTCATAGGCCTCAGCGGCCTCGATTTGGGCCTTCAGCATCGTCGTTCCGGTCGTCATGATGGGCCTCCAGGTGAACGCCGCGCCGCCGCGCGAGAGTACCATTCTCGATGGCTCGAATTGCGCGCATCAGGCACACCATTGAGACGTCGTGCATGACGCGCGAAGCGGCCTATCTTAGGCCGTTCTTGGCCCGCGATGTTCCCGCAAACCAACGAGGTGTCCCATGCCCCGAACCGTCGCCGACAAACGCTCCGCCTTCCGCGCTCTGCACGAAAAAGGATGCTTCGTGCTCCCCAACCCGTGGGACGTCGGCAGCGCACGAATGCTGCAGCACCTGGGCTTTTCGGCATTGGCCTCGACGAGCGCAGGGTTGGCCTGGGCGATGGGCCGCCCCGACAACACGGTGACGCGTGATGACGTGCTGCAACATCTCCGCTCGCTTTGCGACGCCGTCGACCTGCCCGTCAATGCCGACTACGAGTCGGGCTTCGCGAAAGATCCCGAGGATGTCGCAACGAATGTCACCATGGCCATCGCCACGGGCGTGGCCGGCCTTTCCATCGAAGACCGCAACGTCGACGCATTGAGCGAGCTCTTCGATCTCGCCTTCGCGGTGAAGCGCATCCGCGCCGCGCGCGCGGCCATCGACAAATCGGGGCACGACGTCATCCTCGTTGCGCGTACGGAAAGCCTGCTCATCGATCCCAAAGCGCTGACCCCCGCTATCGATAAGCTGGTCGCGTTTGCCGAAGCCGGCGCCGATTGCCTCTTCGCGCCGGGCGTGCGCGAGAAAGCCGACATTGCCGCCATGGTTCGAGCCTTGGCCCCCAAACCGGTCAATGTCGTGGCCATCCGTCCGGGGCTCGACCTCGCCGAATTCGCCGATCTCGGCGTCCGGCGCGTCAGTATTGGCGGCGGTCTCGCCCGCGCTGCTTGGGCCGGTACGCTGGCGGCCGCCGAACGAATGAAGGCCGGATCACTCGACGGCCTGGACGGCGCCGCGTCGGGAAAGCTCTTGAACGATACATTCCGCCGCTTCATTTGAACGAGGCCCGACGCGTGCGTTGCGCCACGTAGCGCGCGCTCCCTGGTTTCAGTCCGCGAAGCAGGGATGCGAGCCCTCGTGGAGACGTCACAGCGGCGGGATCCCGAGCTCGTCGCGCAGCTCTTGGAGCGGCCGGTCGGCATACGCAAAAACGTCGAACCCAGCTCCGAAGTCGGCGCGGCATGCGGCACCGCGGTCGACGGCGCGCAGCACGGCCTTCACGTCGAAGAGGCCTCGGTGGCCCTTGGCGACCGGCGTGATGCGCAGGCCCAAGTGGAACTGGAGAATGCCGAACAGCAGGAACAGGAAACCGTCGTTGCGGGAGAATCCCGCTTGGAACGCGGCCTGCTGGATTTCTCCGTCTGGTTCCACGCTGTAGCCGGACAAAACGTGGCCGATGTCGTGAAAGACGATCGCTGCCACGCCGTGCTTCTCGCCAGGAAACGCGAAACCGCTATCGACGATGTGATTGTAGAAAGCGCGCCCGAAGCTCTCGGGCGCGCAGTTCTCGAGCGCGCGATAGCGTGCGGCGAGCACAGCGTCTTCGCTGGCGAGACCAAGCAGCGCGACCGCCAGCTTGCGAAAGCCGGGAAAGCCGTCCAGCCCTTGCGCGAAGCTCCGGATGCGCCGGAGCATCTCGATGCGAGCGGCCATGGAGTGGCCGTGGCTCAAATCGTAGAGCACGCGCAGGCCCGGTTCCGGGATATCGAGTGCGGCCGCTAGCGCTTGCACCGATCGCTGCGTCGCGTCGCTCGGATCGCCTTCGACGAGCGCCATCACGATGGCAAGTTGAACGGCACGTTTCCGCCGATGGGGATCGACCACCACCCGTGCGACTTCCTCCAATCTGATCGCTGGGAGGCTATCGGGCTCCACGGAAGCGCCGTGCATGAGCGCGACGCTTTGCACGAAGTCCCGTTCGGCCTCGGTAAACGCGTCGTTGGAGGCGGCAACGTCGCGAAGCGCGCGTAGCACCGCGTCGAGCTCGGAAGGGGAGAAGATTTTGAGGTCCATGAGCCCGAGGCAATGCAGCTGGCGTGCCGTCACCGCGCAAGCCCGAAATGCCGCTATTTTCGCGCTTACGACCAGAATTCGCATCGACGCGGACAATGGTCTGCGTACACATGACCGCGCACGTTCACGCTTGGGCTGCGCCGTCGTTGCATGGATCGGATGCGAAAGCGCGCAATACGCTGACGCTTAGGCCACACGATCGACAACCCCGTGTGCGCGACGTCGGCGCGCGTCCGACGTTCGGTCGGTCGACGGCCCATCGGCCTAGGAAACTCCCTGGCGCGTGTAGGCATGGTGATGCACCAATCAACGCGAGCTCGACGGCGCGCCCGCGCGAGCGCTGAGGGGCTTCGGCGAGCACGGAGTCAAAAAATTCTGGCAAGTAGCTTCTCTTCATCAAAAAGGACGGACCATGCGATCTTTCAATCAGCGACATTTCTTCTTTCTCGCGGCTCTTTGCGGTTCAGTTATGGCTTTTGCAGCTTGTGGCGATGACGACGACTCCGGCACGGCGGGCGCTGGTGGTACGGCGGGCAGGGGCGGCTCAGGCACTGCGGGGAAAGGTGGAGGCTCCGCGGGCACTGCCGGTAAGGGCGGCAGCGCAGGCAAGGGCGGCACGGGTGGCGGATTGGATGCCGGCGTCGATGGACGCGGTGGCGCCGGTGGAAGCGGGGGCGCCGCTGGCAAAGGTGGCACCGCGGGCGCCGCAGGTGTGGCAGGCGCCGCAGGTGCGGCCGGCAAAGGTGGCACCGCGGGAGCCGCAGGCGCCGCGGGTGCAGCCGGCAAGGACGGCGGCGCGGGATCGTCGGGCGATGGCGGCGTCAGCGACGCTTCCACGGATGGGGACGGCTCGGCGACAGTGGCCAACATTCGCGTCGCGCATCTTTCTCCCGGTGCTCCCGCGATCGATTTCTGCCTCGCCCTGCACGGGACGACCGTGTTTACGGGGCCGATCCTCTCCGGACAGGGCGTGCTGATCGGGCTTCCGTACGCGGCGGTGACGAAATATCAAACGGTCGCCGCCGGACAGTACGACGTGAGGCTCGTCCCGGCAGGCGCTACCAGCTGCGCGACGTCTCTCGGCGGCCTCCCCGATCAAACGAACCTTCCCGCGGTCCCGCCGAACGGCGCCGTGACGATCGCCGCCTTGGGCGAGCTTTCGCCCGGTGACGCGGGCGGGCCCTTCGGGCTCAAAGCTTTCGTCGATGACACCTCGGTCTCGACGGGCAACGCGAAGCTTCGCTTCGTGCATGCATCGTCAGGCACCCCGTCGGTCGACGTGGGAACGGGTGGCGGCGTGCTGCTTAGCCCGTTGTTCAACGACATCGCCTTCGCAAGCGCGGCGAGCGCCACCAACGGCTACATCGAAACGCCGCCGCTCGCGAGCGTTGAAATCAGCGCGCGCGTACACGCGACGACGACCGACGTACTCTCCCTACCGAACACCGATCTCGCGTCGGGGGCGATTGCGACGGCGTTTGCCATCGGCAAGATTGGCAACATCGCGACGCCGCTCCGAGTGCTTCTCTGCTTGGACAACGGCGCCTCGGTGGGCGCGCTCACGCCTTGCACCGTCGTCGGCGATACGCCGAATCGCGCCCACGTTCGGGTAGCGCACCTCGCGCCGGATGTCCCCGCCATCGACGTATGCCTCGCGAAAACGGGCTCAGCGTTCACGGGCGCGGGCATTTTGCGTCGTCTCAACGTCACGGCGGGCCTCGCCTACCCTCAGGTCACGACGTACCTCGACCTCCCGGTGGCGTCGTATACCGTTCGTCTCGTGGCTGCGACATCGACCGATTGCAACGCGGCCGCGGTCCCCGATACACCCAACGTCGTCGTCATCGACAATCTCTACGCGACCATGGGCGCCCTCGGCGATCTCACGGTGCCGCCGCCGCCCGACGGTGGACTGCCCGACGCTGGAACGGCGGACGGTGGAACGATCCCCCCGAGCTTCGGGCTGAAAGTGTTCGTTGACGACAACGCGCCCCCTATTCCAGCGGGGAATATCAACCTCCGCTTCATCCACGCTTCGCCGGGTACAGCGGCGGTCGACGTCGGACTCGGGAGCGGCGGCGCGTTCACGCCGCTCTTCATCAACGTCGCGTTCAGCAATTTTGGCATTGGCGTTGGTATCGATCCGAACGGCTACATTTCGACGGCGCCGCTGGCCGCGCAGACCCTCTCGGCACGGCTCTCGGGCGGGACGACCGACGCCCTCGTCGTCCCCAACGTCACCATGACCGCTGGCTCGCTCGCCACCGCCTTTGCCATCGGCAAAGTCGGCGATGCAAGCAAACCGCTCAAGATCCTCATGTGCACGGACAGCGGCCCAGCGGTAGGCGCGCTGGCGCCATGCACCGTCGTTCCCTAATTCCCGCGTCGCTACCCGCGCGGCAAGGCAGAGCTAGATGCGCCTTGCCGCGCGGGGTGCCAGGGGGCTGGAGGAACCGTTAGCGGGCAAGGACACCGTCCTGCGATTTGCGACAAAGGGCCCCCTGGACTCACTTCGGGTCACCTTTTACCTAGTAGAAATGATCGTCATGTACGCGAGCGCTGGCTGTCCGTACACCTGGAGCGCGAAGCGGCTTCTCACGACGAAGGGTTACGCATTCGAGATCGTCGATGTGACTTTTGATCGCCGCATGCGAGCGTGGTTGGTCGAGCAGACTGGACGAAGGACCGTCCCGCAGATCAAAATCGGCGAACGCTGGGTCGGCGGCTTCGACGAGATCCGCGCGCTCGACGCGAAGGGCGAGCTCGATCGGATCGTCGCCGGAGCGGCGTGAGCGATTCAAAGCTGCGACCCCAACCTAGAGCTGCGACCGGTACGCAGTCGGCGTCATACCCGTCCAGCGCTTGAAGGCGCGGTGAAACGCGCTGGCTTCCGAAAATCCGAGCGCATGGGCCGTCTCGCCGATGGAGCGATCGGGATCTTCCAACATCCGCTTGGCCACCGTGGCGCGTGCCTCGGCGAGCACGCCCGTGAACGACGCGTGTTCCAGCTCGAGCTTACGGCGAAGCGAGCGCACGCTGATTCCAAACCACCGGGCCGCGGTTTCCATGTCGGCATAGGCCGGTGGCGGCTGAGCGGCGAGGAATTCCCGCAGTCGCTGGGCGAGCGCACCTTGACGGGTGATTCGGGTCAGCTTGCGCTCGGCGAGCGCCTTCATCGCAAGGTAGACTTCGACGTGCCGGGGATGCTGCTGGCAATCCAGAAATTGGCGATCGAACACGTCGAAATCAAGCATGCTCGAGCGTTCGCCCATGTGCAGCCCGAGTGCGTCGTCACCCGTGATGTTCATGGCCGCGACGAGGAGGCGGTTATACTCCTCGTGTCCGATGCGCGCATCGACGTCATCGAGAGCAGCGGGATCGATCCCCGCCGCCTCGAGCAACGTTGCGCGACTAGCCCCCGCGCCTCGACCGTTTCGGCGAGGGCATGAACAAAATCACCGACAAACTCATGGTCGAAGCCGTAATAAGCTGCATCATCCGCTTCGGCCAGGCAATCTCACGCCATCGGCCAGTCCAGGGCAGGACACGAGAACGTGGTTCCTTCGGTGAACTCGAGGCCGAAGTCGCTTGCCAACACGGAAAGAAGCTCCTCGGGCGTCGTCAGCAGGCGGGTCTCGACCCCACCCCGCCGGCGCAGGGTGAACTCGCGATTGAGAATTGTCATGCGACCTCCGTCGACGATCGCGCGCGCGGCGACGAGTCGGCTCTTGAACTGCGATTGCGGGTGCGTGCTCGTAAACCAGCTACCCAGCTCGCGATCGATGAAAGGCATTTCCTCCAGCGTGAATTCGCAGATGTCGTGCCACGCCTCGGCCAAGCGCACCTGATGAAAGAGTCGCGCTCCCTCGCGCACGATGCGCCTTGGCTCGTGCGGCGTCGCTTGCTCCTCCGTGCTGTCGAGGCGAATCGCCGACGTCAACGAAAAGGCGCCGACCCCGACGTCCGCGAGCCATGACGTACCCTCGAGCTCGACGCGAATGAAAACATGGGTGCGCGGGGGAATGAAATCGCGCGGCCGCTGATAGCGAACGCGCGCACTGAGCGGTCGTGCGTGAAACCCGAGCGCCTCGAGCACCAGCAAAAGCAAGCCATTTTGCTCGAAACAGTAGCCTCCGCGACGATCGACAATGAGCTTCTTCTCTAGGGCAGCCGGGTCGAGATCGATGGGTCGGCCCAGAAGAATGTCGAGGTTCTCGAAGGGGATCGCCTGCACGTGGCAATGAACAATGCCGTTCAGTGTCTCCAGTGTCGGCCGCGTAGCGCCGCTGTACCCAATCCGCGCGAAGTACGCGTCCAAATCGGTAGGATGATCGCTCAAGAGGGCTCCTTCGACGGCGGCTGTGCCAAGAGACCCCTAACGACGACCCGACCGCCGGTCAAGCGGTCAGGGCCCGATGGCGACGATGGCCAACGCCAGCAGCCATTGGCGCAAACGGGTCATCTTCAAACGACAGCGCACAAGGTAGGTCGAGTCAAGCGCCGTCATTTAACAGGGTCATCGGCTGGCCCTCCGACGCGCGCCGAGCGTTGGCGCGCCCGATCGCCTATTCTTTTGCAATGCGGACTCCGTCGCGAGCGCCAGCCGCCAATTCCCCGCAAGGTGTGATGTGGAGCGCGTCGAGCTGGCCAGTCGTTCATATGGCGTTCACGGACGCTCCCAGCGACGAGCATTTCTTCTGGGTTCTTCAGCAATTCGAGGGACTCTTTGCGCGTCGCGAACGGTACGTCTTTCTGATCGATGCCACGAAAGCCACGAGGATACCGTCTGCCGCCGCGCGCCATACCATCGGCAAGTGGCAAAATGATCACCAGGCGGATTCGAAAAGGTGGTGCGCCGGCGGGGCGATCCTCGTTGCGTCCGCCCTCGTGCGAGGCGCGGTGACCGCGATGAGTTGGGTGCATAAACCCGCGGTCCCGCAATATTTCCCACCCACGCGGAAAGAGGCGGTGGAGTGGTGCATCAAGACGGCCGAGGACGCCGGGCTCACGCTGACACCAGCAGCGATCCTTCTTCTGCGCTCATTTCACGGTTGACGAGATCGGCGACTCGCTCACCCGTCGACGTGCGGCTCCCAGCATCTTCGGCGCGTTCTTTTCTGGGAGAGAACGACGCGACGTGTAGAGAGGAGCGTCGCACTCGTCATTCGTCCTTTCGACCGTACTTGTGGAGCATGCCTTGGCGCGTTATGCGACCGCCCATGCGCTCCTTGGCGCGACGCTCCCACGGTGGGACCACCCGCTCCGTTTGCATCTCTCGTTGCAGCTTGTCGAAACTCTCGGCGCGAGCTCCATCGAGCAACCCGTCATCGATAGCGCGCTGGACGGCGCAACCGGGTTCGCGCTCGTGCCGGCAGTCGCGGAATCGGCACTTGCCGGCGAAGTGCGCGACGTCATCGAACGTTGCGCGGAGCGCTTCGCCGTCGCACCAAAGGCCGAGCTCGCGCATTCCCGGAGTATCGATGATGCATCCGCCCCCCGGCAATTGAACGAGCTCACGCGACGTCGTCGTATGGCGCCCTGTGTCGTCACCGGCGCGCGTTGGCGCGGTGCGTGCCAGCGAGCGCCCGAACAGGTGGTTGAGCAAGGTGGATTTACCGACACCGGACGAGCCGAGCAGCGCCGCCGTCACACCGCTGCCGAGGTACTGCCCGGGCGCATGCCCGCGATGACATCGATCGCGTGCACGGGAACGGATCGGGCAATCGCTTCGACCTGGCGTACCTGCTCGTCGAGCGCCGGCGCGAGCGCCGCCTTCGTGAGCAAGACGACCGGCGCGGCGCCGCTCGCGTGCGTCAACGCGAGATAGCGCTCCAATCGGTGCAGATTGAAGTCGCCGTCGAGCCCCATCACGATGAAGGCAACATCGAAATTCGCGGCCACGACTTGTGGCCGCGTCGATCGTCCCGCTGCCCGTCGCACGAAGGCCGTGCGGCGCGGCAGCGTAAACCGGACGACAGGATGGAGCTGGTCGAGGGCGACCCAATCGCCCGCGACGAGGGGGGTCGGCCCGTTCTCACGCAGGCGACCGGCCAACGCCGCCATTACTTCACCGTGTGAGGACCGCACCCGAATCGGGGCCGGCTCGCCCCGAAGAACCCGCGCCGGCACGAGCGACGGCTCGCCCAACGCTTCCCATGCATCATGGAAGAATGCAGAAAATCCCAAAGAGACGAGACTCATGACGTACCTCGAGGGCTAAGAGCAATCGCAAACACGCCACATTCATCGAATGCAGCGGCAACGCGCTTCTTCCCCACGGCAAGCTGCCCGAAATGGCTTGGCAGCTCGCGTGGGGGCTCTCAGCCGACGGATGTCATGCGGGCGATTCTGTGCCGACGACGGCCCTTCGTCAACATGGTGAGCGCAGAAAACCTACCCGCCACACGTAAAGATGGCGAGGGGCTTGGGCGCCCCTCCCCCGGCAAGCTTCGCCCCTGCATCACTCGCTCCTGAAGAAAGACACGACGGCGGCACCTCGAGCGTTCCGCAGTGGTTGCCCGGGTAGGCCGTCGGGAGTTGGCACGCGAACATGATCCGTTCGCCCGTGCACACGCCGGACACGCAACTCACCTGGATCATCGGCGTCACGCACCGGTCGCACCTTGAATTGTCGGCTGACGCAAGGAGCGACGCGACGTTGGGCGAATCCTTCGAGGCGACGACGTAGGCGGTCGAGTGGCAGCCGTCGTTGACTACGCAGCAATCCGAGTCGAGAGCGCAGGAGATTGGATCGATCGCGTACTGGCTCGCTTCAACGCGTGGATCGCCTTCGCCGCAGGCAATCGCAACCGAAGCGATGACGACCGAGAAACATGCGACGCCGTTGATGATGCGAACCACGTTATTTACAGAGTACCGTGTGCGACGGTTCGATTCAATACAAGCTACATCCGCACAGCTTAACAGCTGGGGCGGTTTTGCCGCACAGCAACGACCGTCGAACGACCACCTTCCTAAGGTCACGCGGCACTCAGGTGTCGCCGCCGAGCCGACTCTCGGATGGCCTCCTTCGGGGTGCGTGCTCCGTCGTTCGTGAAGCACGAAGGAAGCGCCGGCAGCGCGGCATGACCGTCCCACCAAAAAGTTGCTCGAACGCCGGACTTTCCCGCAAGATGGCGGCATGCGAAAGCTCGTGATCAGCACGCTCTTGACGACATCCGCATTCATCTTCTATGCGCAAACGGCGTCAGCACTGGGCGCGAGCGCGGGGTTGCTCGTGGGCAATGGATTCAAGGACGGGTACAACGTCGGCATCGGGGCACGCGCCGGGTTCACGCTGCCGATGAGCCTTTATCTCGGCGGAACCATCGTCTACCACCTCGGTAAAACCGAGAGCACAGGCGTCGGCGACGTGACCGCCAACATCTGGTACCTCGGCGCCGAGGGGGGATACGATTTGGGGGCAGGTCCGCTGACGATTCGGCCCTATCTCGGATTCGGTTACGCCCATCTCGGCGTCTCGGCGCCCGACGTGTGCGTCCTCGGCGCGTGCGCATCAGGTGGGCACAGCGATGGCAAGCTCGCATTCTGGCCGGGTGTCACCGGGCTCGTCGGCGTCGGGAGCCTCTTCGTGGGCGCCGATCTGCGTTACGTGCTTCTGGTCGACGTCGAGGACGGCAACGCGTTCAGCGCCTTTGCCACAGCGGGGCTGAGCTTCTGAGTCTTACCTGACGCATCCGCAATGGCTCGAACTCTTGGCGATTGCTCCATGAGCGCCAGGAACAGGCCAATGAGCGCCAGGGCCAATGCGATCGTCGCTCGCCCGTCCTATGGATGCGGAGAGTGGTCGAGCGTCGTCGATCGACGCGCCGCTTGGTACGCATGCACGCGCCCCACCACTATCTCATCGCGGTACTGCTGGTCGCTTGCGCCGGCACCGAGCCGCTCGGCGCGGGAGAGGAACAGCGCGACGCGACCGGAGACCCGGTTGTAACGTCAACCGGGATGGGACGCGGCGGCAGCTCGGGCGGCAACGGCGTCGGTGCGAGCGGCGGCGTCGGTGCAAGCGGCGGCTCGACTGACACCGGCGGAAGCGGCGGCAAGGGTGGCGCTGAGATCGATGCGAGCGGCGGACGCGGGCGATCCTCGGGCCTAACCGCTCGCGACGCCAGCCTCGACGAAGCGCGCACGATCGACGCCGTCAATGCTGATCGAATCAACGAGGGCGGCATCCCGGAAACCGGCGACGCCGAAGGCGGAACCTGCGGACCGATGTTTTGCTTCGACGTCTTCGAGTGCTGGATCCTATTTCCCCAGTGTGGCTACACGGTCTGCGAGCTGTTCGCGTGCAAAAAGTAGCGCTCATGGCCTCCTCGCGTCGTTTTTGACCGTCTCTTGGGCCGTTCGGAGGACGCCAGCGCCGTGGCGCAATGGTAATCAACGGCCCGGAGCGGCTGCCGCCTAGTCGACCTTCTCGAATCATTGCCTGGACAGAGCGGGCGGGGCCGTTGGACTACCATTTTTCCGCTCTCCCCGAACAGCATGATGACCGATCCGAGTTTGCTCGCGGGCACCGCCGAGCTGGAAGCGGCGCTTGGTCGTTATCACCTCGTTGCGCAAATCGGACGAGGCGGCATGGCGGACGTTTTTCTTGCCCTCTGTCGGAACGAGGATGGAACGAACCGCCCGGTCGTCCTGAAACAGCTCCGGTCCGAGCTCGCGCAGAACGACGATTTTCGCGCGATGTTCGCGAACGAGGCCCGCCTCGCCACGCGTTTTGACCACAAGAACGTCATCCAAACGTACGACCTTTACTCCGACCCGGATCTCTGCGTCCTCGTCATGGAATTCTTGGACGGCCAGACCCTCTCGCGGGTACGTCATCGCGCCGAAAACCAAGTCCCCTTCTCGGTTCACCTGCGCGTGCTGGCCGAAGTTCTCGCCGGGCTGCACTACGTGCACGAGCGCACGGACGACGACGCGAGACCCCTCGGCATCGTCCATCGCGACGTGACTCCCTCCAACATTTTCGTCACCTACGATGGCACGGTCAAAGTGGTCGACTTCGGCATTGCCTGCGCGACGACTCTCCGATCCGAAACACGCAGGGGCGTCGTCAAAGGCAACCTCGCCTACATGGCGCCCGAGGTCGTGCGCAGCGAAAGCGTCGATGGGCGAAGCGACATCTTTTCCGTGGGCGTCATGCTGTGGGAAGCGGCGACCGGGAGGCGTCTATGGCAAGGCCACGATGAGGTTGCGCTCTTCGACCGTCTCGCCAAGGGCGACCTGCCGATCCATGCGCCCGGCGCAGAGGGCACCAGCGCTGAGATGCTTCGCATCGCCGAGCGAGCGCTCGCCGTGGATCCCCTGCGGCGGTACGCGACGGCGGAAGCGATGCGCCAAGAGCTCGAGAGCGTCATGGCGCGACTTGGCCATCCAACGCATGCGGCGGCGCTCGCCGGCTATATGGATGCTTTCTTTGCCGGCGAGCGGGGGAAATTTCAAGCGGCCATCGACGACGCGGTAGCCCGTTTTGCGCCGGAGTCCGCTGCGGAGAGCCGCGTGACCAACGAGTTGAGCGTCTCGTTTCCGGGCATCGACGCGACGCAGTTCTGCACGACGATTTCTTCGATGCGTCCCAGCGCAGAAATGTCCAGGACGACGACCACCTTGCGCGATGTTGTCCAAGCGATGCGCGCGCTGCCTCAATATCGTCCAGGCGCGCGCCGCGCAATTGGCGTCGCATCCTTGGCGGCGGTGGTCGCAATGGGCGTTGCGTACGCCGCTCACGTGCCGAGCGATGCGCCCGCTCGCGCTGCCCCCATGGCGGTCGCCGTCGAACGGACGGCCACCCCCGACGAACCGCACAGCACGGTGAACCATCCGGCGGCGACGCCGTCCCTCACCCCCGAACCACCGCTCGTGTTGCCCGCCCCCGCAGCGCAGGCGCGCGCGCGCGGGACCATCTCCGCCGTGTTCTTGGTCCGTCCTCCGTATGCGCGCCTTTTCCTCGATGGCGCGCCGCTCGAGGGAAACCCGGCCGGTATCCGCAGACAGCCCGACGACAAACCGCACCTCCTTCGCGTCGAAGCTCCGGGGTATGCGACGCTCGTTCGCGTCATCAACCTCGACAGCGACGTCGCAAAAGAATTCGAGCTCGCGCCGGAACCGACGCCCGGGCTCGCTGCGCCGCGAACTGCGCCATCCCCCGAGTCTCACGACGAACCGCCGAAAGCACACCCCGCCAAGCGCACCGTCGCACGCGACGATCCCTGGGGGATATGAGACTTCGAGGCGTCGTGATTGAATGCCGCTCAACCGGCTAACGATCACGTTATCTGCTTCGGCCGCCATTTCCCTTAAAACGGCTGCAATTTTCACGGGTGGGTGTAGTCGATGAGCGAAGCAATTTTGAGCCCTTCGCGTGGTCTCGCGCCGCTTCATTGAACAAGGCGGGCCATGCCGACAGCGATCGTCGCTCCGGTTGGTCAGTGGAGGACGAGATGCGCGTGGCGAGCTCGATATTTTCGGTAGCCCTGGGGCTCGGCGCAGTCACCGCCGCCGCGCGCGTTGCCTACGCCGATCGGCCTTCGGACGTCTGCCAGCGATGGGCGGCCGACCGCGTCGACCGGAGCGAAGGCACGTGGACCGGAAACGCAGATACGTGCGACCCGGGCGACGTCACCGAGCCGGGCCGTACGAACGCGCTGAAGATTTTGAATCTCTACCGCTTCCTCGCCGAGATGCCGGAGGTCATGACCGATCCAGTGCGCAATACGAAGGCGCAGCAATGCGCGCTGATGCAATCGGTGAACGGAGGTCTATCGCATACGCCACCGACAACGTGGAAGTGCTACACGGCCGACGGCGCCGAAGCCTCGGGCAAGAGCAATATCTCGAGCGGCAAGGGCGTCGGCTCGATGGACAGCTACATGACCGATCGCAATGTCCCCGAGGTGGGGCATCGGCGCTGGGTTCTTTCCAATTCCCTCGGCCCGGTCGGCCTGGGATCGGCGATGGGTTCGTGTTTTTGGAACTTGAACGGCACGGGCAAGGCAGCCAAACCGTTCGTCGCGTGGCCGCCCATCGGGCCCGTGCCCGCCGATGTCTTTCGCGTGAACAGCCTCGATACCGCGGGTTGGACGATCCAGAGCGACACGATCAACCTCGACACCGCGACGGCGACGATCACGGACGCCGGCCAAGATCGTCCCGTCACCGTCGCGGTTCTGCCGCCTAATTATGGTTCGCGCTACGCGATCAAATTGACACCGAACGGTTGGACATCACAGGCCGGTCACGTCTACGCGGTCGCGCTACAAGGCGCGAGCATGCCCGTCGCCTACACCGTCGAAGTCGTCGATTGCTCGGCGGTCGACGGCGGAACGAGTGGAACCGGCGGCGCGGGCGGAACGAGCGGCATCGACGCTGGTAGCGCGGGGCGAGCCGGTGCATCTGGCGCCGGTAGCGCGGGGCGAGCTGGTGCATCTGGGGCCGGTGGCGCGGGAACTTCTGGGGGAGCGGGCGGGAGCGGACCGTCCGCGGGTGCTGCCGGCACGGGAGCGGCCGGCGCGGCTGGCAACGGCGGTTCCGGTGGTGCGGGCGGCGGCACAACCGGTACTGGGACGGGCGGTGTCGGTGGCGCAAGCGCGGGCGCTGGCGGAGCAGGAGGCGCGGGCAATGCACCTCCCGGTGCCGGCGGCGGCGTCGGGGTTGGCGGCAACGGCACAGGCGGCACGGGTGATCCGACGACGGGCACCGGCGGTGCCGCAGGACGGTCGGGCGGCGGACCTGGCGAGGTTACCGGATGCGCGTGCACCACTCCGGGGTTGCGCGAGCACTCGTTTCCTCTCGGCTTCGGCTTGATCACCGCCGTCGCAGCAATGGCCTTGGCACGAGGGCGACGCAATGCCCGCGGTTGAGCTCGACCTGCGCACCGCCGCGTCGTCACGCCGCTTTGTCGGCGCTAGCGTTTCTGCGCTGGCCACGATCTTCGTTCTTGCGTGCGGCAACGCTGCGGACGACGGCTCTCGATCTCCCAAATCGGGTGGAAGCGCCGGATCGTCCGGTGGAGACGCCGGATCCGTATCGACGGGTGGCGCGCCGGGCACCGGTGGTGCGGGCGCTACGGGCAGCGGAGGAGCATCGGGGGGCTCCGGCGGTTCTGGCAATGCGGCCGGAGCGAGCAGCGGTGGCTCGGGCGGAGCAGGAGGTTTCGCCGGCGGCGGCGGCGCGGGTCGCGACGGCGGTGGTGCGAGCAGTGCAGGAGGTTCAGCTGGTTCTGCCGGCAGAGGCGGGACCACGGGAGGGACAGGAGGTTCGGCGGACGGGGGCGGCGGCACCGCCGGCGTCGGCGGCTCTGCGGGCGGAGGCAGTACCGATGGCGGTCCCGGCTCGTCCGGCTGCGGCAAGACGGGGCAAACGGGCGCCTTCCAGGCCACGATCACCGCATTCGGCCTCGAGCGCGGTTACTACCTGTCCGTTCCGGCGACTTACGATCCCATGGTGAAGCAGCGGCTGGTCTTCGGCTACCACGGAAGCAACTACACCGGGATGAAGATGCGCACGTACCTGACGCTCGAGCAGGCGCCGCTCCTCAACGGCACCATCTTCGTCTACCCCGATGGCCTCCCCCTCCCCAACCAGCCCGACAACATCGCGTGGGTGCTCACCGCCGACGGGCGAGACATCGCGTTCTTCGACGAGCTCTACGCCAAGCTCGCCGCCGATTATTGCATCGACACCGATCGCGTCTTCGTGAACGGTCAAAGCTTTGGTGGTTTGATGACCAACGCCGTCGGGTGTTTGCGCGGCAACCTGGTACGCGCCATCGCCGTCGTCGCCGGTTCGGGGCCACGCTCGATGACCTGCCAAGGGCAGGTAGCGGCATGGCTCACGCACGGCATGGATGACGACAGCATCCCTTTTGCCAGCGGCGAGGCCAGCCGCGATTTCTGGTTGGCGGCCAATCATTGCACCACGACGACCACCGTCACCGATCCGCCGCAATGCCTCAACTACCAGGGCTGCGATTCGGGCCATCCCGTCATCTGGTGCCCCCACGTCAACGACGGCGGTCACCAGCATCCGAGCTTTGGCCGCGCGGCGGTGCGAGCGTTCTTGGCCAGCTTTTGACCTCCCTGCCGGCGTGCTCGGGCGCCGAGTTTGCTCGGAACTGAGCGCCGCAACCTAAGATTGCCCGCGCGACGAGGTGTTGCCATGACCTTCCCATGGCCGACGATTTGGAATGGGAAAGATTGCTCACGCTGGCGCGAGACCACGCGCTTCTCTATCGTCGCTCGTTGTCAACGCGTCGGGTGGCGCCCTCGGCGACGGCCGACGACCTGCAGCGTGTTCTCGACAAGATGGAGCGATTGCCCCTCGACGGTTGCTCTGCCGAACAGGTTTTGAGCGAGCTCGTCGAAGTGGCGACGCCGGGGGTGGCGGCCATGTCCGGGCCCCGATTTTTTGGATGGGTCACTGGCGGAACCCTTCCCGCCGCATTGGGCGCCGATTGGCTGACGTCGATCTGGGACCAAAATGCCGGGCCCGCGACCGGTGCTCCCGCGGCGGCGGCATTCGAAACGGCGAGTCTGCGATGGGTCGTCGAGCGACTGGCGCTGCCGGCCGCCGCTTGCGGTGCGCTCGTTACGGGGGCAACGTCCGCCAATTTCGTCGCGCTTGCCGCGGCGCGCAGCTACGTGCTGAGAGCAGCCGGTTGGGACGTCGAGCAGCAAGGTCTTTTCCAAGCACCCCCAATTCGCGTGCTGGTCGGCCACGAGCGCCACGAGCGCCACGAGAAAGCCGTGCGGCTTCTCGGGCTAGGTAAGAAAGCGATGAGCTTCGTCGACGTGGATGGGCAGGGCCGTCTTTCCAGCTCCGCCGTGCGGCGCGAGCTGAAGAGCGCGATCGGACCGGTCATCGTCTCCGCACAGGCGGGCAACGTGAATAGCGGAGCGTTCGACCCGCTCGATGAAATCGCTGCGGCGCTCGCGGAGCACCGTGCCGATCGCGGCGAGAATGACTCGTGGCTGCACATCGATGGAGCATTCGGGCTCTGGGCGCGCGCGACACGGTCGTACGCGCATCTCGCGCGCGGCGCCGACCTTGCCGATTCGTGGGCGACCGATGCCCATAAGTTTCTCAACGTCCCCTACGATTGCGGAATCGTCTTGACCCGTCATCCGCGAGCTCATCGCCGCGCGATGGCGATTCAAGCACCCTATCTGTCGAGCGGCGCGGAACGCACCGGCTCGAACCCCGGCGTGTTCGCGCCCGAGCTATCGCGCCGCGCGCGAGGATTTGCGCTTTGGGCGGCGCTCCGTCAATTGGGGAGCCGAGGACTCGACGAGCTCGTGACCCAATGTTGCGAGCTCGCGCGCCTTCTCGCCGGAAAACTCGGCACGGTGCGCGGCATGACGATTCTCAACGAGGTCGTATTCAACCAAGTCGTCATCAAGTTGAAGGTGCCCCCCGGATACGAGGACGCGGAGTGGACCCGCCGCATAGCGCTCGCCATTCAAAACGAGGGAACCTGCTACCCGACGCCCACGGTTTGGCGCGCGACGCCCGCGCTGCGCTTCTCGATCGTCAATTCCGACACGACCCCCGACGATATTGCGCGCTCCGCCACCGCCGTGATCAGCGTCTACGAAGAGCTCTTCGGCCGCGAGCGTGCCCCATCCACGCCGTAGAACCAGATATTCGCGGTCCGCCCCAGTTCGCCAGTTCCGTCGTGCACGCTCTAACCCCGGACCATCGACCGTTCCTGCGCCCACATCGGTACTGTATGGGATAGAGGTGCGGGTTCGCGTGGCTCGTTCCAAATCATCTAGCTAAACGGGACTGCCCTCTATCGGGCTACTTTTCGCTCACGCAACGCCATGACTACCGATTCGAAAATGCTCGCGGCGAGCGCCGGGCTGAGGGCAGCTGTTGGGACCTACGGCCTCGTTGCCGAAATCGGGCGGGGCGGTATGACCAGCGCTTTTCTCGCGCTCTTACCGAAGACAGATGGAACGATCCGCCGCGTGGTGTTGAAGCAGCTGCGGTCCGAGTTCTCCCTGCAGGACGGATTCCGCGCGATGTTCGAGAACGAGGCGTTCCTTGGCAAGCGCTTTCGGCACGCCAACGTCGTCGAGACCTACGACATCTACTCGGACCGTGATCTCTGCGTCCTCGCCATGGAGTTCCTGGACGGCCAGACGCTGGCCATCGTTCGAGAGCGCGCCAGCCAGGAGAGCCAACTGCCCCTGGCGATCCACCTGCGTGTGCTCGCAGATGCGCTCGCGGGTCTCCACTATGTGCATGAACTGAAAGACTTGGGAAAGCCCCTCGGCATCGTCCATCGCAACGTCACGCCTTCCAACGTCTTCGTGACTTACGACGGCCAGGTCAAAGTGATCGATTTTGCCATCGCGCACGCGATATTTCGCGACACCGAGACGCGAATGGGCGGCGTCGTCAAAGGCAACATCGGATACATGTCACCCGAGGCCGTACGCCGTGAGCCCGTCGACCGGCGGACCGACATCTTCTCGGTCGGCGTCATGCTTTGGGAAGCGGCTACCGGCCGGCGACTATGGCAGGGTCACGATGAAATTGCGGTTTTCCGCCGCCTCGCCGCGGGAGACGTGCCGATCCAGACGCCTCACGCCGAAGGGGCGAGCGCGGAAATGCTCAGAATCGCGGCGCGCGCGCTCGCCGTAGATCCATCGCGTCGCTACGCGACGGCCGACGACATGCGCCTCGAGCTCGAGAACGTGGCAGCGCAGCTTGGCAGCGCAACGCACATTGTGACGCTTGCCGAGTATATGCAAACGTCCTTCTCCGTCGACCGAGAGAAGTTTCGAACGGTCGTCGACGAAGCGGCGGGCGCACTGGTTCCTTCTCCGCCGATTTCGCACGGCGACCTGCTTCGCAACGTCGTGAGCACGTCCTCGATAGAGAGCGCTTCGATCGACCCGCCTTCGACGAAGACTTCACCACTCGCGAGCACGGGCACTTTCCGCACGACGAGCACCTCGTACGACATCGTCGAACCCGCGCGCGACGTGCCCAATTTTCGCAGGCGCTTACAGCGCGTCATCGCCGTTGCATGCATGCCGGCAACGGCCGCGATCGGTATCGCCTACGCCGCGCACGTGCCGGACGGTGCGCCCGCTCAGGCCGCCGGCATGCCGAACGCCGTTGAACCGCCGGTGCAGCAAGTCGACACAGCAAGTAGGCGCAACCTTCCACCCCCTGCGCCCCTTCCGGTGACCGCGCCGCTCGTAGAGGCGGAACGGGTCGCCGCGCAACCCGGGGCGGCGGGCGCGATGATCTCCGCTGTCTTCCTCGTCCGCACTCCTCATGCGCGCGTTTTTCTCGATGGCACCCCACTCGAGGGCAACCCCGCCGCTATCCGCAGACCGCCCGACGACAAGCCGCACCTCCTTCGCGTCGAAGCTCCGGGATATACGACGCTCATTCGCGCCGTCGACCTCGACCAAGACGTTGCGAAAGAGTTCGAGCTCGCACCGGAGCCCGTCGGGGTTGCCGCGCCCCGAACCGCGCCATCGACCGAGCCCCACGACGATAAGGCCTACCCGTCGAAGCGAATACTCCTACGCGACGACCCCTGGGGGATATGAGGCACCTGGTTACCGTAGCAACCAGGTGCCTCGTCAAACCCTGTTGGGATATTGCGCGCGCTTTCAGGCTTCTACGGTTTGGGGGCGGTCGTAGGTGGAGTGTTCGAACCGTTGGTTGGGTTTGAACCGTTGGGCGTGGCTGCCGGGACGCCGTCCGCCGCGCGCTGGCCGGCTTGGCCAGACTGAACGACAATCTCGACGCGTCGATTGTTGGCTCGTCCTTCGGCCGTCGCGTTGTCGGCAATGGGCTTGTCCTTGCCGTGACCCTCGGCAACGATGTTCGCCGCCGCGATACCTCTCGATACCAAGAAGGATCGCACCGCCTCGGCCCGTTTCTCCGACAATTCATTGTTCAATTGGTCGGAGCCACGCGAATCCGTGTAACCCTCCACCGTAAGCTTGGCGTTGGGATCTTTGGATAGGACAGTCGCGACCTCGCTCAACTTTGTTTTGGCTGTCCCCAGGAGCTCGGACTTTCCGCTTGCGAAGAGCACACCGCCCGGCAGCGTGACGATGACACCGCGGTTATCCGAGCGAACTGCCGCAATGCGCTCCAGCGCGGCCCGTGTGTCCGCTGCCCGCTTCTCCGCCTCGGCGCGCGCCTGCCGCTCGGTGTCGAGCTCCTGGCGCTGAGCCGCCAGTTGTGCGGTGGCGTTGCCAAGCTGATTGCGCATTTGCTCTTGCGTGCGAGCATTCGCCAGCTGGCTTCGTTGTTGTGCCTCGGCTGTTTGCTTGGCGAGCTGTGCGATATCAGCTTGCACTTCAGCGAGCTCTGCCTTACGGATCGCCACGTACGCCCGGTCGCGTGCCTTGTCCGAGTCGCCTTCGTCGTCAAAGGTCTTTTCCGCCACCGAGAGCGCCTGCTCGGCGACGTGGACCTGCGCCGGATTTTCACGCGCCGCCGGTCCCGAAGAAGCACGCTGGTAGGCCGTGCGCGCGTCGGCCAATTCTCGGGGTACCGAGCTAGCGCAGCCCCCGCATACGAGTAACCCAAGAATCAATGCATGTCTGGAAATCATATCGTGCTCCTTCTAAAGTCGTGATGAGGTCGAGCTTTCATTGATGGCTCGGGCCGGACGGCCTAGCCTCGGTCGCTTGTGCAGCTTGCGCACGAGCCGCGCTTTGCCTGGAGATTGCCATGGCAAGGGTCGCGTCGTTGTACGCCCGCAAGGTCATGTAGTCCGCGCGTTCGTTGTTCCCGTCTTCGATGAGTTGCTTCGCCTGCGCCGTTTCTTCCTCGGCGAGCTTCAAGTAGAGCTGCGCTTTGGGCACGTTCGCAGCGCCCGTCTCTTGCGCGGCGCGAACCGCCGCCATGGAGCTTGCCAGGTGCTCGGTGGGAGCGGGATAGCTTGCCCCGCATCCAACCGACGCAACCACAGCGATCGCGCCCAAGTAACAAAGTGTCGTCTTTTTCATTTGTCCTCCGGTCTAACGAAGAACGCAAATGATGTGCCTCGGCGGAGTTGCGATGAGTCCAGTACTCATTAAGACTGGGCGACGATCGGGCGTCGCGCATTGGCTATCGAATTGCATTGCGCCACTGCGAACCTCAACGCGCGCTCGCTTCTACGGATGCGCAGAAAGACCGACTACCCATGTCCACCACCAACCTTGCTTCTGTCGTTGCACTTCTTTTGAGCGTAACGTCCGTCGCTAGCGCCCAGCAGCCAGGGACCAACGTACCTACTCCCCGGCCCGAGCCATCCGTGACGAGCGGCCAGACCGCCACCCCAACTTCTTCGATCTCGCCGCTGCCGATCGTCTCCGATCCCAACGAGCCGGTCATCGATGCGACCACGACGCGCAGCACGTATCCGAATCGCCCTCTTTTGGTGACGGGACTCGTAGTTTTTGGCGCGTCATACGCAACGTCAGCCGTCATCGGCGGGATGGCCGATCGTGAGGACGACAAGAAGCTCGTCTATCCGGTCGCTGGTCCCTGGATGGATCTCGCCAACCGCGATTGCGTCGCCAATACGTGCTCGCGCGAAGACCTCAACAAGGCCCTTCTAATTGCCGATGGCGTCGTGCAAGGCATCGGAGCGCTCGGCGTTCTCATGAGCTTCGTCTTGCCGGAGAAGTCAACGCGACGGTGGTATCTCATCGGCCAGGACGGCACCCACGTCACGCCGATGAAGATGGGATACGCCGGATTCGGCTTGGGAGCGGTTGGCAGATTCTAATGAAGCCGAGTGGAGCGCGCGCGTTGACGGGTATGGTTGCGCCGGAACTAGTCACCGAACGTGACTGGTTACCGGCGCATCCCTACTCATGTGCGAACGGCGCGCGGCCCGTGAGCGAGCCACCGTCCTCGACCATCCGAGGATTGGTCGAACGACCAATTCCCACCGCGACGCCCCGCGCTACATTGAAAAGCCGATGAACGCGATTTCAGCCGTGCAAGACCAACCGTCCCAAGCCGCCCAGGTTCTCGTCGTCGACGATGATGACGACATACGTGGCGTCATGAGAGAATTCCTAGCGGGAGAGGGGTATTCGTCGGTGGGTGTCGCCAGTGGCCAGCTTGCTATCGAATGGCTCCGATCGTCACCCGTTCTTCCCGATCTCATCTTGCTCGACCTCATGATGCCTGACATGGACGGGTTGGAATTCCTTGGTCACATCGATGAGGAGCGCGCGTTTCGTCTGATTCCCGTGGCGATCATGAGTGCCCATCCCAGTGTTCGTCGTGCGCTCGAAGATCGCGAGACGCGCTTCGGGCCCTCTTTTTTGCTGCCCAAACCGATCGACTTCACCCGGCTGCTGGCGATCGTGGCAGGCGTCGTACCGCCCGAAGAGGTAAGCGTGTCTTGACGCGAACGCGATAGGGAGCGCGCTCGATCGTCTCTTCTCGTCGTCAGAAGTGAATGAGTGGCAGATCGGGATCCATCCCCAGCATGGCTTGGGCAACGGTTTCGTAGCGGACGCGGCCACGAAGCCGTGCTGGCGGATCACCTGCGCGTCACGGAACAGGCGCTCCATGGGATGGCGCACATAGACTGCGCTCGAGCCGCCCGACGTGAACATCATGTCGGTGACCTCCGCGCCGACCTGAGCGGCGTGCGCGGCCGCGAGAAGGATGTCGGCCCGCTGTTCCATCGTGAGCGCCTGGCCGGCCTGCGTTCGAGCCCACGTATCGGCCATCGTCTCGTACATGAACGCGCGCGCGGAGCGGAGCATCCCTTCGGCTCGACCGAGCCGCGCCTGTGCCACGCCTCGATCGCGCAGTGGCACGGTCGAACCCATGGGCATTCGCTTGGACGACAAGGCTCGTACCTCCTCGATTGCATTGCGAGCGATGGCGACGGCAATCGGCGCGATCGAGTCGAGCACGATCGCCGCCAGCATCGGCATGCGATAGAGCGCCGAGCGATAGTGCTTGTTCGGCTCGAAGGGGGGGGACGAGGGGGCAAGTGAACGCCTTTGACACGAAGAGGTCGCGCACCGCGACGTCGGTGCTGTCACTTCCTCGCATGCCGAGCGCGTGCCACGTGTCGAGCACCTCGACGCCCTTCGCCGGCATCATGGCGATGACGAGCTCGGGCATCCCGTGCGCCATACGCGGCTTTTCACCATCCATGACGAGACCGGTAAGACAGATCCATCGTGAGGCGTGCGCAAAGCTCGCGAGGGCGCGCTGGCCCGTCAAGCGGTAGCCGCCATCGACCTCGCGCGCCTCGACGGGCGGCTGAAACGCCGTACCCATGAACCAGTCATTGGGGTCGCGGAAAAGCGCCTCCACAGTTTCGGCAGGAAAGCGCGCCCCGATGAACGCGCCGCCGTTGGAAACCATGAGCAGCCAACCGGCAACGCTGTCGAAGCTCGCGATCTCCTCGACGACTCGGAGCATCGTCACCGGATCGGTCTCGAGGCCGCCCAGAGACTCGGGTAGGAGCATCTTGGTAATGCCGGAGCGGTTCATCGCGTCGATGACCGGCTTCGCTAACCGCCGTTCTCGTTCTGCCTCGGCGGCATGCTCGCGGATGAGAGGTCCGAGCTCACGAGCCTTGGCTACCAGCGTTTCATCGATCGCGTACGTCATGGGGCTTCCTCCATTGTCTCGGTACGAAAACAGTTCGTGTCGTTCTACGTTGGCGACGCTCACACGTTTCGCCGTGCGAACGCCCTGGCGACGTCAGCGACCGACGGCGCGCCGAAGCCCCCGTCGAGCGCGAAACGCGTCGCGGCTTCCATGCTCTCCGCTTCGATGGCAGCAAACCGACGCTCCTTTTCTGCTTCCGAAAGCGGGTTCAAGTCGAAGTTGGCGGCCATGACGTTCATCCGCACGGGCAATTCGCGAAATCGATCGGTCAGGGAGACCGTCTCGATGTGAACGTCCGTGAAGCCGGCCGCGGTGAGCGCCTGACCGAGCGTCGCGCCGTCGAGCGACCATCGTGCATCATTCGACTGGCCGAGACGTCGCTCGGCGATCTGACCGAGCACATCGAAGAATTGCTGTTCCGACTTGGTCGCCAGATGCTCGCAAGAAGTTGCCCCCCTAGGCCTTCCACGGCAAGCAGTGCGCGCTCGTACCAGCGATCACAGAAATCCCAATCACCCGTCCACGGGCTTTGACGTCACGCACCATTTCGTCGACGAAAAGGGGGTTGCCATGCGTGATTGCGTAGACCGTGGCGGCAAGCTTGGCGTCGGCGCCTTCGATCGCGTCGCCGAGAAGCGTGCCCACTTCCGCTTCGGAAAGCGCCGAGAGCCGAAGCTCCCTACCCGATCGTCCCACCCGCAGAAGCGCCTCGCCCGCCTCCGGCCGTAAATGGGCCTCGCGATCGCGAAATGTTCCCACGACGACGATCGGTAGCGCCCGCAGCTGATTGGCGAGGAATTCGAGCAGCAGGAGCGTCGGCTGATCCGCCGCATGCAGATCTTCGAGCACGATCAAAAGAGGCTGGCGCGCGGCCTCGCGGCCTAATGCGCTCGCGACTTCGCGAAACAGGGCGAATCTCGCCTCGGCAGGATCCATCGACGCCATCGTGGCAGCTTCGGGAAACGCGACGCCGCATCCCTCGAGCCCCTCGCGCCATGGCCAGA
>Ga0193706_1000444_pt1 | contig 24465 bp, 22 predicted proteins | sample U3c1metaG_FD_160130 | JGI IMG/M metagenome (GOLD analysis project Ga0193706, IMG submission 160130) | Soil microbial communities from a riparian zone of the East river system, Colorado, United States - U3c1 | ecosystem: Environmental > Terrestrial > Soil > Riparian zone | place: USA: East River... | reverse complement strand
CGCCGATCTGATCGACCTCGCGCGGCTACGCGAGGGGCGCCTGATGCTCGAGCCGACCGTGGCTGACCTGCGCGACGCTTTTTCGCGGGCCGCCCAAGCTTTTGGCGAGCGCGAGCGGCGGCGCGGGGTACAGCTCGCGCTCGGCAACGAGCCGCTCATGGTCGTCGCCGATGTCGACCGCACCGTGCACGCCATCGTCAGCCTCTTCGAACATGTCGCGCGTCTCTCGCAGGGTGACGCCCCCCTGTATGCCAGCCTCGATCGCCGCAATTCCGACGCGTCGCTCGAGATCTACAGCGAGCGCACCCTCCCCCACAGCGGGTCACGACTCGAGCTCAGCGCCTCCTCCAACGCCGTGCATCGCTCTCCACCGCTCGGTCTCGGCGTCCGCCTGGCCGACGCACTCTTTACCCATCTGGGGGGCACGCTCCAGATCGCCGGAGGTCGCGATGGCAGCGCGCGCGTCGAGGGGACCTTCCCCCTCGCCCCGCCGTCGTCCGGTGAACGGTCGGCCGGTTAACGGGACTGCCCGTCGCGCCCTAGCGGAAGCGGTTGCACGACCGAGTCGGCAGAAGTAGAAGGTGGTGACGCGGGACTAGCTCAGTTGGTAGAGCACGAGCTTCCCAAGCTCGGGGTCGCCGGTTCGAACCCGGTGTCCCGCTCCACTTTCGACGATGAAGGGCAGCGCGCGATGCGCGCTGCCCTTCGTTACATCAACCGCAACTCAATTGAGCGGTAGCTCCGACAGCGTGGTTCAGCCGCCGCCGCCAGCCTCCGGCGGGTTGCCGCCGCCGCTGTCCATGCCGCCGCCACCTCCGCTGTCCATGCCACCGCCGCCGCCGCCGCATCGACCGTTGTTCACGTTGCACGTCGCGGGGGGAGTGCAGTGGTCGTTGCTGAGGCAGGCCACGCAGTTGTTGTCCGCGACGCGACAGTAAGGCGTCATGGGCTGCGATGCCATGCAGTGAGCGTCCGTCGTGCAATCCTCGCAGCTGCCGTCGATGCAGACCGTCTGGTTGCCAGTGCAGTGCGCGTCGGATCCGCATTCCGCGCACGTGCTGGTGGTCGGATTGCAGTGGGGGTTCTGCCCTCCGCCGTCGGCAGAGCATTCGGCATCCGTCGTGCACCTCGGCTCGCAGTTGTTGTCGAAACACACCTGTCCCGCGGGGCAATGGGTGCTGTCGACGCACTCCTCGCAGGCGTACCGTGGGAGCCCCGCCGTATTGACTGTCGTGTCACAGTGCGGGTTCGTCGGCTCGACCGCGCAATCCGCGTCGTTCATGCAATCGACGCAGCGATTGTTCGGCAAATCGCAGATGTTGTTACCGGTGGGCGTGGCCGAACACGTCGCGGTCCCGCACTGCGTGATGCAGGCGTTGTTGACGCAGGTCAAGCCCGCTGCGCAGTGACTCGTGTCCGTGCATTCCTCGCATGCATAGCGCGGGAGGCCTGCCGTATTGACCGTGAGATCGCAGTGCTTGTCCGTCGTTTCGTCCGCACAGTCGCCGTCATTCATGCATCCAACGCAGCGGTTGTTCGGCGCATCGCAGATGTTGTTGCCGGTGGGGTTGGTGGTGCAGTTCGCGGTCCCGCACGGCGTGGAGCAGGTGTTGTTCGTTCCGCAGGTGGCGCCCGCCGGACACTGCGCGCTGTCGGTACACTGGACGCACTGGGATGCCGGGAGCATCGTCATCGTCGAGATCCGAAGATCGCAGACCTTGTTCGTAGTCTCGTCCGCACAGTCGCCGTCGTTCAAACATTCGACGCAGCGATTGTTGGGCAAATCGCAGATGTTGCTGCCGGTGGGATTCGCGGTGCACCCGTTATTGACGGTGCCGCAGGGTGTGCGACCGTCAGCGACGCCGGCATCGCTGGTGCCTGCTTTGCCGGCCGATCCGCCCGATCCGGCCGTTCCACCCGCGCCACCGGTGGCCGTGCCACCGCTACCCGTTGAGCCGGCCGTGCCTGTTGACGCGCCTCCGGTTCCAGCACCACCCGTCGTCGTCGAGGGCGGCGCTTCGTCGCCACCGCAGGCCACATAAACGGCCGGTGTCGCGATAAGTAAGGCTGTAAGCCACGCTAGTTGTTTCTTTGCCATAGTTCCTCCTATGTGTGTCTGTCCTGTACGAGGAGCTCGGTCGGAATGCAAATTTGAGCATAATTCTGCACTAACGATTCAATTTGCCCTTGGAGTCCCCAGGTTGACCTGCATCTACTTATCGGGGCTGGTTTCCAAATGAAACCATTAAAATCCTGCGCTCCTACGTCGACGAATCCGTCGCTTTCGCCCGACCCCTCGACTCGACCGTATCGACGGAGCCACGTATCAAAATGGACGCCCGGTCCGCGGCGGGCCGCGAGGTGGGCGAGTCAGCGACGCTTGCGCGGCGCCGGGCTCGAGATCGAACCTCGAGCTCGCCCGTATCCAGAGACCATGAAGACGGCTCCCACGATTCTCGGGCTCATCACCCTTCTCGCCGCGAGCGCCTGCGGCTCCTCCTACGCCGAACCGAACCGAGGGCCGGCTTGGTCGGCTGGTTCGTACAGCGACCCCCAGCGGACGACGTATCGGCCGAGCGCGCCATGGTCGGATCCGGGACCGATGGTGGACTCTCCGTACCGCGTGGAAGTCCTTTACGGCGATGCGAGTCGCCTTCCCACCTTTTACGCCGGCGGACGCGCCTACGTGCTCGGCACCATCGGCGAGCGATACCGCGTTCGCATCGTGAACCCCACGGCACGCCGCGTGGAAGCAGTCGTCTCGGTCGACGGACTCGACGCCATCGACGGCCGCACCGCCAGTTACGACGACAAGCGCGGCTATGTCCTCGCGCCTTACGGCGAGATCACCGTCGATGGGTTTCGCACGTCGGCCGATCAGGTTGCGACCTTCCGTTTCTCGTCCGTGCGCGATTCCTATGCCGCTCGCAAGGGCCAGGACCGCAACGTCGGCGTCATCGGTCTCGCCTTCTTTCCCGAGCGCGACCGTCCGGTCGCGGTCATGCCGCGCCCCTCGCCGTACTACGACGATCGCCCGCGGAGCTCGGCGGAAGCTCCGGCGAAGGACGGCTACGAGGAGGGCGTCGGACGTGCACCGGGCTCCCCTCCGCCAGCGCCCTCCTCACGCCCGGAATCGAAGGCCTCCGATGGGGCCGGCTCGTACGGCGGAGCGCCGCGCCGCGAAGCTCGCCGTGGGCTCGGCACCGAGTTTGGCGAGCAACGTGACTCCAGCGTCGGCTACACGAGTTTCCAGCGTGAGAACGCGCATCATCCGGCCAGCGTGATCGAGCTCCGCTACAACGATCGTCAGGGTCTGCTCGCGCTCGGTATTGCGGTCGACGAGGCGGTCGGCCGCGATGACGTCTCGCTGCGCGAAAGTGCCGACCCGTTTCCGCGCAACCGTTACGCCGCCCCCCCGCCGCGGTGATCAGGAGCTACGGCCGCACCCGATCGGCGGCGAGATCGGCGGGGCGGTAGCGGGCCACCATGTCGATGGTCTGCTCGATGGACGGCATTCCCGCGACGTTGTTCTTGGGCGTCGCGTACTCGAGGTAGAGGTTGTCGTCGGTCGACCACAGCTGCTCGAACGATACCTGCGCCTCCTTGGCCGAATCGGCGACGAAACGATCGAGCGCGTCGTCCGTCACCAAGAGGTCCCCCGCCAGATCCGCCAGCTTGACCCCATCGAGCAAAGCGGCAATTGCCGGGCGCGCGGCGATCGCATCCGCGCGGGTAGGTGATATCGACAGCGGGTTCTCGCCGGCCACGATGATCCCCTGGTTGCCGTGCGCGTAGAGCGCCACGTGAGAAAAGACCGAGCGTAGCGTGGCCAGCACGGAAGCAATCTCGCGCCGCCGCATGTGGTGAAACTGCAGCCATTGCTGCAGCACGCCTCCTGGCGAAAGCCGCGATCGGACGATGCCGTAGAATTCGCGGCTGTACAGATTGGCGGCGCCGGCGAACCAGATGCTCGAGATCTCGATACCGATGACGTCGTAGCGCGCGGTGGAGACGAGCAGCGCGTTGCGCCCATCCTCATTGAGCAGCGCGAACCGTCGGTCCGCGAACACGCCGCCGTTGATATTCGCAAAGTAGGTCTCTGCCGCGAAGGCGATGGCCGGCGAGATTTCGGCAACCTCGATGCTGCGAAAAGGGTACGCGGCGAGGGTGCCGGCGGTGGTCCCGGTTCCGAGTCCGATGGTGAAGGCACGCTCGTGACGCTCCGCGAGGAGGCACGGAATGTGCGCGAAAGCGCGCTGCGCTTCCAGCTCGAAGCCGTTGTTTCCCTGGAATTTGCCGTTGGTGTAGAGGGTGAGCATCTCTCCCGAGCGCACGACGGTGGTAACGCCCCCGTGCACATCCTCGCGCACCATCTCGATCGCTTCGGGCTCGGGGCCCGACTCGAAGTAGACGTTGGCACCGCTCGTCAGCTTGACCAGATTCCAGCGCGGTACGAGCAAGGCCACGACGAAGGTGGCGACAGCGGCGCCCATCGCGATCTCACGTGCGCCCCAGCGCTTGGCGGTGCCGGATGCGGTCCAAACGGCCGCCAGCGCGAGCGCCGCGTACCCTCCGGCGATGGTGAGCAAGCTGGTTTGCGATCCCCATCGGGGCAGGAGCACGAAGCCGCCCAGAAGCGAACCGGCGATCGATCCCAGCGTGTTGAGCGCGGTGAGCCGTCCCACCTCGGCCCCCACGTTCGACCGTTCGGCGATCGAACGCAGCACGATGGGAAAGAGCGCACCCATCGCCGTCGCCGGGACCGCGAGGGCAACGAATGCCACGAGGCCGCGCCCGGTTTCCCGCATCGCCCAAGTGGTGGCGTGGGGCGCCATGGCGTCGAAGAGCTGGGGAAGCTGGTCCCAGATGGGAACCGCTGCCGCGAGTGCCAGCCCGGCCATCGCGGCAGCGAGTGGAGCGCTCCATGCGGTGCGTCCGAAGAGCCCGGGCGCGATGGCGGCGCCGCATCCGAGGCACACCAGAAAAATCGCCAGCATGAGTCCGAAGGCGTAGACGCTGGTGCCGATGACGAGCGCCAACATGTGCACGTAGACGACTTCCGCCGCGAAAACGAGGAGCCCGGAACCAGCTGCGAGCGCGAAGAGCGTGCTGCGGGCCGCGCCGGGAGCATGGCTCGTCGCGAGCTCATGAAGGGGCCGTGCAACGCGCGCCGCGCCGGGCTCGGCGAGCGACGCATGTGCGCGCGCGTCGTCGGGCCACGCGACGTCGCGGCGGTGTGCGCCGGTCACCGGCGTCAGCCGTCCGAGCGCCATGGCCGTCGCACCGATGACGACATTGACCACGGCGGCCAAGCGCATCGTCGCGCCGAGGCCGAGCGCCGGAAGGATGAAATACGCGGCCAAGAGCGAACCCACGGCGCCGCCGAGCACGTTGAGCGCGTAGAGGCGCGAGAGCCATCGCTTGTCGCCATCGGCACCCACCGCGGGAGCGAGAAGCGGCAACGTCGCACCCATTCCCGCTGCCGGCACGAACACCACCGACGTCGCCAGGAGCCAGCGAACGACGACGAGCACCGGCAACGACGCGGGTAGCGCGCGCGCCAGCGCCACGTAAGCGGCTCCGATGGCGGCGAAGAGCCAGGGGGACACCGCACAGAAGCACCCCACCAGAATCTCGGCCGCGCCGTAGAGGAAGTAGCGCCGCCGGAGGCGATCGTTCCATCGCGCGACGAGCACGCCGCCCGCCGACAGCCCGCCCATGAAGGCCACGAGGACGGCGCTCGATGCGTAGGCGGTCGCGCCGAAGACATAGGAGAGGTACTTGGAAAACGTCACCTCGTAGACGAGACCGGTGAGCCCGGAGAGAAAATACAGGCACGCTACCGCGAGCGCCGGACCCCTTCTCACCGTGGATATGCCTTGCGTCACGCGCTTTTCCCGAGCAAGCAGCCGCGTCGTAGCATCTTCGCGATCGGTCGCGACACAAAACGACCGCGCCGGGCCAGCGCCCACGCTGGTGGCGCCCGGTGCGGGCGAAAGGTACGTTCGGCCACTCCATGGCGGCCCCGAATCGTCTTCACGGTGTGCTCGTCATCGACAAGCCGATGGGTCCGACGAGTCACGACGTCGTCGCGCGCCTGCGCAAGGTGCTGGGCACGCGCGCCGTCGGACACGCGGGAACGCTGGACCCGGCGGCAACGGGCGTGCTCGTGGTCGCGGTGGGCGAAGCCACGAAGCTCAGTGCCTATCTCACGGCCCAGACCAAGCAGTACCGAGCCACGGTCACCTTCGGCTCTTCGACGACCACGCTCGACGCGGAGGGGGACATCGTCGCCACCGCCTCGATCCCCGACGATCTCGCCGCTGAGCTTCGCGCCTTGACCGCGGGGAGCGACGGCACGGCGCGGGAAAGCGCGGCGCCGGTGCTCGCGCGCGCCCTCGATCTCGAACGCGCGCGGCACGAGCAGCTTCCGCCGGCCTTCTCCGCCATCAAGGTCGGTGGCCGCACCGCGCACGAACTGGCAAGGCGCGGCCAAGACGTCCCTCTGGCGCTGCGCCCGGTCGCCGTGAGCCAGATCGAAATCACCGAGACCACGCTGGCCACCCTCGGCGTTCTCCTCGTCGTCTCCAAGGGGTACTACGTGCGGGCGCTCGCCCGCGATCTCGGGCAGACGCTCGGCGTTCCGGCCCATCTTTCGTCGCTGCGGCGCGTGGCGAGCGGCAACTTCACGCTGGAAGAAGCGCTGCCGTGGTCGGCCTCGTGCGCAGAGCTCGAGCGCGCCATGCAAACCGTCGAGGGCGCCGCGCAGCGGGTCTTACCGCTGAGTCGGCTTTCCGAAGACGGGCTGCGGCGTGCTCGACACGGTCAGCTGCTTCTGGAGACGCATTTCGCCGAACCTCCTGTCCCGGCCGTTTCGGCCTGGTTCGGGCCAGGCGGCGAGCTGGTCGCCATCGGGCGGCCCGACCCCAACGGCGGTTTCATGGTCGAACGCGGTTTCACCTAGCACGACGCTGTCCGTTCTTCGCCAAGTCGACGGCGTCCGTCTTGGCAGCAGCCGCTCCGAGAAGCGGAGCAGTGACTAAGCGACTTCCACCGCTTCGACTTGAAGTCCCCGCGCCCCGAGCCGCCCGCTGATCCGTTCCCTCCACGCCGCGCCGTCGACACCGGGCGGCAGATCGAGCGCAACGCGCACCACGCCTTCATCGGCCTGGATGGTCAGCGTTGCCCCCTCCAACTCTCCCGCGCCGAGTTCGAGCCGCGCCAGCCCGGAGCGTGCGTTGCCCGACCAGGCCACGCGTCGCACGAGCCTCGCCATCAGCTGCTCGATGGGAGCGCGCGCGTCGGGCAGAACGGCAAGGTCGGGCCGAGTGGGCGCGCTGGCTGGCGCTGCTCTCGGCGCCAGTCCGACGAGAACCTGGACCATGGGATCGAGGGTGGCGCCTTGACCGACAACCACTTCGTCCGACGCCGAATGGACGCCATCGCCTTCCTCTTCCGACTCGCGCCGCGCATCGCTGGTCCCGATCGCGGCGTTCGCATCGCCCGTCGCACCCCCCGTCGCCACGCCGGACCGAGCTGCGCTGGCGGCTCCGATGGCCGATGCCGTGGCCGATCGGCCCGCGCGCCCCTCCTTGGCGAGGAGCTCGAGCAACGCCGCGAACGTCGACGCCGCCCCGGCTGGCGAGCCCGCGGCAACGAGCGGCCGACCTTTCTCGACCCCTGCGGTGCCACCGGATCCCGTCGTTGCCCGCAAGAAAGGAGGGGAGATCGCGCCAGAGCTGGAAGGACTTGTCATGCCCCCTTCTCGGCGCAAGCGCTCGGAAGTTGCGACAAATCCGCCTAGACCGGGGCATGTGGGGCCCATTGGGCCGAGGGGGCGGCCTTGCACCTGCCTCGCGAGGTCCGCTACGTTTCTTAGGTGGCTCGGGCGTACCTAGGCAGGGCCGGCGCAGGGGGTGCCGATCCCGAACGCAGAGCCGGTGAGGAGATCCGTTGAGCTTACCAGCGGTCGACTTCTGGGAAGGGCTCGCCGGCGCGGTGGCATGCGCAGCCGTCGGTTCGGTCTTCGCCAGCATGGACGCGGCCTTGAGCTCGCTCACCCCGGGACGACTGTCCGCGCTCCATGAGCAATCGACCGGGATGTCCAAGGCGGCGCTCGACCGCTACCAGCGCAGTCCGAGCCGGCAGCACTCGCGATGGCTCGTCGGACGCGTCGTCTTCATGGGGCTGGCGTCGGTGCTCATCGCCGAAGTCGTTGCTCCCTTCGTGCCAAGCTGGTCGGTCGCGCTACTTGGAGCCCTCGGCGCGGTGGCGACCTACGGAACCCTGGCGGAGATTGGCATCAACCTCGCGCGCAGGCGCGCCGACGACTTCACCCTGCGCTTTCTCCCCTTCATCGGTCTGCTCGAGCTCGTCGTGCTGCCGCTGGCCGCACCGGTCGCGGTGCTGGGACGTTGGGCCGCGCGCCTGGTGGCGGCAGAACCGCCGCCCGACGCACGTCTGACAGAGACTGAAGTGGAATGGGTCGTGGCCGAAGGGCAGAAGCACGGCTCGCTCGGCCGCGAGCCGGCGGAGATGATCCGCAATGTGCTCGAGCTAAAAGACTTGGTCGTGCGCGACGTCATGGTGCCGCGCACGAGGGTGTCGGCGATCGAGGTGAGCCGTCCGATTCCGGAAGTCCTCAAGATCGTCGCGAGCGAAGGGCACTCGCGCTTCCCGGTCTATCGGGACAAGGTCGACAACATCGTCGGCCTTCTCTACGCGAAGGACCTTTTTCGCATCCTGAAAGACGTCAGGCTCCAGTCGCGCCCCCTCATCGATCTCGTGCGCGCGCCCGTCAACTTCGTTCCCGAGACGCAGGGCGTCTCCAGCGTGCTCAGGGAGATGCGCTCACGCCGGCTGCACATGGCGGTCGTCATCGACGAATTCGGCGGCGTGAGCGGCATCGTCACCCTCGAAGACATCCTGGAAGTCATCGTGGGGGAAATCCGCGACGAATACGACACCGAGGAGGCGCCTATCCAGGACCTCGGCGACGGGCGCCTTCTCGTCGATGCGGCCGTCTCCGTCGGCGATTTGTCCGCTTACCTCGGGGCCAAGATCCCGGAAGACGACGACTACGAATCGCTGGGGGGCCTGCTCATTCACCGCGCCGGCAAAGTTCCCGATATCGGCACCCAGATCGAAGCGTTCGACTTTTGCTTCATCGTCCGGGAGGCGGACGAAAAACGCATCGTCAAGGTGGAAATCGTGCGACCGCGCGGGCTTTCCGAGGTCCCCCCACCCCTCCTCGGCGACAGCGAGTCGCTGATCGGACGACGCCCCTCGAAAGCCCCCGCCCCCGCCTCCCCTCCCCCCGCGGGGTCGGCACCGAGCAGCCCCACCTCACCACCGGTCGCCTCCGCTGCCTCCCCCGACACTGACGGCTCCGCCGAGCTTGCCAGCGAGATCACCAAGGCCGCGTCCCCTTCGGACCCGACCGCGCAACGAACGGACGAGACGAAGCCGGACGATCGTAAGATCGCATCGGCTTTCCGATGACCATGGACAGGTTGGGCGAGATCCCCGCTGAAAAACCTGATCTCGAGCTTTTTCCGGTCCTCGACCGCGCTTGGCCGGCGGACGGGCTGGGGCCCGTCGCGACGATCGTCGCACAGCTGCCTGACCCGGCCGACCTGCGCCGGGGGGCGCTGGTGATGGTGCGCGAATCGGGGCCGCGCTCCAAGGGGTTTCGCCAGTGGCTCGCGTCATTGAAGGGGCTTTTTGCCAAGCCCGCCAAGGCGCACCCCGCCGTGCGTTGCACGGCGCTCTTGGCGCGCGGTTACCGCGAGATCAGCGCCGCGCCCGACCGTCGCAGCGGCGAAAACGTCGTGTGGGGCACCGGTCTCTCGTAAGGGACACGCCGCCGTGGACCTCGCGCGAGGCCGGCCGCGCGCGCCTGCGTGAGGCGTGCGCGACCGCGGCGTCCGGTGTTCGGCGAACGGCTACTTGGCGCCGATCTTCCGGAGGGCGATGAGAAGCTGCTCCCCCTTCTTGAGGATGCCCTGCTCGGCCTCTTCGCCGGGGGCGCCGCTGCCGGTCATGATGCCCTCGGTCTTGGCAAGCTCGCTCGTGATGCGGCCCAAGATGTCGGTGGGAAACGACGTCGTGACCGAGTCGGGATCGAGGGGGATGGCCACTACCTTCTTCTCCGTGGAGAAGATGCTCTCTTTCGCGCCGCCCTGGAAGCGGTCGGTCTGCACGAGCTCGCGGCCGGTCGAGATCTTGAACGCCTCGGGCCATTTCGCGTCCTTGTAGGCGAACGCGTCGGTGGGGTTGATGGCGGCGATGACGCCGACCGGACCGTGCGCAGGACTCTTCTGGACGAAGACAGTCCACGCGACTTTGGGATTGCTGCCCGCTCCGAGCGCATCTTGAATGGCCTTCTTCTGGCCGCTGAAGAGGTTCTTCAGGGCGTCCTTGCGGCTGTTGAGCGCGTCGACGTCGCTCGCGTAGCCGAAGAGCATCGAGAGGGTGCGCGGATCGAAGCGACCGATGTTGCGGCCGGCGAGCTTGTCGGGACCGAAGGGGATCGACAGACCGCCGAGATCGTTGGCAAACGAGTCGGGGAATTTCTTCTCCTTCATGCCCTTCACGGCCGCGCCGATCTTGTCGGCCATCTCCTTGATTTTGCCCTGCGACTGGTCGATCTCGCCAATCAGCTCCTGCGCGCCCTGGAGAGCCGCATTGGCTCCCTTGTTGCTTGCCGAACTGCCTCCCCAGGCGAAGCCGACGCCGAGACCGATGAGGAGCGTAATTGCCGACAGGATGGTGGCGCGTTTGCCGCCTTTTTGGGCAGCCGCGACCGTTTCGGCATCGAGCTCGATCTTGAACGTCGTCGGTACGGCGCGAACGGGGGAAGCGGCCACGCGCTGGCCGAAAGCATCGGTCGTTTCCGCGGGCGGCCCGCCAAACGGGGGAGCCGGCACACCGCCGGCGACTGGGGCCATCCCGCGGGGCACCGCGCCCACCTGGGGGGGAGGGATCGATCCGCCCGCGGGAGGTGAAGCCGAGCCGACCTGCGGGGGGGGCATTGAGCTGAATGAACTCCCTGTCGGCAAGCCGGCAGGCGTCCCCCCGCCAGCCGCGCCCCTACCGAGGCGGGCTTTCAAATCGATCTTCGGCTTTTTCTCTTCGGCAGCCATGGGTTTCCTCGTAGCACGACTCGGGTAATGCGGTAGAACGCGACTTTTTTCGTCGCGGTTCCGGGCGACCCGCACGTTAGCGAGGGGGACTCGTCAATGTCAACGTTTGACCCGAGCGCACACAGACGCCATCCTCCCGCCTCGATGGCACGGATCGTGGTTATCGACAACTATGACTCCTTTACTTACAACCTGGTGCAGCATCTCGAGGTGCTCGGCGCCAGCTGCGACGTTATTTTGAACGACGCGTGCGACGTCGGCGCGATCGCGGCGCGTGCGCCCCAGGGAATCGTGATCTCGCCCGGACCGTGCACGCCTGACGAAGCAGGCGTCAGTCTCGCGGCCGTGGCGCGGTTTGCGGAGAGCACGCCCATCCTCGGCGTTTGCCTCGGCCATCAATCGATTGGCCAAGCGTTCGGCGGCCGCGTCGTGCGCGCCGATCGGCTCATGCACGGCAAGACGTCCCCGATTGTCCACGACGGCAAGACCATTTTTCGGGGCCTTTCCAACCCCTTCACCGCGACCCGTTACCATTCGCTCCTCGTCGAACGCACGAGTCTCCCCAGCATGCTCGAGGTGAGCGCGTGGACGACCGAAGGGGAGATCATGGGACTTCGTCACAAAACGTTGGCGGTGGAAGGCGTGCAGTTTCATCCCGAGTCCATCCTCACCGAGGAGGGCATGGCGCTGCTCGAGAACTGGCTGGCGACGGTCGGCACGGGGCGCGCATGAGCACCGAGCACATCACCTTCGCCGCCGTGTTTGGCGAGATTGCCGGATCGCAACCGGCGCGCCCGGCCACGATTCGCGCCGCTTTCGAGGCCATCCTCGCCGGCGCGTGGACCTCCACCCAGATCGGAGGCTTCGTCGTCGCGCTGCGCATCCGCGGGGAGACAGCGGGCGTCATCACCGCGGCGGTCGAGGCGATGCGGTCGGCGATGATCGCGGTCGATCACGGGCTCGAAGCGACGCTCGACACCTGCGGCACGGGTGGGGACGGGCTCTGCACACTCAATGTGTCGACCGCCGCGGCGGTGGTCGTCGCTTCGCTCGGTGTCTCGGTGGCCAAGCATGGCAACCGCGCCGTGTCCAGCCGCTCGGGGAGCGCCGATGTCGTCGAGGCGCTGGGGGTTCCCATCGACATTGCCGCCGATCGGCAAGCGGCCGTGCTGCGCGACGCGGGCATCGCCTTTCTTTTCGCGCCCACGCATCACCCGGCCATGAAGCACGCGGCCGCCACCCGCCGCGAGCTCGGCATTCGCACCATCTTCAACGTTCTGGGACCGCTCGCCAACCCGGCACGCGCAACGCATCAGCTCCTCGGGACTTACGACGACGCGCTTCGCGCGGTGATGGCGGAGACGCTGCGCGCGCTCGGTACGCGCCGCGCGTGGGTCGTGCGGGGCGAGGACGGGTCCGATGAAGTAAGTCCGTCGGGCCCGACGCGGGTGACCGAGCTCGATGGCGACCGGATCCAGGAACGAATCATCACCCCCGAGGACTTCGGGCTGGCGCGGGTGGCGGTCCACGCGATGGGCGGGGGCGACTCGGCGAACAACGCGAGGGCGATCGAATCCATTCTGCGAGGCGAGCCGCACCCGGCCAAAAGCGCCGTCGTGCTGAACGCGGCGGCAGCGGCGGTCGTCGCGCGGGGGGGCCATCCCAAGGATGCCGCCGCGCAAGTCGAGGAGACGATCGCCTCGGGGCGCGCCTTTGCTACGCTCGAACGCTGGCGTGCCGCTGCCGCGCGCGCGAGAGCGACGTGATGGGATTGCTCGCCGACATCCTGACGCGAAAAGCGGCAGAGGCGGCGGCGCTCTCCGCTTCGCCCCTCGGGGAGCGCATGGCAGAAAGCCCGCCGCGCGACGTGCTGGCGGCGTTGCGGCGATCGAGCGGAGATCCGCTGCGGCTCATCGCCGAGATCAAGTTCCGCTCCCCTTCCGCCGGCGCCCTTTCGCGGAGGCTAGGTGCGGGCGAGCGCGCGCGCGCCTATGAGCAAGGAGGCGCGTCGATGGTGAGCGTGCTCACCGACCGCACCTGGTTCGACGGATCGTTCGATGACCTCTCCGCCGCCCGCGCCGAGGTGTCCGTTCCCCTTCTGTGCAAGGACTTCGTCATCGACCTCGCTCAGATCGACCGCGCGTGGACGGCGGGGGCCGACGCCGTGCTCCTCATCGTGCGCTGCCTGCGTCAGGGAGGACTCTTGCCGCGGCTCGTCGAAGGGGCTCGCTCGCGGGGCCTCGAGCCATTCGTGGAAGTCGGGGACGAACGCGAGCTCGATCTTGCCCTCGCCGCGGGAGCACGCGTGGTCGGCGTCAACGCGCGCGACCTCGACACGCTCGAGATCGACGCCGAGCGTGCCAAGCGGGTGCTGGAGAGCATTCCCACGAGCACCGTCGCCGTCCACTTCTCTGGACTCAAATCTGGACCCGACGCTGCCGCCATGGCCGCGTCGCGCGCCGATGCGGCGCTCATCGGCGAAGCCTTGATGCGCTGCGACGACCCGCGCCCCTTGCTCGACGAGCTTGCCCGGGGCGCCGCCAGCGGCCCACCGTGGCGCAAAAGTTAGTGCCCGACCCGCACTCACCGTATCTTCCCGAGCGTGGATCTCTGTTCTGCCGTGGACGCCTACCTCGATCACCTCCGGGTGGAGCGTGCGCTCGCCGCCAACAGCATCTCCTCGTACGCCTCTGATCTCGCCAAGCTCGCCACGTTCGCCGAGGAGCAGGGGGTCACGACGACCGAAGCGGTCGATCCGGTGCTCATCACGCGATTCCTCGTGTCGCTCGACCGGGGCGGACTCGGGGCACGATCGGCCACGCGCCACCTTTCGGCCGTACGCGGCTTCTGCCGCTTTCTCGTGCGCGAGCGCTGGACCGGCGCTGATCCGACCGCAGAAATTGCTACCCCGCGGCTGGGCAGACGCCTTCCGGCCGTGCTCACCTTCGAAGAGGTGGTGCGCTTGCTGGAGGCGCCGGATCTCGCCAAGCCTCGCGGGCGCCGCGATCGCGCGATGCTCTCGCTCATGTATGCCGCCGGCCTACGCGTGAGCGAGCTGTGCGCGCTGAAGACGAGCGATCTCGATCAGCGACGTGGATTCGTGAACGTGCTCGGCAAAGGAGGCAAGCGCCGTCTGGTGCCGGTCGGCGAGGTCGCCCTCGCGGACGTGGACCTCTACTTGAAAGGGACGCCGCCCGTGCGCGGCGGTCGCCCTCACTCGGCGCTCTTTCTCTCGTCGTGGGGCCGACCTCTCTCGCGGCAAGCTTTCTGGAAACTGGTCGTGCGCTACGCCCGAAGGGTTGCCATCACGAAACCCATCTCGCCGCACAAGCTGAGGCACTCTTTCGCGACGCATTTGCTCGAGCGCGGCGCCGATCTTCGCAGCGTTCAGGCACTGCTCGGTCACGCCAACATCGTCACCACCGAGATCTACACCCACCTCACCTCCGATCACGTCCGCCAGGCCCACCGCAAGTCCCACCCTCGGGCGTGACGCTCGTCCGGGCGAAAGCGCAAGCAAAATCGCCCCTTGGCGAGGTAAACGTCGTGGCACCTAGGCAGCAGCCCAATCTCGGCGCTACCCTTAACTCCGCGACCACTCATGCAGACGCAATCGCGCCCCGGCCGGGCGCACCCTCCAAGATCGCCTGCCTCCAGCGCCCACACGGCTCCGGCGAAGGCGGCGAAGAAGAAGACACCGCCGCCCATCTTGGCGAGCGACGTGTTGCGCGAGGATCTCGCTCCCATCGAGCCCGGCCGCCGCGCTTCGCGATGGTGGGATGGCGGCGTCGCCCTGCTCTTCTTGGCGGTGGGCGTGTGTTTGCGGTTTGGGCTCGGCGTCGCCAACATCTCTCCCCAGGCGGGAGCGATCTGCCTCGCGGCCGCCGCTGCGACCGGCGCGACGGGCCTCGTCCCTTTCCCGTACCTCTGGCGCGCGGTGGTCGGAGGCCTCGCCGGCGCAACCGTCATGGCGCTCGGGCTGTTCGGAGCCGGGCCTCTCGCGCTCATCGCGCACCCGGTTTCGAATCCGCTCACCGAAATCTTCCGGCTCCTCACCTGCGTGGCGGTGCCGGCAGCGCTGCTCTTTCGTTCCCACTATCGCGCCTACGAACGGGGGGTGCTTCTTCTCGCGGTCGCCTTCGTGCTCGCCCTGCCCTTCCTCGCCTCGTCGATGTTGATCGCCCTCGACGGGCCCACCATGGCCAGGGTGGGCGCCGGTCTCGCCATCACGGGTGCCCTTTTGGGCATCATCGCCTTCATGTCGGCACCGACGACCCTGGTCAGCGCCTGGTGTGCGCAAGTGTTGACGGCCCTGATCGCCGCCGACATCGGTCTGCGCCAGCTCTATGCCCCGCGGCCGCCCGGGTCCGGCGATCTGGTGTACGTTCTCACCGGCGTCACGTTCTTCGCCTCCGTGGTCCCCATCGCGCTCGGCCTTTTCCAGACCTGGGCCGCCGTTTATGCGCGGGAAGCCCGTCTCGTCGACGTCCACCGGCCCTCGGCTCCCGATCCGCCCCCCGCCTCCGTCGCGGACTAGACGGGCCGAGCCGAGGCCACTTGAAGCCCGGGCGGGGCGAGCGAGCCGAGCGAATTGGGGGTCAGCGCTGCCCCCGGCCTTGACAAAACGTTCAGCGTCGTGCAGTTTCCGCCGTCCTTGCGGACGCGAGGAGTGCCCCCGGACATCGCCGAGCGAGCGTGGAACATGGCCAAAAGTGACATCACCGGAAAGCGCAAGTTGCGAGCGCAAAACGTCTCGCACTCGAACATCAAGACGAAGCGCTGGCAGAACGTGAACATCCAGACGCGACGCGTGTGGTTGCCCGAAGCGGGAAGGTTCGTCACGCTGAATCTGACGACGCGCGACATCCGCACCATCGACAAGATCGGGGCGGTCGCGTACGCGAAGCGGTACGGCGTCGCGCTCGTCTGAGCCGAGGTCGCGGGGCGTGCGTTTCGTCAGTTTCGTAAGCGGCGGGCGCGAGAGCTACGGCGCCCTGACGGACGACGAGAACCTGGTCGATCTTCCGGCGGGCTTCGCCTGGCACGCCGCGGACCAAGGGCGTTCGGCGAGCGCTGACACCATCGCCGGCGCTTACGGAACGACGCTGGTCGACCTCATCCGCCGCGAAACGTTGGCCATGCCGGTGGCGCGGGAGCTCGAGCGGCGCGCGCGGGCCAACGAGCTGCCGGAGTCGTTCGGCAATCGTCCGCTTCGGTTGCGTCTGAAAGACGTCGTCTTGCGAGCCCCCATCCCGCGGCCGCCCTCGATGCGCGACGGGTACGCGTTCCGGCAGCACGTCGCCACGGCGCGCAAGAACCGCGGGCTCGAGATGATCCCCGAGTTCGACGAGTTCCCGGTCTTTTACTTCACCAACCACCAAGCGGTCACCGGGCCCGGCGACGTGATGGTGGAGCGCCTGCACACCGACCAGCTCGATTTCGAGCTCGAGGCGGCCATCGTCGTCGGCGCGGGGGGTAAGAACCTGCGCGCATCGGAGGCCGACCGGGCCATCTTCGGGCTCACGATCATGAACGACTGGTCGGCGCGCCGCCTGCAGATGCAGGAAATGAAGCTCAGTCTCGGTCCCGCCAAAGGCAAAGACTTCGCGACGAGCCTCGGCCCCTGGCTGGTCACGACCGACGAGCTCGTCGATCGCATGGCGGCCAGCCCGCGCGGAGCCTCGTTCGATCTCGGCATGACCGCCGAGGTGAACGGCAAGAAGGTCTCGCGGGGCAATCTCAAGGACATGACCTTCACCTTCGCGCAGATCCTCGAGCGCGCCAGCTACGGCGTGACGCTCTACCCGGGCGACGTCATCGGATCCGGCACCGTCGGAACGGGGTGTTTTCTCGAGCTCAATGGGTCCGGTGTGACCAACCAGTGGCTCGCCCCCGGCGACGAGGTGGTGCTCGCCATCGAGAAGCTCGGGCGGCTCGTCAACCGCATCACGCTCGCCGAAACCGCGACCTAGCACGACGCTGTCGGCGTTTCGCTGCCCGAGCGATCGTCGGAGTAGCCACGCCCCCACGCATCGCCAAACGACACTCTCGCGCGTGCCGGGCTGCGGTGCACGGAGACTTTCAGGGCGCTGGGGGGGCGCGGAACGTGTCCTTGGCGCGGCGCAGAGCCGCGAGCACGTCGACGTCCGACGCATCGGCGCCGAGCTTCATGCTGCGGCGTATCTCGGCGCTCTGACAGCGCATGAAGGGGTTGGTGGCAAGCTCGTCGGCCATCGGGGAGCCAACGGTGGGCTCGCCGCGGGCGCGCAGCGCGCGGGCGTCCGCCATACGCTGTTCGACGCGCGCATTGCTCGGCTCGACCGACGCGGCGAAGGCGAGATTGCCGAGCGTGTACTCGTGGCCGCAGAAAACACGCAGCCCGTCGCCGAGGGGGCCGAGGACCTCGCACAAGGAGCGGAACATCATGGCCGGTGTTCCCTCGAAGAGGCGCCCGCAGCCTGCCAGAAAGAGCGTGTCGCCGGTGAACACGGCATCGTCGAGCACATAGGCCACCGCGCCCATGGTGTGGCCGGGGATGTGGAGCGCGCGCACCGAAGTCTTTCCCCAGGTGAAGATCTGGCCGTCGCGCAAAAACTCCGTCTGGGAAGGGATCCGGCCGCGATCGGACTCGTAACCATAGACGCGAACGTTCGGGTGCCGCGCGAGGACGCCCTCGTTGCCACCGACGTGGTCGAAGTGATGATGGGTCGCGAAGACGGCAGTAAGCCGTCCTTCGGCGCGGCCGACCGCGGCGAGCACGGGGCCGCTTTCCGACGCGTCGACGACGGCGAGCTCGCCGCTGCCATCGTCGAGCAGGTACGCGTAATTGTCCTCGAGACAGGGGATGGGCGTGACCTTCAGCATGGAGAGAGCCTTATCACCGTCGTCGGCCATCTCCGACACGAGCCACAGTAACTGATCATTTGTTTAGTATATGATGGGTGCATGAAGTTCTTGCGCTCGTCGAGCCGGACGACCAAAAGCTGCCGGGAGAGGGGCCATCAAAATGCCTCCACCTTGCCGCAATTCTTGACGACGAAGCCTTGCCAGGTTCTGTTGCGGGAGTCCCCGGGCGCCAAATGGCTCCGGGGGTCTAAGGACGGATGCAAACGCTGATCAACGCGCTGCGAAAGAACGCCCAGCACTCGGAAAAGGGGATCACCTTCGTTCGTACCGACGGCCGTGAGCAGACGTTCTCGTACCGGCAAATCTGGGAACGTGCTCACGAACGGGCGTGCTTTTTACGCGAGCGCGGCATCGGCAAAGGAGATCGCATCGTTCTCGCGCTCCCCGAGCCGGACGACTTCGTTCTCACGTTCTTCGGCGCGCTCGTTGCGGGCGCAGTCCCCGTGCCGCTCTATCCACCGCAGACGCTGGCGCGACTCGACGCCTACCTCGCCAACCTTTCGCGCATCGTCGAGGTGTCGGAAGCCAAGCTGCTCGTTACCGGCAATCGCCCGTTCTCGAGCGAGAACGGTGTCCCCGATGCGGCGCGCGCGCTTTTCGCGCTCCCCAGCGTTCGCGCCGAGGAAATCGCGCAAGCTCCGGCCGTGACTTCCGAGATCGATGTCCAAGTCGGCGCCGATGATCTCGCTTTCCTGCAGTTCACGTCGGGCAGCACCTCGAGTCCGAAAGGGGTGATGGTGACCCACGGCAACCTCGAGGCCAATGCGCGCGCCATCATGTTCGATGGCCTGCGCGCCGACCCCGATCGCGACAAAGGCGTGAGCTGGCTTCCGCTCTATCACGACATGGGGCTCATCGGTTTCGTCATTGCGCCGCTCTTCGCCCAGGTCCCGGTCGTGCTTTTGCCGCCCACGACTTTCGTGCGACGACCGTCGTCGTGGCTCGAAGCCATCAGCCGCCATCGAGGCACGATCACCTTTGCCCCCAACTTCGCCTACGCGCTGGCGGTGCAGAGCGTTTCCGCGCGCCAGATGGAGGAATGGGACCTCTCGTGTTTGCGGGCGCTCGGGTGCGGGGCCGAGCCCATCGACGCGGCGACGGTACGCGCGTTCATGGACAAGTTCGAACCGGCGGGACTCGCTCGGACGGCGATACTTCCGTCCTATGGCCTCGCCGAGGCCACCCTGGCCGTCACCTTCGCCGATCTCGACGACCCCCTGACGACCGACACCGTCGACCCGCAGGCGCTTCTGCGCGGCCGCGCCGTCAAGGCACACAACGGCAGCTCGGTCGAAATCGTTTCCTGCGGTCGGCCGTTTCCCGCGCATCGGGTCGAGATCATCGACGAAACGGGCCGCGCCGTGGGAGAGCGCGTCATCGGCGAGATCGTGGTAGAGGGGCCGAGCGTGACCACCGGCTACTTCGGCGATGCGTCCGCTACGCAGACGACGTTCCGCGATGGGCGCCTCTACACCGGGGACCTCGGCTACTTCGCCGAGGGACGCCTCTATGTTTGCGGGCGGAGCAAGGACCTCATCATCTTGCGCGGTCGCAACTACTTCCCTCAGGACATCGAGAAAATCATCTCCGAGGTGGACGGGGTGCGCACCTCCCAGGTGGCCGTGTTCACCCGCCGCGATCGGCGCGAAGAGGCCGTGCGCGCCGCTCCTCCGCCGGAGGTCGCGGTTTCGTCGAGTGTCGACCTCCCCTCGAGCGACGAGCGCCTGGTGGCCGTGGCCGAAATCGACAACACCGAGCACGCGACCGTGCGCCGCGCCATCGTCGCGGCCGTGCACCAACAGATGGGGCTCAGGGTGGACGAGGTCCATTTCCTCCGCCGTGGCTCCCTGCCCAGAACGTCGAGCGGCAAGGTGCGCCGCCGAGAAACTCGAGCGCGGCTCGAGGCCGGAACCCTGGCGCTGGCCAGCACCGGCGAGGAGTAAACCGTGGGATCGACCAAAGATCAGGTTCAAGTTTCGTACGACGTTTCCAACGAGTTTTTCCGCCTCTGGCTCGATGAGCGGATGAACTACACCTGTGCCGTCTTCGAGAACGACGACCAATCGCTGGAAGCCGCGCAGCTCAACAAGCTGCGCATCCTGGCCGAGTTTGCCCACGTGAACGAGGACACCAAGGTCCTCGACATCGGCTGCGGTTGGGGCGCCAACATCGAGTACCTCGCCACCGCCCGCAAGGTGAAGAACGTCTACGGCATCACCCTCTCCAGCGCGCAGATGGAGGAGATCAACCGCCGCGCTCTGCCCGGCGTGAAAGCCTATTGCTGCGACTACAAAGACCACCAGCCGGAAGTGAAGTACGACGCCGTGGAGTCGATCTGCATGATCGATCACCTCGTTTCACCGGAAGAGGCGCGGCAGGGCAAGGCCGTCGACAATTTGCGGCGCTTCTTCCGCACCGTGCACGGGTGGACCAATCCTGGCGCCTGGTTCGGATTGCAGCACATCGTGCGCAATCGGGTCCCGCGGGACAAGAAGGACCTGGAGGACGTGCACTGGGTCACCCACGTCATCTTCCCGGGCGGTCTCAACCCGCGCATCGAGGAAGTGGTGCAGGCCGTCAACCCCTACTGGGAAATCGTGGAGATGCACTCGCGCCGCATGCACTACCGCCGCACCACGTTCGAATGGCGCAAGCGGCTGCGTGACCACGAGGGCGAGATCCGCCGCCGGTGGGGCGATCAAGTGTTCGAGGACTACGACCGCTACCTCAGCACCTGCGTCAAAGCATTCGACAACCACTATTCTTCGCTTGCTCAATACGCACTCCGGCGCATCGACTAGCCCCTAGCTTTTCCAAATCCCACCGTCTTCGATTCGGCAGCAACCGTCCGCGGCAGCACGAGGAGCCACGATTATGAATAGTCAGGATCTCATCGCCCTTTTCAAACAAGTCGCCAAGGAGGTCGACAAGCGTGACTTCCAAGAGCTGACGGGCGATTCGGTCATCAGCGATCTCGGCATCGATTCGCTGTCGATGATGCAGATCGTAGGAGAGATGGAGCTCAAGCTCGACATCATGATCCCCGACGAAGACCTGGTGGAGCTCGTCACGGTGAAAGATCTGCTCGCCGTCGTCGAGCGTCGCATGGAACGATCGTGATGGAAACCCGGCTCGCCATGCGCATGTACCAGGAGTACATGACCTTCTTCCAGAAGGCCGAGCGCGAGCGGCGCTGGAACGTTTTCGACGACATCCCCTGGGACAAGGTCAACAAGAGCGCCAGCGAAGAGCTCGCGCTCTGCGCGGAGACGTTTTGCGGCGTGGAGATGTACCTTCCCGATTACGTGGCGGGCGGCATCAACGTGGTGCGAAAGTCGTTCGGCCAAGCATGGTTTCAGGCCAACTGGGCGTACGAGGAGTCGAAGCACGCCTTGGCCCTGACCGAGTACCTCTTGCGCAGCGGCAAGCGCACCGACGAGCAGATGGTCGACTTCCAGAACCGGATCTTCGACAAGACCTGGGAACGGCCGTTCGATACGCCGCGGGAAATGACGCTCTACGGCGTCATCCAGGAGATGGCGACCTTCGTCATCTATCTGAAACAGCGCGACCGCGCCCTCAACGAGAAGTGCGAGGCGCTGCACAAGATCTACGATCTCATTGCCCGCGACGAGATCGCTCATTGCCGCTTCTATCAGACGGTGGTGAAGGTGCTGCTCGAGGAAGACCGGGAAGGCACGCTGGCCGATCTCGCCCACGTGTTCGCCAAGTTCGAAATGCCGGGAGTGAAGCTGGTGCCCGACTACGCTGGTCGCATCGAAGTCATGCGCTCGGCGGGCATCGACCGCGCCGTCTTCCTGCAGAAGGTGTACTTCCCGATTCTCAAGTACCTCGGCATCACGCGGCACGAGCTTCTTCATGCCGGCCGCCAGGTGCGACCCGTGCGCGAGGTCGAAGAGGTGCCGGCGCTTCACCCTCACGCCAACGGGGTGAACGGAGAACAGCGTCAGCGCGCGCTGTAGAGCGGGCGTCGATTAAACGAGCTTGACCAGCTGCTTGCCGACGTTCTGGCCGTGCAGAAGTCCGATGAACGCGGCCGGCGCTGCGGAGAGCCCTTCTGCGATCGTCTCGCGGTACTTGATTTTGCCCGCGCTGACGAGGGCGACGAGCTCGGCGGTCGCCGGGGGCCAGAATTCGAGATGCTCGGAGACGATGAAGGCGCGCATGAGAAGGCGCATGGTGAGAAACACGGACGTATTGTGGATCGGAATCGGGCGACCTTCGTAGCCCGCTACCAGGCCGCACAGCGCCACGCGGCCGAACGGGTTCATGCGCGCCAGGCAGGCGTCGAAGACTTCCCCACCGACGTTTTCGAACAGCGCATCGATCCCTTTCGGGGCCGCTGCCTTCAGATCATTTTTGAGGTTGCCCGCCTTGTAGTCGATGCAGGCGTCGAAGCCGAGATCGCGGACCACGTGCGCGCATTTCTCGGGCCCGCCGGCGATCCCGATGACGCGACATCCACGCAGCTTGGCCAGCTGCCCGACCACGCTGCCCACCGCGCCTGCCGCGGCCGAAACGGCGATGGTCTCGCCCTCCTTCGGTTGCATGATCTGCGTGAGGCCATACCAGGCGGTGATGCCGGGCATGCCTGCTGCACCGAGGTAGGCGGAGAGGGGCACTTGGGTCGTATCGACTTTGTGCAGCGCGCGCGCATCGCACACGCCCATCTCCGACCAGCCGAGCGCCCCCACGACCTTGTCGCCTGCGTGGAGGGCGGGGGACCTCGACTCGATGACTTCCCCGGTGGTACCGCCGATCATCACGTGGCCGAGCGCCTGCGGCGGAGCGTAGCTGCGAACGTCATCCATGCGACCGCGCATGTAAGGATCGAGCGAGAGGTAGTGGTTACGAACCAGAACCTGTCCGTCCTTCAAGGCCGGCACGGGCACCGTCTGGAGGAGGAAATTTTCGGGCTTTACCTGCCGGTCGGGGCGAGAAGCGAGCACGATCTGGCGGTAGGTCGTCATGAGCAGATGCGCGGAGCCTGTCGCAGTAGTGCTTCGGCGTCGAGACCTTTCGGGGTTAGACTCGGCCGATGTCCGACGAGGGAACACCGACCATCCGTACCTTCCATGATGCCGTGGCGATCATCACGGGCGGCGCCTCCGGTATCGGCGCTGCGCTCGGCCGCGAGCTCGCGCGTCAGGGGGCTCGCGTCATCCTCGCCGATCGCCAGCTCGAAATGGCCAGCCAGGTCGCCGCTTCGATCAACGACGCTGGTGGCAAAGGCGAAGCCGTCGAGCTCGATGTGCGCGATGCCATCGCCTTCGACGCCATCGTCGCGCTCACCATCGAACGCCATGGCCGGCTCGACTATCTCTTCAACAATGCCGGCATCGCCATCGGCGGCGAGATCCGCGAGTACCGGCTCGACGATTGGCGCGACGTGGTCGACGTCAACTTGATGGGCGTGGTGCACGGCGTGCAGGCGTCCTACGGGCGCATGATCGCGCAGGGATTCGGTCACATCGTCAATACTGCCTCGGTGGCGGGGTTGCTCCCCTCCCCTTTCATGGGGTCCTACACGACGACCAAACACGCAGTCGTTGGTCTGTCGCGCGCGCTGCGCGCCGAGGCGGCCCGTTACGGCGTGCGCGTGAGCGCGCTTTGCCCCGGCGTCATCCGGACGCCGATTCTCACGGGAGGGCGCTTCGGCCGTATCGGGCAGGCCATGGACTCTGGCCTCGCGCTCAAGATGTGGGAAGAGCTCCGGCCCATCGAGCCGGAGGAGCTGGCGCTCCGCGCCTTGCGCGCGGTGGCCGCCAACCAGGGCACCATCATCGTCCCCGGCTGGTGGCGGCTCGTCTGCTGGCTCAACGGCACGGCGTCACGGTTGTTCGAGCGCGGGGTCGCCTCCGGGCTCGAGCGCATCATCAAGCAGGTGGTCAAGCCGGGCACTGCGCCCGGACGCAGGATACCCACCGCGCCGCGCGATCTCCGTCCCGGCTCGTAGCCGAGCTCGCCGCCGGGCGCGGTCAACGCGCCGGTTCGCGCCCTTCCGCGGCACGCTCGAAAGCAAGTACGCAGTTGTGCCCGCCGAAGCCGGCGCTGCTGGAGATGGCGTAACGCACATCGCATTTGCGCGCACGGCGGACGAGGTCAATCTCGAAGATTGGATCCAAGCGGTCGACGTTGATCGAGGGGTGCAGGCGCTGATCGCGCAGCGAGCACACGACGGCGATGGCCTCGGCGGCCCCCGCGCCGCCGAGCAAATGTCCGATCATGGACTTGGTCGCGGAGATGGGCACCTGGGGGAGCGCGCTTCCGAAGACCTGCTTCAGCGAGTGGTATTCTGCGATATCTCCCTGCGGTGTGGAGGTCGCGTGGGGGTTGATGTACCCGACCTCGCTCGGTGAGATGGCGGCGCGGCGCAGGGCGGCTTCGATGGCGA